>Ga0193729_1000748_pt1 | contig 16851 bp, 12 predicted proteins | sample U1c2metaG_FD_143036 | JGI IMG/M metagenome (GOLD analysis project Ga0193729, IMG submission 143036) | Soil microbial communities from a riparian zone of the East river system, Colorado, United States - U1c2 | ecosystem: Environmental > Terrestrial > Soil > Riparian zone | place: USA: East River...
TTGCGTCGGGTCGGCAAATTTTGGGCTCACCGGAAATCCAAACGTTTTGATCATTTCCGGCGCGATTCCGCCAGCTCGCACAACCGCGGCACTCTGCTCATTTGGAACAAGAAAGTAATCGGCGCTGCAACGGTACCAAATTGCGTTGACCGTGATCGAGTCGGTGACAACGACAACGCTCTTGCAAGTTCTGTTCGGTCCCAAAATCTGCTGGAGCAGGTAGGGATAGGCCGGAAAAACGGAAACGACCACGTCGGGTCGAAAGCGGGCGAGCAAAAGGGCGAGATGCTCCTTGAGCTGAGAGAATCGCCGGAAGCTTTTGTCGAAGTCTTGTTTCCGATCGAGCCACCGGTAAACGTAGCCCCAGGAGCGCGGCCAACGATTGATCACTGCCAAATAGGCTTTGCGGACGAATTCATTGAGTGGGCCGTAGCTCTCGGCGAACAGATCGCGCAACTCGACTTCGACGTTGGGAGCGACCCGCGCCAGTCCATCGCGGATGCCGCGGGCGGCGCTGTTATGACCTTCCCCATAACCAGCGGTGAGGAGGAGGATTTTTTTCACAGCTCGTTAGGCAAGCGAAACGGACGCAAGTTTAATGGATATTTGCATCCGGCAAAGTAAACTCTGGGCGGAGATGAAATATCTCGGATTTGTCTGGCGAGTTTTGCGCCGCCTGGTTTGGGAAACAGCCACCGATAATACGACCGGTCTGGCGGCGCAGATGGCGTATCAGATGCTCTTCACGCTCGCGCCCGGTCTGCTATTTCTCTGGCATCTGCTCGGGCTCTTCGGCACCGATCCGGCAAAGTTGCATCGAATATTTCTCGTTTTGAAAAGTTTCATGCCGCCCGACCCCAAAGTGCAGGACATTCTCGATGCGGCGGCGGCCAGCGTCGTCGTAACCGGATCGAGCGGCATGCTCGCGAACGCCGGGATCATCCTCGGGATTTATTTCGGCACTGTCTTCATCGCAACGATTTCCCGGGCCCTGAGCCAAACACATGGTGTGCGCGAAGATCGCAACTGGTGGTCGAAGTACATCATCTCATTCCTGATGCTATTCTGGTTCGGCCTTACCATTCTCTTTTGTTTCAACGCTATGGTCTTCGGCCAAACACTCGCCGGCATTGCGGAAGTTAATTTTCAACTCACCATCCCCCTCCAGCAGTGGGTGGCCGCGCTAAATCTGCCTTTTACCGCACTAGCCCTGATCCTTCTTGCGCTCGCGCTTTATCTTCTGACGCCGGAAAATTATCTGACCATCCGGCAAGCGTTACCCGGTGCGGTTTTCTTCTCCTTCGGCTGGATCGTTCTGACAAAGCTCTTCCAATTTTATGTCGCGAGATATGATCGTTATAATCCGACTTATCTCGCACTCGCGTCCATCATCATGTTGCTCACCTGGATGTATCTCACTTGTTTGCTCCTGCTCCTTGGCGGCAAATTGAACGCGATCTTGCGCCGCGAACGCGAACGCGAAGCGACGCCGCCAACGCCTGCTCCGGCAGAGCAGGCAGCTTGACTCCAAACCTTCGCGAGTTGACTCCGAACGCTTTCGCGAGTTGATCGCGCCGGTTGCTCTGTTACGCTCCGCTGCCGTGGTGCATTTTCGCCTTTGGGTTGTGACTGCCCTCGTCCTGAGCGGGATCGTCGGCACACTCGTCCACGCACAACTAACCGATGAGGAGAAAGAGAAGCGCGCGCAATTCCTCAAAGCGCGCGCCGCTGCTTCGACGTCTCCTGACGAATCACCGAGCCCGACCCCGAAAGCGAAAGCGGCCAGGCACAAAAGGGAAACGGCCGCGAAGCCTTCGCCGAGCCCCGCAGTCGCGGGGCCGGAGACGAAGAAAACGAAACATGCCGCGGAGGAGGAATCGTCCACACCCGCGCCGAAAAAGAGTCCGGGCGCGAAGGCAAGGAAGTCTCACAAAACCGCCGCAAGCAAATCTCCGACTCCCACTCCTAAGAAAAGACATCGGAAGATTTCGCCAACGCCTTCCGCCTCGCCTAAAAAGTCGCCGAAGAAATCGGAAGAAAATGCGGAGAGGACGCCACCACCGCATCCATCAGCTGCTCCCACCCCTAGCGTCACGCCGCAGCCGCCCGTCTCCCACGCCATTCCAGTTCCCGATCAGGAAGCGCCTCAGGTCACCGTCGAGAAATCGGGTTTCGAGGAAGACCAGGGCCTTGAGCCTCCTCCCTCGCCGCCACCGCGCCGGTTTGGTTTTTGGCCGTGGTCGTGGACCCGTTCCACTCCGGCTTATCGCTATCTGACGAGATCAGTCATCGAGGAAATCCGCCGAGCGCCAGTGCAACGGCGCCGCTGGCAATTCATCGTCGTCCACAACAGCGGCACCCGGCAGGGCAACGCGCGCGTCTTCGATTACTACCATCGACATGTGCGGCGCATGCGGAACGGGCTCGCTTACCAGTTTGTCATCGGCAACGGTACATCGACGGGCAACGGCCAGATTGAGGTGGGCGATCGCTGGCGCCGGCAAATCAACGGCGGCCATGTGCACAGCGATTATCTGAACAATATCTCACTCGGCATTTGTCTGGTGGGCGACTTCAATCGCGATCAACCGACCCGAGCGCAGCTCGAATCATGCGAAGAACTAATTCGCTACCTGCGAGAGCGCTGCGGGAAGATCGACAGGCACGATATCGTTGTGCGGCCACATCGTGAGATGAATCCGCCGCGCTGGCCGACGGACTGTCCTGGGGATGCCTTTCCCTATTCCTGGTTCAGGAGATTTGGGGAATGAAAAGAATGACTAATGACGAATGGTCGAATGTCGAAGGAATGACGAAACCCGAATGACAAAATGAGGTATTGATCCCTTTTCGTCATTTGAGCATTCGGATTTCTTTCGTCATTCGACATTCGTGCTTCATGATTTCCCTCAATGCCGTTGCGCCACGATCAAATTGCTTTCCTTGTAGTTCCAGCGATAACCAAACCCGATCCCGAGCGGTGGCGGATTGCTCTGCGCGAAGAGCTCTTGCAGTTTCGGCTGAAAATGCTGTTTGAAGAGCTCGATCGGACCGAGGTAAGTGCCGAAGAACCGAAGGGTCCACTTCTCGGAATTAAAATAGGTCAGTGGAATTCCGGAATCATCCTGCACAATCAGGTTGCTGTGATCGAGAATGAAATTGCGGATCGTGGCGAAACCCTCCTCGAACATGAGGTAAGAGGATGACTTGAGGAAGCTCGCCCCGATGCCGAAGTGCTGACAGAATTTTAGGAACCCTGGGTTCGATTTGATTCCGCCATCGGAAATATCGGTGGTGAAATAATACATGGTTTGCGCATTGCCGGAGCGATTGTCGGTGTAGTTAATGCGCACGCCGGGAATGCCGCCGGTTTTGCCGCCCTGGAATGTGCCGCTGGAGTTTAAGGAGCCGAACGTCACGTCGGTGATGGTTTTGTCGGCCCGCGCAAGAAAGACATAAAGAATCGGCAGCGTGCCGTTGAGTTGCTGCTGCTGCAAATCGACCTTCATATCCTTGGTGATGAAATAGCTCGTGGTGAGCGACGCGTTCATCGCATTTTCCAGATTGTGCAGCGCAGCGGACAGGTCCGCGATGCGGAATGGATCGGGTGGCGGGCCCATCGATTCCTTGCCGCAGAGAACGTAAACCGATGCGTTCGGGAAAAATTGGTCCACGTAAAGAAAATCCGGTCCGCTAAACATGTAAAAGGCGACCGGTATCGATTGCTTAGCTTCGGGAAAATATGTGGTTTCCCAGAGAGCGAGTTTTTGGAGCTGGCGCATGTTGAGCTTGGCAAACGCGTTTTCAAAAAAGGCCGAGTGTTCCTGCCAGGCGGGATCGCGGGTGAGTGGGGCGAGCGGTGAATTTTCTGGAACTGGCATACCAGCTAGGAAGCGCGCGGTGTCGTTAGGCGGCGGGAGCGCCGGCGCCGCTGCAGGCGGATTTTGTTGGGCCTGAGTGCTGAGTGCTAGAGCAAAGATCGAGAATGCGATCTTCGCGATCCACTTTGTCGGCGAGTTATGGTTCATACGGAGCGGCCCAAGCGTTGCCCGGCACAAAAGTAAAGGAGCACGCCGACAAGCATGGTGGCGAGCCCGCCCAATGATTCAATCGGATGCGAGCGCAAGAGGTAGATCATCATCCAAATCGTGATCGCGGCAAAGAGAAGTGGTGGAACCGGATAGGCCCAAACCTTGTATGGGCGCGCCAGCCCGGGACGAGTCGCGCGCAAAACAATGACGCCGAGTACCGCCAGCAGTGAGCAGAGAAGCAGGCTGAACTGGATATAGACGACGACAAGCTCAAAACTTCGCGTCAGCAAAAGCAAATTGACGATGAACAACTGCAAAACAATGGCATACGTCGGAATACCCTGGCTATTCTTCCGGCCAAGCAGCCGAAGAAGCCAATGATCTTCGCCCATCGACATGGTGACGCGCGGCCCGATCCAGGTCATTGAGCTAACAGACGCAATAAGTCCGAGGCATATGACTGCGCCGACAGCCCGGCCGCCGTCTGCGCCAAAAATATGTTTGCCCGCGATCAAGCCCACTTCGAGCTGGCCCCGCAGTTCCGATGCGGGGGTTGTGGCGAGAAAAATCGCGTTCAAGAGGACGTAAATCGCGCTCACCACCAGCGTGCCGGCAAGAAGCGAGCGCGGGACATTTTTTTCCGGTCGCTTGATTTCGCCTATGATGTAGGAGGCCGCGTTCCAGCCCGAGTAGGAATACATCACATAAACGAGCGCGACCGCGAACGGCGCGCCAAAGATCGACATCGCATCGCCACGCGCTGGCAGAAACGCGATCGGTTGCTTGGGGACGAAAAAAAGCCCAGCGCCGATCAGAACAGCGATCAAAAGCAATTTCACCAGCGTGGAAAGGTTTTGAAAGACGCTGCCGAACTTCAAGCCGCCGAGATGAACGAGTGCGATCAACCAGACAACGGCGAAGGAGAGCAGCACAGGGGAGCCGAAGTTGAAAACAGCTTGGAAATATTTTCCGAACGCCATGGCTGTGAGCGCGATCGGAGCGGCGAAACCCACGGTAGCGGAAACAAAGCCGGCCATAAAGCCGACCGCGGGGTGATAAATTTTCGAGAGAAAGTGATATTCGCCGCCGGAGCGCGGGAGTGCGGCGCTCAGCTCGCCGTAGGAAAGCGCGCCGCACAGCGCCGCGATCCCACCGACCACCCACAGCAGCAGCAGCGGGAAGCCGGAATGAATTTCCGCTAATTGGAGACCCAGGCTGGTAAAGATGCCTGTACCGATGATGTTGGCGATCACGATGGCGCATGCGGTGAAGAACCCGATCGTGCGGCGAGGCTTCACCGAAGCGCCCGGCCTGGAATCGAGAGCCGTGGTTGAATTGAGAGGTGGCGTGACGGGCGTCATAGCTAATCCACTTGCGCCGGCGCGGTTCTATTCGCGTGGCCGTTCTTCGTTTGAAATGAGGGCTCAGTCACGTGTTCAATTTTGTTGAGTTGTCAGAAGCGGCGCTCGGCATCACTTTGGAAACGCCATGAATCCAGATCCCAAGCTCTCCATGAAATCGGCAACGCAACTCGCGGTCTTTCTTGCGAATCGGCTCGGCGCGCTCGCCCGCGTGTGCGACGCGCTCGGGAAGGCCGAAATTAACATCCATGCGCTTGCCATTTCCGACACGGTCGATCATTCGGTCGTGCGCATGGTGGTAAGCGATCCGACCAAAGCGCTCATGCTTTTGGGCGAAGCCGGCGTGCTCGCGCTCGAGACCGACGTGCTCATGATCGAAACTGAGAATGAACCGGGGGTGCTGGCGAAGATCGCGGAGCGACTTTCACGCGCCGAGGTGAACATCGAGTATGCCTATCTGGCGGCCAGCCCCCAAGCCGCGACCGGCCTCATCATCTTGCGGCCGAGCGATGTCGAGAAAGCGCAACGCGCATTGCGCGATTTGTAAATCGCCTAACGAATATGAATCTTTCCAGGATTGCGGCCAATCATCTTGCCGATCAACGCTTCTCACGAAATGAGGTCGTAGTCGCTCGCCGCGTCCCCCGAAGGGCGACGGCTACAGAAGCTTTGAAGAACTTCTAATAAATGAACGGGATTAACCGCTTTGTCCGGCGCATGTAGGGGCGGTACTGGTCGCCGAGCGCTCCGAGGAGCGCGCGTTCTTCGATGCGAACTCGCCGGAGAAATACGGCGATAATCGGCAAGCTCAGAAATAAGATCGACAACCAGTTTCCGAGACAGAACCCGAGACCGAGGAAAGCCAGAAGTGCGCCCGTGTAAGTTGGATGCCGGACAAAACGATACGGACCGGAATCGATCAGCCGATGTTCCGCCGAGATCGACACGTCAACGGTAAAATAGCGACCGAGATAACCGATCGAGTACCAACGCAGAATCAACCCGCCCAGAAACAAACAGAAGCCAATGAGATAAAATCCGCCCGGATGCGGCAGGGCGGCGCCCGGCGCAAGCCACACCATTTGGACGCCGAACCAAAAGCTGACGATGATCACGGCCCAGAGGAGAATAAGCGAATGCCGGTCGCGCGAGGTCGCGCCTGCCCGCGCGCGCCGCGTGAACGCGAGATAAAGTTCCGATAGGCCGTAGATCGCGCCTAGCAACAATGGATCGGGCAATCGCATCGGGGTTGGAGTAAATGGAGTGTGGCAAGAATCAAGCCATCGCTCCACTACTCAAATACTCCACCGTCTTAGTAATTGCCAACGCGTAATCCGTATTGGATAGGAGCGGGTCGCAGTTATGACTCCGGTAAAAATTTGGCTCGGTTATCCTTATCCGCTCGGCGCCACCTGGCTGGGGAATGGCGTCAACTTCGCCATATTTTCCGAGACAGCGACATCGGTTGATCTTTGCCTCTTCGACAGCATGGATGCCCCGCAAGAAAACATGCGGATCCCAGTGACCGAACACACCGATCAGGTCTGGCACGTTTTCTTGCCGGACGTAAAACCTGGACAACTTTACGGTTACCGCGTCAACGGTCCCTACGATCCCAAGCACGGGATGCGCTTCAACAGTTCCAAACTGCTGCTCGATCCTTATGCCAAAGCGATCGCCGGCGAAATCAATTGGGCCGACGAAATGTTTGGCTACGTCGTCGGCGACAAGTTGGAAGACCTCACGCGCGATTTTCGCGATGACGCGTGGGGAATGCCGAAAGCGGTGGTGATCGATAATGCGTTTGATTGGGGCAATGACAAGCGACCTGGAATCCCGCTGCATCAGTCGGTGATCTACGAGGCGCACGTGAAAGGTTTCACGAAGCTGTCGCCGAATGTGCCGGAGGAACTCCGCGGCACTTATGCCGGTGTCGGCAGCGCGGCTGCGATCGAATATCTGAAGGAGTTGGGCGTGACGGCAATCGAGCTTTTGCCGGTGCACGCGTATGTCGATGACAAGGTGTTGATCGACCGCGGGCTGCGCAATTATTGGGGCTACAACACGATCGGCTTCTTTGCGCCGGAAGCGAAATATTCCAGCAGCGGCGCGATGGGCGGCCAGGTCACGGAATTCAAAGCCATGGTGCGCAATCTGCACGCTGCCGGCCTCGAAGTGATCCTCGACGTCGTTTACAATCACACCGCGGAAGGAAATCACCTGGGCCCGACGCTCAGTTTCCGCGGCATCGATAATCCCGCTTACTACCGGCTCTTACCCGAAGATGTGCGCTTATACATGGATTTCACCGGCACCGGCAACACGTTCAATTTGCTTCATCCGCGCACGGTCCAGTTGGTGATGGACAGCCTGCGCTATTGGGTGAACGACATGCACGTGGACGGTTTTCGCTTCGATCTCGCTTCCACCCTCGCGCGCGATCAAAGCGGGGTGAACAAGCTGCACGCGTTTTTTGAAATCATTCACCAGGATCCGGTGATCTCGCAGGTCAAGTTAATCGCCGAGCCGTGGGATGTGGGGGAGGGCGGTTATCAGGTGGGAAATTTTCCCGTGTTGTGGGCTGAGTGGAACGGAAAATATCGCGATGAAGTGCGCCGCTTTTGGAAGGGCGACGAAGGCCGGATCGGCGAGATGGCGTACCGGCTCACCGGTAGTCCGGACTTGTACCAGACCACCGGCCGGCGGCCGTATGCGAGCATCAACTTCATCACCGCGCATGACGGCTTCACGCTGAATGATCTCGTCAGCTACAATGAGAAGCATAATGAAGCGAACGGCGAGAATAACAATGACGGCGACAACAACAACCATTCGTGGAACTGCGGAGCGGAAGGCCCCACCGACGATCCGAAGATCAATAGGTTGCGCGCGCGGCAACGGCGGAATTTTCTGACCACACTTTTTCTTTCGCAAGGGGTGCCGATGCTTTGCGGCGGCGATGAATGGGGCCGGACACAGAAGGGAAACAATAACGCCTATTGCCAGGACAACGAGATCAGTTGGCTTAATTGGGAGCGCGATGAAAAGCAAAACGCGCTCCTCGAGTTCACGAAAAAATTAATCCGCCTTCGGCGCGAGCATCCGGTCTTTCGGCGACCGAAATTTTTCCAGGGCCGGAGAATTCACGGCTCGGATATCAGGGATGTGATGTGGTTCAACGAGGGCGGCAACGAGATGAGCGATGAGGAGTGGGCCTCCCCGCTGGTGCGTTGTCTCGAAATGCTCTTGAGCGGCGACACCGTCGATGTTCTGAATTTTCAGGGCGAGCCGATCCGCGATGAAACATTTTTGCTCCTGCTCAATGGCTATCATGAGCCGATCCTATTCGTGCTGCCAGGCGAAGAACACGTGGAGTGGGAATTGATTCTCGATACCGTGGACGAGGAAGGGTTTTTGCGCGAGCCGAGGAAATTTGCCTCTGGCGACGATGTTGAGGTGAGCGCTCGGGCCGCATATCTGTTAAAATTGACGATGGGATTGCAAGCCCAAGCGCGCCGTGAATCGTGGAAAAAGCGACATGTCGCTCTTCCGGCAGTGGTCAGCGCCGAAGAAGAACCCACCGAGGCGAAAAAATCCTAAAACGATGAACTCACACGACGACACAAAGTGCACAAAGGCGGAGAATTCTGGCTTACGCTGAGTCTGTTGTGACCTGCGTGGACGTTTGTGCGAGGCTCAAGTGCGTTGGGGTTGCTATTTCTTTTGCCGCGAGCAACGAATCCAATTATAGGAAATGTGATGCGCATCTTTTCCGGCGCGGACAGCATTTGTCAGTAATTCGCTTATGACACCTACTTCTCTCATCATCGTGGCGGATCGCGGCAGTCTGAAAGCATACCGGGTGGATGAAACACCAACGCGCGGTCCGAGCTTGCGTCTTATTCAAGCATTCGACCTCACGGACGCGCATGGAAAACTGATCGACAAGGTGACCGACCTCGCTGGTCGATTTCCGGTGAGCGAAGGAGCTGGTGTACGCCATGCCAATTCGATCGCGGAACGGACGCAACTGGAAACGGAAACCGATCGCCGAATTCACAAGCAGCTGGCGGATCAAATCGTCAAGATTATCGACCGCAGCGGCAAAGAGGGTTGGTCATTTGCCGCGCCGGCCGAGATTCACGGGGCAATTGTCGATCTGTTGCCGCGGGCGGCGCGCGATCGGATTGTCGAGCACGTGAAATCGGATTTGGTTAAAATTGAACCGGCGAAATTGTCTTCGCATTTTCGCTCGCTCCGGCCGCTCTAACTCATCCCGAACCCGCGACTTTGCGGGATAAAAGGGACCCGACATAAGCTGATTGATCACTCTTTAGTAATCAGAGTGACGTTAGCTTCGAACGCGAAGTCCTTCGCTCCGCTCAGGATGACGTCGCGTTTACCTTTTGCGTCAGCAACACGCGCTGAGTATTATCCAAATAATTATGCAACTGCCCGTCAACATCACCTATCGCGGCCTGGAAAAATCGGAGAACATCGACAATCTAATTTTGGAATATGCGTCGCGATTGGAAAAATTTTGCGATCACATCAACCGCTGCGACGTGGCGATCGAGCAACCGAACCACACGCACCACAAAGGAAATCAATTCCGCGTCCGCATCGATGTCACCGTTTCGCGCGGACACGAATTGGTGGCCGACGAAAAACCAACGGACAACCGTGCGCACGAGCCGCTGACCAAAGTCATCCACGACGCCTTCAAGACGATGGAGCGCCAGTTGCGCCACCTGGTGGAGAAGCAAAGACGAGAGTAGCCTGTTCAGGTAGGGGCGATTGACCTCAATCGCCGCCCACGTGAGCAACAACGCCCAGGATCACTCGTCCGGTTCACAAACAACTAGATCGATTGGCAACGGAATTTCTTCGACCACCGATTGCGCCACGATGGAAGGGAGAATGAAAAAGCGATGAAAAAGCGGCATATATTCGTGAAATTCTGTGCGTGGTGAATTGATTGGGCCGAATGATGAATGGCGCTATGCCATCAGCAGTGATGATCTAGATGTGAGATCGAGGCGCTGATCGCGCGCGGGGCGGGCAGTTCGGTGAACCGCTCCTACCTGATGTTCGCAGCGTTTACGCCGGCGCGCCGCCGAGAGCGCCGGGAAGCGGCGGGACGTCGGGCGCTGCGACCACTTGTTTGGGTGGTTTCTCCGCCGGCATCTTTTGACCGGGTGGCGGACTCACACTCGGTGGCGGATTCAACAAGCGACCGTGCTTGACGATTTCCTCCATCTGCGAGCCATCGAGCGTTTCGTACTCGAGCAGCGCTTTGGCGATGACCTCGAGTTTGTCCCGATTCGCCAGCAACGTTTTTTTTGCCGTTTGATACGCTTCATCGAGAATCTTGCGCACTTCGTGATCGATTTCCTCCGCAGTCGCTTCGCTATAATCGCGCGCTCGAGATATGTCGCGGCCGAGGAAAACGTAATCTTCGTGGTCGCCGTACTCGACCATGCCCATCTTTTCGCTCATGCCCCATTCGCAAACCATCCGGCGCGCGATCGCGGTGGACATTTTGATGTCGCCGCGCGCGCCATTTGTGATGTCGCCAAACACAATCTCCTCCGCGACTCGGCCACCCATGCTGACGGCAAGACCAGCGAGCAATTCATTCTTGCGATTCGTGTATTTGTCTTCCTCCGGCAACCACATTGTCGACCCAAGCGAGGGGCCGCGCGGGATGATCGTGACTTTGTGCAGCGGCTCGGTGTGCGGCAGCAGCTCGAGCAACAATGCGTGACCGGCTTCGTGGTAGGCGGTGTTTTGTTTTTCTTTTTCGCTGAGCGCGAGACTGCGCCGCTCTTTGCCCCAGCGAACTTTGTCGCGCGCTTCTTCCAATTCGGCGAGCGTGATTCCTTTTAATCCGCGACGCGCGGCGAGTAAGGCCGCTTCGTTGATAACGTTGGCGAGCTCCGCGCCAGAATAACCGGGGGTGCCGCGCGCGACCACGGCAAGATCGACACCCTCCCGAGTTTTACTTTCTTCGCGTGCACGCGCAAAATTTCTTCGCGGCCTTTCACGTCCGGGAGGTTGACGGTGATTTGCCGATCGAAGCGTCCGGGACGCAGCAGCGCCGGATCGAGAACGTCGGGCCGGTTCGTCGCGGCGATGATGATCACGCCTTCCTGCGTGTCGAAGCCGTCCATCTCGACGAGCAACGCATTGAGCGTTTGTTCGCGTTCGTCATGTCCGCCGCCCACGCCATGGCCGCGATGACGTCCGACCGCGTCGATTTCGTCGATGAAAATGATGCAAGGGGCCGATTTCTTGCCCTGCTCAAACATGTCGCGCACACGGCTTGCGCCGACACCGACGAACATCTCGACGAAATCCGATCCGCTGATGGAGAAGAACGGGACATCAGCTTCGCCCGCGATCGCGCGCGCGAGCAAAGTTTTTCCGGTGCCGGGCGGGCCGACCAGCAGGACGCCCTTCGGAATGCGGCCACCGAGCTTCTGAAATTTTTTCGGATCGCGCAAAAATTCGACAAGCTCCTGCACTTCGTCCTTCGCTTCCTCGACGCCAGCGACGTCGCGGAAGGTGATTTTGTTCTTATCACGCGCGAGCATGCGCGCCTTGCTTTTGCCAAAATTGAGCGCGCCTTTCCCGGCCATGCGGATTTGCTGGCGGAAGAGGAAATAGAGAACGAGCAGAAAAAGGGCGATGGGCAAAAAACCGACGACGGTCTGGGCGACAACGTTCGATTCCGTGACGATTGCCGGCTGAATTCCCGCGGCGGCGAGGCGGTCTTGCAGGTTGGTGTTGTAATTGAGGTAGATCGTGGTGCGAAACGGAACCTGCTGAGCCGGAGCAGCGCCGACGCCCTGTTTGATGTAAGAGCCGCGCAGGGTTTGGGTGGGCCGCCCGTCTTCGACCACCAGTTTGAGCGGATAATTCTTGTCCGTGACAATCTGTTTATTCTCCAGCAGCTCGAGGAAACGATTGTAGGGGACGTCTTCCACCGGTTGCATCCCCCCGCGATAAAAGAGCATGGCAAGCGCAATAAAGCCGAAGGCGATCGCGATGAGGATGACGCCGCGCCAGTTAAAATTGGGTTCGCTCCCGCGGGGTTTATTCTCCTTTTGGGAGTTGCGATCGGATTGAGGCATGAGAAACAATGCGCTCCAAGGGCAAGCGCTACAAGAAAGGTAACATGAAGGTTTGGTCACCGCAAAGAGCAGGAGCCGTTCCGGGACGGTGAATAGTGAACATTGCGTCGCTCGTCGATCTCGGTAAAACTAATCCAAACATCGACATGACGGAATTGGTCACATCGGTTGCAGATAAAATCGACCGCGCGGTGCAGCGCGTGACGCCGTTGGCCTACCGGGTACGGCGGACCGGCCGCCGGTGGGTGCGTCGCGCCCTGCGCAAGCCGCGCAGTGTATCGGAAGGACCAAACTTGCTTCCGTTGTTGATCCAGGTCCTGGCTAGTTTCTCGAAGGCTGACGGTGTTTTGCTCGAAGAAGAGATCGATTCGAGCCTCGGATTTTTGCGTTACGATTATCCGGAGGCTGTTTATTCGGAACTGCGCCAATTGTTCCGGCAGGCGCTTTACGAGCAGCAAGATCTCTCGGCCATGGCGCAAAAACTTGGCGCGCAATTGAGCACGGAGCGCAAGATCATGCTGGGTGTTCAGCTTTATGACCTGATCTCACAGGCCGGTTTGAAGCAGGAGCAGGTTGTCGCTTTTTATTCGTTCATGTCGCAGCTGGGCATGGCCGCCCAGGCCATTGATATTGTCTATCAACTGAATGCATCCGAGGATTCCGATCCGTCGATCTATCAGCGCGGCGCGTCACCGTTGGAATCGCTCTCCTTCGCTACGAATGGGAAAGGAGACGTGACACTAAAGAATCTCGCGGAAAACGATCGGCTGCTCGCCTTCCGTTATCACGACCTCATTTTGCTGAAAAATTACAGCGGCCAGAATGTGTCGGTGCGCGGCCGGCCGTTATCGCGCGGCGGATTTTGCCGGATTTATCCGGCCCAGCGCATTCTCGTAGGCGATCAAGTGCTCAGTTATCAAGAGCTGGCCAATTATTTCAACGCCAAGAAAAACGTTTCGCTGCCGCAGATTTTCGTCCGGGTAAACAAGGACGCTGATGAGGTGGAACTGGAGCGCTCCCGCACGCGGGAAAGTGCGCTCGAGATCACGTTCGGACTGAAAGTGCGCGTAAAGGCGTTGCGCGACGTCGATGCTGTACTCAACGGCGTAAAGATGCAGGCGGGCACCCAGATTGAGGCGACTCTGGACGACAAGATCCTCTTCCACAACGACAGCGAAATGGACTTGATCGATCTCCGCCGGCGGGCGCGTGCTCTCGGTGGCCGGTTTCAACTAAAGGCATCCAAGTCGGAATATCTCGTCTCCAATAACCCGAGTTTGCTCGAAGCCGACGATATTTTGCTTTCTCCGGGCACGAGCGGCGACGTGTTGCTGAAGATTTTTTGCGATTACGACAAGCGGGTCGGCCAGCTGGAAGTGATCGAAGCGGACCGGCCAATCATGGTGGGCGAGACACCAGTGCGGACCTCGGCCCCGCTGAAGGACTGCGACACTATCCGGATCGATATCGGGCAATTTCTCCGGTGCAATTTCTCCGAACGCATCATTGAGGAAGAACGCAACATCATTCGCAGCTTCGAGGTGAGCGAAGTCACACACCGTTTCGGCAACGGCGAGATCGGTCTGGAAGGAATTTCATTTGCGGTGAATCGGGGCGAGCTCGTCTGCGTGATGGGTGCGAGCGGTTCGGGAAAAAGCACGCTCCTCACAGTACTGGCGGGACAACTTCAGCCCACCCGCGGGCAGGTCCTCCTAAACGGACAATCGCTTTATCCGAACCTCGACATACTCAAGCATTATATCAGTCATATCCCGCAGGAAGATGCCTTCGACGAACATTTGACGATTGGAGAAAATCTCCAATTCGCGGCTGCGATGCGCTCGCCTCATCTCTCACGACGCGATCGGATGCGCCGGTTGGAAGCAAAACTGCTCGAGCTCGGCCTGGGCGAGCGTCGTGACGCCGTGGTCGGCAGTGCGGTCAAAAAAACGCTCAGCGGCGGCGAACGCAAACGTCTCAACATCGGCCTCGATATGATCGGCATGTCGGATGTTTATCTTTTCGACGAGCCGACCTCCGGCCTCTCCTCGAAGGATTCCGAGCACGTCATCGAGATCATTCGCGGCATGGCGCACAACAAGATCATCGTCGTTACCATCCACCAGCCGAGCTCTAAACTTTTCCAGATGTTTCACAAAGCCATCCTCCTCGACAAAGGCGGGCAGCTCGTTTTCTTCGGCACGCCATCAGACATGCTTCGCTACTTTGCCGAAGCGGAACATCAACATCAGTTTGGCGCCGAGCTGGGAGCATGCCCCTCCTGCGGAACGACGCGCCCCGAATTTATTTTCGACGTGCTCGAGACGCCGCTGCGCGATTTAAGCGGCGACATTATTTACGAAGAGAATAATCGCGGCCAGCTTGTCGCCGCGCGTCGTTATTCGCCGGAATTCTGGCGGGACAAGTATGAGGCGTTCCGGTTGATCCAGGACGTCAAACAAATTTCGCTGCGCAAAGAACCGGTCGCGCCGTTGCCCGCCGCGCCGGCGCAGAAAAAGCGATTGCCCTTTCGCTGGCACGACGAGTGGACGCAATTCCGGACATTGTTACGCCGCTCATTCGTGAGCAAATTGCGCAATCGCGCCAATCTCATTATCACGATCGGCGTCGCGCCGGTGCTGGCGTTCCTCATTGCCACTATCCTGCGCTACTCAGACAGCGGGAAATACGATTTCGCCTCTGCTTATCACATCCCGACATTTCTCTTTCTTAGCCTGATCGTCGCGATGTTCCTCGGCTTAACGAATAGCGCCGACGATATCATTCGCGACCGAGCGGTGCTGCAACGCGAGCGCAACCTCAACGTTCGGCTGCCTTACTACGTGATCTCAAAAACCCTCACTCTCGGCGTTTTCGCGCTTATTCAGTCCGTGCTCTTTGTTTTGATCGGGAATTACGTCCTGGAAATCCGGGGGATGTTTTGGGTTGATCTGGGCATCATGCTCATAACAGCGATGGGCGGCGTGTCGCTTGGTCTCGTTATCTCGTCGCTCGTCGCCGATCCCAAAACTGCGGCCAATATCGTCCCTCTCGTTTTGATTCCGCAGATTATCATGGGCGGCGCGCTCATCAAGTACGAGGACATGAACCGAAACCTCACGCTCGTTTATGCGCTCACGCACTGGTTTTCCGAGCACCCGAACAAAGAGCAAGGCAAGAAGATGGAGAGCAAGCTTCAGGTGCCCTTTGTCTGCCAGTTCGTCGCCATGCGCTGGTCCTACGAAGAGCTCATCGTTGCGCAAGCGAAGCTCAATCCCTTAACCCGGCGGCAGGATCGAGCGCAACGTGAGATCGACCAGATCGTCGCGCAGCATCGACAAGATCCCGCCGCAACCAAGCGACTCGACGACCTGAAGGAAACGCTCGCCGTGCTTTCCGGCTTGGAAGCGAAATCGGCCAGCGAGCTCGATTATTATCTTGGCCTGGTCGATAAAATTCTGGATCAGAAACGGCCCTTTGAGCGCGCGCTTTTCAAGGGCGCGATTGGCCCGGTCACGGCCGAGCAACTTTACTTGAACCAAAAGGTCTCGGATTTGATTTCCAACGCCGAGATGGAGCAAAATGATTATCGGCGCAGCAGCCGGCCGAACGTTTTCTTCGGCCCAGAAAAAAGCTATCTCGGGATTAAAGTCGGCGTTTTTTTCTTCAACTCCGTCGTCTTGATTGGATCGGCACTGGGCTTGCTCGGACTACTGCACTGGATTTTACGCCGGCAATTAGAGGTGCGACGGAGCTAGATCGTGATAAGTGATTGATTCGATGTTAGGTATTGGGACGTTGGGCCTTAAATTGTTCAATCAACTATGAGCAGAGATAGAACCACCCGCTTGATCGTCGCCGCCAGTGAGAGCGACGCGGACATGTTGTATGCGACGAGATTTTTCGCGCCTGATCCGTTCATTTTTCTTGAGCAAAATGGCAAGCGCACCCTGGTCTTGAGCGATCTGGAGATCGATCGCGGTCGCAAGCAAGCCACCGCGGACGAGTTTGTTTCGTTCAATAAACTGGAGCGCGAAGTGCAGGGCAAAGATCGGGTTGCACCGCCCTACGAGAAGGTCGTGGCCCATTTTCTCCGCAAACGGGGCGTTAGATCGACTATCGTTCCGGCCAGTTTTCCGCTTGGCTACGCGCAGGAGTTAGCCGCAAGTAAAATCCGGCTCCACGCGACGAACGGACTTTTCTGGCCGGAGCGCGAAGCAAAATCTGAGCAGGAAATCAAAATGATCGGGCGCGCGTTGCGAATTACCGAAACCGGGCTGGGGCGAGCCATCGAAGTTCTGAAAGCGTCGAAAGCAGGCGCTG
>Ga0193729_1000749_pt1 | contig 16847 bp, 14 predicted proteins | sample U1c2metaG_FD_143036 | JGI IMG/M metagenome (GOLD analysis project Ga0193729, IMG submission 143036) | Soil microbial communities from a riparian zone of the East river system, Colorado, United States - U1c2 | ecosystem: Environmental > Terrestrial > Soil > Riparian zone | place: USA: East River...
GTTCTCGGGCCTCAAGGATCTCGGATTGAATGATCGCTACCTGAAAATGTTACGCGAACGCGTCTTTGAGAAGGTGATCGTAGAGATTCGAGCTGAATACGGCCGTCCTCCTATCGCCCAACTTCCGATCACCGTTTTGGAAATTGAGATGGTGTGGGGTCTTCACGCGGCGATTTTCTACTTGGGTGTTCGCCAGTTCATCTACGGGTTGCCTCTGGAAGCCGACGTGAACTCGATCATCGACGCTAAGGTAACGACCTTTCTCAATGGCATCAGGTGCATCCTGCCGGCGAAATCGAGAGTTTGATTTGGCCGGTCTTAAGCGTCCATCGTGCTTGACCGGCCGATGCCTGCTTCCGGAAACGCACTGAAACGCTCGACGAGAAATCGGTGAACAAAGGCACCTTGACGGTGAGATGGTGCGTCGGAAGGTAGATCGCATAGCCGACAAGCAAATAACAAAGCGAATAGCCCAGACTTTTCCACTGTCAGCACTTGGCTGACGTCGAAGGGCCGCTTTGCGCCAACAGCGGCCGTTCCATAACCGCTCACGATGCCACTCTCCCACGAGTTCGCTGCGCCCCGGCTGTCGCACACTCCTGGAAGCCGACGCTTCAGGGGCTTGCCGCCGCAGCCTGGTGGCTCAGGTCCTGTACACGCCATTCCGAAGGATGGCGACGGGCTTCGCGTCGTGGACAAGGCGTGGTCCCTATGGCCGGGCAGGTTTACTGCGCGGCGGCAACGCGCCCTGTGTAGGTCCCAGTCAGAAGATCGACGCCCTTGTCGGCGACCGCCATGACGGTGGCGTTCGTGTTGGCGCTGATGATCCTGGGCATAATGGAGGCGTCCATGACCCGAAGGCCGTCTATCCCCTTGACCCGCAAGTCGGGCGTGACCACGGTCGTGGGGTCTTCCGCCCTGCCCATTCGGCAGGTGCCGACCGGGTGAAAGTTGCTCTGCGTCGTCGCTTTCATGTATTCGACGAGCTCCGCGTCGTCCGTTATTGCCTGTCCCGGCGACAGCTCTTCTTCCACGATGTCAATGAACGGTGCTGTTGCGACGATCGTCCGGAGATACTTTAGCGCCTTCAATAGGCGTCGCGTGTCCTCCGGATCGCTCATCCAATTCGGATCGACCTCAGCGTCATCCTCTGGAAGCGCCGACTTCAAGCGGACGGACCCGTAGGAAAGCGGGCGAACCAAATTGGCCAGAAGCGTAACGGCGTTGCGTGGCTTGACCGTCAGTGTCGGCCACATCAGACCAATGCAATAGATTTGGATATCGGGCGGCCCGGCGGGATCGTCCAAATTGACGAACGCCATCGTCTCGGATCCCGTGGAAGCGATAGGGCCTGTGCCAAAAGCGTAATACTGAATGACGTTCCGGATCAGCTTGATCCCTGCGTCCTCGCCGAAATAACCAAACGGGCCCTTCGTCGAAAGCGACAGAAAGACTTCGTTGTGATCTTGCAGATTCTGGCCGACGCCGGGCAGGTCGGCTACGACTGGGATGTCGAACTGGGCCAGGTGATCGGCGGGTCCGATCCCTGAAAGCATCAGGAGCTTGGGCGTGGCGAACGCCCCGGCCGTCAAGACGACTTCATGCGTCGCCTTCGCCTGATGGACCTTCCCGTCTTTGACGTATTCGATCCCGATCGCCCGCTGACCGTCGAACAGCACCCGGTTGGCCCTCGCTTCGGTAACCAGGGTCAACCGCTCGTCGCCGATCACCGGCCTCAAGAACGAGTCCGCCGAGCTGCGGCGTTTTCCTCGAAAGGTCGTCGATTGTTCGTACCCCACGCCGTGCAGCTGACCGCCCGTGAAATCGTCGGTGAAAGGGACTTTCAGTTTTTGCAGCGTCCGGACGAAGATGTTGGCGGCCTCGGAGATGTAGGCCGGGTCGGAAACCTTGAGAGGCCCGTCTCCACTGTGCGCGGCGTTCTCCAGCCTGACGTTGCCCTCCTGCTTGCGGAAGTAGGGGACCAGGTCGTCCCAGCCCCAGCCCGCATCGCCGGATAACGTGTTCCAACGGTCATAGTCGTCCTTGGAGCCGCGAGCGTAGGTCATGGCGTTGACCGAGCTTCCCCCGCCAACGACGTTCCCTTGCATGATGTCGACGGCTCGCCCCTCGAGCGCGGGCTGGGGCGTCGAAGTGTAGCGCTTGATGTAGGGCGATTTGCCGAACACGATTTTGACGGCGCCAGCGGGCATGTGGATCAGCATATTGTCGTCGAGCGGCCCGGCCTCCAAAAGCAACACCGTCGCCCCATGGTCTTTGACCAAGCGGCTGGCCACGACGCAGCCGGCGCTGCCTGCTCCCACTACGATGTAGTCAAAGGTATCGGACACTGAGGTCATTTGGTTTTTTCCTGGTTGATCTCCCGGCCGCTTCAATTGCTGGCGCGAGGGACGGCTGAAATAGGGCGGGATTTGGCGTTGGCGTGAACCGATAGGACGGTTGCAGTTCACGCCAAATCGCAGATATGGACCTCAGGTCTTGGCTGAAATCACGCGCAAGTAACAATATTCCTTCAGGCCTTCGGCGCCATACTGCACGCCAAAGCCCGAGTCCTTGTTACCGCCGAACGGCACGTTCGGATTTACGACCAAGTGCTGGTTGATCCAAACGGTCCCGGCCTCCATCCGATGAGCGACCGCGTCCAGCTCGGCCGGGTCGCGGCCCCAAACCGATCCCCCAAGCCCGTAGTCTGTGGAATTGGCGATCTCGATCGCCTCGTCGATGGTGCCGTACTTGATCAGCGACCTAAGAGGACCGAAGTTTTCGAGCTTCACGTAGTCGGCGTGGGGGGACGGGTTGTCGAGGATCGTGACTGGAAAGAAGTTGCCTTTCCCTTCGATCTCATCGCCGCGGTAAAGAACGGCGACGCCATCTTTTTGAATGGCCGCCCAGGTCGCCTGCAGCCGCAGAAGTTGCGCCCGGTTTTGGATGGGCCCGATCGTGGTGGCGGGATCGAATCCATCGCCCAGGACTTGCTCGGCGGCAAATTTCGAGAGCGCCGCGGCCACTTCGTCGTAGCGGCTTTCATGCACCAACAGCCGCTTGATCGTGATGCAACCCTGACCGTTTACCAAGAACATCCCCCAGAAAATGGGAGCGATCGCCGCATCAACGTCGACGTCCGGCAGCACAATCCCGGCGTCATTGCCGCCCAACTCGAGGGTCAGGTGCTTCAGCGTCTGGGAGGCGGACTCGAAAACCCGCCGGCCGGTCTGAGTGGAGCCCGTGAACGAGATCTTGTCGGCTTCGGGGTGGGACGTCATCCAGGGGCCGACATTGTCGCCTCCAGTCACCACGTTCAGGATGCCGACGGGGAGAATGTCCCGCACCAGTTCCGCGACGCGCAACACGGTCAGCGGTGTGTAGAAAGACGGCTTCAGGACGACTGTGTTGCCCGCGATCAGGGCGGGAACGACCTTGTCGTACGACAGAAGTAACGGGAGATTCCAGGGACTGATGGCCGCGACGACGCCGAGGGGCGCATAGTGCCGGGTGACCCGGCCAACGCCCGGTTGGGTGGTTTCCACGTCGGGAAGGCTTTGCGCGAGAACGCCCGGCGCGAAGTCATCCAAAACAGCCGCGACTTCCCACAAGGCCAGGCTTCTCGGGCGCCCCCCCTCGGCCATGAGGAGGGTGACGAGCTCTTCACGATGCGCTTTGACATTCTCGAACGCCTTCTCGAGGATCGATCGTCGCGCCTCCCAGGTCAGTTTGCTCCACGAGGAAAAGGCTCGGCGGGCGGCCGCGAACGCTGCATCCATTCCGTCGCGCTCAATGTCGGGCACTTTGGCGAGCAGCTCGCCGGTGGCGGGATCAAGAACATCCAGGGTGTTGCGAGCACCGACACTCTTTCCGTCGATCAGGTTTGTAAAAATGCCGCGGACGCCGGCGGCGGCGAGAGCACTCTCGCGAAGCGCTGACACGGAGTCAGCCGGAACGGATTGCTGGACCATGAGCGTGTTTCCTTCAAATAAAAGCCAGGACTCCGCAAACTCTAGGCAATAGACCTAGAAGTCGCGATCGAGGTCGGGGAAGAACTCGGTAAGCAAATTGCCGATGTACTGTGTGAGGTTCGGGAGGCTTCGGGCGTAGTCGGTCAGCCTGGGATGCATCTCGCGGAGCTGATAGACCAGGATGGTCATTCCGAAGACGACCGCGTCAAAAGACGTCGGCCGGTCGGTCCCGAGAAGATACCGATTTTCGCCCAGAATTTCGGCGACGGCCGCGAGGTCCTTGGACGCCTTGTCCACGATTTCGTCGGGCGTATAACGCGCGATGCCCTGCTTGTAGGTGCGGTCTTCCATGTCGTCCCGCAGCCCCTGAAGGCCGGGGCCCATTCCGCCGAAGGCATGCTCGAAGAACCAGTCCGAACCTTCTTGATCATAGAACTCGTAGATCAGCGCGATCCAATAGAGGTGGTCCTCCAGCGTACGCTGGACGAGGTGGCCGACAGCGCGCTGATGGTCGCTCAAACCGGCGTCGGGATCTGGAAAGGCGGTCTTCAGAAAGCCGATGACCAGGTCGGAATCGGCGACTTTCACGCCATCGACCGTGATGAAAGGCACCTTTCCACGCGGCGCATTGCCAACGCCCTGCTCGGCGACGGGTTCGAAGGGGATTCCTTGGAAACGAAGATGAGCTGTCAGCTTCGCAGAAAAAGGCGACAGCGTCGGGACCCTGCGCGCGACGTCGGGATCGAAAATGCCGAAGCGGTGCAGAGTCATGACAGTCGACGGTCCAAAATGGACCTTATCGTACGGGTTCACATAGACGGGGATCTTCTTCATCACGGGCGTCCTTCATCTCGATTCACGCTCACAGCCGTGAGCAGACCAGACCGAAGGCAGCGGCTCCGCCCGTCGTTTCTGGTGCACGTGGGATATCGGGCATTGTCGAGACGATGATAATCGGATGAATGTCGACAGGACTTTTCGGGATTTGCGAGCAATGTCGTTAAAGCGGCACCGGAAAGGTCAGTCCGCGACCAGATTCTTCGCCAGGAAATCGATGAACGTTCGCACACGCAGACTGGAGAGGCTGCCTGCGGTGACAGCGTACAGATTGGCATCGGAAGTCACGAACGTGTCGAGAGCGGTGACAAGTGCGCCAGAGGCAAGCTCCTTGCGGATATCCAAATCGTTTCGCATGACGACGCCGTGGCCGTCGAGCGCCCATTGGCGAAGAACGCCGCCATCGTTGGCAACGCGATTGCCCGCAACACGAACCGTAACCGGTCGTCCCTCAACGGTGAAAGACCACGAAGAAAAGGTCGATCCAGGGCGCGGGTGGACGAGGCAATTGTGCGCGGCCAGGTCATCTGGGTGATTGGGTGCAGCATGGTTTGCCCAATAGGATGGCGCGGCGCACACCACGCGGCGCCCTCGAAGCATCAGTCGAGCCTTGAGAGCCGAATCCGCCAAGGGGCCATTGCGGAGTGCTAGGTCAATGTCCTGCTCCACGAGATCGACGACACCATCGGACAAGTGCAGCGCAATTTGTACGGCGGGGTGTAAGTCGAGGAAGCGATCGATCAGCGGCGCTACTTCGGTCCGGCCAAAATCTTGCGTGGCCGTCATCCGGATTGGGCCGCGCAAGGGCCCATCCTGAACCCCGGCGATGGATGCGTCCCAGTCTGCCAAGAGCTTTCTAGCATCGGCGAGAAAACGTCGCCCTTCGAACGTGAAGCTCAATCTGCGGGTCGATCGCGTGATCAGACTAACACGCGCCTGCTCTTCCAACTGCTGAAGCGCGACCGTCACCGTTGAGGTCGAAACAGACACTTGGCGGGCGGCGGCTGAAAAGCTGCCGGTCTCAGCTATAGTTACGTACAGGCGGAGGGCTTCCAGGGTGTCCATTTCTCGCAAATCCCGAAAGGTCCAATCGAGAATAGCCTAATTATCAACGAGACAAAAGCAATCGATATTGGCTTCAACAAGCAGGAGAAGCCCATGTCCACCTCATCGACGATAGCCGACAGCCGTGCCCCCTCTGCCAACCACACGATCATCCGTGTTGGCCTGATCGGCGTCGGAAACTGGGCTTTGAACGGCCCCGTTCGCGTGCTCAGCCTTATGCCGCAATATGAAATGGCGGCTGTCTACAGCCAGCGTCGCGACGCCGCGCAGTCTGCTGCGGACACCTTCGGTATCAGGCATGTCGTCGGATCGATCGATGAATTGGTTCGCCATCCAGACGTCGACATCGTCCTCGTGCTCACGACAGGTCCGCAGCACGAGGAAGCGGTACGCGCAGCGATCGCTGCGGGGAAGACCGTGTACTGCGAGTGGCCCTTGACGCCGGACTCGAAGACCTCGGCTGAACTGGTCGACCTTGCGGCAAAAGCTGGTGTGCAAACCATTCTCGGCACCCAACGCCGGTTCGCGCCAGGGCTGCGCTATCTGAAGGATCTTCTCGGCGATGGCTACGTCGGTCGTGTGCGCTCGGTCAGGATGCATGTGACGGTGAGCAGTTTCGGCAAAAATCGCAGCAAGGCGCTTCGTTGGAGCGCCTTCCCCGAAAATTTCATGGGCGTTACCTCAATTTTCGGCGCGCACTTGATGGACCCGCTCTTCTCGATCGTAGGCCGTCCGACTGAGATCTCGGCCGTTTCTGTCAACCAGTGGCCGGAAATCACAATCGTCGAAACGGGCGAGGAGATCAGCACGAAGGTTCCGGATCAATTGCTGCTGCAAGGCATCCTCGCAAGCGGAGCCGTGTTCGCCGTTCATATCGAGGGCGGGAAGCATCATGGCACCGGCGTTCAGATCGATATCACGGGTGATGATGGTGACTTGCAGATCACCAACACCTCGGCGTTCGGGGACGTGGGCGAAGAATATAATCTATTCGGTGCCCGCGTAGCGGACACCAAGATGGCGCCACTCGCAGTGCCCGCATCGTACAACTGGTTGCCACCCTCTGATCTTCCTAGCGGCGTGCTGGAGCTCGCCGATCTCTTCGAGGTTCATGCCCGCGATCTCGCAAGCGGCTCGCGAACCGTGCCCAGCTTCGAGGACGCCCTCTTCATGCAGCGGCTGCTTGAACAGGCAGCGGTCTCGTCAGCCAGCGGACATCGCATCAAGCTTTAGACGCTGCCGCGGCCGGTCCTCCGCCTTGGGGCAAATCACACCGGCCGCGACCATCCTCCACCAACTGCCAGGTAACATTCGCGCCGCTCTGCGAGCAGGCGAACGATGATCACTGGCGCTTTGAAAGGCGAAATGTCATGCCAACCACCGCGAGAGTCGCCCGTATTCACGAATATGGTCCTCCCGAAGTCCTGAGGTTCGAGGACATCGTCGTGGGTGAGCCGGGCGACGATGAAGCATTGATCCGCAACACCGTCATAGGTCTCAACTTCGTCGACGTTTATTATCGTAGAGGTTCTCTTCCGGTCCCTGCCTTTCCAGCGATCATCGGCGACGAGGCCGCCGGGGTAGTCGAAGCCGTTGGCAAAAACGTCAAGAACGTCAGCGTGGGTGACCGCGTCGTCTATGGCGATATCGCATTTGGCGCCTACGCTACGGCCCGCTTGCATCCCGCAGACCGGCTTGTCCGCATTCCGGCAGGTGTTTCTGACGACCAGGCAGCTAGTGCCTTTCTAAAGGGGCTCACCGCTCGCTATCTGCTCAAAGAGGTGCTCGAGCTCCGACCCGGTGACACCGTTCTGTATCATGCAGCAGCGGGCGGTGTAGGCCAGATTTTCGTTCAATGGGCGAAAGCACTTGGCCTAAAGGTGATCGGCACAGTGTCCAGCGACGCTAAGGCGAAGCTTGCACGTCATGCCGGCTGCGACCACGTCATCAATTATTCCTCCGAAGACTTCGTCGCCGAAGCGCTCGCGTTCACCGCAGGCAATGGCGTGGCAGCTGTTTTCGACTCCGTCGGGGCGGACACGTTCCGTGGGTCGCTGGCAGTTCTCAGGCCGCGCGGAACGCTTGTGCAATTCGGGAAGGCGTCTGGGTTCCCGGAACCGGTGGACCCATTCGAGTTGGCACCACGCGCGCTTTATCTGACGTGGCCCATTCTCCCTCACTATACGTCCACTGCAGAAGATCTGGCGATCGCCGCAGCCGACCTATTCGACGCAATCGCGACGGGAATTCTCAAGGTCGATCCGAGCAATCTTTATCCGTTTAGCCAGCTAATCGAAGCTCACCATGATCTCGAAGAGCGCCGAACCACCGGCGCGGCAGTGCTGCGTGTGACGGCCGCGCTGCAACGTCCGAAGACGCCCGCGGCCCCGATCCACGAAACAATGCTCAACTAAAGGAATAACGCAATGAATACCTCTGTGATTGAAGCGATCGAGCGCCAGAAAACCACCAACCTTTACGATGCGTCGAAAAGCATTCCCGACGATGAAATTCGTGAGCTGGTGCGCCTGGCGACATTCTCCCCGACCGCGTTCCACCTGCAGAATTGGCGCTTTATAGCGGTGCGGTCGCCGGAAGCCAAAGCAAGGCTGCGGGCGGTTGCGGCTGATCAGCCCAAGGTTACCGAAGCTGCCGTCACTTTCATCATGGTCGGTGAACTGGCCGTGGCTGACGTGATGGCTGATCGACTGGCGGGCTCGGTTGCGGCAGGTTTCATGCCTGTCGAGATGGTGCCGGGCTGGGAAGCCGCAGCAAAATCGCTTTACTTCGAGAAGCCTCAGACCCAGCGCGATGAGGCAATTCGATCGGCGACCTTTGGCGCAAGCGGACTGATTCACGCCGCGCAGGCGATGGGTCTGGGCACTACGCCGATGATCGGGTTTGATCCGGTCGGCGTGTCACGTGAGTTTAGTCTCAGCGATAATGAGGTCCCGGCACTCCTCGTTGCCGTCGGCTATCCGACGGAGGCGAATTGGCCGCAGAAGCCGCGTCGGCCGATTTCGGACGTGCTCGCGTTCGCGTAACTCTTCTAGCCAGCGCCGGTCGCGTTTCACACCAGCCTCGTCGAACTCTCGGGAGATCGGTTGTGTGGTGAATCCGCCCAGTCATCCGCCCGCCAGAACAGGTTGGTCCGGCCTGAACGCTGGCGTTATCTAACCCGACCTTGAGGAATGTCCCATGGCCCAACGTTTGAACTACACCACCATTGCTCCGGTCGGCGTAAAGGCCCTTGGCGGCGTTTACGCCTATATCGCGCAATCGAATTTGCCCGCTCAGCTCGTCAATCAGGTCTATCTGCGCGTCTCGCAGATCAACGGCTGTGCCTATTGCATCGACATGCATTCTCGCGACCTGCTTAAGGGCGGCTTGGCCGTCGAAAAGCTGGTGCTCGTCCCTGCCTGGCGCGAGGCAGGCTCCCTGTTCGACTCACGCGAACGTGCGGCTCTGGCTTGGGCTGAAACAGTCACGCGCGTCGCCGACACCGCTATACCGGATGGCGAATTCGAGTCTGCGTCGGCGGCGTTCTCTGAAAAGGAACTGGCCGACCTGACGATCGCGATCGGGCTGATGAATGCCTATAACCGGCTGGCCATCGGATTCCGCAACCCACCCAAGGCAGCTACTTGAATGTGAACGAAGCACGCCGACGGGCCGCCCATCCGGCGACCGAGGCTGGTTTCGCACGGAGCTTCAGCTCAGACCACAAGACGGGAAGCCTGGATATGCTGTCCGGTCACCCACCAGCAGCGTAGCTCCGGCCTTATCTCGACCCCTCTCTGAAGGAAGCGACACTATGACCACGATTTCTGCGAAAAGCGATGTAATGACCCTGATCAACATGTTCACGGTTGAACCGGCAAACCAGCGACGGCTCGTTGAACTTCTAACCGAAGCCACGGAGGTTTCAGTGCGTCGGGCGCCGGGCTTTGTTTCTGCCAGCCTCCATCGCAGCACTGACGGGACGAAGGTCACGATGTATGCACAATGGCGGAGCATCGATGATTATCAGGCGATGCGTCAGGATCCTGCCCCACTTCCGTTTCTTCAGGAAGCGCTCACGATCGCCAAGTTTGAACCCGGCGTCTACGAAGTCGTGCGAACCTTCACACCCGCCGGCGAGCCGAATTGAAGCGACTACGGTTTTGTCCGCTTTGCGCCAGGAACGGCCATTCCTGGGATGCTTGTTTTCGACCCATCTCAAAAGCCACGGAAAATGAGGCTTGGTTCGCGGCCATGCAGCTCGCCATGCAAACGATAGGAGAAGACGAGGTCATCTGAGCCGAGCTCATGGACGATTTGCGATATCCCCTTTGCCAGTATTCAGTAAGCCATCTATCAGTTTGGCATTGTTATATTGATTTGCGCGATGCCGGCGCTCCTTTCGTTGCTGTCGCAACGCCTTCGCCAACTGTGTTTTCACCCGAGATCAACGCGGGAGATAAACTCGCGGTAACTCCGAAGCTGCTTTAGTTGTTCCGCAAAGGCTTCGGCCTAGAAGGTGGCGGTGGAGAAACTCGATCTCATCCGCAACCACTGCCTCGTGGGACGGTCCATCGTAGATGTCGAAATGATCGACACCTGGATAGATGCGGAGCTCACCTTTCGGGGCGTGGCGCGCGGCCTCAATTGCAGGCCCCGGCTTGGCAACCTGATCGTCCGCAGCGACACAAACCAGCCAGGGACAGTGAAGCGAGGCGGCATGTCGGATAGGACTATATGGAGGACCTAGCAGCCAAGACGCCGAGACGCGGTTCCGCCACCGAGATTCCTCACCGATTGCGACAACACGACGCCAACCGACCTCAGCTCCGGGCGCGCTAATGAATGCCGCCTCATGGGGCTGACCAACCGCAGCCAAATAACGACCTTCGGCTGCCGCAGTCTTCATTTCCTCCACGACGTGCTGAGGTTTGGTGTAGGTCTGGGTGTCCCTGTCGAGATATGGAACCTGGCTGATAACCGCGGCCACCTGGGGGTCCTCCGCTGCCGCCGCGAGCGCATTGCCCCCGCCTAACGAGGAACCAAACGTCGCCACGCGTCCGGCATCGATATCGGGTAGAGAACGAGCAAACGCGATGGCAGCGCGCCAGTCTTCCAACTGAAGAGAGGGCTCGAATAGGTCCGGCTCGCCCGTGCTGTCGCCAAAGCCTCTATAGTCGAAAACGAGCGCCGCGATACCGGCGGCCGCAAACCGTTCGGCGAACGCGCCAAGACGGTCTCGGCGTGTGCCGGTCAATCCGTGGGCCATGACGATGATAGGTCTCACCCCTCTATCCGCTGCCGCGGGGTACAACCACGCACCGCATGTATCATTGCCGGAGGCGAACGTTAATTCTTTGCGACTCATACTCATTGAATTGTCCTCGATTTTAATAACGCGGCTTGCGGCCACCAAGCAGCGAACCGAACCGGGGAATGAGCCCGGCCCGACTCGTTTCTGGATGGCTGTTACCAACCTCGTCGGAGACGGCCATCACGATTGATCAGGCCGCGCGCAAGATGCTGAGCTGCTGCAGCGCTGTCGCGCCGTCGTCCAGGCCGACCTCTTCCGCGATTTTCCCGCTCTCGACGCGGAGCACGGTAATTCCGGTGAAGCGCATTTTCCGACCGGAAGCTGCCGGCAATGATCCGATGATGAAGTCATCGAAAGCAGAGCCGGTGTGTGTACCGCCGCCTTCCCAACGACCGACGACGTAATCGCCTTCCGCGATCAAGTCCGCAGCGCCCCAGAAGTTGAGATCTGGAAATGCATTGCGGAATCCAATCATGAATTCCTTCACCTCCTTGCGACCGCGGCGCGGCTCATGTAGCGAATACTGGAACAGTATGTCGGGCGCAGCCAGCTCGTCGACGATATCAGGGTTCCAGGGGGTGCCCCAGAACTCCTTGAACCAACGGCCTACGACAGCTTTGTTTTTCTCTTCCTTCGACATTCGCAATTCCTTCCATTGTGTGCCCCAGAGTTCGTAAGCGAAACGTACGCCGCGGCCTTCAGCGATAACTCAGATTCGCGTTCAAATTCTTGCCGCGTGACATCGTCCCTCTCACCTAGTGCACGACCGATGTTCCAACCACCCGTTTTCCGACACGGAAAGAATTTCGTCTCCGTGCATCGCGCCTTTTCACGGCTCAGGTCGTTGACACTGGTTGGAGCGCAGGTATCCGCGCGAAGCGTCCAGTCCGCGAACACGTTCGACAGATCAGTCGTTCCGAACGGATCGCAAAGACATACCCACGAACAGCATCCGGATCATAAGTTCCGGATCGATCGACGGGCGCCCCATTGATGAATAGTTAGTGCGAACTCGCTGTGAAGCCAGGACAGATCGAGAGCAGCATCGATCTTTCGGACCAAATGGCCTTCGGGAACTGCGTCGCTAAGTTGAATCTCATAGAACAGTTGAGCTTGTTCGCTCTTCAGACGGCCCATCATTCGTGCTCATGTGCTGGGGCCGAACCCACCTTTTCCCGATCGTCAGCGCAAAGTTACGGCGATAGAGCGGTTCTCCCAAGCGGGGCACGACGGTCCACCTGCCCCATTCACGGAGCGGCATCATGAGTAAAATGCCGATCGGCGTGACTAGGATGGCCCCCAGCATGTCGAGTTGAAAAGGATCGTTCTGTCATGAACGATATCGATGACGATCGTGACGAATCGGCATTCGCACAACTCGATCTCTCGCGCTATCACAGCATGCCTTGCTCTTGGAGTCGCCCATGTGCGGAGGCAGTTCGAGACGGTCCTACAAGATCAACACCCGCTTCGACGCGTTGGTGCACTGTTCGGAGTGCCAGACATCGCGCGCGATGGCGATCAAGACGATCCAACCGGGAATGTCTGGCAACAGGGACGAGATAATTTATAAGTGCACGCAATGCGGAGCAGAAACGTCGAAGTTTGCCGAATAGCACTTAGCCATCTGCCGACCCAAGAAGACCCGCGCGGGAAGTCCAATCAACTTCCCTGAAGCCGAAACTATACTTGCTGGGGGCGTTCTAGTCGCTAGGGGCGATACATCAGGGAGACACGGCCATGTTACACAAGACCATGATAGCTTTATTCACAGCTGCCTCAGTCGGCATGCTTGCCCCGAGCGTCACCTCGGCTCGCGGCGGCTTTGGCGGAGGCGGTGGCGGCTTCCACGGCGGCGGTGGCGGCGGCTTTCACGGTGGCGGTGGAGGCAGCTTCCACGGTGCCGGGTTTGGTGGCGGCGGCTTCCGCGGCGGCGGTTTTGGCGGAGGCAGTTTTGGCGAAGGCGGTTTCCATTCAGTCGGTGGCGGAGGTTTCCGTTCACCCGCTTTCGGAGGCGGAGGTTTCCACTCAGCCGCTATTGGGAGCGGTGGATTTCGCAGTGGAGCCTTCGCAGCCAATGGTTTCCGCGGCGGCGGTTTCCACCACGGGTTCCACCACCACGGGCGCAGATTTGCGTTCGGCGCATTTGCATTCGGACCAGGCTACCCGTACGCCTACTACGGCGACGATGATTACGACTATCCCTACTACGATTCCAGCTATGGCGATAGCGGCTGCTATCCGGTGCAGCGGCGCGTGCATACCCGGCATGGCTGGCGTATCCGACCTGTCCAGGTGTGCGGCTGATCCTGCGGTCTTCGACGGATAAGGAGATGATCGGGTCTGGTGAATTAAAGTTGAGGACCGGGGCCAGCCGAATGATTCACGCGGTCTTGGTGTATCCTGCGCCGAGGCCGCTTTTTTACGCCGCTCGCATGGATCGGATAGCCTGCTGCGCTCCGCGCGGAATGATCCGACTTGTTGGCACGAAAACATCGCTGTGCTGTCGAGCCACGCCTGATCGACGGGGTACATATCCCGCTCAAGACTTTGGACGAGCTGATCGAAGTTGCTTCTCTCTCCGGAAACACACTTTCGCGTCACTGCAGCTTAGTCACCGTATAGTCGCTCGGCTGTCGATCGAGTTCAGGAGCAGTTCCGAAGCGTCGATGTACGACTGCAGCGAAGAGCGGACGGCGGGGTTGGACGGATCGCTTAGTCACGTGGGTTCGTACCTAATCCGCTGATCCGCATCCGCCAGTTCCTCGCGGTCAAGGTCAGAACACGTTGTCTTCGAGTAGATGTTTCCGACCTCCACCGCCCCCGTCACTACAATTTACTAACCTCGCTCTTCATCTGGGCAATAAGGTCCTTATCCTGAAGATGATGCTCTTCGGTATCGAGGATCGCCCGAAATGCGTCTCGCTTCAGTACCCTGATGTCGGTTTTACCCATTGCGCCTTCCATGGCGGCAGCGTCGGCAACGATATCGATCAGGCGCTCAGCTGCATCAAGACGGCCCCAAAGATAATCGTGCTCCCGGCGCGAACGGCTCAAGAAGCCCGCGAAATGTTTAAACTCCGCTCCCCTGAGTCGCGTGGCGTGTGCCCCGTTCCGAAGAAGACCCGAGTCGACCGGACTGATCCGATCGACGCGGATCTCGCGGTGCTCTTCGACGGCACGCCATTCCGATATCGGATAGGTCCAGACGTCCCAGAATGGAAAGCCGATGTAGTAGATGAGGACCTCATGGTGAAGTACTTTCGGCATCTCGTCAGCCATCGATAAGGCCACGATGGCATCGACGGCCCGATCGATGTTCGCAAGGTCGAGTTCCTGATAAAGCTGCTCCATGACGTCGTCCATCTCTCGGTCCAAATCTGTCCGCGCCGCGACTGTTGTCTCCGTTTTGCTATGAGCGGCAGCGCTCAACCTGCTTGTCAACGCTTCGACGCGGGCTCGCAGAGCCGCGCTAGCGAAAACGCCAGCTTGCAGCCTGCGCAATCGCCCCATCGGAGCTTGAAAGCGACTCTTCAGATCATCGATTTGACCCGGCCTTACTTCCTTAAAGCTTGACTCGTCCAATCGTGAATAGAGCAGGTTTAGACCCCGCATGACAAAAGACAGCCTGCGGCGGCGGAACTCGACATCGAAATGCAGCAAGAAATCGATCCACGGCTGCACCTCGGATGCGCCCGCCGTCGACAGCGATCCTTCTGGCGGGATTGCTCCACGCCGATTGGCCCACGACAGAATCTCGTCGGCCAGTCTTGTGCGAAGTGGCGACGCCTGATCAGTCTCGCCGAGATCACAGATCAGGCCAACGAGCGCATCAATTATCGAGAACGTCTTGAAACGCGCATAGACTTGGTAGGCATAGCTTGCCTCTTTTGCGGCCAGCATATTTGCCGTTTCGCGCCAAAGCTTAATTGCGCGGCCGGCATCTTCCGTTGAAGGGACGCGCTCCGTCACGGTAGTTACGAAGCCGGCGAGTTCGGGATAAGCCGCCTTTAGAACCGTGCGCATCCGCTCGATCGTCTCATTGAACTGCTGGACTCGGGCAAGCTCGTGATAGATCGGCGCACGCAACGGAATTTCAAAAATCGCGCCTTCCAGAGTCCGTATGAAGCTGGGGACGTCTCCGCCCGGTGGAGGCGACGATCGTTCCGGGTCCGGCTCGATAAAGACGAGGCGGCGGTCGACGTCGCGATAGGCCGGGCGTTCTCTCACCATGTTCAGGACAACGGAAAACGGTTTGTTGTTGACAATGCCGCCGTCCAGAAACGACGTGATTTCTGGATCAACGCCTGCCCGGATATGTTCCTTGAAATTAACGGCAATAAATTTCTGCCGATCCGGCCAGTCCAACCCCCGCTTCGCAAGCAATCTTTCGAGGTTTGAGAGCTGGACCGGAGGAAATGCACCTGGAAAGCTCGATGTTGCGCGAGCAGCGAGTGCCAGACCAGGCACATCGGCCAGGCCCGAGGTTTCGTTTTCATCCGACCAATTGCGGTACTTGAAAGTCCAGAACAGCCCGTGCTCCCGCTCCGCGATCACGGACGGCGTGTTGATCTTCACATCGCGCGGATATCCATAAAAATCCGTGATCGAGACCGCAAGATCAAGCTCATGGCCCGGAGGAAGAAGAGACGACGGCTTGTCGCCGTGACCGCGCATGGCGCTTAGCCCGTCGAACAGCAACTCAAGAAATCTGTCCCCATCAAAGGGCGGCTCGAACCAGCGCGAGCGAAAAAACATCGACAGGTTTTTCTGAATTTCACGATCAACCGCCGGCCCAAGGCGGCGCAAGCGAAACAATGTCCAAAGGACTGGGCGAAGGAACCATTTGCTCCACGGCCGCGCGCGCTGGGACGAACCGAGCAAGCGAAGAACGTCTGCTTCATCCAGCCACAAATCGCGCAGGTGATCGATGGAGAGATCGTGCGCGAGTGCGCGCGCCAGAACAATGCCGCTGATGCCGCCGGCCGAGGCGCCTGCGATGCTGTCGACGATGACCCGCAGGCTAAGGGTCCGCCCTATCGACTGCAGGAGTGTAAAATAGACATCCTCGGTATCATGAGGTCGCCCGTCATCGCCATTTGCGGCTTCATAACTTCGGTGTTCTCGCTGCTCCGATTGCGGGACCGAATGATATGCCTTTGACGCACGCGATAGCTTCAGGATTTCCTTGATCACGCCGTGCATATAGAGCACGAGCGACACGCCGCCATAGCAGACCAAAGCGAGCCTCAGTTCCTTTTCCTTCATACGGTGATTCCATGGCGATGTCGTGAATCGGCCCCGAACTCGGAAACTGTCGTTGCGTCGCGAGGAGATTTGCAGGATCAATGCGGCCGGCTCGCCTCGCGGAAACGCTCCCAGCGATCAACTGGCTCCAGACGGTCGGCTCCCTGGAATGGCAGCACCCACCCTGGATATTCAGGGGGAAGCACGCTGACCTCGTCCAACTGCCTAAGCTCGTCTTGGGTGAGTATGAGTTCAGCCGCCGCGAGATTATCCTGAAGCTGGTCGAGGCGTTTCGCGCCAATGATGACCGAGGTTACTACAGGCTTGGCCAAGAGCCATGCGATCGAGAGACGCGCAGGACTACACCCATGCGCTTTGGCGATCGGAGCCATCATGTCGAGGATATTCCAGGT
>Ga0193729_1000750_pt1 | contig 16840 bp, 9 predicted proteins | sample U1c2metaG_FD_143036 | JGI IMG/M metagenome (GOLD analysis project Ga0193729, IMG submission 143036) | Soil microbial communities from a riparian zone of the East river system, Colorado, United States - U1c2 | ecosystem: Environmental > Terrestrial > Soil > Riparian zone | place: USA: East River...
CTGCCTGCGCTCGCCACGGCGGAACCCGTCCGAGCGGAGGCAGTCCGGCATTCGCACGGGGAAAGAGCAAACCAGACGCTCACGTTCCGCCAGGATCCAGGCTTGATTTTCGCACCATTTTTTACTGCGATCGTGGTGTGCCTGTTGACAATAGCCGGGCTTCACTGAGGGCGACGGACCCTAATGCGCAAGATGGCGTCGTTGCGTTTGCCACAACGCATTGGAGTGTGGTCTTGGAGGCGCAGGGCCAGTCACCCGCAGCACAAGAAGCGTTGGAAAAACTTTGCCGCACCTACTGGCGGCCGATTTATAGCTTCATTAGGCGGCAAGGCGCTGGACGCGAGGAAGCGGAAGATTTCACTCAGGGGTTTTTTGCGCTGCTGCTGGAGCGGCGCGACCTGGATGCTGTCCGCAAGGAGAAAGGACGACTGCGTTCCTATCTGCTCACGTCACTGAAACATTTCATCGCCAGCGAACAGCGCCGTGCGATGGCGATTAAGCGAGGCAAAGGACAGCGGCTCGTGCCGCTGGAACAATTGAGCGCGATCGAGCGAATCGAGATGGAACCAGCAGACCCTCTCAGCGCCGACCGGCTTTATGAGCGCCGCTGGGCCTCGACCCTCATGGAGCAGGTGTTGCGGCGATTAAAGGATGAATACCGCACCGCGGGCAATGCCGAGTTGTTTGATTTGCTGAAACAATTGCTGCCGGACGAACCGGGAGCGCCCTCGCGGGCGGAGATCGCTGCGCACTTAGGCATGACGGAGAATGCAGTTCGACAAGCCTTCCATCGGTTTCGCCACCGTTATCAGGTCTTATTGCGGGAGGAAATCAGCCACACTGTTGCCATTGCCAGCGATATCGAAGATGAGCTGCGCCATTTGATCGCTGTGTTGCGAGCGTAACGTATGATAGAATTCCGCGCAGTACAAGATGGGGAGCGCATCGACGACTCTCCTGTAATGAGCAGCGTACTCAGAGTTTGTCGAAAGTGCGGCGCGGAGATCTTCGCCGACACTCCAGAAGGACTTTGCACGGCTTGCCTGTTTGAGACAGGCCTTGCCCTGCTCGCTCCGCCTTCTGTAGCCGCTGACGACTCGTCCGCCGTAGCCTCGGCGAAGGCGGATGACTGCGCTCCCGTTGAAAATGTTGAATCGAGTAATGCGAATGCTGCGCCTCATGTTAGAAAGGCTCCGCGTCCGACAAAGACGCTGGCCGACTTTGGCGACTATGAATTGCTGGAGGAGATCGGTCGCGGCGGTCAGGGTGTCGTGTATCGCGCCCGGCAGAAAAGTCTAAACCGCACCGTAGCTCTCAAAGTAATCGGTCTGGGACATTGGGCCACTGAAGCGCATCTGAAGCGATTCCGCCGCGAAGCCGAAGCTGCCGCCAGTTTAGAGCATCCCGGTATCGTCCCAATCCACGAAGTCGGCGAGCGCGATGGGTCATGCTACTTCAGCATGAAATTCATCGAAGGGGGACAACTCGATGCAGTTGCCAAGCGCGAAGCAATGCCGGTCCGGCGCGCCGTGGAATTGATCGCCAAAGTCGCGCGTACAATTCACCACGCTCACGAGCGCGGCATACTTCATCGCGACATCAAACCAGGAAACATCTTGGTTGACCAAAAAGGTGAACCACACCTCACCGACTTTGGACTGGCGCGACTGGTTGAGACAGAGAGCACCGTCACCCGTACAATGGAAGTGCTGGGCACGCCCAGTTACATGGCTCCGGAACAGGCGGTAGGAAATAACGCGGCCGTCAGCAGTGTCACCGATGTTTATGGACTCGGCGCAGTGCTTTACCAATTGCTCACCGCGCATCCGCCCTTTGCAGGCGGCACAACCTACGAAACGATTCGGTTAGTGCTGGATACCGAGCCGCGGCAACCGCGTCTGTGGAATCCGAAAATAGATCGCGACCTCTCAACAATCTGCCTCAAGTGTCTCGAGAAAGATCCAAAGCGCCGCTATTCTTCCGCTCTCGCGCTGGCTGAGGATCTCGAGCGCTGGATAAAGCATGAGCCGATTCTGGCCCGCCGCACTGGAGTCTTCACTCGTGGACGGAAATGGGTGCGACGCAATCCAACCAGCGCGCTTCTAGCAGCATCTCTGGTTGCTTTGGCAGCGGCCGCCGGCTGGATTGTTTGGAAAACTGAATTTATCCGGCAACCGGTAACAACTGGAATCGCCGTGCTGCCATTTGAAAATTTGAGCGACGAGAAAGAGCACGCGTTCTTTGCCGACGGCGTTCAGGACGACATCTTGACCAAGCTCGCAAAAGTAGCCGATCTGAAGGTGATCAGCCGGACGAGCGTCATGAAATATCGCGGTAAACAGGATGTGCGCCAGATCGGCGATGCGCTGCGTGTCTCCCACGTTTTGGAGGGAACAGTGCGGCGTTTTGGCGGGAAGGTGCACGTAAATGCGCAGTTGGTGGACACTCGCACCGACGCCGGCATCTGGGCGGAGGAATATGACCGGAATTTGAATGATGTGTTCGCAATTGAAACGGAAGTGGCTCAGTCAATCGCAAATCGACTCAGAGCCAAAGTGTCAGCTCGCGAAAAGATGGCCATGCAAGAGTGGCCGACCAAAGACCTTGTTGCCTACGATCTTTATGTCCGCGCGGCGTCTTTGATCGACAGGGCTGCGCATCTACGCGAGCATAGTAAAGAGCAAGAGAAGGATTATTTCCAAGCCATAGAGTTACTCAACCAGGCGATCGCGCGAGATCCAGCTTTTCTTCTCGCATATTGCAGGGTGGCTGAGGGACACGACGAGCTTTACTTTCGAAGCTTCGATCGCACGCCGAGTCGGTTGGAGCTGGCGAAATCCGCAATCGATTCCGCTTTTCGACTGAAACCAGACTCGGGCGAAGCGCACCTTGCCCTGGCTGCGCACTTTTACCATGGCTACTTTGATTACGACCGAGCCCGCTCCGAACTTGCTATCGCCCAGCGCACCTTGCCCAACAACGCACGAATTTTCGAATGGACTGGCTACATCGACCGTCGTCAGAGCCGTTGGAATGATGCTGTGCGCAACTTCGAGCGTGCAATGGAGCTGGATCCGCGAAACGTAAAGATACTTCTTGGTGCGGCCGTGACTTATGAGCTTATGCGCGAATATAAAAAAGAAAGAGAGGTTTGTGATCGGCTCGTTGCCATCGAACCAAACAACATTGATCACCGGGCGAGACGTGCTTGTATCGACTTGGATGAGCGAGCCGACGCCCGAGCTGCGCATTCTGTTGTAGGAACGGGTCTTCCTCTCCGTTTCTACGAGCGCGACGCCGTCGCCGCCGATCGCGCGTTGGCGGCGCTGGGTGCGCAGGGCGAGGATACGTTTGATGCAAGAGGCATAGGTGGGACGAGATTTAGCCGAGCTTATTTGGAGGGTTTGGTAGCTCGGATGAAAGGAGATGCCGTCACGGCGCAGGCCGCCTTTACTGCCGCGCGTGCGCAACAGGAGGAAGCGGTTCGCGCGCGGCCTGATGACGGCCCGGTTCTCTGCGTTCTCGGTCTGATCGATGCTGGCCTTGGGCGAAAAGAAGAAGCGCTGCGGGAGGGCCGTCGGGCGCTCGAGCTTGCGCCTATAGCGAAGGATTCCTTGGATGGCGCGGACGTCCTTTATTTTTATGCCGTGATCTGTGCGTGGACTGGCGAACACGACCTGGCGATCGAGCAACTGGAAACTCTCGCGAAAATCCCGGCCGGTGTATGCTATGGCGATATTCGCCTTGATCCCAATTGGGACCCCTTGCGCGGCGACCCGCGCTTCGAAAGAATCGTCGCCTCCCTCGCGCCGAAGTAAAACTTCACCATGGATTACACGGATAACATAGATACAGACATGATTCAGAAGGAGTGGTAGGGCGCGACCGCCGGGCGGCGCCGAATCGAGTGCCCAACTGTAGGGCGTCTGTGTCAGACGCCAGCCAAGAATCCATCCGTGACGTCCGTGCAATCCGCGGTTCTTAAGTCTTCCGCAATTTTCCGCGTAACAGCCGGCCAATTTTCGCGCAGTACATCAGTGAACGGCCAGAAGTGGCTTCTCACAGTGGGAAGTCAAAGAAGGCCAAAACAATGAAAGAAAATTAGTATATGAAAAATCGAAATAGCATATTCACAATGGTTCTGCTCGCGTTTAGCTGCTTTGCGCTTTTGCCCCTAGCGAGGGCATCAGTCGTGGGCCCGCCGCAAAACGGCAATACGGCAGACGGTTTTGACGCTCTTCGTAGCCTCACCACAGGCGTGTTAAACACGGCCATTGGTCGTAACGCGCTACTTAGCAATACAACCGGCTCCATTAATACAGCCACCGGTGGTTCAGCGCTTCTTAGCAATACGACCGGCAACTTCAACACGGCCACTGGCCGTAGCGCGCTCTTTAGCAACACGACCGGCAGTGGCAACACAGCCACCGGTTTTTTTTCACTCTTTAACAATACAACCGCCGAGAGGAACACGGCCAACGGTGTTGCCGCGCTCTTTAACAATACCACCGGCGAGGACAACATCGCCTTGGGCTTTGGCGCCGGTGACAATCTTACCACCGGCGATAACAATATCGATATCGGCAACGAAGGTATTGCTGATGAGGCCAACACTATCCGCATCGGCACGAGCGGAACTCATACTGCCAGCTTCATCGCCGGTATTAGCGGGACAGCTGTAGCAGGCGCAGCAGTTGTTGTCAATGCGGACGGTCAACTTGGCGTGGCCGCATCGTCGGCGCGTTTCAAGACGGAGATCAAGCCCATGGAAAAAGCGAGCGAGGCAATTCTTTCACTGAAACCTGTGACCTTCCGCTATAAGGAAAAGATCGACCCGAACCATACTCCGCAGTTCGGCCTTGTGGCGGAGGAAGTGGCAAAGGTGAACCCCGCTTTGGTAGCTCGCGACGCCAAAGGCGAGATCTACACCGTGCGCTACGAGGCGGTGAACGCGATGTTGCTCAATGAGTTCCTGAAAGAACACCGCACAGTGGAGGAACTAAAGTCTACTGTCGCAAAACAGGAAGCGATCATTGCACAGCAGCAGAAAGGAATGGAGGCTTTCGCTGCGCGTCTCGAAGAGCAGGCATCGCAAATCGAAAAGGTGAGTGCACAGTTCCAAGTGAGCAAGCCTGCGTCGAAACTGGTCGTGAATGATCAGTAACGCTGCCAAGTCTAGCTACCTGTCACATCTCACAAAGAGCCGCTACGCTGCGGGCGCGTGGCGGCTCTTTGCCTAGCTTCTTTTCCATTTGCCTGACAAGGAGCAGACGTTCAGCCATTGGACAATCTCGAATAGCACTTCGGTGGGAAGCTCGTTTCGATGAGACGCCACCTTAGCGCAGCGCAATACTTCCGCGGCGCTTGCTTTAGTTTGCCTGCATACGGAGCCGCAGCTTGGAATCTCTTCTTTAGCTGGACGTACCCGAAACGGCCTTTGATATCAGCAATCGATTCGTCGTAGTTGTTCTAGCCAGCTCCGGCCACAAATGGCGGATCCTCATCGAACACGTTCTGCATCCCAAGCGTGATCGTGATGCCATTCAGCCAGGAGCGCCAGCCACAGCGGTTGTACTGTCGAGACGGGCAGCACGTTTTTCTCTTTGTCATCTATCTTCATGCTCTTGCCGCCATCGCAAAGCCATACAACTTTCCGCGTAACAGCCGGCCAAATTTCGCGCAGTACAAAAGTGAACGGCCAGAACTGACTTCTCACGATGAGAAGTCAAAGAAGGCCAAACAACAAAAAGGAAATTAAAAATGCGAAAATTAAACATTACATTCGGAACAATTCTGCTCGCGCTTGGCTGCTTTGCGTTTTCGCCGGCGGCGAAAGCAGACCCACCAATCGCGGGTCTATGGCATGAATATTATACCAGTAACTTCGGTCCACCGTTTGAAACCTACACGCAATGGCACAGTGACGGACTGGAAATCGAAACCCCCAATTTTACACCGGGGGTATGTATGGGGACTTGGAAACAGATAGGAGGCAGGACTGTCCAGCTCTTCCACGTGGGATGGACAGTCGGTGGTATCCCTGGTCACCCAGACAGCGTACGGTTCGAATTGAGGGAACTAAATACGGTCAGCGTCGACCGTAATAGCTTCGACGGCACTTATGATCAGAAGTTCTTCGACGCGAATGGAAACCTCGTCGCAGAGGACATGGGCACGATCCATGCAACGCGCCTTTCTGTAGATCAATTCAGCACCAACTTAAGCAGATAACACTTCAGAGGAGAGCCTCTTCGGTCGTCGTGAAGACGCACCGGAGAGGCTGCTGGCATTCGCTGAACCTTCGCAACGAAAAAATCGCCTCGCTCGCGCAGAAGGAGTGCGGCTTCAAAATAACGATTGCGCCCTAGAATCTCTTCTTTAGCTGGACGTACCAGAACCGGCCTTTGATCGTGTCAAGCGATTCATCGTAGCCGTTCTCGAAGCCGCCGGCCACAAACGGCGGATCTGCGTCTAACACGTTCTGCATCCCAAGCGAAATCGTGGTGTTATTCAACCAAGCGCGCCATCCACAGGGATTGTATTCGGCCGTGGAGACGGGAATCACGTTTTTCTCTTTGCCGTCCATCTTCACATTTTTACCCCCATCCTTGGCGAAGCCAGGCACCGGGGCCGGCGCGGGTGGTGGCAGGTTGAACGTGTATGATGCGATCAGGTCGAGCGAAGTCCACGCGGCCACTTTCCGCGCGCGCTGAGGAAAAGGGCCACTCCTGGGCTCACTTAGCTTCGTCGACCCTGTCAGACTGAGATTGTCGTCCTCGTATTGGCCGACCCAGTGGACCACCGCACCAATATCGAAACCCTGCATCCACGTGTCAGTTGGGCCGTCGTAGAACAAACTAAAATTGGCCCGATTCCATGGCAGCGAACTGGTTAGAGTGAATCCCGGTGGCGCAAACTCCCCCGCGATTCCAAAGCGTTTGATGTCGGAGCGAACCTGGAGCTCAGCCCGCGAGAGCCAGGTGCCATTGACCGTGAAAGTCAGCCGGCCATAATTCCCGTGGCCAAAAATCGAAGACTCGAGAATGTAGATTGCTTCGTAGTCGAGACCTTCGAAAATCGCGCCAGAAAGATTTTTGTTAGGATCGATAACCAGCGTAACTGCGCCCCTGTCGGGTTGACCATTCCGAAGGGGTGGGGTCCCAGGTGGCGGTGGCGTCCGAAATACCAGGCCGGGAAGATCCGCCTCGATAATGAACTGCGCGCCGAGAGACGAGATGAGCGATCGCAGATCAATGTGCCACCAATCTGCGCTCAGGGTAAGGCCCTTGAGCCATTTCGGACTGTAAACAATCCCGTAAGACCATTCATAGGCGACTTCCGGTTGCAGCAGGGGATTTCCGGTAAGCCGTTCCTCGATCTGGTTCTCGGTCAATCTTGAAAATGGATCGGCTCCTCGTGCCACCTGTGGGAAGTTCTGTTCGCCGGCAGGCGTCATCTCGAATAGTGTTGGCGCATGGAACGCTTCGGTGTAGCTGCCACGCAAGGTAAGGGCGCCGATATACTTGGGGTCAAGCGGCTGCCAGCGCACAGAGACCTTCGGCCTCTGCCCGTTATACTCGGAGCTGGTCGCCGGCTGGAATGGCCTTAGAACTGTAGAAGTGTTCTGGCTGTACCATTCCTCCCGCTCGGCGAAGTCAACTTCAAAGCTGTAAAAGCCGGGAAAGTTCCATGTGGGGCTGGTGAGGGGAACCCGCACCTCCTGGTAGATTGACCAGACATCCCGGTTCACCCGGAAGCCTTGCCCATCGGCTGAGCCAATCGATTGGAACGTGTTATTGAGTGGGTCGCGATCGCGCGTCATTCTCTCCCCGCGGTATTCACCGCCGATCGCAAATGAGACCGGTCCGGCCGGAAGATTAAACAAGTCACCGTTAATGGTTGCATAACCTAGCGGCAACTCGAATTCACCGCTATTTTGCAGGGTGACATAAACTCTGCTTCTGGCCGCCTTGCTGTTGTGGCCGAGCAAGCCAAGGAACGGATTAAACGCCGTAGCCGGATTCGTATCCAGGAGCGCATCGCGCAGTCCAGGCTGGCTGACCTCACCTATGGACAAGTCTTGTCCCTCGTTCCGAGAATAACGGAAACCCGCTTCCCAGTTCCAAGTCTTGAAATAATCGCCAAATTCTCTCATCTCACCCCTGAGCCCGACGTCAAAGAGACTATCCCAGTAGGTGAACTTTTCACTTCTCTTACCGGTGTCGTTGATGCTGCGAAATCGAATCCCTGTAGTTATCGGAGTTAGGACTCCGTTAATATCCAAAGTCGCATCCGCGACGGTGAACGGATTAAACGGATTCGAGATTGGCACACTGATACCGTTGGGACTAAAGCCCACGTTCATGCCTGGGATCTTGAATGGATCGGGTGAAAACGGCACAGCTGCAAGGGATGAATCGAAATACGTGCGGACAAATTTAAAATCGGCAAATAACACCAGATACTTGTCACACAGATCCCGCGTGAAGGAACCGTAGAAGGCTTGCCGATCAGCCGGCGGAAGCGCGGGCGTTAAAGCCGCAAAGTTATAGAAGAAGTAGTCGCCACCCCCCTTATACTGAATAGGGCCGGTCTCTGGCAACCTGGTAACTGGATTTATACCGGGGGGCCCTGGATATGCATTGGGAGCGATCACAAAGGGGTTCTTATAAAATGGAGACGTCGCCGCGTTCGGAGCTGAGTGCGGTGGCGGCGAGTTCGCACTGAAAAACAATTTCGGGGTCAAGCGGAAACCTGGAAAACCTCCAATGATACCAGGCTCATTCCCGCTGCGAGCATCGAACCCTCCCCAGGGTATTTGAAAGGCGTTACTGGAGATATCCCTGTCACCGCTAAAGAGGCCGCCGGTACGCTCCCAGAAATCGGCAATGACCACAATGTCGGTCTTGTCATCACCCGTGCCAGCTTTCAACCACGCCTCCCACTCGCCCATCTCGTTGGACGCTCCAAGGTTCGTGTTCCCGTAACTGCCTCCGATCTCCAAGCCGCGAAACTTGTGGACCAAAAAGAAGTTGACCACGCCGGCAATCGCGTCGGAGCCATACACAGCCGAGGCGCCATCCTTCAGGATGTCCATGTGATCGATCATCGGGAAGGGAAGGAGGTTAATGTCCACAGCCTGGCTGGCCCCGGCGACGCCTAACGAACCGTAGGCGACGCGTTTGCCATCGACCAGAACCAAAGTCTCTTTGGGCAACAAGCCGCGCAGATTAAGTTGGACAGTACCGTCACCGCCATTGGCAATGTTCAGATTGACGGTTCCGCCCGCCTCCTGCGGCAGAAAAGTTTGCAGGTCCGTTGCATTGCGGATGCCCAACTTCTCGATGTCTGCCGGACGATAAGTGTCCACTGGATTTGGGCCGACTTCTTCCGCGGTGGGAATATTCGAACCAGTCACAATCACGCGCTCGACTTCCGCCTCGCCCGTAGCTGAGACTGCCGCGGGCGGTGCCGGTGCCGGTAGCTGAGCAAATGTGACTGAGGGCAGGAGCAAATGCATTGCCGCTATGCTACATCCGGCACACCAGATCCATGGTCGCTTAATGACAAGTTCCTCTCGCTAAACTCTCCGCCGTTTAGCAAACTCCTCCACAAATAACAAGTCTCCTTTGTGAGCGCGCTTAGGCGTCTGCCCTGCCTGCCACGCCGAAGGTCGCCGCGGCGACCGTAGGTGGGAGCGAACCGAAGGCAGCGTCGCACTTTCGATCGCCACTCGATCGATCGTCGCAGACCGCCGCTACAGCGGGACGATTTATAAGATGGCTCTAATAGACTGTCTTCGGCTCCGGTCCGGCGAGAATTTTCTGGAAACGGGGATTGCTTCGCAACGAATCCCATTCCCAGCGCAGACGAAGATCGGCGAGCGTGATGTTACTCGGAAAATCCGGCCAATGGACCGCGCCGGGAGTGGAGAGCAGACGCTCGATCAGCGTGATCGCCTGGTCCGGCTCGTCCAGGAGTGCATAAACCAGCGCCAGATTGGCCGCGTAGAGGGCGCCATGAAATGCGTTTTGGCTTTCTGGCTCGATTTCAGCGGCTCGAATACTTTCTCGAATGGCATCATCCCTCCTCTGCATGTAGGCGTAGAGTAAACCGAGTCGGCGATGACGCTCTGCATCGTCAGGATCGTCGCGCACCCCTTTTTCAATATCCGGCCTGGCCGCGGCAAAATAGCTCTGTGCCAATTCGATCTCGCCGCGAGCAAGCGCGATGCGGCCCTGGTAAAATGTTTTCGGGGCGTCAGGAAAATCTTTTAACGAAGAATCAGTCACAATCTTTTCCGCGGTGGCATAATCCCGCTCCACCATGGCCAGCTCCCAGCGCGCCACTGGCAACATTCCTTTGCGATCGCTGCCGGCGGGAATATTTTGCAAAATTTTGCTGCCGGCAGCGGGATTGCCATTGCGAAAGAGTTCGAGGTAAGCAAGGCCGATCTTCGGCGACGCGAAATCCGGCATGATCTCCAGCGCGCGCTTGTAACAGGCAGCGGCGGCAGGCCAGTCACGCATGAAAAGGTAATTGTTGCCGGCGAGAAAAACGTTGCTTGCGTTGCGAGGATCGAGGGACAGGGCGCGTTCGAAGCTGGCAACCGATTCGCGCCAGCGTCCCTGCCGCCGATAGATGCCACCAACGTAATTGTAGATCTCGGCATTATTGGGAGAAGTCGCCGCGGCGACCTCAAACTCCTTAAGAGCTGCGTCGTACTTCTTCTCCCCCAAATAGAGGCAAAGACCTAAAGCCATATGCGCTTCGCCCAAGGTTGGGGATAATCGCAGAGCTTGCTCCGCCTGGGCGCGCGCTTTCATCTTACGCGCCCCGTGATCGGGCGGCATCATCGAGGGAATCTCGCTATTGAGAAGGGAAGCTCGCGCGTAAGCTAATGCGAACGTCGGGTCAACCGCAGTGGCCTGCATGTAGAGCTGCTCCGCCGCGATCTTATCTTCCAGCCAGCTACTGGTCGATCTTTCCCGCCCAAGCGCGGTCAGGTAAAGCACGTACGCCTCCGAGTTAGCAGTGGGTTTGGCATCAAGACGCGCCTTTTCTTGCGGAGCGAGTTTCGCTTTCAGAGCGGTCGCGATCTGTTGGGCGATATCACTCTGGATCGCGAAGACATCCGTCAGGTCGCGGTCGTAGGTCTCGGCCCACAGATGCGTGTTCGTGCGTGTTTCAATCAGCTGAGCTGTGAGGCGCACCTTGCCGCCAGCGCGCCGCACGCTTCCTTCGAGAACATTAGCAACTCCCAGCTCCTGTCCGATGTCGCGAAGATCCCGATGCGGACCGGCAACGTAACTCGCGACGCTCGTGCGCGAGATGACCTTGAGATCGGCGACTTTGGCGAGCGCGGTCAGAATGTCGTCCTGTACTCCCTCCGTGAAAAATGCGTTCTCCTTGTCAGCGCTGAGATTCACGAACGGCAGCACGGCAACGCTTTTCCCGGGAATGAGAATCCTGGCAGTTGGAATTCCGGCCGGCGATTCATGCGGATTTTGCGTTCGGCCGCGCCAGAAAAAGAGCGCGGCAACGCTCAGCGCGAGCACGGCCGCGCTCGCCAGCAAGATTGGCCTGAAACTGCGGCTGGCGACTGGGTGTCCCGGCTGAGAAACCGAAGCAACTCGTTCTGTCTCCGTCGCCGCGGGTTCAATTGCGGGCTCCTGTATTCTCTGCGGCTCCGGGCCTTCGTGCGCCTCCCGTAATCTGACGTCGGCGACGAAGCGGTAACCGCGACCCGGCACCGTGACGATGTAGTGATGCGAACCGGGCGTTTCCCCGAAGACGCGGCGCAGCGTCGAGATATTCTGGGTAAGATTATTTTCTTCAACGATGGAATCGGGCCAGACCGCCTCCATCAGGCGCTCCTTGTCGAGCACGGCGTCGTGATGCTCGACCATGTAGAGGAGCGTCTCAAAAACCCGCGGCGTGAGCGGAACGGGCACGCCCTCCCGCCATAAAAGGCGTTTCGCCGCATCCAGATGGAAATCGCCGAACTCGTAAACGTGTCCAGGCGGAGCGTTCATCGCGGGTTTCACAAAGTTTCAGAAAAATTCAGCGCTCCATTAAGGACTTTCAGGAAGGTTTGGAGGAAAGCTGTCACACGCAGCGGGAGTAATTCCCGCCAGCGAACAAGAATAACAATAACAAAACGAGAAAGAGATCACAACTATGAACACAAGACTAACGAAGACAATAATGGGCAGCCTGGTCGCCGCAGCAATGGCGTTCGGCACGTCCGGCATCACGCGGGCGGACAGCGCTCAGCAAAGTTTGAGCGTCCACACGCTGCGCGGCTCGTATATATTCGGCACGCACGGCTTCGACATCGTCGGGGGTGTTGCGCAACCGATAGCCCTCGTTGAAGGCATCAACTTCAACGGAGATGGTACGCTGGTCAGTCCATTCGCCACGGTCAGCGCAAATGGCACGATCCTCCAATTCGGCGAAACGACAGGATCCTACACGGTCGAAGCAAGCGGTCAGGGCACCCTCACATTTACCGGCATCGCAAGCTTTGACATATTCGTCGAGGCCAACGGCAAGCAGATTTGGATGATCGAGACCGATCCAAACACAGTGTTTCAGGGGACGGCAACAAAGGTGTCGCGCTAAACGCCCGCCGAACAATCCTTCCACCACTGCAAAGGTACTCTCCTTGCACCCTTTGCAGTGGTGGCGTCTCCGAAAAGACCTCAAAAGGAAAATAAATATGAAAAAAATGAAGAACCAAGCAGTAACAATAATCGCACTGACAATAGTCTTAAGCGCGCTTGCGCTAGTTTCAGCGAATGCGGCGCAGTGGAATGCTACCGTGGGAGCGCAGAGTAGCGACAAAGGAGACCAGGCCCTGGCGTTCCTGCCCAATGAAATCTGGATTCACGCGGGCGACCAAATCACGTGGACGTTCGACGCGGACGAGATCCATACCCTGACATTTCTAACAGCCGACCAGCCGCGCCCATTTTTTGCTGATGGGTGTCCGGGTTTTTCGACCGATCCGGCCACCTACGATGGTTCGACCTGCGTGACTACTCCACCAATGGTAAAAGGACAGACTTTCACTGTAATTTTCCCGACTGCCGGAAATTTCAAGCTGGTCTGCCTGGTCCATGAAAATATGACTGCAGTGGTTCATGTTTTCGATCTTGCCGAAACACTTCCGCACGATCAGGCTTTCTATGACCATCAGGCTGCTAGTCAGCGAAACGAATTGCTTTCGGATGGCCACCGCCACGCGCACGGGCATCGGTCGCAAGACAACTCACCTCACGCAGTGACCGCCGGCATCGGTGCGGTCACGGCGAAGGCAGGCGGCTCCAACACCGTTTCGATCCTGCGCTTTTCCAACCACAATATTGAAATTCATGCCGGGGAAACTGTCGAGTGGGATAACCAGGATCCGGTCACGCCGCATACCATTACCTTTGGGACCGAACCGGTGGGAGACCCTGCGCCTCCTTCCCCCGACGTGACGGTCGATCCGGATGGGGCCCGGCACGCCATCATCGCTTCCACTGCCGACAGCACCCACTCGGGGTTCATCATCGCGGCGCCTCAAGAACGGCTTGGGCTCCCTCAGGCGCCTCTCGGCGTGACACGTTTCCGCGTCACTTTCCCGAACCCCGGAATCTTCCCTTACATCTGCGCCCTGCATGACGAGATGGGCATGGTTGGGCAGGTGACTGTCACTCCCTAAGAGAATTTTTTTGTGAGTAGAGGGTGTAGCCTTCCGGCAACCGCGGCAGGCGAAGGAGCTGTTTCCTGAATATAACTGAGGGCAGGAGCAAACTCATTGCCGCTATGCTCCATCCGGCATACCAAATCAATGGTCGCTTGATGACAAGCTCTTCTCGCTAATCCTCCGTGGTTCAGCGAACTACCCGACGAATAACAAGTTTCCTTTGTAACCGCGCTTGGCATCTGCCCTGAGCGGAAGTCGAATGGGTCCAACACCGCAATTGAAGGCGGACGTGACGGTTGGGAATTCATCGCCGGACTCGATCGCTGAGAAACCCAGTCGAACAGGTTTCTTAGAATCTTTTCTTTAGCTGAACGTACCAGAACCGGCCTTTGATCGTGGCAAGCGAGTTGTCGTAGTTGTTCCCGAGGGCTCCAGCCACAAACGGCGGATCGAAATCGAACACGTTCTGCATCCCAAGGGAGATCGTGTTGTTATTCAACCAAGCGCGCCATCCACAGGGGTTGTACTCAGCCGTGGAGACAGGCATCACGTTTTTCTCATTGCCATCCCTTATCTTGACATTCTTACCCCCATCCTTGGCTAACCCGGGCACCTCGGCTGCAGCTGGCGCTGGCAGGTTGAACGTATAAGATGCCATTAGGTCAAGAGTAGTCCACGCGGACACTTTCCGCGCTCGCCAAGGACGAGGTCCACTTCTCGGCATTTGTGGTTTGGCTGGCTCGGAGGAACCAGTGGGATCTGAGGTCAGAACTTGGTTTTCATCTTCATACTGGCCGGTGTAGTGGACGGTTGCGCCGGTATCGAACCCAGCGAGCCACGTACCAGCTGGGCCATCGTAGAATACGCTGGCATAGGCGCGATTGTGCGGCAACGAGCCGGTAAACGAAGGGCCCGACACAAATTCGCCCGAAAGCCCAATTCGTTTGCTAACTGGAGTCGCCTGAAACTCGAAGCGCGACAAATAGGTGGCGTTAAGGGTAAAGGTTAATCTGCCAACATCCCCGTGACCGAAGATTGAAGAGTCCAGGATATAGATCGCCTCGTAGTCAACACCTTCGACGATCGCGCCAGTGAGGTTCAAGCTTGGATTGGTGACCTCGGTGATTGCGCCAGTTGTTGGATTACGAACAACCAGCCCGGGAAAGCTGTTCTCGAAATCAATGATGAACTGGGCGTCAACCAACGAAGCAATCGAACGCAGGTCGATATGCCAGAAGTCAGCACTCAGCGTAAGACCCTTGATCCATTTCGGACTGTAAACCGCTCCATAAGTCCATTCGTAAGCGACCTCCGGCTTCAGGTTGGGGTTTCCACTTACGACCACCGGAACGCTCGTTCCTTGAGGAGTCAATCCCTTCGGATCGCGAACATCGCCGGGAAGAATAGGAGCGCCCGCCGTCCCTGCAGGTCTAAGGTCTGGTAATGTCGGCGCATGAAACGCTTCGCTGTAACTGCCGCGCAAGGTCAGTGCACCGATCCACTTGGGATCAAGCGGCTGCAAGCGCACAGAAAATTTCGGCTTCTGCGCGTTATATTGCGAGTGTTGCGCCGGGACAAATGGCTGGCCCGCGATGGGCAGAACTGCTGAGGTGTTTTGACTGTACCATTCCTCGCGCTCGGCAATATCGAACTCGAGGCTGTACGCACCGGGGAAGTTCCACAGCGGGCTGGTCACCGGAATCCGCACTTCCTGATAGGTTGCCCAAACGTCCCGGTTCACCCGTGAAGCTTCGGTATTGAAGAAGCTGATCGTGTCAAACGTGGTGCTCTGCGACGGGGGATTGTTCTTCCACCTCTCGCCACGGTATTCGAGCCCGGCCGCAAAGGAGACCGGCCCCGCCGGGAGATTGAATAGATCGCCGTTGATAGTGAAATAACCTAAAGGTAACTCAAATTCACCGCTTTGGTGCAGAGTAACATAAACTCTGCTGATGGCGGCTTTGCTGTTCCGACCAAAGAACCCCAGAAAAGGATTAAAGGCTGTAGCCGGATTCGTATCCAGCAGCGCTTCGCGCAGGCCCGAGCTGCTCACCGCGCCGCCAAAGAGGAGTTCCTCGTCATTTCGGGAGTAGCGAAACCCCAATTCCCAATTCCAACTCTTAAAATAATTCCCAAATTCGCCCATCTCACCGCGAAGTCCGGTATCGAACAAAACGTCGTGAAAAGTAGTTTTGTCCGGTCTGACGCGTTGATCGTTAATGCCGCGATAGGCGACTCCAGTAGTTACTGGGACAGGGACACCGTTGTAAATTAAAGTGGCATCCGCCACCGTGAACGGATTAAACGGATTCTGAAGCGGCACACTGATGGTGCGGGGGCTAAATTCGGCGCCGTTCGGCCGCTTGAAAGCATCACCATTAAACGGAGTAGCCGCCAGCGCTGCGTCAAAAAATGAGCGCGTATATTTAAAGTCGGCAAATAAGGTCAAGTATTTGTCGCAAATATCGCGCGTGAAAGAGCCATAGAAGCTTTGGCGATTCGCCGCTGGAATATCCGGCAGCACAGCAGGGGAGTTATACAAGAAGTAATCGCCACCGCCCTTATACCCATAGGTGCCCAAGGTCTGTAGACGGTGTTGTGCTGCATGAGGACCGATGATACCCGGAGGGCCTGGATATGCATTGGGAGCAATGAGAAACGGACGGACATAAAATGGGGAATTTGCCACGTTCGGCGCTGAGTGCGGCGGCGGAGAGTTCGCGCTGAAAAACAATTTCGGGATCAAGCGAAAACCGCGAAAACCTCCAATCGCGCCGGGAGAATACGCAAGGCGTTTATCAACCCCTCCCCAGGGAACCGCGAACGTGTTACTGGTAAGCTGGCGGTCGCGAGCGTACATGGCGGCACGATCGTAAAAATCAGCAATGACCAGGATATCGGTCTTATCGTCTCCCACACCGGCTTTGAGCCAACCCTCCAACTCACGCGCATCGTTGGACGCACCCAAGTTTGTATTCCCCACACTGCCCCCGATCTCAAGCCCACGGAACTTGTGTATTAAAAAGATGTTGATCACGCCAGCAACAGCGTCCGAGCCATACACAGCCGACGCGCCGTCCTTCAGGATGTCGATGTGATCGATCATCGGGAAGGGGATGAGGTTGATGTCCACACCAGCGAAGGTCG
>Ga0193729_1000751_pt1 | contig 16834 bp, 12 predicted proteins | sample U1c2metaG_FD_143036 | JGI IMG/M metagenome (GOLD analysis project Ga0193729, IMG submission 143036) | Soil microbial communities from a riparian zone of the East river system, Colorado, United States - U1c2 | ecosystem: Environmental > Terrestrial > Soil > Riparian zone | place: USA: East River...
TCGGTTCAACGGCCGGCAAGATCGCCCTGGTTGCCAGCGCCACGGTACTGAACGGCGGAACTGCCGGCAATTGTCCGACCGATCCGCTGATCGTAGATTTCATTGGATACGGCATCAGCCCGACCGCTGCAACCTGCTCAGAGACCACGCCCACCATAACGCTCACGAACACGACTGCGGCGATCAGGAAGAACAACGGCTGCACGGACACCGACAACAACTCAAACGATTTTCTGATCGATGGTCCGATTCCGCGGAACAGCTTGTTGCCGGCGCATGGGTGTGGAAGTGATCCCACGCAGCTTTTCGGACAGGGTATCGCCACTCCGGATTACCTGCTGCCGTCAAGTAACACACTTCTGACGGTTAACGTAACTCCGGCGATCGGCCCACCGAGCACGGGCATCACCGTTAACGCTGACCTGACGAGCATCGGCGGGGTGGCCTCGCAGCAGTTTTACGATGATGGGACGCACGGCGACCAAACAGCCGGCGACAACATCTTTTCCTTCCAGCAAACAATCGGAGCGTTCGTTCCAACGGGTGCTTACAATCTCGTCGCGAACCTCGCTGATGCCCAGACGCGTTCAGCGAGCGCGCCGATTACCGTTACAGTTCAAAGCCCGACTTGCGGCGTCGAACGCTGGTCGGTCAAGACGGGCGGTGATCCCGACGCGCCAGGTGTTGATCTCAATAACCCAATACCGACAACCATCGCCAATTTGCGCTCGCTCACCCCACCTTCCACTCCGCCGGACAATGCGCGATTCGGACCGGCCGAGAACACGGTGTACGTGATTCGAGCCACGATGACGCTCTTCAAACTTGAGACCGACGTCGATTATCACATCGTCGTGCAGGACGACAACGGCAATACCATGGTCACGGAGATACCGTGTCCATGTTGTGTGGCCGTGAACAGTCCCTTCACCGCCGCAATCGCGAACGCGCGACAGGAGTTTGACGCTCATTTCACTGCGACCGGATCATTTACTGCCGTCACTGTGCCGGTGCAAATCACGGGTGTTGGATTCTTTGATTTTATCCACGGACAAACGGGCGTGGCGCCAAACGGCATCGAGCTGCACCCGATCCTGGACATCAAGGTTCTTAACACCACCACGACGAGTCTGAGCTCAAGCGCAAGTCCATCTCAATTCAATCAATCCGTGCAGTTCAGCTCAACAGTGAGCAGTCCCGGACCAACGCCGACCGGAAACGTTACTTTCAGCGAAGGCACAACCGTACTCGCGAGTTCTCCGCTTAACGGAAGCGGCCAGGCATCGTTCAGCACGACTTCCCTCTCGGTTGGTTCACATTCGATTACGGCGGCCTATCCCGGTGACAGCAATTCGCTGGCGAGCACTTCCTCAGCCATCGTTCAAGTAGTAACCAAAGCGGACCAGTCCATTACCTTCGATCCGATCTCGGGCAAGACTTTCGGCGATCCGGACTTTGCGGTGAGCGCCACCGCCTCTTCGGGGCTGCCAGTAAGCTTCAGTATTCAATCCGGCCCCGCCACGATTTCCGGTAGCGCCGGCACAGTTTTGGTTCGCGCATCACAGGCGGGCAACGGTAACTACAGCCCCGCGCCGGACGCGAATCAATCGTTCGACGTTGCCAAGGCAAATCAGTCGATTGCTTTTGCGGCGCTTGGCGATAAGACTTACGGCAATCCTCCGTTCACCGTCAGTGCAACCGGCGGAGCTTCGGGGAACCCGGTTACTTTCGCGGCCAGCGGTAATTGCACGTCGGGCGGCGCCAACGGCAGCACCATCACGATTACCGGAGCGGGTTCATGCACCGTCACGGCATCGCAGGCAGGCAGCTCGAATTACAATGCGGCTGCTGATGTGGCGCGCACCTTCACTATCAATCAGGCAACGGCCACAGTTAATGTTAACGGATATTCAGGAACCTATGACGCGAACGCACACGGCGCCACTGGTTCGGCGACCGGCGTCAACGGTGAGGACCTTTCGAGCCTGTTGAATCTGGGGGCGTCGTTCACCGACGTTCCGGGCGGAACTGCGCACTGGACATTTGCCGGCAACGCCAATTATGCGCCGGCGGCCGGTGACGTATCGATCACGATCGCAAAGGCGTCATCGACGACACTCGTCAGTTGTCCGGTGAGCGTTACTTACACGGGCGCGGCGCTGACGCCGTGTTCCGTAGCAGTCACGGGTGTGAATCTAAGCCTCACGCCGGCGGCAAACTACTCAAACAACACGAACGCAGGCACAGCGACGGCCAGCTACACTTACGCAGGCGATCCTAATCACGATGGCAGTAGTGATTCGAAGAACTTCGAAATCACTAAGGCTTCGTCAACAACCACAGTTACCTGCCCGGCAAGCGAGACTTATACGGGTGGGCCACTTACTCCCTGTTCGGTAACGGTAACAGGCGCAAACCTGAGCCTCACGCCAACTGCGAGTTATGCGAATAACACGAACGCAGGCACTGCGACCGCCAGTTACACTTATGCGGGCGATCCTAATCACAACGGCAGCAGTGACTCGAAGAATTTCGAGATCACTAAGGCGTCGTCCACCACCACAGTGACCTGCCCTGCGAGTGTGACGTACTCGGGGTCAGCGCTTACACCGTGCTCGGTGACGGTGACGGGCGCAAACCTGAGCCTGACTCCAGCGGCGAACTACGGGAACAACACCAACGCGGGTACCGCCACTGCCAGCTACACTTATGCTGGAGATGCGAACCACGACAGCAGCAGTAATTCGAAGAACTTCGAGATCACTAAGGCGTCGTCAACAACAACCGTGAGTTGCCCGGTGAGTCAAACCTACACTGGCGCGGCGCTCACTCCTTGTTCAGTGTCTGTGACGAGTGCGAACCTGAGTCTATCGCCAACTGCAAACTACACAAACAACACGAATGTGGGCACCGCCACCGCAAATTACACGTATGCAGGTGACGCGAACCACGACGGCAGCAGTGACTCGAAGGATTTCGCGATCACTAAAGCTTCATCAACAACAACCGTAACTTGCCCGGCGAGTCAGACATACACCGGCGCGGCGCTGACCCCATGCTCGGTGACGGTAACGGGTGCGAACTTAAGCCTGACGCCGACTGCCAGCTATGCCAACAACACGAATGTGGGCACCGCCACCGCAAGTTACACTTACGCAGGCGACGCGAATCACGACGGCAGCAGTGACTCGAAGGATTTCGCGATCACTAAAGCTTCATCAACAACAACCGTAACTTGCCCGGCGAGTCAGACCTACACCGGCCCGCACACGGCCACGGGCACAGCAACTGGGGTAAACAGCGAAAGCCTCAGCGGCCTTGATTTAAGTGGGACCACGCACACAAACGCCGGCACGTACAACGGAGACGGTTGGACATTTATCGATGTGACCGGCAACTACAACAACACGAGCGGCACGGTGAATGACAGCATTCACCAGGCCAGCGCATCGATCACTGTCAATGGGTACAGCGGCGTCTATGATGGCTCCGCGCACGGTGCAACCGGTTCAGCTACAGGTGTCAACGGTGAAGACCTAAGCGGCCTGCTGAATTTGGGCGCGACATTCACCAATGTTCCGGGAGGAACTGCTCACTGGACTTTTGCGGGCAACACTGACTACGCGTCCGCCAGTGGCGATGCGACGGTCACTATCAGCAAGGCGACTCCTGTTATCACCTGGAACAATCCGGCTGATATTGTTTACGGCACAGCTCTGGGCGCCGCGCAACTAAATGCCACCGCCAATGTGCCGGGGAGTTTCAACTACACACCGGGATCAGGAACAGTCCTCAACGCAAGCGCGGGCCAGGCGTTGCTGGCGAGTTTCACGCCGACAGACACGACAAACTACAATCCCACCAGCAAGAACGCGCAGATAAATGTATTGAAGGCAACTCCGGCGTTCAGCAATCTCAGTTCACCGCTGATTACTACTGGCACGCCGTCGACGAACTTGTCGGGCAAGGTCAGCTTCGGGTCTTTGATTCCCACTGGCAGTGTTGGCATAACTCTGAATGGCGTTACTCAGAATGCTGCGATTCAGGCTGGTGGTAATTTCTCGTCCGCATTCGCGACGGGTTCGCTGGCGGCGGGCAGTTACAACATCGCTTATAGCTATGGCGGAGATAGTAATTTTAACTCTGCCAATGGCTCAGGAACGCTGACCGTGGGATATGGCATCGTAGCCTTGTACGATCAGACGAAGGTTCATCAGAGCGGCAGCACGATTCCCATCAAGCTAGAGATAACCGACGCCAATGGGAACAACTTGTCTTCAATCGGCACCGTAGTAACCGCAGTCGGTATTTCGTTGGTATCAACCAGCGTTTACGGACCGGTTGAGGATTCAGGCAACGCCAATCCCGATAACAACTTCAGGTTCACATCGGACAGTTACACGTACAACTTGAAGACCACCGGCATGGCAACCGGCGTTTATTATCTCTACTTCACAGTGGGGTCTGATCCCACTCTGCACACACTGCAGTTCCAGATAAAGTGAGGTTCGAACTAACCATGGGAGGTTAAGCCGAAGATTCGGGCTCCCAAAAGCATGAAAGGCGGAGGCTAAAGGCCTCCGCCTTTTTTTTCCTGGAAATAAAATTGTCTGGAGTCCTAAGGATTACATCGCGACTTAAGTGCGCCGATTGGACCACTCACGTAACTAATCTTTGTCACCATATCGTTGTTGCCGACCGAGATCGCAATGCCCCGCGCCCGATACTCCACGCTAATCAACGGCCCGTTCGGCGATTCATAAACCGGCTCAGAGTCTTCCTCGTCGCCACAGGAATCAAAAGCGTACCGGGTGACAACATAACTCTTTCCAAAGTGGGCAATGGCTTGTCCTTTGGTGAGACGGTCCGGATAAAAATTGATCCTCGTAATAACGCCGGTGCGAGTATCAGAGACGACGGTTGTAGGACCGGAAAATTCCCCGACCTTTTCGTAGTTGGTCCAGGTCACCTGTTCTTCATCATTGTCGCGCTTTGAGTTACGAGACCATTTCGGCTGGCCCCAGGTGCGGAGCATGTTGGCAAGTTTCGATTTGCCGACTGTTATTCCACGATAAGTTGCGGGGCGCCATTGCCGAGAAACCTGGCCAGCGCGTCCCGCTATGGCCGTCAGTAGCAAGACCGCCATCAAAAGCACTTTGCCAACTTTTGTGGTCGCGAAACTTAACTTCATGACAAGAGGATTATTCAGTCGATACCTGCTGCTGCTCATTCAACGCCGCGTGCATCGTATGCCATGACAGCGTTGCGCACTTAACGCGGGCGGGAAAATCCCGCACGCCGGAAAAGATCGTGAGCTTGCCAAGATGATTCGGTTCTGTTTCCGCGTCCAGCTCGCCGGTGGCCATGCGATGAAATTCATTGAAGAGCGTTTCGGCTTCCTGCTTGCTCTTTCCCTTCACCGCTTGGGTCATCATGCTCGCGGACGCTTTTGAGATCGCACAACCTGACCCTTCAAAGCTGACTTCCAGTACTTGATCATCTTCAACGTGAAGGTAGACGTTCAGCTGATCACCGCACAGCGGGTTGTACCCTTCGGCCCGGCGGTTCGCATTTTCGAGTTTATGAAAATTGCGCGGCTTCTTGTTGTGGTCGAGGATAACCGCTTGATAGAGTTCGCTTAGTTCCGACATGATCGCAGTTGCTGATTTATTCGTGCAATTTCGTGGTTCAGCTCGCCAGCTGAAGTAAAGGAACCACGAAATCACACGAAGAGTCCTGAGAAATTCAATTCACCCAAACACCTCAATAACTTTTTCAATCGCCTCAGCCAACACATCGACCTCTGCTTTGGTGTTATAGAAAGCGAAGGACGCACGCGCCGTGGCCGGAATCTTGAAACGTTGCATCACGGGCTGCGCGCAGTGATGGCCGGCGCGAATCGCGATGCCCTGCTGATCCAGAATCGTGCCAATGTCATGCGGATGAACGTTGTCGATCGTAAATGACAACACGCTTAGTTTCTCGCGCGCGGTGCCGATGATGCGAACACCTTCGATGGCAGAAAGGCGTTGCGTGGCGTACACGAGCAACTCATGCTCGTAGGCCGCAGCTTTCTCACGCCCAATGATGTTGAGGTAATCAATCGCTGCGCCCAAACCGATTTGCGATGCGATTGCCGGAGTGCCGGCCTCGAACTTGTTCGGCAGATCCGCGTAAATCGTTTTCTCAAACGTCACGCTCTTAATCATGTCGCCCCCGCCCTGGAAAGGGTTCATGGTGTCGAGCAGACGGGCCTTGCCATACACCACGCCGCTGCCGGTCGGCGCAAACATCTTGTGACCGGAAAAAGTGTAGAAGTCACAATCCAAATCCTGAACGTCGATGCGTCCATGCGGCGCCTGCTGCGCCCCGTCGATTAAAACCGGCACACCGTATTTGTGCGCGCGTTCAATGATCTCTTTTACCGGATTGATTGTTCCCAGGGCGTTAGAGGCGTGGGCCACGGCGACGAACTTTGTGTGCTCGTTAAGCAGCGCATCGTACTCATCCATCAATAACTCGCCGGCGTCATTCATCGGGATCACCCGAAGTCTTGCGCCCTTCTCTTCACAGAGCATCTGCCAGGGGACGATGTTCGCGTGGTGTTCCATCGCGGAAATAATTATCTCGTCGCCGGCCCCAATGAATTTGCGGCCGTAGCCATGCATCACCAGGTTGATGCCTTCAGTCGCCCCGCGCACGAAGATGCATTCCTTCGCTGCCGCGGCATTGATGAAGCGCTTCACTTTCTCGCGCGCGCCTTCATAGGCGGTCGTGGCTTTCATGCTGAGATAATGCACGCCGCGATGAATGTTTGAGTGTTCCTGCTCGATGTACTGCGCGCCCCGCTCAATCACCATCATCGGCACTTGCGAAGACGCGGCATTGTCGAGATAGATTAGCGGCTTGCCATTAACCGTCTGGCGCAGGACCGGAAAGTCTTTGCGAATGCGCTCGACGTCCCAGTCGGTGCGGGGTTTGCTGATCTTGATTAGGTTTTCTGCTACTGCCATTGATTTATTTGATTTCAGCTATTGGCCCTGGGAGCAGAAATTAATTTCCAGGAGATGGTGCAATTGTCTCCGCGCTTTAACGATTCGACCCGGAACAAGGCATAGAAATCGCGCGTGTCGTCAACGACGTGAATCAGGTACATGTGACCTGGAACAGCCTTCGCAAAAACGGGATCAACCTTTGGTTTGCCGTCACGTTTGGTTTTAGCAGGTAGCGGCGTCGGCTTTTCAGGCAGCGGCTCGCGCAAATCTCTGCTGGGAGTCACGGTGAGGTCGCCGTTCACACCATTCTCACCTCGGACTCCATCTTCGCCAGGCTTGCCGTCTGCGCCATCGGCCCCCGACGTGTCAACGGTGATTCTCCTTTGCTCACCAGCCTTGAGTTTCGGCAGCGGTGCGACCACGGGAACCTGGAAATTGGCAGTCCACTCATAAGCACCCAGATCTCTGATCGTCTTGTCCGGTTGCACTTTGAAACCAGTCAAGTTCGTCGCCAGCCCAGAGATTACCGTAACGGACATCACACTGAGCACCATGCGTTCCGCTTTGTTCTGGTTGAATTTTCAAGCAGCTGATTCTTCGTTCCAGACTATACTTGTTCGGAGAATAGAGAGTAATACGAGGGATGCTGGTTGGAGTTTGCGCCACGACGAGGGAAGCGGCAAACGTGCAGACAAACGCGCCCAAAACAGTCAATGCTGTTTTCCTCATCTTATTTCCTCCTAATCTACCAGCGCACCTGGTTCAAGCTCGATCGTCAATCGATTCAACACCGCGGCATCGAGTTCGCGCCGGATGGATTCAATCTTGATCCGCTCGATCACCTCTTCGGCGAACCCGTAAGTCAACATATTCTTAGCGAGCGCCGGATTGATGCCGCGACTTTCGAGATAGAAAAGTTCGTCTTCACCGAGCTGGCCCACTGCCGCTCCGTGCGTACATTTCACATCATCGGCATAGATTTCCAGTTGCGGCTTCGTATCGATCTGCGCTTCGCTCGAAAGCAAAAGATTTTTGTTGGTCTGCTGCGCGTCAGTTTGTTGGGCGCCGTGGCGAACAAAAACCTTGCCATTGAAAACCGCGCGCGACTTGCCATCCAGAATGCCCTTGTAAAGCTGGCGACTGGTGCAATGCGGCCGGCGATGATCGATTACCGAATGCGTGTCGGTATGTTGGCTGCCTTCGACCATATAGAGACCGTCGACTGAGCAACTGGCTCCTTCATGATCCATCGTGACATGAATATCGTGCCGCGAAAGCGCCGCGCCGAAATTGATCGTCGTCGTCTCATAGCTCGCTTTTGGACCAAGATCCGCCCTGGTCGTCGCGATGTGCGAAGCGCCGGCGCTTTCACGCTGTACTTTGTAGTGCTGAAACCGCGAACCTTCACTGAGGACCAAATCGACAATCGCATTGGTGAGATAGACACCCTCAGCAGTAGCGCGATAGCTTTCAATGATCGTTGCCGAACTGTTTTCTTCGCCGACGATCAGAACCCGGGGGAACACCGCGGCCGGCACCCCAGCCTTAACCGGTTCGCTCACAAATTGAAGTTGAATCGGAGTTTTCAGGCTAACTCCGCGGGGAATGCTGACGAAGAGACCGCCGGCAAACAGGGCCGTATTCAGCAGCTCAAAGCCGTTATTGTCGTCATCGGTATGTCGCTCGAGACTGGCGCGAATCACCTTCTCGTATTCGCTGATTTGCAGCGCGTCGTTTAGATCCAGGGCGACAACTCCGGACAACCCCTGGCTCGATGAGAGGTCCTCGCGAAAGATTCCATTGACAAAAACAAAAGTGCTGTCACGGGTTTCGTCATAAATAAACGGCGCCAATCCGTTGCGCTTGGACAAGGCGGTGCCGTTGGAATTCACCACCGGCGTAAAGTTCGTTCGCTTGATCGACGCTACGTTCGTATATTTCCACTCTTCCTGCTCAACGCCGGGAAAGCCCACCCGTTCGAACTGATCGAACGAACGACCACGCAACTCGCGGAGCCAAGACGGCTCGCCGGAAACCTTAATCAACTCGCGCCAGGCGGAAGAGTAAGCGCTTTTTTCGTTTGCTATTTCAGTAACCATAGTTAACTCGCCACCGGCGCGGCAGCATTTTTATTGGCTCCATTCTTCAGCCAATCGTAGCCTCGCTCTTCCAACTCGAGCGCCAATTCCTTACCGCCCTCTTTCACAATCCGCCCTGCCGACAATACGTGGACAAAATCCGGAACAATGTAATTGAGCAGCCGTTGATAGTGCGTGACGACGATAACGGCCTTTTCCGGATCGTGAAGCTTGTTCACGCCTTCAGCAACGATTCGTAAGGCATCGATATCCAGACCCGAGTCCGTTTCGTCCAACACCGACAGTTTCGGATCGAGCACGGCCATTTGCAGAATCTCGTTGCGCTTCTTCTCACCGCCGGAAAATCCCTCGTTGACTGAACGCGTCATGAAACTCGCATCCATCTCAACCAGAGCGGCTTTCTCTTTCAGCAAGTCCTTGAACTCGAGTGGATCCAGCTCTTCCTGGCCGAGATGTTTTTGCTTTTCGTTGTAAGCCAGCCTGAGGAACTGCGCGTTTGAAACGCCGGGCACCTCGACCGGATATTGAAAAGCCATAAACACGCCTTCGCGGGCGCGTTCATCGGGCGACATATCCAGAAGGTTTTTCCCGTAATAGAGCACTTCGCCACCAGTCACTTCGTACGACGGATGACCGGCGAGCACTTTTGCGAGCGTCGATTTGCCCGAACCGTTCGGGCCCATGATCGCGTGGACTTCACCTTTATTAATTGTGAGGTTGATGCCCTTCAGAATTTCGTTGCCATCAACCGATGCATGTAAATTTCGAATCTCTAACATTAATTACTCCAAAAAAGATGGTCTTTAGATTTTAGTTTTCGGTCTTTGTCTTTCTTGATGAGACCCGACCGCGAACCTAAATAGAGTGCGTACGGAGTCCAAAGACCTAAGACCGGATCTACCCAACCGCACCTTCCAATTTCAATCCCAGCAGGCGCGTTGCTTCGACCGCAAACTCCATCGGGAGTTGCAGAAAAACGTCTTTGCAAAATCCGTTAATGATGAGCGACACCGCATCTTCCTGCGAGATGCCGCGCTGCATTAGATAGAACAATTGCTCTTCGCTAATCTTGGAAGTTGATGCTTCGTGCTCGACCTGCGAAGTATTGTTCATCACTTCGATATAGGGAAAAGTGTTCGCACTACAGTTGCTGCCAATCAGCATCGAATCGCACTGCGTGTAATTACGCGCGTTCTCCGCCTTCGGCATGATCTTGACCAATCCGCGATAACTGTTATTCGCGCGACCGGCGGCGATGCCTTTCGAGACAATCGTCGAGCGGGTGTTCTTTCCCAAATGAATCATCTTGGTGCCGGTGTCGGCTTCCTGCGCATGATTCGTCAGGGCCACCGAATAGAATTCGCCGATCGAGTTATCGCCCAGCAAAATGCAGGAGGGATACTTCCAGGTGATCGCCGATCCGGTCTCAACCTGAGTCCAGGAAATCTTCGAGTTGCGTCCGGCGCACTTGCCGCGCTTGGTCACGAAGTTGTAAATCCCGCCCTTGCCATCCTCGTCACCGGCGTACCAGTTCTGCACCGTCGAGTATTTGATCTCCGCGTCGTCGAGCGCGACCAGCTCAACCACCGCGGCGTGCAACTGATTGCGATCGAATTTCGGCGCGGTACAACCTTCGAGGTATGAAACGTACGCACTCTCTTCAGCAACAATCAGGGTTCGCTCGAATTGCCCTGACTCTGAGTTGTTAATGCGGAAATAGGTCGACAGCTCCATCGGACAGCGGACGCCCTTCGGAATAAAGCAGAAACTTCCATCCGAAAAAACCGCGCTGTTCAAGGCGGCGTAAAAGTTATCGTTGGTTGGCACCACCGAACCCAGATACTTGCGCACAATCTCGGGGTGTTCTCTAACCGCTTCGCTGAACGAACAGAAAATCACGCCAACCTTTCTTAACTTTTCTTTGTAGGTCGTCGCGACTGAAACTGAATCAAAGACTGCATCGACCGCAACACCCGCAAGTTGCTTCTGCTCGGACAGAGGAATGCCGAGTTTCTCAAAGGTCCGCAGCAATTCCGGATCGACTTCGTCAAGGCTCGCCTTGGTAGCTTTTTGTTTCGGCGCGCTGTAATAAATCATGTCCTGGTAATCGACTTCTGGAAACTCTATGTTGGGCCAATTGCGCGGCTCTTTCATCGTCAGCCAGTTTCGATAGGCTTTGAGACGAAACTCCAGCATCCACTCCGGCTCGTCCTTTTTTGCGGAGATTAACCGTACGGTATCTTCCGACAAGCCACGCGGAATCGTCTCAGATTCGATATCGGTGACCCAGCCGTATTTGTATTCGCGATTGCCTAATATTTCAGCAGTGCTCATTTGGTTTTCTCAGTGCGCGCTGCGCATTGGTCTCAATGGACTTTGCAGCTTTTGAATTTGATGCAAGCGAGCATCAACGTTTTCTTCCGATCCAATCAACTCTGCCAGCGTAATCTCTGACAAAGCGCTCTGGACAATTTCGTGTAGCCCGACAATCACAGGTCTGATTCCGCAATCACTCGTATGAATGCACGCGTCAAGCACGCCCGCGTGCGTCTTGCAAAAGCGATCCACCGTATCTTCGTCGAGAATGCGAATCACTTCATTCAATCGAATATCTGACGCGGGACGCGCGAGTGTGTATCCGCCGTTCGCGCCGCGTTGCGATTGGACCAGGCCGGCCTTCACCAAAACCCACATCAGCTTGCCGGCGTTGGCAACCGACAACCCTTCGCGATCGGCGATTTGGTTTAGCGTCAGAGACTCAGCATCGACTTCTGCGCGTGCCAATTGCACGAGACATCGCAAGCCGTACTCTTCATGTGCAGAAATCTTCATTTCGTCGGTTTTCTCTAGATTTCGGCCTGATTATAGCATTCCTTACTTTTTCGTCAAGTTTGCACGAGGCGCCTTCACCCTCTCAATCGGCGGGCCGTCGGTTCCTGAGCTCCTACATGCGCATGCGAAGTCACGCATACTCGATTACAATTCGCCCCCAGAACTGAAGACACTCTGATGACGCGCAAAAGTTTCTTTCTCCAGCTGTGGGCCGGCTACGCGATAGCGCTGGCGAGCATCGCGGCCGCTACGGCTTTGCTGAAGTTGCTCGGCGAGCATATCAACGCCACGACGGTAGCCCTGGTGTTTCTTCTGATCATTCTGTTTGTCGCTACGGCGTGGGGCTCGCGGCCGGCGGTCGTCGCCTCGTTGATCGGCATTGTCTGTTTCAATTTCTTCTTTCTACCGCCGTTCAGGACTTTCGCGATCAGAGATCCGCACAATTGGATTGCGTTTGTCGCGTTCATGATTACCGCTATAACCGTCGGCCAACTATCGGGGCGCGTAAAGCAGCGAGCTGAAGAGTCTGAGCAGGCAAAGTCCGAGGTCGAACGTCTCTATTACGAGTTGCAGGATTCGTTTGAAAGATCCAGTCAGGCAAAAGCCCTTAAGCAGAGCGAACGTTTAAAGTCCGCCTTGCTGGACGCCGTCACGCACGACTTGCGGACGCCGCTCACTTCGATCAAAGCGTCCGCGACCACGCTGCTCGCCGATTTTTACGCCAGCGAGCACGACAACGCGGCCCCGCAATTGGACGCGGAGGGCCGAAAAGAAATGCTGCAAGTGATAGACGAAGAGGCAGACCGGCTCGATCGATTCGTAGAAGGACTCACGAAACTCGCGCGCATTGATGCCGGCGAAATGCATCTTCATCGTCAGACCTCGATTGACGAAGTCATCGCCTCTGCGCTGAAACGCGCGGAGCCGCGCACTCGGACGCATCGAATGGAAGTCTGGATCGAACAGGAATTGCCTCCGATTAAAGTAGACGATCAGGCGCTCTCGGAAGTGGTTTACACTCTGGTTGATAATGCCGCGAAATATTCGCCGGCCGGCTCGCCGATTCGCATTGCCGCTGCACCGGGTGAGCCGGAAACGATCACGATCAGCGTAGAAGACACTGGCCCGGGAATTCCGGCTGACGTGCGCGATCGCGTATTCGAAAAATTCTTTCGCGCCATGCGCGATGGAGATGTCGGCGATCGTAAGTCTTCCGGAACGGGAATGGGGTTGGCCATCGCGCGAGGCATCGTCGACGCCCACGGCGGGAAGATATGGATCGAGGCCGCGGAAGGTCACGCCGGCGCAAAGTTTGTTTTTCAACTCCCGATCGGCAATGACGAAAGCCGGGGCGCGAATCCCGCAGCGAACAAAAAAGGGCAATGACATATTTGCTCATCCGACCTGTGCGCCTTTGTGTGGATTCGTTTTGTGTTCGTGATTTTTCGTGGTGTGATTTGCAAATGGATTAACCAGAACCAAACCACGAAATTACACGAACCAGGAATCACGAAAAGACACAAAGATTCAGTTGATCAGTCGAGTATGTTATTACCCAAAAGAGTGTAAACAAGTATGGAAGCAAAGCAGCGCATCCTGGTGGTGGACGACGAACCGCAGCTCACACGTGTCCTGCGCCGCTCGCTATCCACGAATGGATACGACGTGCGCGTTGCCGGCGACGGGGATTTTGCATTGCAGACGTTTCGCGACTGGCCCGCCGCGCTCGTGATTACAGATCTGGCGATGCCCAACATGGGCGGGCTCGAATTATGTCGCCGGCTCCGTTCGATTTCCGAAGTCCCAATCATCGTCCTATCTGTACGTGGTGAAGAAAAAACCAAAGTCGAAGCTCTGGATGCCGGCGCCGATGATTACATAACCAAGCCGTTCGGCATGGACGAACTGCTGGCGCGGATTCGCGCCGCGCTGCGCCGCCGGCCCCCCGCGGACCCGGGCGCGCACGTCCTGGAAGCGGGCGAATTCCGCATCGATTTGGAAGCACATACAGCGACGCAATCAGGCAAAGACCTGCGGCTGACACCAAAGGAATTCGACCTGATGGTTCACTTGTTTCGAAACGCCGGCAAAGTTCTCACGCATCACTCTTTGCTGGGCGCTGTTTGGGGGGGCGACTTTACCGAGCAGACTGAGTACCTGCGCGTCTTCATCGGCCAGTTGCGAAAGAAGATCGAGCCGGATCCTTCCAACCCACGATACATTCTTACTGAACCCTGGATTGGTTATCGTTTCAATCCGGAGTAGCGCTTGCTCAATGCTCAACATTGCGGCCCGTCCTGGGCGGATTGTTAGAGGTTTGTATCTTTACGATTCCTTTATAAACCGCTTACTCCATCTTTACGCCTTACCTCCTAAGCTAATTCCGGCGACTCATGAGTCGCGCGGATCATGCGAGCAGAAAACAAACAATCGAGGCCCGATGAACTTCACTCGAACGTTCGGCCGATCCAGTTCCTGACGGAAAATGGTTTCTCGATTGTCCGTCGATGGGAAGCGGACGGCGGCCCCGCGCCTGTCGATGGACGATTTTCTTTTCTGGTTCGCAATCCACAGGACTTAGAGAGCGAGGTCACGGTCGAAATCGCCGGTGAATGTCTGCAAACAATGCCGTTGCACGTCCGAGGGCGCGTCCCGCTTTCCAGCTCGTTCTGGATTTCGTGCGCCGAAAATCATCTCGCGGAATACCTCTGGGAACACAACGCGTTCCCGATTGACAACCAGCTGATAATTGATTGCATGAGTCCGGCGGAAATTATTTCCGCCACACTGTGGAGAGGTGAGTAAGTGGGAAGCAACCGCAAGCGTTAAGATGAATGAAAGAACTTTTTGGAGGAACCATAGTTGGCTTATACGCTTAAGCGTTTACTCGTAGGCAAAGCAAAGAAGACCGCCGCGGCTATTCATGAGCGGCTGACAAAAAAGACCGGGCTGGCCGTATTTGCTTCGGATGCGCTTTCGTCAACGGCTTACGCTTCTGAAGAAATTCTGCTCGTACTCGCGGTCGCCTATGCTTTTGGCCAGAGGAACGGCTTTAACTACGTTGTGCCGATCACTTTCGCGATCGCGATTGTGCTGGTCATCGTCGCCATCAGCTATCGGCAGACGATCTTTGCGTACCCGTCCGGCGGCGGTGCTTACATTGTCGCCAAAGAAAATCTGGGAACGACACCCGGTCTGGTCGCAGCGGCCGCCCTCCTGGTTGATTACGTACTTACCGTTTCGGTTTCAATCTCCGCGGGCGTAGCGGCGATCACCTCAGCAGCGCAGGGAACAAGCTGGGCCTGGCTGGATAACCATAAGGTGTTTCTCTGTCTCGGGCTGATAGCGCTGATCGCTCTGGCCAACCTGCGTGGCGTGCGCGAATCAGGCGCGCTCTTCGCCGGGCCAACCTATTCATTCGTGATCAGTTTTATGTTCATGATCGGATACGGAATCATTCATTACTTTCTTCACCCTGGAGCGGTGGCCCAGGTCACCCCGGAAAACCTGAAGCTGGCTGAGGGCTATAGCCTTCAGCCGTTAAGTATCTTTCTGCTGCTGGGAGCATTCTCAAACGGATGTGTGGCGCTAACCGGAATCGAGGCGATCTCAAACGGCATACCGGCCTTTAAGCAACCGGAATCACGCAACGCGGCAACGACGTTGACCTGGATGGCCGCGTTGTTGACGACAATGTTCATCGGCACCAGCATCATGGCCTATTTGTATCAGGTGCATCCGCATGAGAACGAGACTGTCATTTCCCAATTTGCGCGCACCATCTTCACCGGGCCCATGGCCTGGTTTTATTACGTCATTCAGGGAACTACGGCGCTAATCCTGGTGCTCGCAGCGAACACTTCATTCGCTGACTTTCCGCGCCTTGCGAGCCTGCTCGCGCGCGATCGTTTTGTGCCCAGACAGTTCGCCACGCGCGGCGACAAGCTCGTGTTTTCAAATGGGATCATCATCCTTGCGGTTTTTGCCGGCGTGCTCGTAGTGGCTTTCGGAGGGGACACCAGCAGGTTGATACCACTCTATGCGGTGGGAGTCTTTCTTTCCTTTACGCTTTCACAGACGGGAATGGTGAGGCACTGGCTTAAGGCAGGCCGGGCGTTGAAGGCAGGCGAAGCTTCAGTGAAAGATCAAGACGGCGTTAACGCCAGGGCAGACAATCGCACAACGAAGCAGCTACAGATAGCCAGGGATGAGCTGAAGCAGGCCGGGCATTGGAAGAAGTCAATTGTCGTCAACGGCCTTGGGGCCATCGCTACTTTCATTGTCCTCGTCGTCCTGGTCATTACCAAATTCATTCATGGCGCGTGGATCGTCGTGGTGCTGATCCCGCTGCTGGTCGCGCTGTTCCGGGTCATCCATCGTCACTACATGGATGTTGCCACCCAATTGACGACTGAAGGTTTGCAAAAACTGCAACCCATCAGACACGAAGTTATTGTGCCCATCTCAGGTATTCATCGCGGCGTCCTCAAAGCGCTGGAATATGCGAAGGCGATTGCGCCACATCACGTGACCGCCGTTTACATTAACGTTGACGAGGAAGCAACTCAGAAGCTGAGAACAAAGTGGAGCGAATGGACAGAAGGGGTGGAACTGGTCGTGATCGCTTCACCTTACCGCTCGCTCGTCGGCCCGCTGGTACGCTATGTTGATCGCCGCACGTCTTTACATCCAGACCAGATGGTCACCATCGTGCTGCCAGAGTTCATTCCTTCGCGATGGTGGCATCATCTGCTGCACAACCAGACTTCACTCCTGCTGAAAGGAGCGCTACTCTTCAAGCCGAACGTCGTCGTTACCAGCGTCCCTTATCATCTCAAACACTGAGACAGAGAATGGCTGCTAACTGGAAAGAGCTTTCGAACCGGCAATGGTCCAGCTATCTGCTAG
>Ga0193729_1000754_pt1 | contig 16794 bp, 14 predicted proteins | sample U1c2metaG_FD_143036 | JGI IMG/M metagenome (GOLD analysis project Ga0193729, IMG submission 143036) | Soil microbial communities from a riparian zone of the East river system, Colorado, United States - U1c2 | ecosystem: Environmental > Terrestrial > Soil > Riparian zone | place: USA: East River...
TAATGGCAATCTTGCAAACGCTTGCGGCCAGCGATTCGGAATTCCGATCGAGTAACACATCGCGCCAAAATGCTTTTTATCGCGCTCTCCGGTTGACACTCGCGCTCGAGCGCCTTGCGGTCGCGCTCAATCTCTCACCAAAAGTCGAGAAAGAGTTGAATGCCTTACGCTCAGACGTCCAGCGACATTACGATTTCGATGTCGCCGCGTTCGCCGAGCATCTCCGGGCGTTGCGCGCAAAGCTGTAGGGTGGATCGAGCAGTCCCTTGCTCGATGTTAAATTGCGGCGGAGCCGCACTAATATCATCGCCCGCGGAGCGGCCGATCCACCTTCCCGTTTGAATGCTGGTTCCTCCTCGCGGAAGATGTCGATCTTCGCATGGCCAAACTGAATCGACCCGACCAGCCCGCGTGGCAGCAGAACACGATCTTCGAGTTTTTCTCATCGCTCAAGCTCGCCGTTGTGCTTTTGGCCGTGCTCATCGCCGGCGCAATCGTCGGTACGCTCTACGAATCGAGTTTCGACGCCAAAGTCGCGCGCACTTATGTTTACGGTGCGCCGTGGTTCAACGCCTGGCTCGTTTTACTCGGCGCGAATTTGACCGCGTCCGCGTTCTCGCGTTGGCCCTGGAAAAAATATCACAGCGCCTTTCTTATTACTCATCTCGGCATCATCACGCTTCTGATTGGGTCGCTCGTTGGCCGGATCTTTGGCGTCGAAGGCACAATCACGCTCTTCAAGGGCGAAGCGCCGACGAACCGATTGCTGGTCGATCAGCATCAGCTTCGCGTCCATGATCTCGACGGGATCATCAAAGGTTATCCCGCGGAATTTCTGCATCATCCGCCCGATCCGGAGCATCCAAGAAATCTAGGCCAGCTCGCAAGCGGCGCGCGTTTGCAAATCGTCGATTACGCTCCGGCAATCGAAGGCAAACTCAATCCGAGGCCACTCAAAGACGGCGGCGCGCTGGCGGTGCATTTCAAAATCGAAACGGCAATGATGAACCAGCGCCTCGAAAACTGGTTACTGGCGGACGATCCGCAGCATGGAAGTTTTTCGATGGGACTGGCGAACATCGAACTCAAACGCGGGGCCGCGCCGACTTTAGGTAGGGGCGATTCACCGAATCGCCCGCCGAGCACGAGTAAGAATGAAGAAATAGATCTCGAGGAATCGATTTTCGCTTTCAGCAAAGCGCCGGACGAACAGATCGGTCACGTCAACAAAGGCGGGAGCGCCGGCGCAAAGGTCCGGCTCGAACCGCCAGAGAATGGAAACAAAGGCCGTGTCCTGATTTCGTTAAGCGGAAAAGAAACGAGTCTTGATGTCGCGGAGAATGTTGGCCGCGAAACGAAAATCGAGAAAACGCCCTTCACACTTAAGATCGACAATTACTGGGCCGACTTTCGGATCGAGAATGGCAAACCGAATTCGATCAGCGATCAACCGAACAATCCGGCGGTCCTGATTACGATTCGCGGCAAAGGCATTCCCCAAGCGGCATCGGAAACGAAAAATCCGCATGGCACCGGCGAAATGCCGACGACTGGCGGTCCGCCCACAATGCCATCCGCTGGCGAAGCAGCGCCGAATCATCTGACCCTGTTCGTTGCAAACGACGGCGCTCTCTCCTACGAATTGCTTTCGCGCAAGAACGGTAAATCATCCGGCAAGATCGACCTGGACAAGCCGCTCATTACCGGCTGGGCGGATTGGCAACTCGTGGTGGACAAGACTTTGCCGCACGCCGAGCAATGGATGGATTTCAGGCCGGCGAAGTCGGAGACCGCAACATCGGCATCGGGGGCGGCCGAACTGCCCGACGGCGTGCGTGTTCGGGTGGAACAAAATGGCGAGACATTGGAGCAATGGGTGCCGGCCGGCTGGCAGGTCACGGTGCCCACTTCGCCGAACGAAACGATGATTGCCTACGGTTGGAAAACGCTTCCGCTGCCGATTGGGCTGGAGCTGCTCGACTTCGAAGTGAAACGGAACGAAGGCAGCGACAGCCCTGCTGGATTCAAGAGCACGTTGCGTGTGACTAATTCAGAGGGCCAAAGCGCAGCCGGCTCGTGTTGGATGAATCATCCATTCAGCTATCCGAGCGGCTGGTTGCGAACTTGGACCGGATTGACCTACAAAATTTCGCAGGCATCCTGGAACCCGGAAAATCTCCAACAAAGCAGCGTCCAAATTTTGCGCGACCCCGGTTGGCTCTTGAAATGGATCGGTTCGCTCCTTGTTGTCGTCGGCGTGTTCATGATGTTTTATCTTCAGCCCTATCGGAAACAAACTGAAGGCGAACCAATCACGCCGATGGGTCCGAAACCGGCGAAGGGAGTGCAAGAAGTGCATCCGGTCGCGCGTTGAGTCAGATTTATGATCGTGAATTCAAAATTCGTCAGGTGGATTGGATCTTCCGTCATGATCGCGGCCCTGATTGGCTGCGCTTCAGACAAAAAACCCGCCTGGGTTCGCTTCGCCGAAAAACAGCCGAACAAATGGGGACATTACAGCGGCTATGTCGAAGCGCGGTGGGAAAACGACGGGCGCACCATGACTTTGCTAAGCGAACTTCGCTATTCTGATCCGGAGGGCGTCGTTTGGATTGCGCCAGCTGGATCAGTTGTAGACGGCGCATCGATTCCTCGATCGCTCTGGTCGCTCATGGGCGGGCCGTTTGAAGGCAAATATCGGAACGCTTCGGTGTTGCATGACGTCGCCTACGACCAGAAGAACCGCCCTCACGAAGTCTGCGACCGGATGTTTTACCACGCGATGCGATGCAGCGGAGTGAGCGCGGTGGAAGCAGGAACAATGTATTACGCGCTCCGCAAGTTCGGCCGCCATTGGAAGGCGCCAAAAGCCGAGCCGGTAAAAATGGGGGACGAGATTGTCGCTCGGCCCGAGGAAGTGCGTCGAGCGATGCCGGTGAACCGCGGCGATATCAATGCCACTCGCGATTGGATTCGCAATTCAGAGCCGAGCCTGCAGCAAATCGAACAGCGCGCCGACGCCGAAGGACGCTGAATTAGTCTTTCCCTTTTCCGTCTGCCCCATCCGCGCTCGCTGGTTTTGCGGCGCCATCCTTTTCCAAAGCGACGGCAAGGACTTCATCGACATTCTCGACCGGGACGAATTTCAGTTTTTGTTTCGCTTCTTCCGGAACATCGGCCAGATCTTTCTCGTTCAGCTTCGGAATGATCACGGTCGAAATGCCGGCGCGCATCGCGGCCAGACTTTTCTCTTTGAGTCCGCCGATTGGTAAAACCAACCCCCGCAAAGTGATTTCGCCGGTCATGGCGACGTCCGGTCGCACCGGGGTATTGGTGAAGAGCGAAGCAAGCGCGGTGAACATAGCGATGCCGGCGGACGGTCCATCTTTCGGCACTGCGCCGGCGGGAACGTGCACGTGAATGTCCATATCACGGAAGTCTTCCGCTTTTACGCCGATCTCGCCGTCGCGGCTGCGGACGAGACTGAGTGCGGCCTGGACTGATTCTTTCATCACTTCGCCGATGTGACCGGTGAGGGTGACGTTTCCCTTGCCCGGATAACGCGTTGCTTCAATGTGCAACACTTCGCCGCCGGCTGGCGTGTAAGCGAGGCCGGTGACGACACCCGGTTTGCTCGTTTTCAATTTCGTTTCGCGGACGTACTTGGCGGGTCCCAGCATTTGGGCGACTAATTGCGGCGTGACCGTCACGTGCTCGGTCTTGCCGCGGGCAACGCGCGAGGCGATTCCACGGCAAATCGCTCCGATCTGGCGCTCGAGTTCCCGCACGCCGGCCTCGTGGGTGTAATCGTTGATGATTTGCCGAAGCGCGTCGTCCTGCCACTCGCACTGTTCCGGCTTCAATCCATTTTCTTCCATCTGCCTCCGGACCAAATAGCGTTTCGCGATCTCAAGTTTTTCGCGCTCGGTGTAACCCGGCAGCGAAATCACTTCCATCCGGTCGCGCATCGGTTCGGGCACGCCCTCGATGTAATTCGCCGTCGCGATGAAGATGATTTGCGACAAATCGAATGGCACATCGAGGTAGCGATCGACAAAAGTGTTGTTTTGTCGCGGATCGAGAACTTCGAGCAGGGCGCTCGCCGGATCGCCGCGAAAATCGGCGCCGATTTTGTCGATCTCGTCGAGCATGAAAACCGGATTGCGTGTTCCAGCGCGGCGCAGCTCCTGAATGATGCGTCCCGGCATTGAGCCGATATACGTTCGCCGATGTCCGCGAATTTCCGCTTCGTCCCGCATTCCACCGAGACTGATCCGGACAAATTTGCGTCCAAGCGCGTCGGCGATCGATTGCCCGAGACTTGTTTTGCCCACGCCGGGCGGCCCGAGGAAACACAAGATCGGGCCGTGTCCGGTTGGATTCAGTTTGCGCACCGCCAGATATTCGATCAGCCGCTTTTTCACTTTCTCCAGATCGTAATGGTCGCGATCGAGAATTTGCTGGGCTTGATCGAGATCGAGATTGTCCTGGCTTAATTTGTTCCAGGGAAGGTCGGCGACGATCTCGATGTAACTGACGATGACGGAAAATTCGGGACTGGCCGGCGGAATGAAATCGAGCCGCTTCAATTCGCGCTCCGCTTGCTTCATCACTTCGGGCGGCGGCTTGGCCTCCCCGAGTCGCTGCCGCAATTGTTCCATTTGCTCTTCGCTACCGGTTTCGGTTTCACCGAGCTCGTGCTGGATCGCCTTGATCTGCGAACGCAAATAGGCGCGACGTTGCGCATCGGAAAATTGAGACGCCACGTCCTTCTGCAATTTTTCCTGGATCTGCGCGATCTCAAGTTGCGCCGAGATGTGCTTCTGGACTGCGTGCACTCGTTTCTCGACGTCGGCCTCTTCGAGCAATGCCTGCTTTTGCGCGACATCGACATTCAAATTCGGCGCAAGAAAATCCGCGAGTTGTTCCGGAGTGGCGATGTTCAGAATCATCAAGCGCGCCTGCTCTGGCGCCTCCGGCGTCAGCTCAAACAATCTCGCGGCCGAATCGCGCAGATTGCGAAACGTCGCTTTCCATTCCTTGCTCTCGGGTGGCGAAATGGATTTCACCAGGTCGACTTCCGCGCGAATAAACGGCGAAGTCGCGACGATTTTTCGCAATGTAAATCGGCTGAGGCCCTGGGCGATGATGAGCAAATGATCGTCGGCCTGGCGAATCATTTTGAGCACCAGCGCCGCAGTGCCGACGTGGTAAAGGTCCTGAGGTTCCGGGTCTTCCTTTGCCTCGTCGCGCTGCGTCAAAACACCGATCACTTTTGTGCGCGGCAATGTTTCGTCGAGCAATTGAATCGACGCTGGTCGCCGGACATTGAGCGGCACGATCGTTCCCGGAAAAATAACGAACCCCCGCACCGGTAAGACCGATAATTCCTCCGGAATCTGTGGGACACGGCTTTCGTCGGTCACGTCCGCGGCAATTGTCGGACCGATGCTGGATTTCATTTCCAGTTCGGCCGGCACGGCGATTTGTTCTTCGTTCATCATTGTTTTAGCGGCAGCGAAATCCAGAGCAATCCGTTGCGTTGTTCGGCACTGGCTTGATCGATTTCCACTTCGGCTGGCAACGCGACCTCGCGCTCGAACGGTCCGTAATCGATTTCCATCGCCAGCAAACGAAGCGCGCGACCTTCGGCGTGCGTTGGTTCCGGCAACTCCCGCGCCCCGCGAATCAGGACGCGCTGCGGCTCGATCGTAAGATCGATTTGCGATCGCTCGACGCCGGCGAGATCGACGCATATGCGGACGCATTTTTCGCAGCGGTAAGCATTGATAGCAGGCTCCCACGCGTGCGGCGCAAATTGAAATTGCGAACGCGCCAGCTCGTAAGTGACGTCATGTAACGCGCCCTGGAGCCAGCGCAATTTGATGCTGCCGATCGGGTCCATTTCAAAAGTGATCTGCCTCTAAATAGACTACGCGGAAGGCGCGCTCCGCGCGTGCCTCTTTCGAGGTAGCGCAGGGCAAACCGTTCGCAGACATGCGGCTACACCCCCAATTGTCCGATGTCGATTTTGCGCTTGCGGCTTAGCGCACTTTGCCCGGACCCGACAACGCACGTCCAGGTTTCGCGCCGGTGTGTTCGCCGTCCTTGATCACTTGGGTGCCGTTCACGAAAACGTGTTTCACGCCAGTCGCGTATTGATGCGGCTTTTCGAATGTCGCGTGATCGGCGATGGTCGCCGGATCAAACACCACCACGTCAGCGAACATTCCTTCCTTTAACATTCCGCGATGATCGAGCCCGAGATTGGTGGCGGGTAACCCGCTCAATCTTCGAATCGCTTCTGGTAGCGCGATCGCTTTTTCATCGCGGACATATTTGCCGAGGACGCGCGCGAAATTTCCGTAGGCCCGCGGGTGCGGATTCGATTTCAGGAAAACGCCTTCCGGCGCTTGTGACGCTTCATCGGAGCCGAACGAAATCCACGGCTTCGCTATTTCCTTCTTCACGTTTTCTTCCGACATCATGAAATAAACGGCCCCGATGCGCGATTCGTCTTCAGCGACAAGGTCCATTGCCGTGTCGATCGGATCTTTGCCGCGGACCTTCGCGACTTCGGCGAGCGATTTGCCGGTGAGCGGTTTTAGTTTTTCCGATTTGAAGCCAACGAGGATGATGCGATCTGGCGAACCGGCGGAGAGATAAAGATTTTCCCATTTGTCGCTGTCGATTTTCACTTCGGCTTTGATTTTTTCGCGCGTAGCCGGATCGCGCAGGCGTTTGAAGAGGGCTGGATAACCGCCGTCCTCGGTCCATGGCGGGAAACAGGCATCGAGTCCGGTTCCGCCCGCGGTATATGTGTACATGTTCGCGCGAATGTTGAGCCCTTCCTTCTGCGCTGACTCGATCCGTGAAAGGAGATTGTCGATTTTGCCCCAGTTTTTCTGGCCGGCGGCTTTGATGTGATAAACCTCCGCCGGAATTCCGGCTTCGCGACTGATCCGGAGCAACTCGTCGAATGCTTCGAGCAACTGGTTTCCTTCGCTCCGCATGTGCGAGATGTATTTGCCTTTGTATTTGGCGGCGACTTTGCAGAGTTCGATCAATTCATCCGTTTTGGCGTAAAACGCCGGTGGGTAAATCAGCGACGTGCCGATGCCGAGCGCGCCTGCTTCCATTTCTTTGCGCACGAGCTCACGCATTTGATCAAGCTCCTGCGGTGTCGGCGGGCGATCGTCAAAGCCGATGACATTCTGGCGAATGGTGGTTGCGCCGATAAATGAAGCGACGTTGCAGGAAATACCGCGCTTTTCGAGAAACTGCAGATACTCAGCCAACGTCTTCCATGTAATGTCGTATTTAATGTCGACCTGCTGCTTCAGCATGAATTCACGAACACGATCGTTCATCGGCCCCATCGATTCGCCTTCGCCCATGATCTCGGTGGTCACGCCCTGACGAATTTCGCTTTGCGAGCGGCCATCCTGGATCAGCGACTCAGTCGACCAGGAAAGCATGTTGATGAATCCGGGCGCGACCGCGAGTCCGCTCGCGTCGATCACCGTCTTTGCCTTGGCGTTTTTGAAGTCGCCGACACCCGCGATGCGATCGCCTTTGATCGCAAGATCGACACGTCGCGCCTCGCCGCCGCTGCCATCGTAAACCGATCCATTCCGGATAATGACATCGAAGTCTTGAGCGAAAGCGGACGAGACAATTGCCGATGCAAAGAAGCCAATGAATGCGCGTTTCATGGTTTCTGTAGGGGAAGCGGTTCGGTTCCCGTTTGTCAAGATAATGGGACGCTAACAGCGTCCCTGCAGCGGTGCGATTGACTGATCTCGACCTTATTCTTCGATCGCCCCGCCAATCTCGCGCAAATGCTGACGAAATGTGTGTTTGGGATCGGCTGAACGCTTTTTCAAGTATTCTGCGAATTTCAATTGTTCGCGAAGCGTGCGACCAGCTTTGATTAGGTCAGCTTGCTTTCTTTCCGTTGTCCAAATATTGCGCGCGCTTTTCAGAATTTGCTCGACCGACTTCAGTTCAACGAAAACGCAACCGTCATCATCGGCGAAGACCGCATCGTCTCGGCTGACGTTGAAATCGCTAAATTCCACGACGCTCAGCGCGTTATCCGTTCGTGGATCGAGTCGCTGCGGACCTGACGGGCAGGAACCATAACTAAACACCGGGAAACCAATTTCTTTCAGCTCAGGCGTATCGCGATGCGTCCCCCAGATCACGATGCCGGCGAGCTTGCGCGCGCGCGCTTCCAGCGTCGTCAGATCGCCGATGCAACCTTCATCGGCGCGGCCGTTATTGTCGATCACCAGAACATCGCCTTGTTCCGCCGACATCATCGCTTCGAGAAAAATATCGACGCTGCCAAAATGTTTTGCCGGAAGAGCGCGACCGGCGATTCTCATTCCTCGCGCGACCGGACGAATTCCTGATGGCGCAATCGAAATCGGCAAACGTAAGCGCAATGCCGCGTCGGCAACGAGCGGAGTTGAAAGCTCGGAAAAGGACTCGGCCAGGGAGAGGTTGTTCAATGCTCCGATTCCTTGAGCAGCTGCACCAATTCATCCTTCCAGAGCGCCGCAATCGTGTGGCTGCCGTGGCCGCGCGTTTTGTCGCTGAGTGGAATGACCATCGCGCGACCGTGCGGAACGCGTTTAATTTCCCGCTCGAGAATTCCAAGCTCTGGTGGATTGATCAGATCGTCGGCCGAATTGATTGCGAGCAACGGTGCCCGAATTTTTTCGAGGTTCGGGCCGGGATCGTAATCGCGGGATGCTTCCAAGGCGTAAAGAACATCGTTCGCGTCGTCTGCTTTCACGATTTGTTCGACGAATTTGTCGAGCACTTCGTCGGTCTTCGCGAGTGTGGGCGCTTCTTTTTGCCGCAGGACCGGATTGCTGCTCATGAGCCAGAGCATTTCCGCAGCGGTGCGCAGACTCGGCGGTTGCGTTTTATATTCGCCGCCGGTCCAGGCCGGATCGTTCCGAATCGCGTCAATGATGATACGCCGCCAGGCGCGATTGCGACCGGAAATTTGGGTCGGCAAACTGGCCAGCGGTATGAGAGCATCCATGAAATCGGGATGCGATTCACCCCAGACCCAGGTGTGCATTCCGCCCATTGAAGTTCCCATAATCAGCCGTGCGTGATTGACGCCGAGTCCATCGATTAACAATCGATACTGCGCTTCGACCATGTCGAGGTAACCGTAGCGCGGAAACTTCGCGTGCAGGCCGTCACTCGGCTTGCTTGATTTGCCGTGGCCGATCCCATCCGGGAGCACAATGAAAAATTTGGTCGCATCGAGCGGCTGGTCTTTTCCGAAAAGTTCGCCGGCAAATTCCGGGCGAATGAATTGCGCGCCGCTGCCAGTGGTCCCGTGCATGATGAGGACGGCGTTGCGTGCTTTGCCCTGGGCGTCTTTGTCGATCTTGCCGAGAGTTCGATAATGAATCCGCAGTTCGGGTAAGCTTTCGCCGAACGCGAACTTGAAATCGCGGATCGTGTAATCGCCTTCGGTCGGAGGCGGATAATCGGCGGCTCTCGCGTTAGCAGCGAGAAACAGTAACAAGAAGCAAGAGAATCGAGTAATTGAAATCATTTTAATGGCGTTGCCGCTCGGCCTGAATTCGTTTGAGCAGCTCGGTGTGGGTTTTTTCGAGGTCTTGAGCAAATTTCACCGTTGCCTTGAGAGCTTCGGGATACATCTCGAAGCGTTTTCGCAATTTCATGGCGGCCGGATCGTAAAAAAAGGAAATGTCCTGGTCGAGATTCGGTACGATTAGCTCGTCGCTGAGTTTCTGATAATGCGCCATGCGGCTCAGCCCCCAGCGGATAACCGATTCGTCGTTGCGCAACGCGGTGAGCGTCTCGACATCGAGGAGCTCGATGCCGCCGGATTGAAGCAGGGTGGCGAGGTCGATCGGAGTGTAGTCGGTCGTGAAAACAAACGGATGCAACCGAGGCATCTCGCCGGCGTCGAGCGCTAGCTGAAATTCCGCGGCTTGTTGTTCTTCTTGTGCCCCGTTAATTTTCCCGCTCTCAATTCCATCGCGCAGCGTTTGCTCGATCGATGCCAAAATCTGGTCGCGCCGTTTTGCCTCCTGGAGATGCTGCTGATAATTGTTCAGCCAGAAAGCGGCATAAACGCCGACGAAAACGAGGACCAATTCAGCCATCCAACGGCCAAGCCTCCAGAGATACGAAGCCTTTTCGTTCGTCTCGCTCATGATTCAATTTGGATGGTGCAATCGTCTAACATTATCCGTACGCCGATTCCAGCGACTTGACAGGATTCGTCTGTTGGGATGAATGATTGCCGCTCCAAACAAGGAACCCGTGCAAAATTCATGGTCGCTTTCAAGCTTAACTGAGTTCGTTGCCGACTCGGTGCGAAACGCGCGCGAGGGCGGCGTTCCGTTTTATCATTTAGAGTTCGATCGTGTTTTCCCGCCCGACTTTTACGCGGAGATGTTGCGCACAATGCCGAACGAGAACGATTACCGGCCGATGTCGGGCAAAAGCAAGGTGGGAAGCAGCCGGCCGGATGGAAAACCGACCCGGACCAAGATTGATTTGTTTCCGGAATACATCCGCCATTTGCCGCCGGCAAAATTTGCAGTTTGGGACGTGGTTGGCCGCGTTCTGCGTTCGGACGAAGTAAAAGCCGCGTTAATCCAGCACCTCGCGCCAGGTTTGAAGCGACGGTTTGGAGAGAATTTCGCCAGTGTCGGGATGTACCCGGTGCCAATTCTGACCCGCGACATTCCTGGCTACCGCGTTTTCAAGCACACCGACAGTCTTTGGAAAGGAATCACAGTTCAACTGTACTTGCCGTCCGACAATTCCCATACGCATATCGGCACGATTTTTCACGAAGAATTGCCGGACGGGAGTAAACCGAAAAGAACGCAAATGCCATTCGCGCCAAACACCGGCTATGCCTTTGCCGTCTGGAATGACACCTGGCACTCGGCGAAGCCGGTCGGACCAGAGGTGAAAACGCGCGACAGCATTCTTCTGACCTATTTCGTAGATCACGGCGTTTGGAGAACTTTGCGGAACCGCGGGCGGCGGGTTGGCAACTTTTTGCTGAACGAGCTGCGCAGTCTCAAGCGCAGTTGACTTAGCAGGTCAGGGTGGCGTTGCCCGCAGAATCGGTGATCGCGTTGCGTCCGACGAAACGCAGAAAACGGAACTTGGATGGGCCATCGTATTGAACGGCGCTTACAGGAATTGGTGTTGATTGAAAAGTCGCGAAACGTTTCGGCTGGACGCAGACACGATCCGCCGCCCGGAGGACGGATTCGGTGGGGCGAACAATCAGGGCGCCTTTGGGTTCAGCGGCGACGGAATGGTCAGGCGGGCGCTGAACATTTTCTTTCCGTCGGAGAGATCGATCGAACCATCACCGATTCTGACAACGCGCAGAGTAACGCCGATAGATGATTCTGGGGCCTGCAATGTGACTGCATCGCCTTCGGTGACTGCCTTGCCGTTGATTATCGCGAGTCGTGGATGACCCAGTGAGATCGCGCTTACGCGCACCATGTCATTGCTTAGTTCGATCACGATCGGCGCCGGAGAAGCAGCCGAAGCTGGTCCCGCCGCTAAATCGCGTGTTCTCGCCTTAATGAAGATGGGAAAACCGAAACGGTTGCCTGCATGCTGACCGAAAATAAGGGCGAAGATGAACAGCGCCGCGGCGCCCATGAAGATCCCAATGTAAAACCAGCGACGATTGCTGGATGGGGCGGCTGTTCCTTTCGAAAGAGAAACGGAGCCGCGGCTATCAGCGCCTGACACGGTCTCGTCCGGATCGATAGAGCTGATCAGACGCGGCTTCAAGTTACGGGGAACCAGCTGCATAAGGCCCGCAGCAGCATCGGACGGGCCACACCTTTTCAAGCTGGCCTGTTTCAGGGCATTATGGCGGGCTTGTCGCTGCCTCCACCCTCAGATAAACTGCTCGCGCGTGAGACATCTCCACCCCGCCTTGACGGCTGCACTCTTGGTTACGATTGGGCTCTTTGAGGCGACCGCCCAAGATCGAAACCCGCTCCAGCCAACACCAGACACGAGCGGGCTTGATTTTCATCAGTTCGGGTTGCTTGCGGTCCAAGACGGCGGACGGCGCAAACCGATCGACACTTTTTCGCGCGAAACGCTGATCCGAATCACTGGCAGATCGACACATACCGACAAAGCCGGGCGCAAATGGCAGGCGAACGATTTCATTTTCTCGGCCGCATTGGAAACACACGATTGGCGGACGGAGCCGATGGTGCTGGTCTCATTAGGCCAACTTAAGGAAAAGCTCGGTCTCGATAAAACCGAGCGCCGTTTTTCTTTTGAACAATTGGTTGCGTCAAAGGAATTGCAACGGCTCACAAACGAAGCTCATGCATTGAAGCGCGCCGAGAAAACGCTCGACCGTGTGCAACAGGAAGCGCTCGCGGTCAGCGATCGCCTCGCCCTTTTAGCGAACGTGATGAATGGCAGCGCCCTGTTGATTGTTCCCGCATCCAAAAGCGAAACCGATGCCTGGGTCATTCCCCCGGAGTTTTCGCGGTATTACAGCGAAACGCAGTTCGCGCCGATCCAGATCGAATTGCAAACAACGGCCACGAGTTATGTGCAGGCTGATGGATTCAATTTCAGTCGCGCCGCCAGCCGGCTTCGTGAAAGTTTACGCGCCCTAAGTCCTTCCATTTATCCGCAAGAGCGACAATTGCGGCTGGAATATTTTTACAATCATTTCGAAGCGTTCTATCGCGCAATTTGGTTTTACGGACTGGCGTTTCTGATCCTGCTCGTCGCGCACGCGCGTGGCGGCGGCCGCTTGCTTCGAAACGTCGGCGTATCGGTTGCAGCCCTCGCCATCGCCTTTCACGCCAGCGGCATCGTTATGCGCTGCCTGATTGCCGGCCGGCCGCCAGTTACGAACATGTACGAGTCGGTCATCTGGGTGTCGTTCGCGGTTTCATTTTTCGGGATGATCTTTTTCGCGCGTTACCGGACATCGGTTTATTTGCTCGCCGCATTGCCGGTCTCATTGATCGCGCTGTTGTTAGTGCACCAAATGCCGATCGCGATGCCGTCGAACATCGATCCGCTGGTGCCCGTGTTACGCGATAATTTTTGGCTGACGGTGCATGTGTTAACAATCACGCTCAGTTATGCGGCGTTCGCGTTGGCGATGGGCTTCGGTCACATCCTCCTTTGGCGTTACGCGCGCAATCCAGCCGCCGCGCGGGCGGACGCGCCGATGCATTTCTGGCTTTATCGCGTTCTACAACTCGGAGTACTGCTGCTCGCGACCGGGACAATTCTCGGCGGGGTCTGGGCGAATTATTCCTGGGGCCGGTTCTGGGGCTGGGACCCGAAAGAAACCTGGGCCCTGATCGCGTTGCTTTGTTACCTAACGACTTTGCACGGGCGCTTGGCTGGCTGGTGGACTGAATTTGGTTTGGTCGTGGCAAGCGTGGTTTGTTTCCTGGCGGTGTTGATGGCGTGGTATGGCGTCAACTTTGTTCTCGGCAAAGGTTTGCATTCCTACGGATTCGGGATCGGCGGCGAGACCTATGTCGCGATTGGCGTGGTTCTCGATCTCCTGTTCGTGGCATTCGCGATTTGGCGCTACCGATCAAGTAAACGCACCCCCTCCAGCACGCCGGCGGAAGCGGTGGCCGTCTAATCTGAGCTATTTCCGAGGCAAACGCGCTTCGCAGATCTCGCAAAGCACGTGAAGAATGAACCTGTGCGCTTCCTGAATTCGAGCGGTCGAATCGCCTTTCACGATAAGATCGACATCGGCAATGCCAGCCGCGGATCCGCCATCGCGGCCGAGAAGTGCGATTGTTTTTAATTTCCGATCGCGCGCCTCTTCGATCGCGCGCCGGATATTTTTCGATTTGCCGCTGGTGCTGATGGCAATAAGGACGTCACCGGAGTTTCCAAAGGCGCTTACTTGGCGCGCGAAGATTTCTTCAAAGCCGTAATCGTTCCCGGTCGCGGTGAGCAAGCTCCCGCCCTGCGACAAATTGATCGCCGGATACGGCCGGCGATCTTCGACAAAGCGACATGCCAGCTCGGTGCAAAAATCGGCCGCGTCCGCGGCGCTCCCGCCGTTGCCACAAGCCAGGATTTTTTCCCCACTCGTTAGGCAATCGACGATCAAGTCGGCCGCTTTCGCGACTTGCGATTCAAGATCGACAATCGATTGCAACGTCTTCGTCGCCGCCGAAATTGCGCTCTTCAAAATCTCGGATGAGGCGCGCATTCAGTGTGTCGGCGGTTTCGTCTGCTCTTTTGTCCATCCAAACTCAATTGGAATCGTGACACCGGTCACCACGCGCCGGAAGCGCCATTTCAGTAGAGCGTCTACAGCGGCGTCGTCCAAGATTTTATGGCCCGTGCTATGCACCACGCGCACGTCGTACGCAATGCCGGTATCGAGGTCGATCGCATAAACGCCTCGACCGCTTAGGTGTTGTTGAAGTGCGACCGCGGGCCAAATTGGCCTTGGCGCATAAACCACTGCATTGCGAATTGGACCGGATAACGTGTTAATTATGATCTGCGCTTGATCATATTGTGATGAACGGTTCTGCGCTTGGAGAAGTGAGGCGGTGGCAAATAGCAGCAGGACAAGTGTCAGAGACAGCTTTTGCATATCAGTGCGGAAGTTTCAAAAAATGGTGCGCGGTAGAGGTTTCGAACCTCTGACCCCTACCGTGTCAAGGTAGTGCTCTACCACTGAGCTAACCGCGCATTTCAAGCGGAGTGATAAGTGATCAGTGACGAGTGACCAGTCAAGAGCAAGATGTCCCATCTTGCTGGAGCGGGTGGCTCTTACGCGGCGAGCTTGACCGCTTCTTTGTGGCCGAGAATACGAACGGTTTCTTTCAATTGCTCGACTTTGAGCGGCTTTTTCAAAACCGTGATGGGTCCTTTGGCCAAAATTCGGTCGAGCATCGCGCTGTCCGGATAACCGGTGATGATGATAATCGGACAGCCGGGCTGGTCTTGCTTGATCGCATCATAAACGTCGTCGGCCGGACCGTCCGGCAATTTTAAATCGAGAAACACGAAATCGAATTTTTGTTTTTCGAGCGCAGCCAGGGCTTCTTTCACTGTGCCAACAACGACGCGGCTGAAACCGATTTTCCGGAGGAAAAGCTTGAGAAGGTTTTGCAAGCTTTCGTCATCGTCGACCACGAGGACGGTTGGTTGGCCGGATTTGTCTTCCTTAAGAATGTCTTTATCAAGGGAGGATTTTTTGATCCGCCAGCGACCGCCGATTTGGATAGCGGGAAGCTGGCCGCGCTGGACGAGATAATAAACGGTCGGCAACGGGATACGGAGATATTTGGCCGTTTCCTTAACCGTTAGGAGGTTATGCATGTGGGAAAATCACCAATTCGCGGGAAAATGGGCAAGACATTTCGCTCGGCCAAAGCATTATAAATTCTAGAATCGATGTCAATCCTTTCTTTGGGCCGGAGGAGCCTAACGATCCGCTATCCGGACGCCCGAGGGCACTCGCGACTGGACAATGCTGGGCTAGAGGGTGACTATTCGCTTTTCGATGAGCGCCCTTTTCTTCAAACGATTCCTGAAGCGCCCGTTCCAAATCGCATCGATTATACCCAGTTCCAAGGCGTTGGTCGAACGCGTGGCCGATAAAATCGATTTTGACCAGGCGCGCGTGATCGCGGAGTACGGTCCGGGCGAAGGAGTGCATTCGCGCGAGATCGCGCGCCGGATGAGACCGGATTGTCAATTGCTTCTCTTTGAGCTCGACGCTGCTTTCTCGCGCGATTTACAGCGTCAATTTAGAGGGGATCCGCGCGTGCATGTGATCAACGACAACGCTGCGCACCTGCCGTTGGAATTGCGCAGACGCGGCATCGACGCGTGCGACTATATTGTTTCCGGCATCCCGTTTAGCATTCTGCAGATCGACAAGAAGCGCGCTTTGCTCCAACAAACCCATGACGCTCTCGCAGCTGGCGGTCGGTTTATCATTTATCAAGTCACGAACGAGCTGAAGCAGCACGCTAAGATTTTCGACCGTGCCGAATCCGAATATTTCCTGCAAAACATTCCGCCGATGTTCATCACGGTTTTTGAGAAATCGAACGGCCGTAACGGCGAATCGCATCTATCCCTTCAGGAAAGTCGAGCTTCCGCAAATAACGCATGACCGGCGGCCGGACGCGGATGGAAAAGGATTCAATGGGAGAAATGCCGCTCCCCGAATCCGCTCTCTATGGCGCTTCCACCCAACGCGCTGTCCTGAATTTTCCGGTGAGCGGTTACCGTTTCTCCCGCCCGTTCATTCGTGCGCTCGGCTTAATTAAATGGGCCGCGACCCAGGCCAATCACGATCTCGGTTTACTCGACGCCGAGCGCGCCGCCTTGATCGTGCAAGCAGCCGAAGAAGTGATCGAGGGCAAATTGGACGACCATTTTCCGCTCGACATTTTCCAGACCGGTTCGGGCACGAGCACCAACACGAACGCAAACGAAGTGATCGCCAACCGTTGCGCGCAATTGGCTGGCAAAAAGATCGGCTCGCGCGAGCTGGTGCATCCGAATGATCACGTCAACATGGGACAGTCGAGCAACGACGTTATCCCATCGGCCATTCACATCAGCGCCGCCGAGCAGTTGAAAAATCATTTGGTGCCAGCGCTCGGAAAACTGCAGGGCGCACTCGACGCGAAAACAAAAGAGTTTTGGGACATTATCAAGATTGGTCGGACCCATTTGATGGATGCGACCCCAGTGCGACTCGGCCAGGAA
>Ga0193729_1000755_pt1 | contig 16768 bp, 14 predicted proteins | sample U1c2metaG_FD_143036 | JGI IMG/M metagenome (GOLD analysis project Ga0193729, IMG submission 143036) | Soil microbial communities from a riparian zone of the East river system, Colorado, United States - U1c2 | ecosystem: Environmental > Terrestrial > Soil > Riparian zone | place: USA: East River...
CCACACCGGCGTGGCGCCGGCCGCCACGGGAATTTCCTTTCGAAGCGTTGCCATGTCGTGTCTCCTTGCTGGCAGCAGACAATGGTGATCCATGCCGCCTCGGTCTGGCGGTTTTCGGACGTGGTCGCCTGTCCCTGGCGACCAGCCGTGCTTCCTGAGGCAAGCATGGTTTTTGCATCGCCCTCACCGGAACGACGAGAGCCCGGCGTCCGATATCCCGATGATGCAAGGAGGAGAACGAAAAATGTGTGAGCTCTGTTATGTCGACGAGGCGATAAAAGGCAAGATCATCGCCCGCAACTCCGAATTCCACAAAGTCGCTTCAAGCCCGTTCGGCGAAGACGACGAAGTTGGCATGTTGAATCTGATCGATGCCGAGTCGCGAACGGCGATACTGCGCCGTGCCGACCCCACCAAGGTCTACGATCTTTCCGTCGATCATTTTGTCGGCATGCCCGGCTGGACCGGAGCCGGAGACCAGCCCTACCAGATATGGATGACGCACACGCCGCAAGGCGAGATCGTCGGCGACAGCATAAAAAGGGCAAGGATGCCAACACGCTCGTCGCGTACTCCGGCGACGGCATCTCGATGTACACCCACTGCGGCACTCACATCGATACATTCAATCACTTCGGCTACGATGGCGCCATCTTCAACAACTTCACCGCCGACGATCATCTCGGAAGCCGCGCCTGGCGCAAATGCGGCGCCGAAAAGCAGCCGCCGATCTTTGCCCGCGGCATCCTGCTCGACATCGCGGCCATGCACGGCGTCGCCACGCTCGAACCGAGCCATGCGATCGGCGAGAAGGATCTCGTCGATTGCCTGAAGCACCAGAAGACCCAGCTTCGCAGCGGCGATGTCGTCCTGATCCGCACGGGCCAGATGACTCTTTGGCCGGACAGCAAGTTCGTCATGAATACGCCCGGCCTCAATCGAGAGGGCGCGGCGTTCCTGGCGGAGAATGGCGCGGTCACCATCGGCGCCGACAATCTCACCCTGGAGCAGACGCCGACGCCCGACCCGATCAATTTCTTCCCCGTGCACACCTATCTGCTCGCCGAAGCCGGCGTGCCGATCATCGAAATCATGCAGCTCGACGAATTGGCGGCTGACAAGGTCTGGGAGTTCGCCTTCTTCGGCGCCTGCATAAAGCTTCGCGGCGCAACGGGCGCTCCCATGCGACCGGTCGCGATGCCGTTGGTGGACAGTCCAATCGTCTAGGCGCTCAGGTTGCAGGAACGGCTTTCGCCGGCTGGGCTGTCTTGCGGCCGAACTTGCGGACGACGGTATAGAAGGCCGGCGTGAACAGCAGACCGAACGCGGTCACGCCCAGCATGCCGGAGAAGACGGCGGTGCCGAGCGATTGCCGCATCTCGGCGCCCGCGCCCGTGGCGACCACGAGTGGAGCGACGCCCAGGATGAACGCAAGCGATGTCATGAGAATGGGCCTGAGCCTGGTGCGCGCGGCGCGGACGGCCGCTTCACCAGGCGTTGCACCATCCTCTTCGGCCTGCCGGGCGAACTCCACGATCAGGATCGCATTCTTGGCGGCCAGGCCCACCAGCACGACAAAGCCGATCTGGGCCAGGACATCGATCGGCAACCCGCGCGCCAGCAGGCCGGTCACCGATGCGAGAAGGCACATGGGCACGATCATCACGACGGCGAGCGGCAGTTTCCAGTTCTCGTACTGAGCCGCCAGGACGAGAAAGACGAACAACGCCGCTGCGCCGAACACGAGCAAGGACGGTGTTCCGGGTTCCTGCTGCTGGAAGGCAAGCTCGGTCCACTCGAAGCCGATGCCGGGCGGCAGTACCTCGCGGGCCAGCTCTTCCATCCGGTGCAGGGCCGTGCCGGTTGCCACGCCTGGTGCCGCGACGCCCATCACTTCGGCGGCCGGAAAGAGATTGTAGCGGGGCACGCGATAAGGCGTGTTTTCGTATTTGAGGCGAGCCACGGTGCCGATCGGCACCATTTCGCCTGATGTGTTTCGTGCCTTGAGCCGGGCGATATCCTGCGGATCCCGCCGGAAGCTTCCGTCGGCCTGGGCGATCACCTGGTATGTTCGCCCGAGATAATTGAAGTCGTTGACATATTGCGAGCCCAGATAGACCTGCAGCGTGGAGAAGACGTCAGTCGGCGTCAGGCCGACCTTCTCGGCCCTCTCGCGATCGATGTCGGTGTAGATCGACGGCGCGCGGGTGCCGAAGAGCGTGAATACACCGGCGAAGCTTGGTTCCTTGTTGGCTGCGGCGACCAGCGTCTGGGCGGCGCGGGCGAGCGCATCGGAGCCGAGCCCGGCGCGGTCCTGAAGCATCAGCTTGAACCCGCCCGCGGTGCCAAGGCCCTGCACAGGCGGTGGCGGGATGGTCAGGACATACGCCTCCTGGATCACCGAGAGGCGCTTGCGAAGGTCATTCAGCACCGTGGTCGCCGTCACGCCGTCGATCTGGTGGCTGTACAACGACGGCAGGCCGGAAAAAATCGTCCCGGCGTTGGACGCGACGGTAAAGGTCGTCGCGTCCAGGCCCGCGAAAGGCGCAACATGCTCGATGCCTGTCGTCGTCATGATGATCTCGACCGCTTTCTTGACGACCGCTTCCGTCCGGTCGAGGGTCGAGCCCGGTGGCAACTGGACGACCGTGATGAGGTAGCCCTGGTCCTGTTCGGGGATGAAGCCTGTGGGCGCGCGGGCAAACTGAAAGCCGGCGATGCCGATCAGCGCCGCATAGACCAGCAGGACGAGGCCGGTCATCTGCACAAGCCGCCGCGTCAGTCGGCCATAGCCCGTGGACAGCCATTCGAAGCCGAAATTGAAGCGGGCGAATGCCGCCCGCACGAGGCGGCCTATCGCGGAGGAACGCCTTCCATGACCTGGTTCGTGCGCCTTGAAGAGCACTGCACAGAGAGCCGGACTTAGCGTGAGCGAGACAAAGCAGGAGATCAGCGTCGACGCGGCAATCGTGACCGCAAACTGGCGGAAGAACAGTCCGGATATCCCGGAGAGGAACGCCGAGGGCACGAACACGGCACACAGCGTCAGCGCAATCGAGATCAGCGCGCCACCGACCTCGTCCATCGTGACATGGGCGGCCTTGGCCGGCGCCATGCCACGCTCCAGATTGCGTTCGACGTTCTCGACCACGACGATCGCGTCGTCGACCACGATGCCGACCGCGAGCACGAGCCCGAACAGGGACAGGTTGTTGAGCGAGATGCCGAGGGCGTAGAGCACGGTGAACGTGCCGACCAGGGAGACCGGAATGGCGATCACCGGGATGATGGCGGCGCGCCAGCTTTGGAGAAACAGGAACACGACGCCGACGACCAGCAGGATGGCGACGAAGATCGTGGTGATCACCTCGTCCACCGATTTGCCGACGAATATCGTGGGGTCGTAGATGACTTTGTAGCGGACGCCCGGCGGAAATGCCTGCGCGAGCGTCTCCATGGTCGAGAGCACCTCATGCTCGACCGCCAGGGAATTCGCGCCCGGCTGGGCGAAGATCAGCAGCGGCAAGCCTGGTCCGCGATCCATGAAGGCTGTCGAACCGTAATCCGCAGCACCGACCTCGACCCACCCGACATCGCGCAGACGCGTCACGCGGCCCTGCGGGTCGGATTTCAGGACGATGGCGGCGAACTGATCGGGCGTGCTCAGCCTGCCCAGTGTCTGCACGTTGAGCTGATAGGCCTGCTGCGAAGCCACAGGCGGCTGGTTGAGGATGCCGGCCGAGACCTGGACGTTCTGCGCCCGCAGGGCGGCTAGGACTTCGCCGGCGCTGAGATTGTGTGCCGCGACCTTGTCCGGATCGAGCCAGATGCGCATGGCGTATTCGCGGGCGCCCTGGAACGTGACGTCGCCGACGCCCGGCAATCGCGCCAGCACGTCCTTCACGTGCAGCGTCGCGTAGTTCGACAGGTACAGCACGTCGCGCGAGCTGTCCGGCGAATAGAGATGGACGGCCAGGAGGATGTTGGGCGTCGCCTTTCTCACCTGCACTCCGAGGCGCTGGACGTCTTCCGGCAGACGGGGCAGGGCGTCCTGGACGCGGTTCTGCGTCAGCATCTGCGCGACGTTGAGGTCGGTCCCGATCCGAAAGGTCACGGTCACCGTGAGCTTGCCGTCGCCGGTCGACTGGCTGTTCATGTACAGCATGTTCTCGACGCCGTTGATCTGCTGTTCGAGCGGCGTCGCCACGGTGCGGGAGACGGTCTCGGCGGATGCGCCCGGATAGACCGTCGTGACCTGCACCGTGGGCGGCACGATTTCCGGATACTGGGCGACCGGCAGGATGGCGAGCGCGCCGAGCCCGATCAGGGTCACGAAGACACTGAGGACGGTGGCGAAGATCGGCCTGTCGATGAAGAAGTGTGTAAGGCGCACGGCAGGGCTCCTGCCTTAACCTCGGCCGTCGGCCGCGGCGTCGTAGTGGATCGCCCCGTCCTGGGGCGCGACTTTCGTGCCCGGGGCGGCGCGCACCAGCCCGTCGATCACCACGCGGTCGCCGGGCTCCAGGCCGGAGCGAATGACCCGCAGGCTGCCGCGGAGATCGCCGGTTTGCACGATCTTGGGGACGACGCTGCCGTCGGCAGAAACGGTCATGACGAGGTGCTGGGACTGGTCCAGCAGGACCGCGGCGTCAGGCAACAGGAGAACGGGCGCAGGGGGTGCGACGGCCACGCGAAGACGGGCGAACTGGCCGGGCGCGAGAAACAGGTCGGGGTTCGGCACCGTGGCGCGCGCGTGGATCGTTCCGCTCGAACGGTCAAGCGCGTTGTCGACGAAATCGAGCGTACCTTGCCGCGTGAAGGCGGTCTCATCGCTCAGGCCGATGGCGACCTTGTCCGCGAGCGGCGCGGGAAGGCGGGCGCGTTCCCGTGAGAAGGTCAGATAGTCCGACTCGCTCATGTCGAAATCGAGATAGATCGGATCGAGCGAGACGAGCGTCGCCAACAGGGTCGTCGGGCTGACGGCCGCCCGGCTGCCGGCGACCAGACTGCCGATCGAGACCTGGCGGGCGCCGATTCGCCCGGTGAACGGCGCCGTGACGCGGCAATATTCGAGGTCGAGCCGGGCATCGCGAATGCGCGCCTTGGCATCCTCGATCGCGGCTTCCGCCGCATCCCGTTCGTTGATGCGTTGGTCGACCGTCTCCTGGGTTCCGAAGTCGTTGCGCCGAAGCGATTGTGCGCGTGCCAGCTGACTGTTCGCGAGCGCAACGCGGGCGGTCGCCGTTTGAAGCTGGGCGCTCGCCTGGGCCAGCCTGATTTCGTACGGGCGCGGATCGATGACGAAGAGAAGATCGCCCTTGCGGACGATCTGGCCGTCCTGGAAGTGGATCTCGGTAAGCGTGCCGCCCACCTGAGCGCGCAGCTCGACGCGGTCGATCGCCGAGAACTGTCCGAGAAATCCGAGCTGTGTGTCGACATCGCGCTGCAGAGGCTTGCTCACGGTGACGGACGGCGCGGCTGCCGGTGGCGCGGTGGCTTGACCACGCTGGTAGTACGAGGAGCCGAGATAAGCGAGCAGCAGAGTCAATGCTGCCGCCGCGCCGACCATCCAGGTCCTCGCGGCGGGTCGGCGCTGCCGCAAGCCGCCCGTTCTTTCGCTGGAAGTTGTTTCGCCGGAAGTTCTTTCGATTGTCGGATGATCGATCATCTGATCCATGGGACTGACCGCGCCCTTTCCCACGACGGAGGTGAAACTCAGGATGCTGCGCGCGCGCATGACGATTGCCTGCGCCGCGCGTCGATATGGTTGAGGGGATTATCCGGCGAGGAGGTACTCGCCTCCGGCCAGGGCCGGATTGCTCGCAAGGGGCGCCTCGATCGGTCTCGAGATGGCCGAAGGCCTACAATGATGTTCAGGGATGATCTGGCGCACCGGATGGCTCCTTGCCCTTGGTTACGCAGGGGTTTATTTCTGGAGCGATCGCTCCTATATTCCGCCATATGGCGAGTGGAGGAGACGGTTCAAGTCCTGTTGGAGCCATGGCACCGAGAATCGATGAAGAGAGCAAACGCGGGCGCGGCAGGCCGGCTGGATTCGATCGGGCTGCCGCCCTGAGGGAAGCGATGAAGCTGTTTTGGGAGCGCGGTTACGAAGGAACGTCGTTTGACGACCTTGTCGCCGCCATGGGCATAAGCGCGTCGAGTTTCTACAATGCCTTCGGAAGCAAGGAGCAGATCTACCAGGAAGCCACCAATGCCTATCTTGAGGCGTCGGCGTGCTGGTTCATGGGCATCCTGGGCGACAACAAGCTCAGCACGCGAGGCGCATTCGCCCGTCTTCTTGAAGCAGCGGCGGCGGAATTCACACGGGCGGACCTCCCGGCCGGCTGCATGATTTCGCTGGCGGGTACGCATGTTCCGCCAGGCCTTGCCACCGTGCGCGAAATGATGGTCCAGCACCGCGCCGTTTCGGAAGAGGCGTTCGCTGCGAGAATACGCAAGGGCATCGCCGCGGGCGATGTTCCTGCCGACACCGATGTCGACGTCCTTGCCGCGTATTTCAGCGCGATCGCGCGGGGCCTTGCCGTGCAGGCCCGTGACGGCGCGTCGCGCGACCGCCTCATGGAGATTGCAGAGGTCGCGATGCGCGTTTGGCCGGTTCCTGAAAAGCAGAAGGAGGTGAAGGCTCGTAGCGCGAAGTCCCGCCGAAGCATTGGCGCTGTCAGTCGGCGAGCACTATCGAATTGAGCTCGCACCATTCTCGCAGCGCGCGTTCCGTCGCCTTCTGCTCGAAATCGTACCATTGGTCGAGCGCGCGCCTTCGTATCAGCAGCTGCTTGAAGCGCTTGTAGGCGCCGCGCCTGCCGAACATGTCGCTGACGTCGTCAAAGTCTCTCGGCAGGAACTGACGGACGAAATCCATCACCAGCGGTACGCCGAGATCGAGCTCTCGCTTGCTGGGCAACTGGATGTATTTGTCCTCATCCTCGATATCTTCCGGCAGCTCATCGTTGAGCTCCTTGAGGTCGGAGAACTCGGAATGCCAGTAGATCTTGCCCGACTCCCTGCAGAGATAGGCATGATGCTCGCCATACGCGGAGCTGCCCATGCTGGCGAGTTCGTGGGTATCCATGAGTTCCTTGAAGCTTATGGGCATGGACACCTTCCGTGCCGCGGTTCGCAGGGAGCTTATGTCATCTCCGCCCAACTCGCCGCTACCGTGGCGCGATCGAGGTCGCGGGTGATGAACACCAGCCGCGAACGCCGGTCGCCATCTGGCTAGCGCGCCAGAAGGGTTGGCGGGTCGAAGGTGCGGTGCACGCCGCTTGTGAATATCCAGTGTTCAGAAAAGCATAGAATGAAACGTCCAGTAATGCGGACATGCAGGAGCACAATGCTCGTCATGCCATGAAGCACGCTGCCGTACGTGAGGAATTTGCAGGCAGCAGGCTGATTTCATTGACTTTGCTACGCTAGTGAGCAACCCTTCTTGCAATCCCCGTCATACGGGGGCGCGACCTTGGTCGCGTAAGCAAAGAGCAGGAGGAGATTGTCATGAGACTGATATCAGCCTTGACGGGAATCGCCTTCGTGACCTCCATCGCGATGGCTTCGAGCGCCTTTGCACAGAGTGATTGCACCAAGACCGTGCCACCGTCGCCGTTCGGCAAGGACGATCAGACCGGTGCCACCAATCGTATCACGCCGGCCGTGACCAAAGCAGCGGCCGCGGAGATCAAGGAAGGCAAGGTCATCAGCCTGACCAACCCGCTCGTCGACGGCGTACCGCTGTTCGGCACCCGCTTCACCAAGACGGTGCTGACGGCAGTCGGTCTCGCGCCCGGCGGGGCAGCCGGTAAGAACGATCTCACCTACATGGAAGACACTTGGCTCAGCCAGAGCCATGTCGGCACGCACCTCGACGGCGTGGGCCACATTGGAAGAGGAGACTGCTACTACAACCAGAATGCCATGGGGAAGAACATCAATCAGAACAACATGACCAAGCTCGGGCTTGAGAACCTGAAGAGCTTCCAAACGCGCGGTGTTTTCATCGACCTGGTCAAGGTCTATCAGCAGGCGAACAAGCTGAAGAGCAATCCCAACTGCCGCACGCCGTGCCTCGACAAGGGAACGGTCATCACACCGGAAGATCTGCAGGCCGGCCTGAAGCTGACGAACACGACGCTGCGCGAGGGCGATGTCGTGATCCTCCATACCGGTTGGGTTGACCTGTTTTCGCAGCATCCCGCCAAGAACACCGAGTACAACAGCGGCGAAGCGGGACTCGGCAAGGCTGCCGCGAAATGGCTGATAGACCAGAAGGTCGTGGCTGTCGGCGCCGACAACTGGGCCGTCGAGGTGATCCCCGGCGAGAGCCAGGACGAAGCGTTTCCGGTCCATCAGATGCTGATCACCGACAACGGCATCCACATCATCGAGAACGTGCGGACGGATCTGATGGCCGCGGAGGTCGCAAGCACCAATCGCGGCACGTTCTTCTTCTCGATGACCGTGCCCAAGGCGGTCGGCTTGACCGGAACATTCGTCGCGATCGACGCCATCCACTGACACGTGCATGGCAGGGTGTCGGGCCGAGTCCGGCGCTTCTCCGGGGCGCCGGACCTGGCTGACCGTCGCCACGACCCGGAAAGACAGGTGCCATGGACCGGCGGAGCGGATGAGCGAACCCAGCAACAGGGATGCGGCCGGGCCCCGGCTGCGCGACGTCAGGCGCGGGTGTGTGATACTGCGGGAACTCACGGTAGGATACCGCGAACGCGTCGCCGTCGAGGCTGTGTCCGGCGTCTTCGCAGCGGGCTCGCTGACGGCGATCGTCGGGGCGAACGGCGCGGGCAAGACCACGCTCCTGCACGCCATCGCCGGGCTTGTCGCGCCACGCCAGGGATCGATCGAGATTGCGGGCGCAGAAACCCCCGCGGACCTTGCCTACCTGCCGCAAAGCGACTCCATCGACCGGGACTTCCCAATCTCCGTCCTGGAGTTCGCCGCGCTCGGCAGCTGGGCAAGGATCGGCGCCCTTGGGCGTGTCCCTCCGGACCTGCGGCCACGCGTCATGAACGCCTTGCAAGCCGTCGGCCTCGACGAGCTTGCCGGCCGCATGCTCGGCGAGCTCTCGGTCGGTCAGTTCCGCCGCGCCCTGTTCGCCCGCGTCATCGTGCAGGAAGCTGCGATCGTCCTTCTCGACGAGCCGTTTGCCGGCGTCGACGCAGCCACGAGCGGCGACCTGCTGAGGCTCATGCAACGCTGGCATGGCGAGGGCCGTACGGTGATGGTCGCCCTGCACGACCTCGAGCAAGTCTTCGCGATCTTTCCGGAGACCCTTTTGCTTGCGCGCAAGGCGATCGCCTGGGGCGAGACGGCGACGGCGCTGACGCCGGAAAAGCTCCTCGAGGGCGGCCTGGCGGCGCCACGGCCGGGGCCCGGTCCGCGATTGCGGCTGGCAATGCCATCTTGAAGGCGATTGGTCGACATGAGCCTCTGGTCCGCCCTTGTCGCTCCGTTCTCCGAATACGCTTTCATGCGGTCCGCGCTGGTCGCTTGCATGGCGCTTGCCGTCGCCAGCGGTCCGCTCGGCACGCTGCTTCTGCTGCGGCGGATGGGCCTTGTTGCCGACGTCCTCTCACACGCGGTAATGCCGGGCGCAGCGATCGGCTTCGCTCTCGCGGGTAGCGCGCTCGCGATACTGACCACCGGCGGCCTTATCACCGGCATCGCCGTGGTCCTGCTCATGATCCTCGGCACCCGATTCGGCGCGCAGCGCGAAGACGCAAGTCTTGCGGCGTTCTATTTCGCGTCGATCGGTGTGGGAGTCCTCATCGTGTCGCTACGCGGCACCAATCTCGATCTCATGCACGTGCTGCTCGGCACGGTTCTCGCGATCGATGTCCCGGCGCTGGTCCTGATCGTCGCCATCGCGAGCGTCGTCGTCGCCGTGCTGGCGTTGATCTTTCGGCCGCTTGCAATTCAGTCGTTCGATCCGGCCTTTCTGCGCACCATGGGCGGCAGCGATGGCGCCTATCGCGCCATATTCCTGGTGCTTGTCGTGTTGGATCTCGTGGCCGGGTTCCAGGCGTTTGGCACACTGCTGGCCGGCGTGCCGCTGCTCCTGCCGGCAGCGGCGGCACGCTGCTGGGCCCAGCGCATTAGTCCGCTGGTCGGCCTTAGCATTGGCTTTGGCATGGCGGCCGGCTATGCCGGATTGCTCGTGTCCTACCATCTCAACGTGCCGTCGGGGCCAGCGATCGCCTGTGCCGCAGCACTCATCTACGCCGTTTCGGCTCTTGTGCCGGCAAGCCGCATGCTTATGACGGCACTCAACGCGACCAAGCCGACCTGAGGCAAGTAATGCAAGACCGCCTTGCTCGGAGACCCTTCATTGCAGCCGCACTGGCGCTTGCCGCAGCTCCCGCGCGAGCCGCAGAATGGCCGAAGGTGGTCGCGACCTTCAGCGTGCTGGGTGACATGATCGCCCGCATCGCTGGCGACAAGGTGCACTTGACGACGATCGTCGGCGGCGACGGGGATTGCGAGCTCTATCAGCCTACCGCCGCCGACGCGCGCGCCGTTGCGGAGGCGCAACTGTTCATCATGAACGGCCTCAATCCGCGGTTCGAGCCCTGGGCCGAAGCGCTGTTGGAGCGGGCGGCGTTCCGCGGCACGAAGCTCGTCGCCACGCAGGGAGTGAACGTCATCATGGACGACCGGCCTCGTGGTGCCGCCAAGGGCCCGCAGGTCGACCAGCACGCCTGGCACGACCCGGCCAACGCTCTCGTCTACGTGGCCAACATCGCCGAAGGACTGGCCCGGCTCGATCCCGCCAACGCCGCTTTCTACCGGGCGCAGGCGGACGGCTATGCAGGCGAGATCCGTGCACTCGACGCCTGGGCGAAGAGCGAACTCGCGGCGGTTCCGAACGCGAAGCGGCGGGTCATCACCTCTCACGACGGGTTCGAGTATCTCGCCCGCGCCTATGACATCGAGATGACGCCGGCGCGCGGCACGGTCAACGACACCGATCCCTCGGCGGACGAGATAGCCCGGCTGATCCAGCAAATCCGCACGACGAAGGTGAAGGCGATCTTCATCGAGAACATGAATGATCCGCGCCTGATCGAGCGAGTGGCGCGGGAGGCCGGCGCAACCATCGGCGGCACGCTCTACTCCGATGCCTTGTCGAAACCGGGCGGTGAAGCCGACACCTACCTGAAAATGGTCCGCCACAACGTTTCAGCCCTCAAGGCGGCGATGCAGAAGAACTGACCCATGCGCGCGCAGGCCGCTCGGCGACGACCAAACTCGGACTCATGGCCGGCAAGCTCGATTCTCGGCCCGACAAGCCGACGCCTGGGCATGGCGCTCGTAGCCATCGGCGCGCTGTGGGCGGGCGTGCTTTGGGTGATCCTGACGCCGCCGCCGAAGGTCGGACTCGCCTCTGCACCATCCCCCGAGGTTGCTAGCCAAGCCCAGACGCCGCAACCGGAAGCGGCGACCCGCGCACCTCAGCGGGTCGGGTTGCGCGCACTGGCCATGGCGGGTGAGCCCGTGGGTCTCAACGGCAGCTTCGATCGCTTCGGCCTCGAGCTGATGACGATGGTCCTGGCCTCCAACAGCCGGGGCGAGACCGCTTTCTACGCCACCATCCGGCGGAGCCAATCGGAGGAGGGGATATTCCTCGCCAAGGCCGACGGGAAGATCGCGCGCATCGCGGTCGCCGGCGATCCTGTTCCAGACCAGGCGGGCCAGCTGATCGCCGGCTTCGGCGAGCGTCCGGCCCCCGTCATGAACGACGCAGGCGGCATCGCCTTCACCGCCACGTTGGCCGGCGGCCGGGGAGCCGCTGGCGTGTTACTGGCCAGTGAGGGCAAGCTGCGAACGATCGCCTCTTCGGGCATGAAGGCGCCCGTAATCCTAGGCGGCATCGGCGTTTTCGCCGAGTTCGAGGCGGTGTCGCTCAACAGTCGCGGTGACGTGGCCTTTCTCGCCTGGGTGCGGCACGGGCGCGAGACCATCGAAGCGATCTACGTCGCGCGAAAGGCGGGTGCCGTCCATCAGCTTACGAAAGTCGCCGCGGCCGGTGAGCCGGCTCCAGGCGGCGGCTTCTTCGCTGGCTTCGGCGCGCCCGTCGTCAACGACACGGGCGCTGTCGCATTTCCGGCCGTGGTCAAGCTGGGCCCGGCGCTCGGTGCTATCTTTGTCGCGCCCGTCGAGGCGCCCGCGCATCTCTTCCTCGGCACGGGCGATCCGGCGCCGACGGGCGGCATCTTCGCCCGGTTCTCTGAAAGGATCGGGTTCGACGATTCCGGTCGCGTCGCCTTCGGCGCCTTCATCAACGGCGGTCGGGCGGATTTCGGTATCTTCGTTGCCGACGGCGCTGACCGGCGGGCGATCGCGGCGAGGGGACAGGCGGCGCCAGGCGGCGGCGTTTATGCGTCCTTCGGTGGTTGGCCTGCGATGAGCCATACCGGTGCCGTGGCGTTCGTCGCGGCCACCGACCAAGGGCCGACTTCCGATGGCGTCTTCCTGATGAATGCCGACGGCAAGGTGACGCGCATTCTGGGGCCAGGCGACTCGCTCATGGACGGCGGAAAGCTCACCTCTCTCGGGCTCTACCCGACCGTTGCCGTCGCGTCGGATGAATCCGTCAGTCTCCTCGGTATCGTTGAACGCGATGGCGAAGAGGCCAATGCGGTCCTGCGCTACGGCCTTGCACCGGTGAACCCTCGATGAAGCGATCGTCGGGTCAGTTCATGTCGATTGGGGGATAGACTCGGAACACGTTCTTTGCCGTCACCAGGACGTGGCCGGTGAGCGAGCGTGGCGGCACGTGCTCGCCCTGCAGCATCTTCAAAGCCAGAGGTAGGATTTCGCTGCCGTAGCGATCGAGAAAATAGGCCACCGAACCCAGCACGATGCTGTTGCTGTTGTTCGGATCGATCGCTTTTTTGGCACTCGTACCGCCGTGAACCGAGGGATCGCAGCCTTGACTGACGATCACGGTGTCGGGCACCCGACCCGCGGTCTCGGCCGCGAGCTTCGCAGCGAGCGCCGTCGTGTCGTCGAGCGTAGCCACCAGGGCTTTCGCGCCACTTTCCTTGGCCAGGAAGCGTCGCAGCTGCGCCTGCGCGTCGGGAAAGTTGCCACCGCTGTCGAGCTGCACGGGCACCACATCCGGAAGATGCCGGCGCAGGCCTTCGCTGATCCCGGCGATGCGAGCTTGGATGGCTTTCGCGGGATCGTTGACGGCTCCCAGAATGGCAGCCGCAAGCAGACGCTCGCGCCACGTCGTCAGCGCAAACCTGCCCAGCGCGTCGCCGGCGAGGCGGCCAGCTTCGTGATTGTCCGCTGCGTAGAGGGGCGCGTTGCCGACCGGGGCATTCACCGCCAGAACGGGAATCCGCGCGGCGGCCAGCCGCTGGGCGACCTGCTCGTTCGCTGCCTGATCGTCGCAGTATTGAATGTAGAGGTCGACTTTGCGCCGCACGGCATCTTCGGCGTTGGCGATGGACTTTGCCCGTTCGCGCGCATTGTCGTAGAGGACCAGGTCGATCGGCAGACCGCGTGCACCGAGCACAAAGCTCGAACGAACGTCTTCGCCCGTGAAGCCCAGCCCTTCGATCCGTGCACCGGGATCGTCGGTGAGGTTGGCGAATCCGATCGTGAATCGGCGCTCTTGAGCAACGGCGCGTCCTGGCGCTGTCAGAGCGGCCACTGCAGCTAGATGCAGGAATGTACGACGCCGCGGAAGAGACGCCGTCTGAATCATGACCATCTTCGAACCGTGTGGGCTCATCGAAGCGCATCGACCAGCAGGCGACCGAGGTGGTGCCCAACCCGAACAATGACCTCGCCGTCCCGGTGCACGGCGAGCTGATCTGCATGAACGGCATCTACAACCACGACAATCTCGACTTTACGGGGTTGATCGCCGACCGCAAGTACCAGTTCGCATGCATCTTCTCGCCGGCGCCGATCAAAGGCGCCACGGGATCGAACGGCGGGCCGATCGCGGTGACCTGAGCATTGCACAGCACGTGAGATGAGCAGCTGCCCCGGCGGCAGTCATTCCTCCCCCGTCTTACGGGGGAGGCGAACGAAGGTCGCTTGGTTATGCGCAACACGGCCTTGACGGGAAGCGTGGTAGGCGAGACGATTTGCACATAACGAGAAGCAAGGAGGAGCGTCCATGGATACTCGATTCCTGCGTCGCGTGAGTGTGCTGGTTGGCCTCGGCTTCCTGTTCGGAGCCTCGATTTTCCCGGCGGCCGCCCAAGAAGGTCCCAAGCTCTACGTCTTCACCTCCGGCTCGCTGGGCGGCTTCCCCAAGGCCGCGCTGCAGATCGGCGGAACGGGCAACATCGACTGGGCGCCGGTCAGCTTCTATGTGATCAAGCATCCCAAGGGCAACGTGATGTTTGACACCGGCAACAACGACAAGACGATCACCGATCCCGACGGCTGGTGGGGTCCGCTCGCCAAGGGCTTCGGCCTCAAGATGACCAAGGACGATGCCATCCCGGTGCAGCTCGCCAAGATCGGCCTCAAGCTCGACGACATCAAGTATGTCGCGGTCGGCCATCTTCACCTCGACCACGGCGGCAATGTCGGGCAGTTCAAGAACTCGACCCTGATCGCGCAGGACGACGAGTTCAAGGCGGCGTGGTGGCCCGACGTCGGCTATTCGCTCTACTACATCCCGGGCGACTTCGCCGACACCAAGAACGTGAAGACGATCCGGCTGAATGGCGACTTCGACCTGTTCAACGATGGCTCGGTCCGTCTCATACGGGCGCCGGGTCACACGCCGGGCAGCCAGTTCATGGTGGTCAAGCTGCCCAAGACCGGCACGGCGATCCTGACCAGCGACGTGGTTTACCTGACGGAGAGCCTCGACAAGAACCTGATCCCGCCGATTCCCGGCACGTGGAGTCCGAGCGATGCCTATCGTAGCTACGATCGCATCCGCCACATCCGCGATGTCGAGAACGCCAAGCTGTTCATCGGTCACGATCCGGAGCTCTTCAAGGCCGCGAAGAAGGCGCCGGAGTTCTACGACTAACCGGAGCGCGGACCTCCAGGTCCGCCTTCTCTTTGCTGGGAGCGCGCCACTCCAGTGGCGCCTCTTTGTGGATCACACAGCCCATGAGCGCCACTGGAGTGGCGCGCTCCCAGCAATGACATGAGTGCCATCATCGCCAGGGGCGTCAGCAAGCGCTACGGCCCGACGCTGGCGCTTGAGTCGCTCGACCTCGAGATCGAACGCGGCGAGGTGTTCGGGCTGCTCGGTCCCAACGGCTCGGGCAAGACCACCTTCATCCGCCTGCTTGCCGGCTACCTGCTCCCGACCTCGGGGCATCTCGAGATCGACGGCTGTGATTCGGTGCGCGACACGCTGCGCGCGCGGGCGCGCATCGGCTACGTGCCCGAGGCCGCTCCCGTCTACGGCAACATGCGGGTGCGCGAGTTCCTCACCTTCATGGCCCGCCTGCGCGGCCTTCCGGCGCGGCAGGCGGGTGGCGCGGTCGACCGCGTCATCGACATGCTGGCGCTGGGCGCCGTGGCGCATCGGCCGGCCCGCGTCCTGTCGCGCGGCTATCGCCAGCGCACGGCGATCGCGCAGGCGCTGGTGCACGATCCGCCGGTCGTCATTCTCGACGAGCCGACCAACGGCCTCGATCCGCGGCAGATCATCGAAATCCGCGAGCTGATCCGCGGCCTTGCCGGCCACCACACCGTGATCGTGAGCTCGCACGTTCTGTCCGAAGTGGCGCGCATCGCCGACCGCGTCGCCATCCTGCTGGACGGCCGGCTGCTCGGCGTTCGCGCCATCGCCGACACCCCCGACCTCGAAGCCTGGTTCCTGTCGGTGGCATGAGAACCCTCACCATCCTGCTGCGCAAGGAGATGCTGGCGACGTTCGGCTCGCCGATCGCCTACACCGTTGCCGCCGTCTTCCTGCTGGTGCTGGGCTACACGTTCAGCCTGACGCTGTTCGCGACCAAGGTCGCCAACCTGCTTTACATCTTCCATCAGATGTACGTGCTGACCATCCTGCTGGTGCCGGCCCTCACCATGCGGGCCATCGCCGAGGAGCGGCGGACCGACACGCTCGAACTTCTGCTCACGGCCCCGGTCGGCGAAGTCTGGATTGTGCTCGCCAAGTTCCTGTCGGTACTCGCCCTGGTGCTGGCGATGTATGCCGGCGCCATATTCTACGCGGTGATCCTCGACGCCTATGGCTCGCCCGATTGGGGTCCCATCGTCAGCGGCTACCTGGCGCTTGTCTGCCAGGCCTCGCTGATCGTGGCGATCGGGCTTCTGATGTCGAGCCTGACGGAGAACCAGGTCGTTGCCGCGGCGCTGACGCTCGGCACCGGCCTGATGCTGTGGTTCGCCGATTCGGTGTCCTACCTGCTGCCGCCGCCGTTCGACATCCTGGCGATCAACCTGTCGCTGATCGGCCACTTCAAGCCCATGGTGTCGGGGTCGGTCTTCGTCTCCGACATCTGCTACTTCGTAAGCCTCTCGCTGCTTGCCTTGTTCCTGACAACGCGCAGATTGGCCGAGCGATGAGCGGCGAGGAAAGCGACTGGCTGGGCGCCCTGTGGTTCGCCGCCACCGTGGCGGCACTCGTCGTGCTGCTTGCCGCCGCGCTGCGTGTGCGGGTCTACGGATCGGGCTGGCGCCGGTGGGCCTTGCGGCTCGGGCTCATCGGCGGCGCGCTCGCGGCCACGCTGGCGGCCAACGTCGCCATCTATCGGCACGACGCCCATCTCGATGTCACCCG
>Ga0193729_1000756_pt1 | contig 16764 bp, 17 predicted proteins | sample U1c2metaG_FD_143036 | JGI IMG/M metagenome (GOLD analysis project Ga0193729, IMG submission 143036) | Soil microbial communities from a riparian zone of the East river system, Colorado, United States - U1c2 | ecosystem: Environmental > Terrestrial > Soil > Riparian zone | place: USA: East River...
CTTTCGCCTAACGAAAAGGGAACCATTTACATAGGCGCGCAGTTCCTCTTTCGTTCGCACGATCACGGCCAAAATTGGGAACGCATTTCCCCCGATCTGACAACGAACGATCCGCAAAAGCAGAAGCAAGAACAGTCAGGCGGCGTGACGGTGGACAATTCCTCCGCCGAGATGCACACCACGATTTATTCAATCAGCGAGTCGCCGAAAGACAAGTCGCTGATCTGGGTGGGAACGGACGATGGCAATCTTCAGCTAACCCGTGACGGAGGCAAGACATGGCACAACGTGGTCGGCAATGTTCCTGGTCTGCCGAAGAATTCATGGGTCAATTGGGTGCAAGCAAGCAATTTTGACGCGGCCACCGCTTACGCGGCCTTCGATCGCCATACGTTTGGCGACATGGCGCCGTATGTCTTTCGCACAACCGACTACGGCAAGACCTGGACGCCGCTGATTACACCGCAAGAGCTCAAAGGCGTTCGTGGGTATGCGCACGTGATTAAGGAAGATGTCGCCCAACCCAATCTGCTTTTTCTGGGCACCGAATTCGGACTCTATGTCTCGATTGATGGTGGAAAAGTTTGGGCGCAATTCAAGGGCAACCACTTTCCAGCCGTGGCCGTGCGCGACCTCGCCATTCAACCGCGGGAAAATGATCTCGTTCTGGCCACGCACGGCCGCGGCATTTGGATTGTGGACGACATCACGCCGCTGCGTGCTCTGACCCCGGAGCTTATCGCGCAGGAGGTCGCCTTCGTTTCAGCGCGACCTGTCCAACAGCGGATTGAAGGAGACGGCGGATGGGCCAATGGGGACGCAGCATTTGTCGGCGATAACCCGCCAGACGCTGCTGTCATCAGCTACTATCAGCGCTCCCGTCATTTATTTGGAAAACTTAAACTGGAAGTGTTGGATGCGTCCGGCCGCGTTGTCGATGAATTACCAGCGAGCAAGCGTCCAGGATTAAATCGTGTGACGTGGACAATGCGCGAAAAACCGCCACGCGTGCCGCCGGCCGCACAGATTGCTTTTGCAGGAACCCGCGGTCCGCGCCTGGTGCCCGGTATATACACCGTACGCCTAACAAAGGCTGGAAAAGTTTCCGAAACGAAGCTAACCGTAGGCCTCGATCGCAGAGCGAAATTCACCGAGGCCGACCGCAAGTTGCAGTTCGACGCCGCGATGAAAGTGGATGCTCTCTTCGGCGAGGAAAGCGCACTGATGGATCGGATAATGTTTTTGCGCGGGGAATTGGCGAAGAGCGGGGCAACGTTGCCGGAGGGCGATGCACTTCGCAAAAATGTCTCCGATTTCGACGGAAAAGTTGATGCTGTGCGCAAGAAAATTGTCGCTACTACCGAAGGCGGAGCCATTACAGGTGAAGAACGGCTACGAGAGCACACCGATCAACTCTACGGGGCGCTGCTCAGCTACGAGGGAAAACCGGGCGATTATGAGATTTCTTACATCGACGCGCTCAGAAGAGAGTTGGACGACGTGACAAAAGAATTCGAGCAATTGCTGGCTAAGGAACTGCCGGCCCTGAACGATTTGCTCAAAGCCAAAGGTCAACAGTCGATTCCGCCGCCTCCACGCAAAGTCGCTCTCAATGAGAATTGGCTTGGTTCAGGCGTGGGCCTCAATCGATCCGGACATCCCGAAGGGCCAGGTGTTAACGTGGGCCTCCCCGCCGGCTTCCGTCTGCTACACTGACGCAACTTGCACTTTCAGCGGCCTTTTCCATTGCTGACAAATTTTCGCATCGCATGGTTAGGCGTTTCCGGTCTCATGCAAGTTGCGCTTCTGGAGGAAATATCTGGTATGGCCAACGGGGTAATCATCCAACTGACCGAAGATGTGGTAACCGAGCTTCTGGTAGAACGGAAGCGCCCGAAAATCGAAAGTATCACAATGCGCGTGGAGACAACCGCGACCACGCGCCTCGCGCTCCGCTGCGCGCATGAGACTCCGACCGAGGCCGCGCCGGCGGAAAACGTCCGCAACCCAGAGCTGTTTGACGAACAACCGGTTCCAGGCCGTGTAGCCGAGGAGTCCGCCGACAACCTCTCCGTCGTGGCGTGATAACGCGGTCAAATCGCGATAAGTCTCAGGTACTGTTTGAGCGTTGTTATAGCCTACCAACGCCTGCACGACGAGCTGTCGCTCTGCCTCGGATGCACATTCTTCGATGCCGGTTTGGACTTCGTTCACAGGATGCGCGAGTAGTCTAACGAGACCAAGATCAGCTACGGCCACCGATGGCGAGCGTCCAATGCAAATTGAACGGTTTTGATCATCGAAAGTGTGGTCACGCGCCGGGTAGCCTGCCTGCTCGCGAACGCTTTCGGAGTTAGCCGAATCGGCTAGTTAGGCGACGCCGCTCGCCAGCGCGCGGGCACACGTGGCGCAGATGCATCGTACACCGCGGTCCTCGGTCGGGACAGCCTCGAGCATATCCGCTGTGAGCCTTATGCTCACGCACCAGCAAGCGCCAACTGATTGCCCTTCGGCCATGGCGCAACGATTAGGCTGGCCGCATAGCGGGCATTTCTGCTTGTCGCTCATCGGTGCATCCAGCATTTGCAATGTCGGGGCGTCCGCCTAACGGGGACAAGATCAGCTACGGCTCTCGAAAAGGCGAGTGAAAAACTTAGTTGCTTAGAGCTTCCCAATCCGTTATCCACGTCCGCATGGATATATCTCTCAAATCACTCGAAGAAGCCGTCGGCATCCGGCGCCAAATTGCAATGCTTGAAAAACGCCTTGGTTCCCTACTAGGAGCGTCGCCTTCGACGGCCCCAACTCGCAGAGGCAAACGAAGAATGTCTGCTCAAGCCCGTGCAAAGATCGCCGCCGCAATGAGAACACGATGGGCAAAGAGGAAAGGGACAGCGGCAACTGTATCAACCCATAGGAAAAAAGGCGGGCTGACGCCAGCTGGACGAAGAAGGCTCTCGCAGCTGATGAAGGCGCGGTGGGCGGCAAGAAGGAAAGCCGGAAAGAAGTAAACATAGTCAAGTGCCGGCCAGCGGGTAGCCGCATCGTCTGGTTAGGCGTCATAAAAACCTAAACAACTCTATTACCCCAAACACGGCACACACCACCCCACCCAGCTTCAAAAGCAGGCCATACTTTTTTACATATGTCTCGTTGGAATCGGGGTTCTTGCTAGCGCGAACCACGCGAAATCCGATGAGCAGGCAATAGATACCTCCGAGTAGTGGAATAAGACCTCCCAAGTTCATGGTAGTGTGATGATGTCTAACGAGAACAAAATAAGCCGCGGGTGGGGTCGGTGGCAAACGCGCTCTCGGTCACTGAATCAGGGGCCGTTGGCTCATCGTCTGGTTAGGCGTCTTTGTAGTTCATCGTCCACCTCTTTGCTCATTTTCTTCCCAGTAATAGCGGCCGGAGATGGTGTGACGATACAGTCCTGAAATGTTCGGGATTTTCACCCACTCGCGCACTGCCACCTCGTCTGTTGCAGAAATCATGGTCCGATTCTCTGCTGAGAATGGCGATCAGAATTTGCTGCTTCACCTCTCAGCGCCGCGCATTATCAGGCACATTTTTCGTTCTGCAAGTGACGTGCAAATGCCGTTGGTTGAGTTGGATATGGACGGATGTGGACTACTGCAGACTTGAGGCGTCAGAGTTGGTCTGGTTGACAGCTCAAAAAAAATTTGGGCATGCCTATGATTTCGCACGCTGCGCATGAAATATTGGGACATCACGCTGATCGCCTCGGCCAAGCTGGTTGGACACGCGGCTGTTCATCTCAAATTGATTCGGCTGGTCGCGTGCTTTTCACAGCAGACGCGCATCGCACCAATGGAAAGAGATTCATCGTCAGTGCCGACGAAAAGCTGACAGCGTTTCTCGAACTTGAAAGTCAGGCGTCGAAGGATGCCGAACGGTAGAGCGGGACGTTCACCACCCGCGCGCTCACTGCGTGTTTGTGTCATTGCCAAGCTCAAAGCGAAACCGGCATAATGCAGTCGAGACACATTGAACAAGCGCTACATTTTAGTTGACGCGTGCGTTGCCGCCGCTGCCTACGCGCCCTCGACTACGCGCTCGGCGCAACTGGGCGCGCGGTCGAGCACGCTGCTTTTCGGATCGTCAACGCAGTGTGACCCGCAGTTTCTCATCCCCAACTTCTGCATTGGCGAATCGTTCTCCGTGTTTGAGAAGTATCGATGGGGGGCGTCGTGGAATCGCCACTTCGGCGCCAACACTCGGCTGACGGCGCGGCAGTTCCGCGCTGCACGCGGCGATTTTCACTCTGCGATACATAACGGCGCCAAGCTTCTGCAAGTCGAACTCAATCGGTACCACATTCTCTGCCTGGACCTCATTGCTCCCATCAATGCCGCTTACCGCATCAAACGGGATAGAGGCGTGAAGAAGAACGTGAGCCCGGCAAGTACATATGATTTGCTTTTGATCGCCATGGGTATCTGGCTTCAAAAGCAGTACGGTCAGGCAGAGTTCGTTATTGCGACTGGTGACGAGCGCGTTTCATTAGTCACCAAGCGTGCGAAGTCCGTGAAGCTCGCCCAAGCAATGAAGAAGCATCTCTCTAGCGTCGCGGAAAACGTCGGCCTCACTTATGGTCCATCTGTCTATCCCACTGTCGTCGATCTCATCCACTGCGAGAAGGCTAAGCTGGCATCGGCATTCCCTGGTTGGCAACCTGCGTGGTGAGTGCCGGCGGCATAACAGGTGAGGCCTGGCGCACCTTGTTAGCCATTTTGTATCTTCTCATCTCGGACCTGAAAATACTTCTTCGCTTCACCCCATCGACCTCTCTGCAGCTTGAGACGCGGCTCGGAAATTGCGGTCCCGACAGCCTCCAGCAAATTGAGCATCTTGGGAATATCGATGTGAACTGCAGATGTATCATTCGATAGTTTGTGGGTCTTCGTAACCCATTGGGTTCCGAACCATGAAAATCTATTCCATCTATCCGCTAAATGATCCTCTCTATGCTTCTTCAATCTCTTGAATAGCCTGTCACCACCAGATCCCGTTTGTCCCACATAAACTAATTCGTATTCGGCATAAAGAGCGTAAATCCCTCGCTGTTCTCTGAAATCTACAGCGACCGCCTTCGCAGATTGAGAAGCCGCGCCAAGTAATCGACCTGGATTCCTTTGACGGCCCCAGAAGACGTTGTCTTCGCACCAACACAAACCACAGCTTCGAATCATACGCGGCGACTTACTTCTTATTGGCTAACGAGAACAAGCTCAGCCGCGCAGCGATCGAGAGCGCGCGAGGCTGCGGGTTGAAGGGTTCTAGCCATAGTAAAAGCTAAGCAATACGACGGCTCGCCGTCGGCTTCAGCGATTGGTTAGGCCTTGGCGAGTCCATCAAGGTCATCGAGTAGAGACTGAATCTCGCTAGCAGAGACTCGCGCCTCGAAGAACTCATCACCACGTGCGAGGACTGTTTTTCCCAATCGTCTTTGATAGCAAGCCGAACTGCTGCTTCGTGGGTGCGCTGCAGCGACTTCAAGTAGTGTCTCATGTGAAGAATCGTGCGTGCGAGCAAAGCATGGATCTGGTCACGCCCCTCCTCGGACTCAAAGTCCGAACCGAACTGATCAACCAATGCGTGAGCCAGCTTGTTGCGAATGAGACGAATCTTGTCTAAGCCCTCTGAGAACTTTCGCTGTTTGGGATACACGGCGCGGAATTCGCGGATAAGTTTGACCAATGGCATCTCGCGTATTGCGGCCTTGGAATGTCCCTTGTAGCCATTCACATAGTGATAAGAGCACTCGAAAAGGTGAAGCCGCAGGAAATCCTCGATTAGAAAGCCGTAGGACATGGCTTCTCCGAATGCTGCTGTTATTCTTTCGCTTTGTTCAGAGGACATGCATGACCCTAACGAGACCAAGCTCAGCCACGGCTGACGGAACCGAGCTTCGCGGCGAATTTCGATGTTGAAGTTGTCGTATGCAAATTTACGCGCCGGTGAGCGGTTGGCTGGAGCGATTGGTTAGACCTCAAAGTGGGCCGTTCACGTCAAAGTGCTTGTTTCGAAATGGGGCCGTTGGCTTCATTGATTGGTCAGATGCTTTCATTCGCCACTCATCGATCGAATGAATCCGGGAAGGTCATCCTCCCGTTTTTATCGAATCCGAAAGTCACGCTAGATGAGCCCCCGTGTCCATCGGAAGCGAACCCGGCGTAAACGCGACCGGGAATGAGCTTCTGCGGTTGAATCATGGTGGTAAAACCAGGAGGCGTAACTCCGTACTCGATCGGCTGTGTCAGACCACGGCCGCTCAAGATGGACCACATCGCCTTCCACCGGTCATCGGCTGTCCGCATAGAAACGGTGAATGACTTGATATCGGTCTTCGGACGGGTGGTCGAATCACGGTAAAACTCGAAGCGGATCGGCCCGCCCAGTCGCCCGCTCGCCTTAGAAACAAACGAGTATGACATCGCCTCAGCAGCGATGCCCGCGGACAGCAATAACATGACGGCAACGACGCGCATTAGCATCTAACGAGACAGAGATAAGCCACAGCAGATGCGGAGTGAATATTTGAGGATAAAGGGACAGGAGTGGATTTCACGGGAGACGTGCTCGGCGGCCTAACGTTCGCGTTGAGCCGCGCTGGCAAGCGGCGACTCGAACGCGGTTATGCCACATGATTCACATGCACTACATACACTTTGTCTAATTGTTCTGGCCGCACATCTGGGGACACAAATACGATCTTGTCTTGGTGCTTCCTCATATTTTTGAAGAAGTGCTTAGTGGCTTGCCGTATGTTGGGAGTGTCCGATAGAACTAAGAACTTCAGGCACTCATCTGGAACCATTCTTGACTTGTTCTTGCCCCGAATTAGCGACTCAACATCCTTGGCAATGCCGTTTCGTTGAGCGGGCCCGTACACCGCGCCGCGGTTTATAGGAACGTTGCATTTGACTTCCGCTATCACGTTAATAGGATCGGAGATTTCCACGTCGTAGCCATTTGCATTTGGCGAATTGCGCAGAGTGGAATATTCAATGTGTTGGCGGACGCTGTCGCTTAAGCCAAGCGATTTACTCAACCACTGCACAAAGCCAAGACAGACCTTCATGGTGAATATATTGTTGATGTCGCTCAGAACTGATTTCAGCTCCCACAGTGTCTCTTGGTCCAAGTCAGCGTAATAGTCCTTATCGGGAAGACGGAGTCGCTGATGCAGAAACGCGTTTAGCCGAGAACGCAGCATCTGCTCCCTGTCGTAAATAAGATTTACTGCAGGATCAGTGGTCATAAGGCATAACATGTTGACTATGCCGACAATTTCGACGGTTATCCAGCGTATTAGCCGACAAAAGCCGAAACTGTTCAAAATTGGTACATTGCGGTCGCCGATGTCGATTCAGGTTTCCGATGATCCGAAAATGTGGGCCTTTTCGCTTGATCAAACCCGCTCCACCCCGATACTTTTCCCTCGCAGTTGAGCGATGCGATAGTCAGCGCGAGCTGATTCTCACATCGTTCAACCCTGACTTTTGCGGACAGAAGTGGACTCTCCGAAAATTGTCAGGGGGGCAAAACGGGTGGACTCACAGTTCGGATGCGAACTCTGAGTTTACGCGCTAAGCTCTGGCGAGAGAAAGAGTTTCGGGGGTATAGCTCAGTTGGTAGAGCGTCTCGTTCGCAATGAGAAGGCCAGGGGTTCGAATCCCCTTACCTCCAGTCTACGCTCGCAGCGTAGCGGAGAGCGTAGACTGTCGCGTCGTAGCTTTAGCGAAGGCGGACATTTTTCACCTTGCAACGTCAACGCAGCGAGCTACGACTCGGTAAGCCAATCTGAAACATGGTCAAGTTTTTCTACGTTTACATCCTTCAGAGTGAACTCGACGCTGAGCGATTTTATACGGGTCTAACCAATGATTTGACCGAACGATTTAGAAGTCATAATGCCGGCCGGGTGCTTCACACGGCCAAATGGAGACCCTGGCGCTTGAAAGCTTATGTTGCACTTCGCGATCGTGTCCGTGCTGCGGACTTTGAACGCTACCTGAAGTCCGCATCGGGGCGCGCGTTCGCTAAGAAACGCTTGTAACTTTCCACTGCCCGATTACGGCGCACTATCGGATCACTAGCGGGAGTGTAATCCCCCTTACCTCCAGTCCCCTCCAGTCCCGAAAGCTTTCGGGACTGTCGCGCCGGAGTGAAACGAAGGCGGGCTGCTATCGATCTGCCCGTTCTCAGCGCTCCAAGACTACGGCTTGGCAGGCCAGTTCAGAGTTTAGCTCTGATACGCCTCGGCGATGGGAGGTCAGTGGCCAATCACGCGCAGCGAAGGCTCATTAATTAAGGCGCCCGGCGTTGTCTGCCGCCCCGTCCCATCGATTTCACGACGATCAATGATTCGGACCGGCGAAACTGTCGTCGTGCCGATCGGGCGCAATTGAACACGTTGTGGGATAAGCGAACCGGTCACAAAAATCAGCCGTTCCTCAACTTTTTGCTTGGGTTTGGAGGTTTGCTTGACCGGGGGACCGCCCAACACTGTTCCGGCAAGCATGCTGGCGGCGATGAGAGTTGTAACGCTTGCAGATATCAGCGTCTTCACGAATAACACTACACCCGCGAGGCCGCTGTGCAAATTACCGAAACGATGGAGACGGACCGCCGAAGCAAACTCAAAACAGCCGGCGGCTTTTGCCATGGCCTCTTCGCAGACTAGACTGAAATCAAGGGTTAGAACTTCTTCGTGAGGCGCCCGTAAACGAATCGGCCAGTGGCATCGTAAGTGAAGCCGGGATAACCGACAGCGTTTCCGCCTTCCCCGTATGCCTTAGGCGGATCCTGACCGAAAACGTCATTGCACCCAATAGTAAGGACCGTGCCTCGCAGCAGATGGTCCAAGACGCTACGACCGTAGTTGCTAGTCTGAGCCGAGGCCGTTTCCGTAGGCGCACCGTCCTTGCCGCGGACGACCTCTTTTTCGCTCTTGGAATAGCCAGGCACAGGATTGGTCTCAACTGGAAGAAGGGAAGTGAAGTCGTAGGAAGCTTGGACGTCGAAGAAAAAGGTCTGGTGAACCCAGTGCTGGTGAATGTTTGGCGTAAATTCGTGGAATCCGTCCGTGTAGCGCACGATGGTAACGAGATCAAAGCCCTTCCACGCCCAGTCGAGTTGGGAAGTGCCCTTCCATTTATACCAACCCTCATTCGAGGCGCCTGGGTCCGTGGTTCTGCCGGCCAAGTTGCCATTATCTGGCCCGAACTCTCGGAAGATGAACCCCTGGAAGATGAATTCATCCAGGTAGGTTACTTGAGTGAGCGAGGTGAATGTTCCCCAAGGCGTTGGCCTCTGGTACTGAAGGCCGAAGTCAAACCCGCGAGCCTCCTGAGAACCCAGGTTCTGATCTGAAAGCAAAATACGGGTGATGAATCCGCCGGCATCGCGCTCGACAGTGCCTGGAGCGGTGCCATCCAGCACTTGCTGAGCCAACGGAGCAGTCACAACTCCGGTGCGCTCGATGTCCCAGAAGTCAACCGAGAGGTTCAAACCGGGCACATATTTCGGTGTATAAACAAAGCCGCCGCTGAAGGAACGGGAATCTTCCGGTTGGAGTTTGGGATTGCCGCTTATAAGAGTGTTCGTTTCAGATTCGAGCAGGCCACCTTTGAGCGGGTCGTGAGTAACCTCCAACGTTGAGACCGGAGCCCCGAATAATTCCTCAAGGGACGGCTCGCGAAAGCCTTCGCCCCAAGTCGCACGCAGAGTCAACTGCTCGTCGAATGGTTGCCAGCGGAGGCCTACCTTCGGCACCAGGACGTTGGAGTCGTTGTTCAAGAACTCTTCAAACCGGCCCCCAGCCGTAAACTCCAGGGAATGAAAGCCGGGAATTGCATTGGCCGGGCTGAAGATCGGAATTCTAGTCTCTGCGTAGAACGCATAAGACTTTCTTCCACCAACAGCGGGGGGAACTGGCGAATTACCGACGATATCGCCCTCGACGTTCAGCATATCCGGATTCTCCTTAAGCGATTCGCGGCGGAACTGGCCGCCGACGGCAAAACCAACGCCGCCGGCCGGTAAATTGAAAAGCGCCGTCGTATAGATGCTGGCATCCAAGGTGCCCAACTTCGAGGTGTCTTCGTCTTTGGGATGCACTCGGGCAAACTCAACCGTGGCCGCATTAGCCGCGATTGGACGGCGAAAATCACCGAAAGGATTAAACGCGACGGTCGTGCCAATGAATTGCGGCGAGGTCGGATCAAAGATTGGATCGGCCTGGTTTAAGATCCGGTTGAATCGCGAGGCGGACACTTGTGTGCCGGTTTGAGTGTTTTTAAGTTGACTGTAGCGGAACCCGGCGTCATACCCCCAGGTCCCGTCAAACAGTTTGTCCCCCTTGATGCCGATGGTGCTCAGCCACGCGTCAGTTTCGTTGTCGAACAAACGGTTTCCGAACTCAGCCAGGCGCGCACGAGTGCCGCCCGAGATAATTTGATCGAACGGGTTAAAGGGATTGAATGCGTCCGCTGGGACACCAGTGTCCGCGTGGGTTGGCGTGTTGGGTGGCTCCGCGCCCGGCGCAATCGGCGAATGCGGCGGAATGGCCAATATGGTCTGACCTTTCGTCTGAAATGAGCCGCTCGCTGGAGCCGCCAGTTCGTTGTGCGTTTTCACGTTCTGATAAAACCCGTCAGCATAGACGACCATCTGATCGCCAAAGACCTTGTGGTCGGCACTGAGATAACCGCCGTAGCGCTCCGACTCCGGGTAGGAGAGCGAGAACTGATTGAAGTTGAACCCAGGGCGTTGACCGCCAGCCGCCCTGACACGCCTACTGGCATTGTAGAGATACCCGCTTGCCGGGGCCAACCCGTTCGTAAAATCTGGTGCACTTGCAAATTCAGTCCCCCCCGGATTTAAATTCATTCCACCAGCGGCTCCCGCTACATTGCTGCTCAACTGAAGATTGTAAGGGCTGTTGTTCGAGCTTAGGAACGGGGGAACGGCCGAGAAACCGCGATCGCGATTGGCGATGGAATTGCGATGATAGTAATTCAAGACGCCGGTAATGTTGGTATCTCCCTTGCCAACACCGAAGATGGCCGATGAGATGAATTCACCCGAGTCTTTATCGAGCGTGTTGCCGTATTGTACGCTCGCTTCCGCGCCATCGTAGTTGTGACGCATCTTGAGGTTCACGACGCCGGCCACCGCATCCGCGCCATAAGTGGTGGACGCGCCGTCTTTCAGAATTTCGATGCTATCAATAGCGGCTTGAGGAATCGAATTCAAATCGACGAACATCACATTGACCAGGCCGGGGTTGTTACCCGTAGGATAGACAGCGACCCGTCGCCCATCGAGAAGGATGAGAGTCGCTCTCGCATCGAAACCGCGCAGCGCAATTGTCGCCGCGCCTACGGTGGTGTTCGAGCCGTTTTCATTATTCGAAATCGGAATTATGTTCGCGTTGGCGATGGGGAGGCTGAGGAGAAACTGCTCTGTGGTGCGCTCACCCGATTTGTTGATGCTATCCCGGTCATACGTGTCGACTGGGTTCACTCCGACTTCCTCAGCCGTCGGAATGTTCGAACCGGTCACGATGACGCGCTCGGCTTCGGCAAAGGCCGGCGCTGGGGTTGTCCCCGGCGGCGGTGGGCTCTGCGCAAATGCGCTCGACGCCATGACGAGAAACACTCCTACGGTGGTTGCGAGAGCCGCTCGCAAAAATCCCGAGTTCGTATGTTCAGTTTTCATGAGTTTTGATTGGGTTGAGAACGGGCGTAACGAAGATGCCAAATGCGTTCAAGACTTTTTTTAAACTATTTTTGAACGGCCGCCTCCTTCGGGGTGTCGTCCTGCGAAACGCCCACTACCGAAATCGAACTAATTTCGCATATCCCTACGCACCACGCGCTTCGCACAGCGACGTGTTCATTCGGAACTGTATCGCTGACCGGAACTCGTTACCCTGGGTGAACAAAAGGATGGATTTCCCGTCAACTCTTGCGGGTCCATCGCGATCCCAGCAAAATTCCGACTTATGAAAAACAAATCACACTTCATCATTGGCGCAGGCATTGCGGCTCTGGCCTTTTCCGCGCCTCTCGCCGCGCAAACAACGCCGGGCAAATCGACCTCACCTTCGCTCTCTCCAAATGCAAGCGCCTCACCGGCAGCTTCGTCCGGCAAACCAAGCGTGCGTTCCAATCCTTTTCACGGGATGGTTTCCGCGGTCGATCAAAGCGCGAAGACCTTCACAATCGCAGGCAAGACGACGTCGCGCGTTTTCAAAGTGACCGATAAGACTGCGGTGACGAAGGGTAGTAACCCAGCCGCGATGGCCGACATCGTCGAGAATCAGGAAGTCAGCGGCTTGTATCGGAAAAATGCGGACGGCACGCTCGAAGCCAAAACCGTGAAAATTGGTCCGATGAACGAAAGGAAATCAGGAGAGGAAGGAAAGAAACCCAAAGCGACCTCAAGCCCACCGGCATCGCCCGCTGCGTCACCCAAATCGTAATTCGATTATCGAATAAGATCGACAAGTAAGCCTGCGGCGAACCGGTTGCTTGCTGCGGGTTTTACTTTCTCGTCAGTCGAATCCTTCAGCAAAAAGCGCGACGGTCATAGACCGCCGCTACAGTTTTATTTTTGGCCAGCGGCTCTTAGCGCGACGCGCAGATCGGCAACAAAATGCGCGTACTCGCGCTGGCGGGATTCTTCGTCCGGTTGTCGAAACAAAGAGGAAGGGTGAACCGTCGCCACCACTTTCGGCGCAAGCTTGGCTGACAAAAGCTTGCCACGTTCGCGCGTGACTCGAAACGATGGGCCAAAAATGATCTGGCCAGCGGTCGATCCAAGACAAAGGAGCAATTTCGGCCTAACGAGCCGCAGCTCCGCTTCCAACCACGGACGGCAGGCGGCGATTTCACGCGAGTTCGGTTTCTGGTGAATGCGTCTTTTGCCGCGCGGCTCCCATTTGAAATGCTTCACCGCGTTTGTGACGTAAACTTGCTTGCGATCAATTCCAGCTTCTTCGAGCGCGCGATCCATAATTTTTCCCGCCGGTCCGACAAAAGGTTTGCCGGCCACATCCTCGTAATCGCCGGGTTGCTCTCCGACCAACATAATCGGCGCGCCTTTCGGGCCTTCGCCGAAAACAGTTTGCGTTGCCCGTTTGTAAAGAGGACAAGCCGTGCAACCTCGCGCCGCTTCGCGCACTTGTATCAAGCTCGATGTCTCCGGCACCGACGCCGGCCGCCAGCTTTCCTCGGTCTTGGTTTGCATGTCTCGATTATGAATCGAAACTCGCGCACGATTCGTGTTTACCGGTAGAGCCGCTGTCCTCAGCGGCATTTCGAATGATTCTCGAAACGCTCCGCCTAATTCTGCGGCCATTCCGCGAGGAAGACGTCGCCGAACCCGCCAACTGCGGGCAGCTCCTTCACAAAAGTGCTGCGATTAACCGAATGACATGAGCAGAAGGAGCTGGGCGACCCAGCTGATTGGATTCAATCGGCTGCCTTTTGGCGCGAAGCGGGTCGATCTTTTGGCCGAGCTGATGGCGAATGAGGGTTTCATGCGCTTCTCGCCAGGCGTTTACTCATACAAACAAACGGCGGCCTTTCTGGAAAAAATTCTCGCGTGGCAAAACCGCGGTTTGCCTTCGCAATTTGCCGTGCTCAGCCGTGCGGATAATCGACTGATCGGTTACTGCGGCTTCTTTCATCAAGAAGTCGATGGAACGAATGAAATTGAAATCGGTTATCGATTGCATCCGAATTATTGGAACAAAGGCCTGGCAACTGAAGCGGCGCAAGCGGTGCGCGATCATGCCTTTCGCGATTTGAATTTGTCGCGTGTCATTTCATTGATTCATCCCAAGAACGCAGCATCGCGCCGGGTGGCGGAAAAAATCCGGATGCAATTCGAGCACAAAACCGTTTTCAAAGGATTCCCTGCGCTTGTTTTCATGATCAGCCGCGAAAGGTGGCTAACGAATCGTGCTGCTTGAGAAATTCTTCGGCCAGTGCGCGATAAGCGCGCGCGGCGGTTCCCTTGGGATCGTATTCCAGAATAGATTTCCCGAAGCTGGGTGCTTCGCTTAAACGCACTGTGCGTGGGATCATCGTGGCGTAAACGCGTTGGCCAAAATGCGCGCGAACCTCGGCCACAACTTGCGCGCTCAGCTTTGTCCGGCCGTCGAACATCGTCATGACGATGCCGACGATTTCAACTTGCTCGTTCGCGCCCGAGTCACGGACTTGCTCGACCACGCGCACAATTTTCACCAGCCCTTCGAGCGCAAAATATTCGCACTGGATCGGAGTCAAAATCTCATCCGCCGCAGCCAGCGCATTGGTCATCAAAATTCCAAGCGAAGGCGGACAATCCAGGAAAATGAAATCGAACGTTTGATCGGAACGCAGGATCGATAACGTCTGCGCGAGACGCGTGAGGTGGTCGTTCATGCGCGCGATCTCCACTTCCGCGCCAGCCAGGTCGAGATCGGCCGGAACGAGAAACAAGCGCTCGATGCGTGTGGGCAGTACTTTTTCGATAATCGAAGCTCCTCCGAGCAGCGAGTCGTAGATGCTTTCGCTCTCAACTTCCTGCATGCCGAGGGCGCTGGTCGCGTTTGCCTGTGGATCAAGATCGACAATTAAAATGCGCTGGCCACGCTCGGCCAGCGCGCACCCGAGATTGACTGCCGTAGTGGTCTTGCCCACGCCGCCTTTTTGATTTGCGACTGCGACAATTTTCATCTTCGACGTAGCACAGACATCTTGTCTGCGGGGCGCGCAGGTGTCTCGCCCGGAGGAACGGCAGCCAAGATGCCGATCGGCCCCACAACCGCAATGGCTATGCTCCGCTCGGCGATCACGATAATTCTCATGCGCGGGGAACAATCAGTGTGCGCAATTCGAAATTCCGCCGGCCATCCCGCTCTTTCCAAAGCAAATGATCGCTATCCGGCAACATCTCGGTCACTTCCAGCTCACCCGATTTCATTAGCCAGCGCTGGAAAATCTCGAGAAAAAGATAGCTCTCCAGATCGATGAACACCGGTTTGGTATCTTTATCTCGTCCTTCCGCGCCGCTGCGGCGAAGGGCTTGCTCGGTCGGACGTATGTAAACGTGACGCGGCCAAGCTCTTTGCGCGCGCAATCGCTCGACGGCGATCACGAGATCGCGCGAAACGCCGGTGTAATCGCCGGCCGGAAATTCCTCGCGGGTGACCGTCCACGTGCGCCGTTGCACAATTACACGTCCGCAGCGCAAGCGCGGCGTATGCGGCGCAAGCCCAAATTGGAACGGATGAAAACCGAGCGGAATCACCCAGGCGCGCGCGAACGATCCGAGATATTCGCGCGTTCCCATTTTGCGAACGCAGACGTCGCCGCTTGTTTCATCGACATAAACTTCTGCCTCTGCCGGAAGGACTGCGCGCCAATTGCGGTTGCCCCGTTGCGGTGCAACGAAATTCGAAAGGTCCGGAAGCGCATCAAAAAGACGAACCGCCGTGTGCGCCGTAAAATCCGCCGCAAAAAAACCGAAATGGAAACTCGGTTTACCTGCGATGGTGCGCGCGAGCGCGTCATTGAGCGCAGCTTTGTCCGGACAAGCCCAGTACATGCAGTGATGCAGCAGTGCAGGAGGCGGATGCAGCTCGGCCAGAATCCATTGATATTGACCACGTGCGACTGCTTCGATCGACTTGGCGGCGATTTGTAGGTCGGCGGACGGATATGTGTATTCGTCGAATTTGGGATACGGAAAATTTTCGCGAACGACATGACAATCATTAAGACTGAGCTCGTACTCCTCGGAACCGATATGTGGACGAAGCCGCTCGCGAAAAACGGTTTTCACTTCCTGGAACGCCATCACAGCTAGCCCGACCAGGCCGGGTCCGGTGAGCGGCAACTTCGCCATGTCGCACACATGAAGAAATGCCGGCAGTGGCATTGCACCTTTTTTTGAAGCGGCCTTTTCAAGAACCTGGCGCAAACCGGCAGCGACACGACTTGCGATGAAGGCATAGGAATCGCGCCAGAAGTCGATCCACGGCGCCGCTTCAACCGCGACCTCGTTGATTAGATCTTCGTCGATGCGGAAATTGCATTCGCGAAAACATTCTTCGCCGATTGGATTGGCGGCTGAATACAAAAACCGGCCGCCCGGCTGGCGGACCGCGCCTAACGACTGAAACCGGGAGCGCGTTTCATCCAAAATTCCTTGTCGATCTTTCGTTTCGGCGGCCGCGGCAAATTTCGCCGGCAGCTCGGCAATCGGCTGCAAGATCGACAACCACTTTGCGCGCACGTTGCCGTCGCGCCACTTCTCGACATCCTCGCGCAAGACGGCAAAAGCATGCGGCTCCAGCGCCGGAACTTCGACGGCGCATCGCAGAATCTTCTTTCCGACGAGCGCCCGAATAGTCTCTGGTAAAGCAGGCAATGCATGAACGGGCGTTTTTCCGTCGCAACGTTTAATGATCCCGGCTTCTTCCGAAGTGAGCGGAGTTGTGTCGCCGCTTTCGGTAAAAATAAACATTCGTTTGTCGATCCTGCCGTTGGGATGCAAGCGCGGCGAAAGTTCAGCAAAGATTTCGGGATCGGCGTTCATGATGCCCGCGATGGCGTGCGCAGTCCAGCGTTCCAAAAACGCTTCACGCACCGCCATGCCCGGCGACGGGGCCAACTTCATTCCGCAAATGTGATGCTCGATCTTGCCCCAGCCGGTGGGTCCGAATTCGCTGAACGT
>Ga0193729_1000757_pt1 | contig 16756 bp, 22 predicted proteins | sample U1c2metaG_FD_143036 | JGI IMG/M metagenome (GOLD analysis project Ga0193729, IMG submission 143036) | Soil microbial communities from a riparian zone of the East river system, Colorado, United States - U1c2 | ecosystem: Environmental > Terrestrial > Soil > Riparian zone | place: USA: East River...
GATCTGCGAGATCATGGCCGCCTACGACGTCAGCTTTTCCATCGGCGATGGCCTGAGGCCAGGCAGTATTGCTGACGCAAATGATGAGGCCCAGTTTGCCGAGTTATACACGCAAGGCGAGCTGACTCAGCGCGCCTGGAAACAGCATGTGCAGGTGATGAACGAGGGCCCCGGCCACATTCCCATGCACATGATCAAGGAGAACATGGAGAAGCAGCTCGAATGGTGCGACGAAGCGCCTTTCTACACCCTCGGTCCGCTCACGATCGACATTGCGCCCGGATACGACCACATCACCAGCGCGATTGGCGCGGCTATGATCGGCTGGTACGGCTGCGCCATGCTTTGCTACGTCACGCCGAAAGAACATCTCGGTTTGCCGAACAAGAAAGACGTGAAGGACGGCGTCATCGCCTACAAAATCGCCGCGCACGCCGCCGATTTAGCGAAAGGCCATCCCGGCGCCCAATACCGCGACAACGCCATCTCCAAAGCGCGTTTCGAGTTCAGATGGGAGGACCAGTTTAACTTGTCGTTAGACCCAGAAACGGCGCGAGAGTTTCATGATGAAACACTCCCTCAGGAGGGAGCTAAATCGGCTCATTTCTGTAGCATGTGTGGTCCCCATTTCTGCAGTATGAAAATCACCGAAGACGTTAGGCGATATGCTGCAGAAAACGCCGTCGATGAGAATACCGTTATCGAGCATGGACTGCAGGCGAAAGCTCGTGAATTTCAAGAGGCTGGAGCGGAGATTTACTCAAAACCATGATGAGCCGATTATCTGCGCATTTTCCCGTCGCGCCGCAGCATTAGCGTAGGAGGATGCTCTATGTGCGGTCCGCATTTTTGTTCTATGAAAATCACAGAGGACGTGCGCAAGTATGCCGCGGAACAAAAGCTGTCGGAGGACGAGGCGTTGCGCGCGGGGATGGAACAAAAAGCGCGCGAGTTTAACGAAGCTGGGACGGAGATTTATTCGAAAGTCTGAGTGTTCGGCACGTGGGTTTCGTGCTACAAGATGAGCATGGAAATCAAGCTGACCGCCGTTTTCCGGAAGTTTCCTGAAGGTTACGCTGCTTTCGTCGAAGAGCTGCCGGGGGCCAACACGCAAGGGGCAACGTTGGAGGAAGCGCGGAAGAATTTAAAGGAAGCAGTTGAGATGGTTTTGCAGGCGAATCGCGAACTCGCCGAAGAGTCGTTGCGCGGAGCCGATGTCGTGCGTGAACCGGTGGCGGGCACGGCTGGATGAAGCGGCGTGACCTGATTGGACATCGTGAAAAACACGGCTGCGAATTCCTGCGCGAAGGCGGCAATCACACTATTTACGTCAATCGTCGCGCGCAGAAGTCTTCAGCAATTCCACGGCATCGTGAGATCATCGAATTCCTCGCGCAGAAGATTTGTAAAGACTTGGACGTTCCGAAGCCGTGATATTTATCTAAACCGCTGGGAACACAGTCGCGGAGGGAGCGACTGGGTAGATGACATTCAAGGTCACCCGCGAGGGCGAGTTGGCCGGGCGTGGCGAACTCGTCAAGATCAGTTCAATCTTGCGCTCGATCCCGAGACTGCCCGCGAGTTCCACGACGAAACGTTGCCTCAGGAGGGTGCTAAATCGGCTCATTTCTGCAGCATGTGTGGGCCTCACTTCTGTTCTATGAAAATCACAGAGGACGTACGAAAATACGCCGCCCAACAAGGTGTAGACGAGAGTTCCGCGATCGACCATGGTCTCCGCGCCAAAGCGCAGGAATTCCAAGAAACGGGAGCGGAAATCTACTCGAAGCCGTAATGAGCCGATTTATCTGCGCATTTTCCCGTCGCGCCGTAGCTTTAGCGTAGGAGGATGTTCGATATGCGGACCGCACTTTTGTTCCATGAAAATCACTGAAGACGTTCGCAAGTACGCAGCAGAGCAAGGGCTAGCCGAAGCGGAAGCGCTCGAATCGGGGCTGCAAGCTAAGGCGAAGGAGTTCGCAAACAAAGGCGCCGAAATTTACGCGAAAGTCTGAGATGTAGAGGTGCTTGTGCCAAGCACCTGTTCGGCGGTTAGGCGCTTGGCACAAGCGCCTCTACAGTGCTGCCGCAGCTTTTTCGCAACGCTCGAGCAGCCGCGGCGCTTTCATCCGATCCGCCCAGGCCGCGAAGTCCGGCGTCGCACCGCGCCAACGCAGCGTCTCGACCTTCTTAAAGAGCGGCGCATCGGTGCGCAGGGTCGCGAGTTTCTTGAAGAGCAGCGCGAGATCGCGCTGCTCGCCGAGAACGTTCCGCGGGAAGTTTTCGATCTGACCGTAGCGGTTCAAAAGCTGGGCGGCATTCCTGGCGCCGATTCCAGGGATGCCAGGGTAGCCGTCGGCCGCATCGCCCACGAGCGCGAGCAGGTCCGGAATGAGCTGCGGGATGACGCCGAATTTTTCGCGTATCCCAGCGGCATCGCGAATGGTTTTGCGCCGGCCGTCGATCTGCACCACACGCGTACCTCGCACGCATTGCGCCAGATCTTTATCGGACGTCCAGATGGCCACTTTTCGGACCTTTTTGTCCTCGGATGCAAGATGCGCGGCCGAAGCGAGCGCATCATCGGCTTCGAGCTCGATCATGGGCCAGACGACAACACCCATCGCCGCGAGCGCCTCCTCGAGCGGATGGAATTGCGCGAGCAACGCGCGCTCGATGCCGGCGCCGGTCTTGTAGTCCGCCCAAAGCCGATTGCGAAACGACTCGATCACGTGGTCGGTGGCGACGCCGAGATACGTGCCGACGAGACCGCGTGAGGCGGAGCCTTTTACGCGGTCGCCGTTCTCGATCATTTGGAGCACCGTCTGCAGAACGCCGACGACCGCGCCGTAAGGGCGGTCTTTGCCTTTGGTAAACCGACGCAAGCCGTAGAAGTGACGGAAGAGTTCGTAAGTGCCATCGACGAGGTGAACGATCATTTGGGTCAATGTTGGATCTCTTGGCTGCGCCGGCCGTTGTCAATCGCTCGACCGTGCCCCAAAAGGGCGCAATGAACCCGACGTCTGTTGGCGTCGCCACGACGGATACGATAAGCTTTCGAAGAAATGAAACGTTTCTTCGAGCGTCAATATTACGCTCTGACATCCTTATAGCTTCTCATGGAAATCTTGATTGAAGTCGGGGATTGGGGCAACGCTTCGAGGGAAAATATTCGTGTCCTGCTAGAGGATGTCGCAGGCCAATTCACACGGCACTTGGCACACCCGTCGAACTACCGATTACGAATTGAATGCCACCCCGATCAACCCGCTCCAATGGCTTTGCGGCGTGCATCTCCCAATGACGTTTTTGTGATCTGGCTCACAGCTCGTGATACCCATTGGGCGCAATTTTCTTATCAATTTGCCCACGAGTTTTGCCACATCTTGGCCGATTTCGAGAGGCTTTGGTCGAGCCCGAACCAACAATGGTTTCAGGAGTCGCTGTGCGAGTTGGCTTCAATCTTTGCTCTTAAACAGATGGCTATCTCATGGCAAATCGCTCCGCCATATCCGAATTGGTTCGAATTTTCTCCTCATCTTGATGCATATGCGGACGAACTTCTCACGCGCAGTGATCATCGCCTGCCGCCGGGGCTTAGTCTAAACCGATGGCTTCAACAACATGAGCCAGAGCTAAGAGCCAATTCCTGCAACCGAATTCTAAATGGGGTAGTAGCGGTTCAGCTATATCCTCTTTTCCGCGGGCAGTCGAACGGCTGGCAAGCGGTGGCAAGCATGCCGGAATGCAATCGTAATTTCGCCGATTTTTTATCGAAGTGGCATTCGAGTTGTCCAAACGATCACCAAGATTTTGTTTCAAAGGTCGCCGAAATGTTTGAAATCAAAGTGTAGAATGCCGCTGCAGCGGACGGTTTGCTACACTTGTGGCCAATCGCCAAGAGGCCTTACGAACAATGGCTGGTGTGGAATGTCGAGTTCGAAATGGCGCATTCTGTCGCGCAAAAACCTGACCGCGAGTTCCGGGCGCATCAAGGCTGTACGCGGTTCGAAGCCATATGTCGCCAGGCAAGTGATTGCATGCATTGTGAACGACATCTCCCATTCCGAACCATCGAACGCAGAAACGGGGAAGGTCACGTCGTTAACCTGGTCGGGTAGCTTCTTGTAAATCGCTTGGCCTTCCTTCGTGCCTAGGTCAATGCCTCTTCGTAACCCTTCGAGATGCATCACTCTGTTAAAGATCGCGCTAAGGATATGCCAGTCCTTATAGTCATCAGCGTACAACTTTTTGCAGCGTTCCAAGAACGCGTCGTCAGCGCGTAGAACTGCAAGCTGCGCGTCGAACTTGCCCTTCATCCCGCGGTAACGATTACGGATGTGTTTTATAGATTGGGCCTCGTTAAACTTCCTGTGCAGCGGCGGCTTTAATCCAGTGGTTGAGGTCATAGGATTTTGTCCCAAGGAGGTCTGAGAATGCGATACTGTTGCGAGCTGCGACCAAGGCTCGGCTGAAAACTCCCGTTTTGTGCCATTGTGTAAGCTCCGTCTTTAAATCATCCCAAGGGTCCATCGTCGTTGCAGTTATAACAGCTGCTAGTAGCAGATGTAGGTATTCTTCAAACTCGGTGTAGTGATCATGAATCCACTTCACGACATCTGCTCGCCAGGTTTGATTGACTTCGCTCAGTACATTGTACTCGATGGACTCGAGCGATGGTGGATTCGTGCCGTCCGCGGTCTCATCTATAAACAGGCGCAACTCATCGACGATGAACGCGAAGTTCTCCCAATTCGCTGTCGCCAACGCTGCATCGATCATTCCCAAAATGCTTTCCGCTATGAAAATCGGACCAATTTGGTTGCGACACCGAATTGTGTAGGTCACACCAAGAAGACTTGTCTGGAAAATGCAAACCGCGCGGGTCTCTCGGCAAAGGTTTGACGGGGCTTCATCAAAGGCTGGCTGTTTCTTCAAACCTGCAATCATTTCGTCCGGAGCATTCGGCTCGACCTTCTTAACTTCGTCTGGCAATTCATCCCGAATGCGCTCCCTTTCGCCGCAAACGTGTAGAAGTGCTACGCGACCCATGAAGAGTCCGATGCGATCGAAAGCGTCTGCTAAGTCTCGCAGTTCATGCACCTCGTCGGATGGGACTTTGAGTAGCAGGCAAGCAAGGCAGCCGTCCTGCAACATTAGCTGCTCGCGTTGTTTTTTTATGTCATAGCCAAGTCTTTCCAACTGAGGCAAGAGCATCTTCGAAAAATGGTGCCAGGCCAGAAATGGAGCGATACGCCCCAGTGCGAGTTCAAACCACGCAATTAACATTACGATGAACAAGCCGCGATCCGGATTCTCGTGAAATTTGTCAACGGAGTACAACGATGCGTGTGCCGCTGATACTGCTTCCATCCGCGCTGCCCAAAAATGCCCGAGGGCGCGGTAAGCGATGGCGCATCCCAGCGCGGCGTCGATGCTTTCGTCTAGAGTTTCTTCTTTAGCTAGCCTGAACCGAGCTTGCGATAACTCCTTAAGAGCTTCAGCGTGTTGGCGTTTCTCCAGAAGCTGCCAACCGTAATTCAGTTGTCGCCGACCAGCCTCTGTATCGCCAAAACGTTGGGGGCGGTGATCCGCTGCATTTCGTGCTGCAACTCTGCATACCCTGGCCAGTCGCAGAAGTATTCCCCAAGCTCCTCCCATGTCTCCCTGAACTGCAGCATTGGATATGTGCCGAGCTTTTGTGCGCGGTGAAAGAGCTTTGCTAATCGAACGAAAACTTTCTTCATTACCTGCTGATCGTGAACAGCCGATCTAAGTTCCCATGTGGTCAAAAGTGTCTCGGCGTATAGGGAGTTGTTTGGTCGGCTATAATCCAACGCGAGTCGTTTTAGCTCGTCGTTAATGAGCACTCGTCTCTTTTCTAAGACTGACAGGTTCTGCTTTAAGAAACCGGTGGCCTGAGCAGTCTCTAAAATGGTGCAAAGATTATTATAGAGTTCGCAAAGCTCTGCATCCATCAACCCTGGTAAGTACGGCATCATGATTTCGAGAATTCTCTCTGCGGTCGCTGAATCGTCGTACCAAAAATGCGATCGCCACGCGTGTTGATAGTGTGTCCGGATTATCAGTGGGACATGGTTCGATTTCATTGCTAACTCGCGAGCACGTCCAAACAAGCCATCGACTTCGTCTCGTGGACGCTCCAACGAAGAAGCCAGCTTTGCTGCTCGCAAAAAATCCTGCGACTGAACGTAGTTATCGATCTTGCCCGGCTTTGATTCGCGCAGCTTTGACAGCAGCCGCTCAAGTTCTTGCTGGCGCCGAGTGTCACGAGGACCAAGGCGTCGCTCGTTAGGAACGGGAACCTTCAATGCCAAAGTCTGAACGGCCAATCGTTCGTAGTGATTGGTGAGCACGCGCTCGGCAATCCAAATGCGGTCAAGAATCCGCACATCTATCTTGTGTTTCGTTTTGAGTGAAGCCTCGAGTTCTGCACGTGTCTTGTCCTTCACCGGTTGATTCGTAATGAAATAGGCTCGCTTGAACTCGCGCTGCGCGGCAGCGATGTTCGCAATGTCTTTCTTGACCTTTGCTCGCCAGTCTCGCTTAGCACTGAAGGCAAACGCCCAATCTTCATCAGAGGGTTTCGTATGGCCCGCCCACCAACGAAAAGAACTGAGCTCTGTAGCAACCGGATATGTGGAACTATCTGTTTTGCTATCTCCTCCGCCGACTGGCCCGGTTTGCGGCAGCAAGTTTGGGCAGATTTCGCGCTCAGCGAGCTGACGACAAAACTCTTCGAACTCGCGTTCTTTTTTTGCAGCAGTCAGCTGATCAAGATGGAAAAGCAGGAGGTCTTTGGGCAAATCTGGCTCGGCCGTCTCCGTAGTGTCCGAAAAATAATCGGGGTGTCGTCTCCGATAGAAAACGCTGGGCTGCAGATCGACAAGCTTGTCGAGTGCCGGTGTCTTCTTTCTGCGTTCCTCGCTCATTCGAATGTTCTGGATGCGACGCGAATATCGAAAAGGTATGCTCGTCCGTGCGGTTGTCGATCTTGCGAGGTCATACGACGCAGTCGTTTTATTTTTCGCAAAGCGTGCCACTCGCCTCGTTCAACGCAGCGTGTTGCGCGGCCTGTCTCCAACGCGTGAACGACACACGGCGGTTTCGCCGTTTAACCTAAAAGAAACCAGAAGGCAGTCGCCAGGGTCACTTCTTTGGTTTCGCCTTCTTTCCCTTGCCCAGGAGCGCCCTCGCCGCCTGGTAATTGGCCATGTGCTCCTCCGCAGACACGCGCGCAACGGTGCGGCCGACCACGTCGAGAGCCAGGTCCTCCAACGATTTGAAGCGGACGCAACCTTTACCCATGTCGAGCTTCTTGCCGCTCTTCTGATATTCGCTGGTGAACCAGGTTGAGAGAGTGGGATGACCGTAGAAGCACAGGAAATGTAGCACAAGACGGCAGGATTGATTCCGGGCTGATTCTGCAATTCGGGGTCAGTTCTATCACATCTCCATCCCCTCCCGCGAGGGCGAAATTCGACTCAGCCTTTTCTTTCCCACAACTCAACCAGGTGAGAGCAGGCCGTTACGGCCGACTCCATATCCTGCACCGCAACCCATTCGAGCGGCCCATGCGCGTTGTGTTCGCCGCAAAACAGGTTGGGGGTCGGAAGGCCCAGCTCAGTAAGGCGCGAGCCATCAGTGCCGCCACGTACGACGTGGTCGTAAGGTTTGAGTCCGGCCACCGCGAAGGCCTCTCGAGCCAGCTCAACCGGGCGCATATCCTTACGCAACCAGTAGGCCATGTTGCGATATTGTTTGCGGATCTTGCAGCGGATGCGCGCCCGCGGCTCGGTGGCTTGCAACCCTCGGCAAAGGCCCTGCAAAATTTTGCCTTTCACCGCCAGCCCGTTCAGCTCGAAATCGCGGAGGATGAATTTCACCACAGCCCGCTCAACCCGGCCTTCCACATTGGTCGGGTGAATGAATCCATCCCGCCCTTCGGTTGTCTCCGGCGCGCAGCGTTCGCGCGGCAACGCTGCCAGGAGCTTGCCCGCCAGATAAGCCGCGTTCACCATGCCTTTGGCCCTCGCCTCCATGGTATGAGTGGTAATGCCATCGATGATGACCTCGGCCGCATCGCCGGAAAAGGTTTCCCAGCAAATCTCCCCCAGCGCACCGCCGTCCAGGGTGTAAGCGACGTGCGCTCCGAGGATTCGCAGATCGAGTTTGTCCACGCCTCGACCGATCTCTTCATCGGGAGTGAAGCAGACTCGAATCAGCCCGTGCTTCCGCTTTGTCTCCTGGAGCAACCTCTCGACCAAAGTCATGACCACCGCCATACCCGACTTGTCGTCGGAGCCGAGCAACGTGGCGCCGCTCGCAGTAACAATGTCTTTGCCCAAGGCCGTTCGAAGCTCCGGCGACGTCGCAGGATCCAGAGTCAGGCCCGGTTTATCCGGGAATTTGATGACGCGGCCATCGTACTTGCGATGAAGGATGGGTTTAACGTCTTTGCCTGAGCAGTCCGGCGCCGTATCCACATGGGCGAGAAAAGCCACCGTCGGCACGCGAGCTTTGCGCGTGTTGGCGGGGATGCTGGCCAAGACGTAGCCGTGCTTCGTCATCTGCACGTCCGCTGCTCCCAATTCATCCAGCTCCTGCTTCAACATTTCCAAGAGTACCAATTGACCTGGCGTGCTCGGAAATGTGGCGCTGGTCTCGTCCGACTGCGTGTCAACCCGGACGTAGCGCAGGAATCGCGAGAGGAGTTTGTCACTCATAACCGCACTCTCCGTGCCGAGCGTGAACACGCAACGCTCTCTCTTGCACTTCATGCTTAAGATTCGTGTGCAAATAATCAGCGACCCAACTGACAGTCCGGCCATGTGGGTGAGTCGGGTGCGTTGAGAGGACTCATCGGTGCGGGCACGGGCGCGGTTGAATCGAGGACGCCGATCCGCTTGTTGACCCAATGCGTCTGGTAGGCCCATGCGAGCAGCGGCGCCGCCTTCGATGTGCACGACCAGTTATTGAAATGAAGGTTCACCAGGTAAAAGTTCCGCTTCAGTTTCCGGAGCGCCTTAACAATTTTCGGATCGTTGTAGCCATGCATTTCCATTGTGATCTGCGGAATTGAAGCGAGCAGGTCGTCGGAGGTTGCCAGGAGCGCGTCCCATTCCGCGCCTTCGATGTCCATCTTGATGATCATGCGGCGGCCCGAGTCGGGCGCATCGCCGTTCTTCCTCATCTGGTTTTCCAGCGTGTCGAAGAACCGCGATGCCCTCTCGCCCGCTCGGTCGCCGATGCATTCATTATGAAATATCAGCGTGCCGCCGTTGCAGGTTGGCCGCGCCGGATCAAAACAGTCGTACTCATGAACCGGAACGTGATACCGGCGCGACACCTCGCAGCCCCAGTCGTCATTGCTGCCAACGCCATAGGAATAGGCTGCATCGAGCGACTCAATTAGATTTTCGCACATCAGATATCCGCCGTCGTTCGCGCTCCCGAACCGTTTCAATGTGCAGTTCTTCAAGAGGACCGGCTGAAGCTCCGCAAGAATCGCTTCGCGCAGTTCGCGCCCGCGTGCTTCGTGCACAAGATCGCCAACTACGAGAGCGCCGCCGAACGCGAGTGCGACAATGACAAATAAAAGGCGAATTGAGCGATGTTTCACCAGTGAAGCAGACTCAAGAGCTTACTATCGGCGTGACGCACGGTCCTTAGTAGTGGGCGCCCACGTATTCCCACATCTGGTGATGCCAGTACGGCCATTCGTGCCCGCCCTCCGGGCCCCAGTCGTCCAGATGATGAGCGATGCCGCGGTTCCTGAGGATCTCGGACATTCGGTAGGTCGGCCCGCTGTTCTCCCACGGTCCACAGCCAGTCACGAGTCGGATGTCGCAACTCGCATATTGGTGCAGAAACCAGGGGTCACTTTGGTTGGCCATGTAGTCCACTGGGTTATTGAAGTAGAAATTGTCGTCGTACGTCCCGTCCATGGAGTCCCGCATGTCGTAAATGCCCGAGAGCGCGTAGCAGCGCTTCACGTGGTCGGGATGCTTTAAGAGGGTGTTGGCCGCGTGATAGGCACCGAGCGATGCGCCGAGCGTGGCGATCGGGATGCCTGGCGTCTGGCACTGGGAGTCAATGAACGGGAAGACTTCGCTTGTCACGTAGTCGTCGTACTGCGCCTGCATCCAACTGCGATGGAATGGGTGCGCTCCTTTGTTTCCGAACGAATCGCTTTGCACGCCGTTGATGCAGAAGATTCGGATTCGCCCTTGCTCCAGGTAGGGACTCAGGGTGCCAATCATGCCCTGACCTTCCTGCTCCCATTCGTCGCCCATGCTTGTCGGGAAGGCGAGGATGGGCAGACCATAATGGCCGTAAACGGCGACGCCCATGTCGCGATTGAGACGGTGCGAGTACCAACGTTGATGGTCGCGGTGCATGGGTGGCGAGAATAACGGGTCGACGGTCGGACTCAAGCGTGCGCTCGTGCACAGCGCTCGGAACGCACGATGGAATCGCCGGCGTCCTTTAGCATCAGGAATTCGTTAACCGAAAGTATCCGACTGGGATCCCAAAAGTCGCCTCCTAAGCCGAGGCCGGCGGAAATGGAACGCATCTCATCGGGCTGCGGACGCCGCGAGTTTTCTTGCAAGCGCGTTGAATACCAAGTCGTCGCGAGCGTCCGTAGCCAGTCCATCGTTGAGATTTGACGCAATTCCATCAAATGTTCGTGGGGACGATCACAATTTCCGAATTTCTTCAACTTGAAGTTGCGCGAAGCCGTCTCGCACGGTTTGCTTTCCTTTGATTGTTACAACCTTGGCAGCGTAATCCGCCACCTTGGCGTTGATCGACTGGCCGACTTCGCCAGTCAGCAAATACACCTTTCCATCTTGAGCTTTGATTCCAGCTGGCAAACCGCTTCTGATGCAGTCTCTGGCGCATTTGGCGTGATCGGGACCGCTCAAGTTATAGGCGATGTAGCAAGTCATATCGAGCACTTCACCAGTCACGAGAATTTCCTGAGCGCCATCGACAGAACGGTTGCGGTGCTCCGACCATTTTATCAGCAGCGCGGTGAGACTGGCCGAGATGAGGATGGCCGCAGCGAGCTGACCAATGCGCGACCAATCGCGCGGAAACGGGACCGGCCGCCTGCGCACAATTTTCTCAGACAGCTCAAGCGGCGGTTCGATTGCGCGAAGCTTCGCCCGGATCGTATCGTAAGATTTGGTTTGCTCTCGCAACCATTGGCCAAGCTCCGGATCGCTTTTGGCGTAGTCCAAAGCCGCTTGAAATTGCGGATCGGAGTCGTCGATCGGTCCGCGGTAGAGAAGCAGGATTTCTTTGGCGTCCCGTGTATTCATTTCGTCTGCTCAAGCGGTAAATTGGTTTCACTTAACCGGCGCAAAAGCTGAATTTTCGCGCGCGCGATACGCGACTGTACCGTGCCGAGCGGAAGCGCCAGGACATCGGCGATCTCTTTATAGGACAAATCTTCCATATAATAGAGCACAAGCGGCGCACGAAAATCTTCGGCGATCTCGCCCAGAACGCGAAGCAACGTTCGCGAATCGACTCGCTCCGCGCAGTCCGCCGGCACGTTCGGCAAACCCTCCGCACCTTCGTCGATTGATTCACTCGAAAAACGGTTTCGGCGGCGACAGGTTTGGAGAAATTCGCGGTGCAACGTCGTGAAGAGCCAAGCTTTAACGCTCGCCGCCTTCTGGAGCTGGTGACCTTTGTTCGCCCAAATGTAGAAAGTCTCCTGCGTCAGATCAGCCGCATCGGCTTCACTTCCGGTCAAACTCAAACCAAACCGGTACAGATCGCCGTAGTAAAGTTTCACAAGATTTTCAAACTCCAGGTCGGCGGACATCTCGCCGTTATCCCAAGATGGGAGTCCTCAGCAGCGCATTTGTTCCCGCCAATGCAGACAAAAAACAACGAGTCTCATGACTATGTGGGTAACAAGGTGTCAAAAAATTCTCCATTAGGTCGGGAACAATCCTGATTCTGCCGCATCTCATCGACATGAAGCAAGGCTCGTTGTTACTAATACCCTTCCTCCTTGGATCGCTCGTGAATATTTGCGCCGCGCGTACGAACAGCGTGGAACGTGTTGTCGATTTTAAGTCAGCTGACGGCACCATTTTAAAAGGGACGTACTTCGCAGCAGCGAAATCAGGCCCCGGCGTGTTGCTGTTCCACCAAAGCAACCGCACGCGGAAATGTGGGACGATGTCGCGCGTCAGCTTGCTGCCGCCGGAATTAATGCGTTAACGGTCGATACCGATCCGAATAAAACAAGAAAGCAACGGTGGCCCGGCGAGCTTGACGCTGCATTTGAGTTTTTGGTTTCGCAGCCTGGTGTGAACCGGGATGTCGTTGGCATCGGAGGAGCAGGGGTAATCGGCGTTGAAGATTCCGTCGAAACCGCCCGCCTCCATCCCGCCGAGGTGAAATCGCTGGTCTTGCTTTCCGGCGAGACCGAAAGTCTCGACTTCCTGCGGCAGGCGTCGCAACTGCCCGAGCTGTTCGTCGTGGCCGACAATGACGAATACCCTCCCATCGTAGAAGCGATGGAACTGCTCTACGTCACTGCCTCGAGCCCAAGCAGGAAATTCGTGCACTACTCTGCGTCGCACGAAGCCCCCTGGCTTTGGTATGAACCATTCGACATCGGTAAAGTGCCGGCGAAGGGCGGCCACGGAACCGACATGTTCAAAGTCCATCCCGAATTGCCCGGCATCATCGTAGATTGGTTTGTGACCACGCTGATCAAAACACCGGGTCACGCGCCTGCGGACACCGTGGCATCTGCGTCGGTCATCAATCAAATTCAGATGCCCGGCGGAGTCGCCCAGGTCACGCAGCAACTGATTGAGGCGCGGCGTAGGGACCCGGACGCGCAGTTGTTCCCGGAAGTCACCGTCAGCACCATCGGACAAGATTACATGCGCGCAGGCGAGCCGAAATTAGCGGTCGAGGTCTTGAAGCTCGTCCTAGTTGCTTATCCTGAATCGGCTGACGCGAACGAGACCCTCGCCGAAGCGTATTTGGCAGACGCGCAGAAGGAGTCGGCGCGACAGCACGCCGAAAAGGCGTTGGCGTCGTCGTGGACAGATACGGAGCAATACCGCGGAGAGATTCGTGGCGGCGCGGAAAAAATTCTCAAGCAACTGACGCCTGGATCATAACTAGGAGCGGAAAGGCAGTAGGGCTCAGATCTAAACTCCGAAAGGATTCGCGCGCAGGCTATTTAACATTTCCGAAGGGAAAAAATGAAACACTCGAAGCAGAAAGGTGAAGAAGAAGTGATCAGTGACCCGCCACGGCGGGCAGGCTGAGTGACAGGTCACGAATGTGAGAAGAACAGGTGCGGAATGCGCCTAACAGACGATAGTACCGTTGCTTATGTCATTCCGCGCCCTCAATCTTTCGCCCCAAATGTTGCAGGCCGTGCACGACGCGGGTTACACAGAGCCAACTCCGATTCAGATCGCGGCAATCCCGCTCATTCTCGCGGGACACGATGTCATCGGGATCGCGCAGACGGGCACGGGAAAAACGGCTGCTTTCGTTCTGCCCATTCTAATGAAGCTGGCGGCGTCGATGCACAACGGTCAGAGACGCGGGACGCGCGCCCTGGTGGTCGCCCCGACTCGTGAGCTGGTGGTGCAGATCGAGGAGAACGTTCGTGCTTACGCGAAACACGTTCCGTTGCGCATGGCCACGGTTTTCGGCGGCGTGAACGAGCGTCCGCAGATCGAGGCGTTGCGTTCCGGTGTCGATCTTGTCGTGGCCACGCCAGGGCGGTTGATCGATCTGATGGATCAACGGGTAGCCAACCTTTCGGGCATCGAGTTTCTCGTGCTCGACGAGGCCGATCGAATGCTCGACATGGGTTTTCTTCCGCCGATTCGCCGGATCGTGAAAGCGTTGCCGCAAAAACGCCAGACACTGATGTTCTCCGCTTCGCTCTCGAGCGAAATCGAGCAGCTGACCCACCAGTTCCAACATTCGCCCAAGATTGTGGAGATTGGCCGGCGCGCGAACCCGGCGGACACGGTCACGCAGTTTGCTTACGAAGTTCGCCCGCATTTGAAACCTGCGTTACTGCTTCATCTCTTGGGCGATCAACAGTTCGACACTGTTCTTGTTTTTACCCGGACCAAGCGCGGCGCCGACAAGATCGCTCGCCGTCTCGAAAGCAGCGGAATCAAAACGGGAACCATCCATTCCAATCGCTCGCAGAACCAGCGGCTCCGTGCGTTGAAGGATTTCAAATCGGGCGCCGTCCGTGTCCTCGTCGCCACCGACATCGCCGCCCGCGGCATCGATGTGGATGGGATCTCGCACGTGGTGAACTACGATTTCCCGATGCACTCAGAGGATTATGTCCATCGCATCGGACGCACCGGCCGCGCACACGCCATCGGTGATGCGATCAGCTTTATTACGCCGGAAGATCAGGGGCCGTTGCGTTCGCTCGAGCGTTTCATCGGCCGCGGGATCGTACGGAAAAAGGCGGAAGGTTTCGATTACAACGCGCCTGCTCCGCCGCGGGATGAAAGGGGCAGGGGAGCGCGAGTTCCGCAGCGAAAGATCGAGCCGCGACTACCGGGAAATTCTCCGCGTGGAAGCGGCGACGCCCCGCACGGCCAGATCGGGTGGCGTTTCCGGAATGCTTCATCGAACAACCGGCCGCCGCGCAGATCTTATCGAAGGCACCGTTGATTCATTAGCTGTAGATTCGCAACGTGGAGATCAAAAGATCTGGCGTATCAGCTCGGAGCCAGGAGCTAAGAGCGACGAGCTGAGAGAAGATGGGAGATCGAAGATGGAAATTGAAAGAAGTGGATCACAGCCATCGAACAAAGGGCCAGCAGATTGGTTTACCGGCACAGTTCGCATCGACCCGCTGTTCGAGGCACCCGAGCCGGCGCGTGTTCGTGGCGCAAGCGTCACATTCGAGCCCGGTGCACGCACCGCCTGGCATACACATCCACTCGGTCACAGGGGAAGAAATGGGGTCGCGTCTAAAGGGCGTGTTGCCCAAATCGATTTTGGCCGGAAGTGTTGCTAATGGAGGGGATCAGGTCACCTTCTCGGAAAATAAAATGAGCTACAGGTCATTCTGTGAGGTCGTCTTTTATCCTCTTTTCAGAAATGGCATTTGAGCAACACGCCCTAAACATTTAACATTCACACGAGCGTTATCGGTTATCTGTTAATCGTTATTCGCCGGCGATAGCGAGCAGCCCAAAGACGCCAAGCAACGCCGTGCTAGCCGGCGAGCGCGTACTGTTCTGATTGTCTGGGTTACGACGGTCCGGGAACAGTCAAAAACTCACGCGAAGGCCACCACTAATGCTCTGCACGTTATAGTTTTCGCGTTCGAGTTCGCCAGTGTAATAGCCGAAGATCTCGACGGTCGGGGTAAGCTGTGCAGAGACTCCGACATCCAGGAGCAGGCCATTGCGACCGATGTGTGGACCTTGCACGGTGAACGTATCCGACGAGGTAAACCCTGCGTCGATACTCGACGTGCTGGTGAGATATTCGTGCTCCCATTGCGCGCGCACGAATGGAGTGAGAGGAATGTGGCCGAGCTTCGCCGTGTAGGAAGCTTGCAGGCCGACAGTCGATCTCAGTGAATCCGCGCTCTGCGAATCGATCCACAACGAGCCGAGCGCGCCCTCTTCCGCAAAGCCGTCGATTCCGACCCGGCTGTAACGAAGGGAGGCGAGCGGACCAAAGCTAAATCCGCCGATGTGATAATCGTAGCCGGTTCCAAGCAAGGCATCAAAGTCGGTCCCGTTTGTCTCGCCGCGGGCAAATCCGCCTACAGTCAGCCGCCGGGTGTCGAGCGAACTGTAACCGCCGCCGACAATCCCATTCACATAGAACCCTTCGTCATAGTAGGTCCCGTAGACGCTGCCTTTGCCGCTGTCGTTCCTAAGCCGGCCGCCGAGATTCAGGTCGCCTGAGGTGTTGGCATAACCGAAGGCCGTTCCGAGCACGTGACGCCGCCGGTGTTAAAGGATGAACCGCGAGCGAGGCTTGTGCTTTCCACATCCACCACTTCGCCGCTGCCGGTGATGAAGAATCCCCAGCGTTTGTCCCGTTCCATCACGGGCACCGAGGACACGATCTCTTTGGCGTCCATGCTCTGCATGTCCTTGCTATCGATAGAGTGCGCGGCGCGGTTGTCGGTGACGACGAAGCCGGAACCGCTGAAGCCGGTCGCCCCTTGCCGCACGTCCCACAAGCGGTGCTCGATGTTGCCCAGCTGCACATCCACAACGGCAAAGCCTGTGGTGAAGATCGATGTCAGATCTTCCGGTGAGAGAAGATCGAGGGCGCCGGGAATCATCGAAGACGGCAAAGTAATGAGTTGCTGGATAAGCGGATGGTAGACCGGCAAGCCACCGAGCCCGCGCGCGACCGCGCGTTGGTTAGGAGTGAGGGGAGTTGGTGTTGGTCTAGGCGTGGGAGTCGGTGTGGGTGTGGGTGTAGGTGTCGGTCTAGGAGTTGGTGTTGGTGTGGGGGTTGGTGTTGGCGTGGGAGTTGGTGTCGGTGTCGGTGTCGGAGTTGGTGTCGGCGTGGGAGTCGGTGTTGGAGTGGGAGTTGGTGTTGGCGTGGGAGTCGGTGTTGGCGTGGGAGTTGGTGTTGGCGTGGGAGTCGGTGTTGGCGTGGGAGTCGGTGTTGGCGTGGGAGTCGGTGTCGGCGTGGGAGTTGGTGTTGGCGTGGGAGTTGGTGTTGGCGTGGG
>Ga0193729_1000759_pt1 | contig 16735 bp, 11 predicted proteins | sample U1c2metaG_FD_143036 | JGI IMG/M metagenome (GOLD analysis project Ga0193729, IMG submission 143036) | Soil microbial communities from a riparian zone of the East river system, Colorado, United States - U1c2 | ecosystem: Environmental > Terrestrial > Soil > Riparian zone | place: USA: East River...
CGAGCGGGAAATTTACCGAACAATCGCGGCTCCATCCCAGTTCTCCCTACTCCGCCAGCAAGGCCGGTGCCGATCTCATCGCCCTCGCCTTCTTCAAGACATTCGAGCAGGATGTGATCGTGACCCGCTGCTCGAACAATTACGGCCCCTATCAATTTCCGGAGAAACTGATTCCACTGATGATCATCAAGGCACTGCGGGACGAGTCGCTGCCGGTTTACGGCGACGGCATGAATGTGCGCGACTGGATTCATGTGGAAGATCACTGCTCTGGTATCGTGGCTGCGTTATTTGAAGGTAAATCTGGAACTATTTACAACTTCGGCGGAGACGGCGAGCTGACGAACCTCGAAGTAGTTAAGCTGATTCTGGAGAAGCTTGGGAAACCGGATTCTCTAATCTCCTTTGTGACTGACAGACTGGGGCACGACCGTCGTTACGCCATCGATTCCTCTTTTAGTAAGCGGGAGCTGAACTGGAAACTGCGCCACAATTTCGAAGGCGGTCTGGCCGAAACGATCCAGTGGTACATCGACAATCAATCGTGGTGGCAGCCCTTACTGGAACGCGCGGGGAGGTACTAGCAAGGTAGTAATAGGCGATTGTTGATCCGTGATCGGTGATCAGCCATCAACCATTAGCTATTAGCCAGCGTTCTGCTGCCCGGCCTCACGGACGACCAATGAACTTGTTGAGCACATTGCGCGTGATTTGCTCGATCCTTGCATCGCGGCAGCTCACCTGGCCTGGGTGAAACCACGGGTACCCGCACTGCGTGCGGAACGCGGGGCCATTATTGGCACCATCAGGTGTCTGGAGCCCCGTGAAGTAATCGTCAAGTCCCCAACTCCACTGATTCGTAGCGGCATTGAACACCCAGGCTCCGCTGTTGGCCTGATAGATTGTCATAGACCAGTCCTGCCGCCCGCCATAAGCTAATATCACTGGCCAGGGATTGCTGCAGAATCCGTCGGGAGGCAGGGTACCGAGGGGAGGAATTGGATCCTGATGGCACGGGTAAACACATTTGTAGTCGTCAGGATCGCAGGCTGGTTTTACGCAATTCGCAGGTGCACACTCTGTGTCTGATGAGCAAGCGTTATTGGTTTGGACGCCTTTCTCCCGGCAGACCGTCTGATCCAAGTCATACGTTCCGTTGTTCGCAGCCGCAACCGCCTCCGCGTCCTTGTACCATGCGTTGAAGTCTCCATTGTAAGTAGCCGTTAGCGGGAAACCACCGTTGGCTTGTACTAACCCGCTTTCGAAACGAGGCGCTTGCGTGTGCAGTAGGATCTGCAAGCCGGCCGGGGTGTCTACACCTGAAAGCGTCCCGTTGTACTCAACCCCGATAACGCCGGGAATGACATCGCCCACCTTCAGGCCGGTATTGGCAAAGACCCAGTGGTCGAGCGGCGGGGCGGGAGCATCGGCCAAGACGAGGATGTCACCGTTGGTCGGGACGCTTCCAACCCAGTTGCCGCCGACGAGTGACTGCTCTGACTTGCCCATGCAAGTGAAGGTGCATGTCTTAGTGGGGTCGACCAGCGAGATCGTGCGATTCGGCATCCCACTCGCGTCGGGAAGTAGTTCGACCGCCCAATACATATAATTACCGCCGAAGAAACCGAGGCTGACGCCCGCGTCGCGGGCCTGAATCACGTTGGCTCGCATCTCCTCAGACCAATACTCATCGTGACCAACAGACAGGTATCCCTTGCCCCCTAGCAGGCGTCCGACATTTTCGTGGGTGTCGACGTCAGTGATATAGGTGACGTCATATCCTTCATGCTCAAGCCAGCGAACCATGGAATATTCCATCGCCGCCGGGCCGGCGTGGCGAAGAAAATCCCCAGCGCCGACGCCATACCTGGCAAACTGACTTGAATAGAACATGGGATCTGTATAAAAAGGATCGTCAGCAGGATAGGTCCCGTAGGGACGGCCGAACGAGACTTGAGGCACCGGCGCTCCGTTTCCATCGACGTTGTAGAGCGAATAGCCATCGGTCCCCCCAAGCGGAGTCAACCCCGGCCATGGATTGTAGGCTTGGTAGGTGATCACCGACTGCTGGAAGACAAGATCTGCTTTTCGTGAGTCGCGCACGGTAAATGTGATGTAGCTTTCTTTGCCCGAGTTCTTTCCATGCAGTTTCACCAAGTAGATGCCGCTCACCCAGGAGGTCGGCACGTGAATGTGAATAGGATTGGTCCAGTGACATTCGATCAAGCCGGCAGTTGGATCAGGTGTTATCTGCTGCACGCCAGCCTGTGTTTGTGGTCCTTGGACTTTGCGGCCGCCTTTTCCCCCGTACCACCCCATGCGAAAGACAGTTAGCGTGTAGCTAGCGTCCTTGGTGTTGACGAAGAGGTCAATGTCGCCGCCTACCGGCACACTTGTTAGAGAAGCGTAGCCTTCGATTTGTCGCTTGTCGGCCGGGTTCGTCAGCTGCCATGCAGTCGTGCCCGGTTGGCGATTCTCCCGCTGAACGCGATTGAGTAAACTCGGTTGCACCGCGCCCCAAAAGGCAAAGCAAGCGCAGGCAAAGAGAAGGAGAAAGAAAGTGCGCCGCAGACCCGACCAGTTAAATGTGCGATGAAGTAAAGGAATGTTGCTTGTTAGCTGAGCGGGCTGATCCATATAGACTGTTCCTGCACCCGGTGGTTAACCTTGGCGTGGCAGGTCTGAAAGGGAGGAAGAAGCTACCGGGAAACGCGTCTACGTCGATCCAGATCTATTCGATTGGCACAGATTGACTGCTCGCAATGGTTCTTGTCAATACTATTTTCTCGACAAGGGCCGGGCCCGCTAGTGCTAATGTTCAGGAGACCGGCTCGACCTTGCTTCCCAAAATTAAGGTATGCGCCTGAATGAGCCGATGTCCGATCAATTCTAACGAGGGATAGTTGAAGTCCGATAGCAGTCTAGAGGATGCGCTGATGGACCAGAATCCGCAAAATTCTGCCAACGAGCTTACTCTCCCGGCAGATTAAGTCGCGCTAAGCGCAGTCAGGGTCTTCAACGAAGGTCGTGCGCAAAGGCGCCACGGCGGCGTTTCCCGGCCAGCGCGGTTTTTGTTGGCGCCAGCATGGGCGATGATACGGTCATCACGGGCAATGAACGATCAAATACTGGGCATCGGCAATCAGGATGCTTGCCGCCTGGGACGTCACTTTCTTTCCGGTCTGCGCGCGCAGCTCGCTGATGAAGTTCCGATAGGTGGTATTTGCATTCTTGCAATCGTGCTTCGCACGGTAAGCCGCTGCCGCGTTCAATTTCTGGAGGAGAGAGGTGGCCTCATCCTGCGTGATCGCCCCGATCGAGCGGAAATATCTCACCTCATCCTTGATACTTTGGGCGGTGACGATGATGCTGAAGGTGACAGTCGTAGTGCTGTCATTGTCGACATTGTCCACGGCATTGACATTGAAGGTGTGTGTGCCCAGTGCCAGTTCGGTAAGCAACTTCACGGGCAATCCATTCGCCACGGTTACCGCCGTGGTGCCGTCGTGTAAGGTGGTTTGACCATCGATGTCGGGAAGGTCGCTTTGCACCCCCGAGCCCATTCCATCGCTGATGGTGTAGTTGATCGTGAAGCTATCGCTATGCAGATACTGTTTGGCAACGGGTGCGTTGATTGTTGTCATGGGCGCGGTGGTATCCAGATAGACCAGCTGGACATGTGCGGGGGTTTCATCATTTCCAGCGTTGTCGGTGGCGTAGGTGTCTATCTCGTACAAACCATCCGCTCCGCTTAGGTTGAAAGTGGCAGAGAACCCCTCAACTGAGGTATATGATGGCGGAGTGCTTCCGCTCGGAAAGAAGCGATACCAAACATTCCAAATTCCCGAAGCATCATCCGCCCCTGTGACTGTGAATGGAGTCACCGCGGCTACGAAAAGCTGGCTGCCTGCATACTGAGGCGAACCGATAGTTAAGGTGCTCTGCGGCGCGGTCGTGTCTTCTCCTTGGAACTTGGTAAGGACGTTACGAGTGATCTGCGCAATTGCGTCGTTGCGACAGCTAACGAGTTCTGGATGAAACCAGGGGTAGCCGCATTGCGTGCGAACCGGCGGGCCGTTGTTGGCGCCATCCGCGGTCGTGAGCCCGGTAAAGTAATCGTCGAGTCCCCAGCCCCACTCCATCGTAGCGGCGTTGAAGACCCAGGCGCCGCTGCTCGCCTGGTAGATGGTCATCCCCCAGTCGAACCGGTCGTCCGGCCAATCGGGCCAGGGATTGCTGCAGAAGTTCTCGGTCGGCCGCTTAAAATAGGGGCCAATTGGATCCTGGTGACAGACCGGATCCAGCTTACCGCCGGACGCGTGGAAGGTTTGCCACGATCGGTACCACCCGTCGAAGTCCTTCCCGTCGAAGTTGGGTGGCAACGGATAGCCGCCGGATGCATTTGGCCAGGCAAAATGCGGAACCTGCGTGTGGAGCAGAAGCTGCAAACCGTTTGGCTTCGGGAAATCGTCGCGCGTCGAGTTCCACTCGACGCCGATGAGCCCGGGGAGCACGTCGTCAACCTTGAGGCCCGTGTTGGCAAAAACCCAGTGGCCGAGGTTCGCCTCCATGTCCTTCGTAACGACGATGTCGCCACCGTACCTGGCGTCGATGAGGTGCCCCGGATCCCACATGCCGCCGACCAGCGTCTGCTCGGTCTGGCTCACTCCGTTTGAGTCCACGAGGCAGGTGAAGTTGCAGTTCTTGATCGCGCAGTGCTGGCCCGCCGCGCAGTCGGCGTCCGACGCGCATTGCGTCATGGTCCCGTCAGTGCAACGGTTGTCGAGCGCGACCGAGATCGTGCGGTTGGGTGCTCCGCTTGAGCTGGGTTCCAGATCGATGGGCCAGAACGCGTAGTTCGCGCTGAAGAACCCGAGCCCGACGCCGCTGTCGCGCGCCTGGATGATGTGCGCCTTCATGTCGTGCGACCAGTATTCGTCGTGGCCAACGGAAAGGAACCCTTTCCCTCGGAGTAATCGGCCGACATCTTCGTGAGTATCGACATTAGTGATATAGGTCACGTCATAAGCGTGGCGCTCGAGCCAGCGGACCATGCTGTACTCGATGGACACGGGGGCAATCGTGCCCAGGAAATCGCCCGCGCCGGCGCCCTGGGGCGGGTTGCCGGCGGCGTAGGGGCGGTTGAACGAGACGCGATCGACCTGCTTCTCGCCCACCGTGTTGAAGGTATAGAGCGACTGGCCGAGCCACCCGTTATAGGCCTGATAGGTCGTCACCGATTGCTGGAAAACGATGTCGGCATTCCGCGTATCGCGCACGGTGAAGGTGATATAGCTCTCCTTACCCGACGTATTGCCGTGTAGTTTCGCCAGATAAATGCCGCTCACCCACGAGGTGGGCAGGTGAAGATGAAAAGGATTGGTCCAGTTGCACTCTACTAGCTCTTTGGTTGGATCAACTGTGGGAATTACCTGGTTAACGCCGGTTAACGTTTGTGGGCCGAATACCTTTCGGCCGCCCTTGCCGCCATACCAACCCATCCGATAAACGGTTAACGAATAGGTCGCATCCTGAGTATTGACGAAGAGATCAATATCGCCGCCTACCGGCACGCTGGTTAGCGAGGCGTAGCCTTCAATCTGGCGGTTATCGGCCGGGTTAGTCAGCTCCCACGCAGTCGTGCCGGGTTGCAGATTCTCATCTTCAATCAGGTTCGCCTGCACTGCGCCCGAAAAAGCAAAGCAAGCGCAGGCAAAGAGAAGAAGGACCAAAGCGCGCCAGAGGGGCAGTGCACTATTTAGCAAGGCAATCTTAGTTATCGATCGAGTCGGCTGGGCCATAGGACTATTCCTCCGCCCGGTGGTTAGCTGCCGGAATTCAAGTCCGAAAACGGTGGAAGAAGCCACCGGGAGGGGCGCCTTACGCCGAATCCAGATCGATTGTAGGGTGCCTGTTCAGATCGATTCTTGTCAATATAAATATTCTGGCCTTTGCTACTTCCTTTCGGAGACTCAAGGGGCAGAAGCTGCATGCGAACTATGCTTGTCCTGGGCGCGATCCAATGGAACCGTCGTTCGAATTAATTGGAGGCACGATGAGGCACTGCCACAGAAAATGAAAATCGCTATCATTGGCTCGGGCGGGCGGCTCGGCGCCGCTCTTGCGCGTGAGTATGCTCGCGACTACGAGGTGATGAGCTTCGACCGGAGTCAGCTTGATCTGGGCCAGCTCGATCGCGTCCGAGCTTCGCTTTCTCAGGCGAAGTTTGAGTTACTGATCAATTGCGCTGCGCTAACCAATGTTGATTACTGCGAATCGCACCGGGAGGAAGCTTTTGTAGTTAACGCGGAGGCGCCACGGTTGTTTGCCGAGATAGCTAACGAGAAATCGGCCAGACTAGTTCACTTCAGTACCGACTATGTTTTTGATGGCAAAAAAACGGATCCCTATGTTGAGGAAGATAAAGCGGCTCCCTTGAGCGTTTATGGGGAATCCAAGCTGGAAGGGGAACGTCGCGTGCTGGAGGTTTCGTCAAACAATCTCATAGTTCGTCTTTCCTGGGTCTTCGGACCGGATAAACCGAGCTTCATCGATCAAATCATTCAGCGTGCTCGGGAGAACGATGTGGTCACAGCCGTAGCCGACAAATTTTCTGCGCCTACCTATACCATCGATGTAGCGAGTTGGCTGCGTCTGGTCGTCGAAAAAAACGCGAATGGGATTTTGCATCTGGCCAACAATGGCGGATGCAGCTGGCAGGAATGGGCCCAATATGCGGTCGATGTTTGCCGTAACCTCGGACTTCCTTTGAAGGCTCAACGAGTTGGAGCTGTCTCGCTCGCGGATATGAAAAATTTCGTCGCGCGCCGCCCAGTGCATACGGTGTTATCGAGCGCGAAATTCACCGCCCTGACCGGGGTGCAACCACGCCATTGGCGCGAAGCGGTTGCTGAATATATTAGCGCCCACGTTTCTAAAAAATGAACACGAACTTCTTGAGGTTGATTGGAGTTCTCGCCTTAGCTACGCTCGCCCAAAGCGCGCGCGCGGAGCTGAAGTGGGAACAGACGTCGGTTGATCTGCGCCCGGCGTTTAACGACAAGCAAGCGGTCGCGCATTTCAAATATGAAAATGTCGGGAACACACCGGTCCATTTTAAGTCCGTCCACGCGTCGTGCGGTTGTACCACAGCGCAGACGCAAAACGAGCAGGTTGCTCCCGGTCAGAAGGGCGAGATTACTGCGACCTTTAACATTGGCGGCCGCACCGGCACGCAAGTCAAGACTGTTACAGTTCAGACCGACGATCCCGATCCCGCGCGCTCCACTATTGTGCTTACGCTTAAGGCGGTTATTACGCCGTTACTCGAGATCCAACCAGCACTTGTTTATTGGCAGAATGGTGAGGAGCCCAAGCCGAAGATTATCACCGCAAAAGCAAACAAAGACGCCGCCATCAAGAAACTGGATGTTGCGTCGTCCACTCCCGATTTCACTGCCAAAGTTGCCGCCGGCTCTGCTCCGAACGAATTCAAGATCAGTGTCCAACCTCGCGATACCACCAAGGCTGTCTACGCAACTTTGACGATCAAATCCGATTCCCCAGTCAACGCTGGAAGCATGTTGGCGGCGGCGGCGCGGGTAATGCCTCCCGCAGCGGCGGCCAAGTCTACGCTTTCTACGATCCGACACGACCTGGCCACGCCAGCGGCGACGGCCGCATCACCCAGTCAGTAAAACCGTGAAGGCGAGCGCGGTCCGACAAGCGCTATTGCTCATTGCGCTCGCCTTCGTGCCGGCGATCGGTGAGGCAATTTACTTCCGCGACAAAGTTTCCTGGCAATCGCCCGATCGCTCTTCCGAGATGGTCGCTCTCGATCAAGCGCAGTCGTGGGGCGCAAACGCGATCTGGGTAGACGCGCGGCCAGACAATGAATTCGAACAGGGTCATGTCCCGGGCGCGATCCCGTTGAATGAAGATCGCTGGAACGAATTGCTGCCAACGCTTCTCGCGCAATGGTCGCTCGAAAAAAAAATTGTCGTCTACTGCAGTAGTCAAAGTTGCAACGCCAGTCGCGAAGTAGCGCGCCGTTTGAGGGATGAAGCCGGCTTAAAGGATGTCTTTGTTCTGCAAGGCGGATGGGAAGAATGGCTCAAGGACGAGAGGTGAAGAAAACGCTCAACGCTCAACGCTCAACGCCCAACGTCCAACGCAGCAACCTGATTCTACCATTGCGCGTTGGGCGTTTGACGTTGGACGTTGGGCGTTTGCTTCTCTTGTAAGATGGACTTGTCCTCGCGCAATATCCTTTGGCGCATTGTCGCTCTTATCGTCGGTGCTGTTTTCATTTACGCGGGCGTGGTTAAGGCTATTGATCCGCTTCGATTCGCCATCGATATCGACAATTACAAAATGTTGCCCTGGGCGATAGGCGTTCGACTCGCCTTTTATTTGCCTTGGCTCGAATTGCTCTGCGGCCTTGCTCTTATCCTGCGGTTCTTTTACCGCGGGGGATTGTTGATTTTGACCGCACTGACCTTCGTCTTCATCGCGGCAAGTATCATTGCAAAGGTGCGGGGGCTCGACATTACCTGCGGTTGTTTCGGTCACGCGAGCAAGAACTGGAGCTTCACTACCCATCTCACCCTCGATTTCGCGATTTTCATTACTCTAATCGCGCTTTGGATTTCAAGCCGCGCGCAACAACGAGAATTGTAGGGCAGGCGCTCCGCCTGCCACGCTGTTTGGATCGCAACCGGGAACGGCTGCCCTACAATGCGATTTTCAACTACGACATCTGTCGTTTCGATTCGCCGCCGAGAATTGTAGACCCCGGCTATCGCCTGCCATTTCTCGACAACATCCTTGAAGGTCGGTAGGAGCGAATATTGTACGCAAAGCAACTGCACCTATGAAGTGGCATCTGAAAGGGAAATGGCTCGGTCATCCATTGCACCCAATCCTGGCCCATGTGCCGATGGCGATGTGGCTCGGCCTGCTCCTGACAAAAGATCATGATCCGAAAACTTAAATCTGAGGGTTACCGCTTATATTCGCGGAAGAAGAACCCAAAGACAGGCAAGCGTAGGAATCTTGGCACGTTTAAGACGCGCGCGGCTGCGAAGAAACACGAAAAAGCGGTGCAGTATTTCAAGCATCGCTGAATTGCTCTTGGAACACAGGCTTGTAGTCTGTGCGCCCAGCGGAGTTGCACTCCGCTAAAGGAAGAGGTCCGCCTGCGAAATTCCGTGAACCAGCGGGTTACAAACCCGCTGGGCGCAGAGGCCACCGGCCTGTGTTCCTGCAGCGAGATTCGCCATCTATCTCGGGTGGCCGATAGTGCCAAACTCGCCTTGTTGCTGAATTAGTTTGGCCACCAGCGCGGTCCAGCCGGTTTGGTGGGAAGTGCCAAGGCCACCACCGTCATCGCCATTAAAGTACTCGTGGAACCAGCAGAGCTCGAAATCGGTTTCGGGGTTAAATGCGCCGGCGGAAGCCCGCAGAAAAGGCCGCTCGCCTTTCTCATTACGCAGCCAGAGCTTGATCAAACGGTTTGATAGTTCATTGGCGACTTCCTTCAAAGTCAAATACGTGCCGGACCTAGTGGGGCATTCCACTTTGAATTCATCACCGTAGTAATGATGGAACTGCTGGAGCGACTCGATCAGAAGGTAATTGATAGGAAACCAGACCGGCCCGCGCCAGTTGGAGTTGCCGCCAAAGATTCCAGTTTGTGACTCTGCCGGTTCATAGTTCACCACTTTCTCTTCACCTCGGAGAATCAGGCGGTATGGATGATCCCGATGATACTTGCTCACCGAACGAATGCCGTAGTCGCTCAGAAATTCGTCCGGATCGAGCATGCGCCGCAGCAGACATTTCATTCGATGGCCGCGAGTAAGCGCGACGAGCCGAGTCTCGCGCATGCCAGGCTCCTGCCAGCGCGAGACCAACCCGGCGAGGTCGGGCCGACGCTCTAGATACCATTCAAGTCGCGACTTGAATCCGGGTAGTGCGTCGATCAACTGCCATTGGATAGTTTCTACTGCGAGCAAGGGCATCAAGCCGACGATCGATCGGACCTTCAATGGTAAATAGCGCCCACCCGGCGTATGCAACACGTCGTAGTAGAATTCATCTTCTTCGTCCCAGAGACCAACCCCACCCAGATTGTTCATAGCGGCGGCAATGCCGAGGAAGTGTTCGAAAAACTTGGTTGCGATATTTTCGTAAACGTGATTTTCGCGGGCGAGTTCAATCGCAATCCGCATTAGGTTCAGCGAAAGCATTCCCATCCAACTCGTGCCATCGCTTTGTTCAAGATGGCTACCGTCGGGAAAGGAGGCGCTACGATCGAATACGCCGATGTTATCGAGCCCGAGGAATCCTCCCTGAAAGATGTTGTTACCTTCGGAATCTTTCCGATTCACCCACCAGGTAAAGGCGAGCAGCAGTTTGTGGAAGATCGTTTCCAAAAACGCGCGGTCGCCTTTGCCGGACTGTTTGCGCTCGATTTGGAAAACGCGCCAGGCTGCCCACGCCAGTACGGGCGGATTTACATCGCTAAAGTTCCATTCGTAAGCGGGGATCTGGCCGTTGGGATGCTGATACCATTCGCGAACAATGATATCGAGCTGGCCTTTGGCAAAGTGCGGATCGATCAGGGCAAGGGGAATACAATGAAAAGCCAGGTCCCAAGAGGCATACCATGGAAATTCCCAGCTATCGGGCATTGACATGACGCGCTCGTTGTAAAGATGTCGCCAATCGGAATTACGACCACTCCAGCGCGATGCTGGTGGAGGGGGACTTGCCGGATCACCGGCCAGCCATTCTTCCACGATGTAGTAGTAGAACTGCTTGGTCCAGAGCAGGCCCGCCAGGGCCTGGCGTTGAATCGCCCTGTATTCGGCACCTAGATTAACCGGCGCGATCGTCTCATAAAATTCGTCGGCCTCGGCTTTGCGCGCCGCAAAGATTTCATCGAAGTCGGAAAACGCGTTGACTGGACCTATGTCGACGAGCCGTCCTGGAGGGGCGAGCTCCTGCGAGCCCGGCGTCGCAGGAGCTCCGCCCTCCACTCGCGTTAGTCGCAAACGAACAGTCCGCGACTCGTTAGGCGGAATTGTGAATTTGTAATGCGCAGCGGCCTTTGTTCCAACTTTGTTGGAATTAACGAAGTCGATCCTATCCTGAACGACCGCGTCATTGATCGAATCCTTGACATATCGCGATCGATTTGGGACGCCCCACAAACGTTCGAGGTTAGATTCGTTTTCGGTGAAGAGAAGGGCGTCGGCATTCTCGCAATGGAGTTCGTAGCGGCCAAGCACACCATGGCTGGCTTCGATCATCGCAGGCGTGCCTCCGCGCAAAATCGGTTTGCTAGCGTCACGGCCCCAGCTCCAGGTATTGCGAAACCAAATCGTCGGCAGAGAATGCAGAGTAGCCGGATCGGGGCCGCGATTAGTCGCGGTTGCGCGAATCAAGATATCTTCGGCCGTGGCCTTGGCGTAGGTAATCTCGATGTCGAAGTAGCGCTGCTCCGACAGAGCATCCGTGTGCCATAGTTCGAATTCTGGTTCCATTCGTGATCGGCCACCGTTGCGGTTAACTAACTCCTGGTAAGGAAATCGAGTTTGCGGGTAACGATACAACAGCCGCAGGTAGGAATGGGATGGTGTGTTATCGAGATACCAGTAGAGTTCCTTGACATCTTCGCCGTGATTGCCTTGCGGCCCGGTTAATCCGAATAACCGTTCTTTTAGAATCGGGTCCTGACCATTCCAGAAGGCCCAGGCGAAGCAGAGCCGCTGCTTGTAGTCGCAAATTCCGGCCAGGCCGTCTTCGCCCCAGCGATAAGCACGCGAACGCGCTTGCTCATGCGTCAAGTAGTTCCAGGCGTCGCCGTTCGCGCTATAATCCTCCCGCACTGTTCCCCATTGCCGGTCGCTCAGATACGGTCCCCACAGGTGCCAGCGTTGTTTTCGCGAATTATTTTCTTCGATGCGCCTTTGCTCTGCGTTCATATCGACCGACTTAATTCCGATGCATACATTTGATTAACTCTGGTAACAAACGCCGAATGAAGAAGGTTTTTGAAATGCCTAAGATCTGTATCCAAAGTCGACAATCCATTGCGGCGAGAACGCTCGCCGCCCAACTCATGTCGGACATAACCCGACAACGGCGGGGCGCTTTGGGCTTGATTTTGACGCCACTTTTTACTTGAATCGCCGAGTGCCGATGGGTAATCGGGTGAGTTCACTGACTGGGGCTAGCGCGAGCGCGCAAAACGGAGCCATAGCGTTTACCACCACGCAATGGAGCGTTGTCTTAAACGCGCAAGGTAAATCGGCATCGGCGCAGGAAGCGCTGGAAAAACTCTGTCGCATTTACTGGTGGCCACTCTACGGCTTTGTCAGGCGGCAGGGTTACAATCCAGAGGAAGCGCAAGATCTAACGCAGGGGTTTTTTGCCATGCTGCTGCAGAGAAGGGACCTGGACGCAGTTCGCCGGGAAAAGGGTCGATTGCGTTCTTATCTTCTCGCGTCGCTCAAGAATTTCATAGGTAAGGCGCGTCGTCGCGCCATGACCGTTAAGCGCGGTCAAGGCCGGTCTCTTGTGGCGCTGGAAGAATTGCTCGCGCGGGAGCGTGCCGATGTGGAATTAGCGGACACACTCACCGCTGAGCGAATTTATGAGCGACGTTGGGCCTTAACACTGTTGGAACAAGTGCTGGCTCGGCTCGGAGAGGAATATCGTGTCGCAGGAAGTGCCGCGTTGTTCGAGCAGCTAAAGCAACAATTAACTGAAGACCCTGGCCGGCCATCGCAGGCCCAGATCGCGCAGGAATTAAGCATGACGGAAAATGCGGTGAAGCAGGCGTTTTATCGCTTGCGCCAGCGCTATCGGTTGTTGCTGCGCGATGAGATAGCTCAAACGGTGGCGGAGCCTGGCGATGTGGAAGACGAGCTGCGGCATTTCATTGCCATATTGCAAACGTAACCTCTAACAAGATTCAGGACAGTACGTATGGAGGTGAGTGAACACTCGAGCATCAGCACGGCGACTTCCGACCGCGTTTGCGGCAAATGCGGAAGCAAGATCCTGGCCGATGCGCCGCAAGGACTTTGCAGTCTATGCCTGTTTAAGAGTGCTATTGGATCGCTCTCGACCGAAGACGACGAACCTCTCGGATTGAGCGCAGCGCAGATAAACTTCGATGACTACGAGTTGTTACAGGAAATTGGCCGGGGCGGCCAGGGCGTAGTCTATCGGGCCCGGCAGAAAAGTCTCAACCGAGCGGTCGCACTGAAAGTCATTGGTGTTGGCAGCTGGGCCACTGAGGCACATCTGAAACGCTTCCGTCTTGAGGCCGAAGCCGCCGCCAGCCTCAACCATCCATTCATCGTTCCCATCCACGAAATCCGCGAGCGCGGCGGTTACTGCTACTTCAGCATGAACCTGATCGATGGTGGCCAACTGGACGAAGTAGTTAAGCGCGGGCCACTGTCCGTCCGTCGCGCCGCAGAACTGATCGCGAAGCTTGCACGCACTGTGCACTATGCGCACGAGCACGGCATTGTGCATCGCGACATCAAACCGGGAAACATCTTGCTTGATGCAGAAGGCGAACCGCATCTTACCGATTTCGGCCTGGCCCGGTTGATCGAAACGGAAAGCAATGTGACCCGGACGACGGACGTTTTGGGCACACCCAGTTACATGGCTCCGGAACAAGCCAGCGGTAATAACGCAGAGATTACCTGCGCGACGGACATTTACGCGCTCGGCGCAGTTTTCTACCAACTACTAACCGGCCGCGTCCCTTTTCTTGGACGGACGGCTTACGAAACAGTTCGGTTGGTTTTGGAAACTGATCCGCGGCCACCGCGCCTTGTAAATCCGAAGGTCGATCGCGACCTTTCCACGATCTGCCTCAAGTGTCTCGAGAAAGATCCCAAGCACCGTTACACTTCCGCTCTCGCCCTGGCCGAAGACCTTGAGCGGTGGCTGCGACACGAGCCAATCCAAGCTCGACCTATTGGTTTCTTCACCCGCGGTGGTAAATGGCTACAACGCAATCCAGCTAAGGCTATTGCAGTAGCATCGCTGGTTGCATTGATAGCGGCGGTAGGTGGGATCATTTGGAAAAGCGACTTATTCCATCCTCGGCCCCCTACCGGCATTGCTGTGCTCCCATTTCAAAATTTAAGCCAAAATCGGGAGAACGCCTTTCTCGCGACCGGCATGCAGGACGAAATCATCACGCAACTGGCGAAGATCGGTTCACTCAAAGTGATCTCGCGAAGGTCGACCGAGCAGTACGGAAGCAAACCGAAGTCGGTTGCCGGAATCGCCAGGGAACTCGGCGTCGCCGGAATTCTCGAAGGCAGCGTGCAAAAAACAGGCAACTCCATTCGGGTCAACGTGCAACTGATCAAAGCTGTGACTGAGGCGCAACTTTGGGCTGAGACCTATGACCGCGAGCTGATCGACATGCTCAAAGTGCAGAGCGACATCGCCCAACAGGTCGCGACCGCGCTGAGCGTAAGACTAACAGCGGCTGAAAGAGCGCGCATCGACGAAAAGGCTACTAGTAATCCGGAAGCTTACTCGCTCTACCTGAAAGGCACGGAAGTCTTGCGGCGACCGGCGACCGGGGCTGTGCAGATGGAAGAAGCACTGCCTTTCTTCGAGCAGGCGATCGCGCTCGATCCACACTTTGCCCTCGCCCACGCCCGCCTCGCCCTCGCGCACAGTCGCATCGCCGCTTTCTATGATCCATCGCCCATGCACAAAGAAAAAGGACGCACAGAAGCGGAGGAAGCGCTGCGCTTACAGCCTCAACTGAGTGAAGGGCACGTCTCCCTCGGATTCTATTATGGTCGCGTCGCACGTGACTACGACGCAGCCTTGAAGCAATATGAACTGGCGCGTCGAACGGCGCCTAACGATGTCTACGTGGTCTACGGCATTGCGCATGTGCAGATGCGACGTGGACAATATCGCGCCGCCATTGCCAACTGGGAGCGGGCCACGTCGCTCGATCCGATGAACTGGCAGATGTTCGATGGTCTTGGGAACGCCCTGGCTGCAGTCGGCATGCTGCCGGCGGCGGAGCGAGCCAAGCGGCGTGCCCAGGAATTGGTACCGGGACAAGCGGAGAAGTTCCTTGAACAACAATCCTGGGGCTGGATTTACTACGATCTCACCGGTAGCACGGAGAAGCTCGAGGAGAGCATAGCCTACAATCAATCCGCGGACGACTCAAACGGGGTGATCGCACTCGCGACTTATCTTGTCGCTATGGTTCAGCGCGACTACGATCGTGCGTTGCGCGTTGTCGAAAAATCGCCCACCACGATTTTCGAAACGTTCGACGGACCGCGCGCGACGAAAAAATTTCTGCGCGGAACCATCGCGCTGGCGCGTGGCGACACGGAGAAAGCGCGACCACTTTTCGAGGCCGAACTGCCCTTTGCCCGCAGCGAGCTGGCCGAATCGCCGGATTCAGCGCCGCGTCATGCGCAGCTAGGATTAGTCTGCGCCTATCTCGGGCGGAAGAAAGAAGCGGTCGCGGAAGCGCAACGCGCCGCGGAATTGTTGCCGATTTCGGCAGACGCGTTTGAAGGTCCCGTCGTCGCTCTTACCGTAGCGGAAATCTACGGCCGGGTCGGCGAAGAAGAGCAGGCCATCACGTTGCTCGAAAAACTCCTGACAGTGCCGAACGGCCCAACGCAGCTCGTGTTGAAGGACTGGAATTGGGATCCGCTGCGCGCGAATCCACACTTTTTAAAGCTTGCTGAAGGACCGACGGCCAAAATCATTTACGATTGACGCCATTCGTAACGCATAAATCCCGGGTGGATGTCGTGAGCCGGGATCAGTGGCTTTGCCCCCAGCGAAAGCTCAGCGCGATAGCGTCGAATTCATGGGCGCTCATACTCCAAACAGATTTCCTCACGTCGGACAGAGCTGCACAAAAAAATTCCAAAAACTGCCGCCCGCGACGTGGTGGAAGAAGGGCGAAATCGACCACTCATGATTCAATGGTTTGCAACTAGCGCGGCATGGGTTGGGGAGAAGGATCTCGCCTGCGAACAGCTTGCCGCCGCCATTCGCTATCCGGGCAGCCTTTCGTATGGCCAATTGAAGTTGTTCCCATTCTGGGATCCGCTGCGGAGCGATCCTCGCTTCGAGAAAATCGTCGCCTCCCTCGCGCCGAAGTAGTTCTGGGGAGCATACGCAGCTCGCGTGTTACGCCACTCCGGCTCGGACTTTTGGCGGCTCGCCGAAAGCACCTCGGCGCCTGGGATTGGGAAGCGTGATTCGTTGAAGCGTTATATTGTCTCCGCTTCAACCCTTCAACGCGTTAACGATTTCTTACGTTCCGCATAACCTAGCGGCAGATTTGGGACTGTACACGTGTGAAGGGCCGTGACGACCTTCCATTAGGAAGCCAGAAAAACCAGACAACCGGAGGAAATCATGAACAATCTAAATATCGATCACAGAAATAAGACTACAGCGCCATTAACTTTGCCATGCCGGTCGCCTTTCCGGAGGAGCTTGTTTCTGGTCGCTCTCAGCTGCTGGGCGCTTCTTTCCGGAGCCCGCGCGGTTAGTCCGCCACCGGACGGAGGCTACCCTGGCAACAACACGGCTGAGGGTGATAACGCGCTCGCGAGCCTGACAAGTGGCACCGCCAACACCGCCAATGGCTCAGGAGCGCTCGCCAGCAACACAAACGGCACTTCCAATACCGCAA
>Ga0193729_1000761_pt1 | contig 16682 bp, 13 predicted proteins | sample U1c2metaG_FD_143036 | JGI IMG/M metagenome (GOLD analysis project Ga0193729, IMG submission 143036) | Soil microbial communities from a riparian zone of the East river system, Colorado, United States - U1c2 | ecosystem: Environmental > Terrestrial > Soil > Riparian zone | place: USA: East River...
TGACGCCGGTATTCAACGCCATGTCCACGAATAAAACTCGAGTCGATCAGACCGTCGCCGCCGACTATCAAGCCTGAGGCAAAGCGATTGCCGCGACGCCGCTGTTCTTGGCGACGTTGCGGTCCCCGGCGGCGTTGCGCTCACGCTGGTCATGGCGCGGAACTCGTGAGCGAACGTCGAAACGCGGCGATGATGGCCGGTTGCGGCCGGCGGATGGCCGGGACGGCCTGATAGTTTTGCCAGCCGCCACCGAGGCTTTTGTAGAGCTGCACGAACTGCTCACCCTGGGCCACCTGAGCCACCGCATACTGCTCCTGTAGATCGTAGAATTCGCGTTCGGCATCGACGACGTTGAGAAAATCGGTGAGGCCGCGATTGTATCTGCGGGTCGCCAAATCAACCGCGCGCTCGCCCGCCAACACGGCGGTGCTCAATTTATCCATGCGGACTTGTTGCGCTTGATAGGCGTCGAGCGACGTGTCCACTTGCTGCACGGCGTTCAAGATGGTCTTGCGATAACTCACCATGCTCGCCCGAGCGGCCAGATGGGCAATATCCACTTGCGCGTCCAACGCGCCGAAATCCAGAAGCGGCCACACCGCTCCGGGTCCGAAGGACCAGATGTGTTTGCCGACACTCGGGAAGGTTCCCCAGCCTTGCGACTGGCTGCCAATCGAACCGATGAGGGCGACCTGGGGAAAAAGGTTGGCCGTTGCCACGCCGATGCGCGCGGTCGATGCCGCGAGTTCGCGCTCCGCTTGCTGAATGTCCGGCCGGCGCTTCAAGAGATCGAGGGGAACACCCGGTGCAGCTGGAGGAGGCATCGATGGAATGAGGTCGGGTTTCGAGAGCTCCTGAACCATGTTCTCGGGATACTCGCCGACGAGGACCGCAAGTGCGTACTGCGCCGCGTTGGCCTCGGCTTCCACCGGTGCGATCTCAGCCTCGAGCGTTGCCAGTTCGCGGGTCGCAAGAGCCACATCGAGCTCGTTCGTGATTCCGCGCTCATAGCGAATCGTGACGATGCGCAGCGACTCGCGCAGCACATCGCTGGCCTTGTGCAAGATGCTGGCGCGAACTTGAAAGCCCCGCAGATCAACATAGGCACGCACCACGTTAGCCACCACAGCCGTCAGGACATCGTAGCGGGCGGCGCGCGCCGCTTCGGTATCAGCCCGTGCAGCCTCGAATTCACGGCGGAATTTGCCGAAGATATCAAGCTCCCACACCGCATCGAAGCCTGCAATCGTGTTGATCTGCTGCAGACCCGTGCCGGTGTCCGCGGACCGAAGTCCCGCATCCGCGCGACCCTTGGTGAGGTCACTTCCGGTGCCGCGCCCGGCGGCGGCGCTGGCGTCCACGTCCGGCAATGCGTGTCCCAGGACGACCGCCTCGTAAGTGCGTGCTTGCTGCAAGCGGTCCAACGCGATTTCCAGGTCGAGGTTGGACTTGACGGCGCGATCCACGAGCGAGTCCAATTCCGCGTCGTTCAACGCGCGCCACCAGGTTGCCAAGTCCGGAGCAGGGGACTTAGGGGTGGCGTCCGAGCCAAGCGACCCGGCACCCGTTGTTGCCGCGAAATCCGCCGGCTCATCCGGAGGCGGCGTGCGGTAGCGGGGACCCGCCGCACAGGCGGCCAGTCCGGCGATCAATCCGGCGATCAAGCCAGGAACGGTGAACCGTAGCGCCTTCATTGACCGGCCGACTGCGTGCGCAGGGGTTTATCGGCCGCATCGGGTTCATTGACGGCGACCGTTTGACCGGACGAAATCTGGCTGCTGATATTCAATACCAGCTTGTCGCCGGGCTGCACACCCGAGGCCAGTTCGACCAAGCTGCCGTTATCGCGAGCGATCACGACATTGTCGAATTGGATCTTGCCGCCGGCGTCGACTTTCGCTACTTGCGTGCCGCTCGCGCGAAATATCAATGCGGCTGCGGGAACTTCAACCAACCCGCGGGGCGGAAGCCGAAAGGCAACATTGACGTACATTCCAGGCACCAGCGAATGATTGGCGTTGGGCATGTCCACCTCCACCCGCATGGTGCGGGCTTGCGCGTTGATGGATTCCGCGGATCTGGCGATCGCACCTGAGAAAACTCCGCCCACCGCGCCGGTCGCGCGTATTTCCGCCGGCACTCCCGCTTTCATCAATTCTCCGGAGGCGCTCTGTGGAACGTCGACGAAAATGCGCAACGGATCGGTTTGCGCCATGCGATACATCGGCGTGGTTGTCGATCCGCTGCCGGCTGTAACGAGATTGCCGGCATCGATCTTGCGTTCGGTGATGGTTCCGTCGAAAGGCGCCTTGACCTGTTTGAATTCGGTCAATGCGTTGTATTGATCGACTTTGGATTTATCCAGATTGACTTGCGCATTGGCCGCGTAGAGGCGCGCTTCTGAACTTTCGTAGTCTGCTTTCTTGGACTCCCGCTCTTGGTCGGACACCACTCCTTTGGGCGAATCGCGCCAACGCTCATTGGTGGTCTTGCTGAATTCGGCTTCAGCCTTTCGCGCTCCAACCTGCGCTTCCGACGCTTTGAGTTGAGCTCGAGCAGCTTGCAACTCCGCGTCGAGCTCCGGCGTCTCGATGGTCGCAAGCAGCTGGCCTTTCTTGACGTGATCGCCGATGTCCACCAGCCACTTGGCGACATAGCCATTGACGCGTGCGTAAATCGTCGTTTCAAACCATGCCGCGGTTTCTCCCGGAAGGACCAGGTCCTGACCCGCGGTCGCAGGCCGGGCGATGACCACATCCACCGGCGGCGGCGCCGAATAAGCTGCCTCGCCAGCTTTGGCGACCGCGTGCGCGTGAAAATAACGCACGAGAATCACGGCAACAAAGCAAGTCAGCAAGAACGTCGCGGCGAAGCCGACCGCGCGCTTCGTGCGCTGACCCGTCTCCGCGGAAAAGCTTGTCGACACCTCGTCTTCCTCAGTGCGCGACACATTGTCCGGAAACTGACCATGAGAGGACTTCTCGCTCAGCAGCGGCGGCTTCTCGGGATGGTCCAGATCACGCGATTGCATTGGCGCCGCCTTTAATGTTCGAATCAGTGACGGCCGCCGGTTGGCGGCGCAATAATTTATACATGGTGGGGACAAAGATCAGTGTCGCAAATGTCGCGAATAGCAGGCCGCCAATCACTGCCCGGCCCAGCGGCGCATTCTGTTCGCCACCTTCACCTATCCCTAAGGCCATGGGTACCATGCCGAGGATCATTGCCCCGGCCGTCATGAGGACCGGCCGCAGGCGTGTGTAGCCCGCGCTGATCGAGGCGCGCAACGGATCGTCGCCCACCGCCATGCGTTGATTGGCGAAGCTCACCACCAAAATGCTGTTCGCCGTGGTCAAACCGATGCACATGAGCGTCCCCATCAGTGCCGGTACGCTCATGGGGGTTTGAGAAAGGAACAGCATCCACAGCACGCCGCCCAAGGCAAATGGAACCGCCATCAGCACGATGAGCGGATCGATCCAGCTCTGGAAGTTCATGACGAGAAACAGGTACACCAGAATGATCGCGAGTGCGATGCCGGTGAACAACCCGGCGTAGCTTTCGCGCATGGTCTCTACCTGACCGCTCAAGGTCACCGTCAAGGCCTTCGAAGCATCCGGACGGTGTTCTTTCAATACCTTGTCGATATCTTGGGCCGCGCCATACAGGTCACGCCCCTGCACATCGGCGTGCACATCAAAAACCGGGCGAATGTTCAGCTGCGAGGTCACCATCGGCACCGCCTCGCGGCCAAACGACGCCAAATTCAGGAGGAGCTGCCCGGATGTCGCGCCTGCCGCGGAGGTCACGGGCATCGTCTGCAAATCCTGCGACGAGCGAATCCGGTAGGTTGGGACCTGGACCACCAGGGGATAGCTCACGCTATTGCGCGGATCCACCCAGAAATTGGGCGCCGTTTGCGCACTTGAGTTGGTGGCCACCAAGACGTTATTGGCCGCCTCTTGCTGCGTCACTCCGGTCTGAGTCGCGAGCGCGCGATCCATGTCCACCGTGAGGGCCGGCGCATTGGGCACCTGAAAAACGTGGGAATCCACGACTCCAGCGACGCCGCGCAAAGCCTGGGCGATTTGCGACGCCAGAGCAAAGGCGGCGTCCTGATCCGGCCCCGAAATCCTGACATCGATCGGCGCCGGCTGTCCGAAATTGAGAACCTGGTCGACAATGTCCGCGGGTTGAAAAAAGAACTGAAGTTCAGCAAAGCGCGCGGGCAGCTCACGGCGCAGCATGGCGATGAGTTTTGCCGTGGGGGTATGTTTTTCAGTCAATGAAATCAATATCTCGCCGTCCATCGGTCCCACCGTGGCCGAGTCGCTCAGGGCAATATTGATGCCGCTATACGGCAACCCGATGTTATCCAGCATCACATCGATTTGTTCGTTGCCGACGAGCTTCCGAATCTGCGACTCGACCTCAGAAAAGTACTGCTGGGTTTTCTCCAGCCGCGTTCCCGCGGGCGCCCTGACGTGCAGGCGCATCTGGCCGGCATCCACTTGCGGGAAGAAATCGCGTCCCAGCAAGGGAAACAGCAGCGCGGACACCACAATCAAGACGATGAAAGCCGTTACGGTCAGGCGCGCCTGAGAAAGTGCCCACGCCAGCGTATCGCGGTAGCGTTCGCGAAATCTCTCGAAGCCCCGTTCAAAGCCCGCTTGAAATCGGACCAGCGGATTCTTGGGGTGGGTATTCTCCTTGCCCGGCTTGTGGGCCGGTTCTGCCGAAAATTCGTGCACGGCGCGACGCATCAAGAAATTGAACAGCACCGGAACCATGGTGAATGACAGTGCGAGGCTCGCCAATAATGAGCCGATGACGGAAAGCGACAGCGGTGAAAATAAATACTTTGCGGTGCCTTGAAGTAGAAACACCGGTACGAAGACGATGCAAATGCATAGTGTGGATAAAAATGTGGGTATCGCCACCTCGCTGGCGCCCACCACGATTGACTGATGCAGTGGTTCACGCATCGCGACGTGGCGCTCGATGTTTTCGATGACCACGGTTCCGTTGTCGACGAGAATGCCGATTGCCAAGGCAAATCCGCCCAAGGTCATGGTGTTCAGCGTCTGTCCGGTCAAATTGATGAATAGAACGGCGGTGATGATGGACAGCGGAATCGCGGCAAGTATGATCACCGACAGGCGGACATTGCCCAGAAACAAGATGATGACCAGCGCCGTCAGGGCGGCGGCCATGCACGCACTCAGAAGAACGCTATTCAGCGCCCCTTTCACGAACACCGACTGGTCGAACAGGGCCTTGACGGTCACGTCTTTGGGCAAGACCTTTTTGATGTCGAGCAGCGCCGCGCGCACGCCATCGATGACGGCAAGCGTCGATACGCCGCCGGTTTTGCGAATCGTCATGAGCGCGCCGGGGGTTCCATTGACCGACACGGAATTCGTCTGAACCTGAAATCCATCGTGCACATGCGCCACGTCGCGCATGAATACCGTTCGCCCGTCGACTTGCTTGATGGGAAAGGCATTGATGGATTCGATGACGTCCGGCGAGTTGTTCATGGCCAAGGTGTAATCCTTGTCGCCGATCTTCACGTCGCCTGCCGGCAAAATGACATTTTGATGCTGTAACGCGGAGCTGACATCCGAGGCGGAAAGGCCGCGCGCCTGCAGCGCGGCCGAGTCCAAGTCGGCCATGATCACGCGCGGCTTGCCGCCGTAGGGGTAGGGCACCTCCGCCCCGTGAACCACGGCGAGGGCCGGACGAATGATGTTCTGACCCAGGTCATTGAGCTTCGTATCGGGCAGCGCTTTGCTGGACAGGCTGAGCTGGATGATGGGCACATCAGTCGCGCCATAGCGCAATACCAGCGGCGGGGTGATATTGGGCGGCATGTACTTCAGCACCACCAGCGCGCTGCTGGCCAGCTGCGAGACGGCGCGCGTCACGTCAGCGCCTTCGTGAAGGTAGATCTTCTCCACCCCGACGCCTTCATAGCTGACGGCCTCGATTCGTGAGATGTCGTCCACCAGCGAGGCAAGCTGTCGCTCGTGCAGAGTCAATATGCGGTTCTGGATGTCTCGGGCGCTCATGCCGTTATAAGTCCAGACGACCGCCACCACCGGGATGTCGATTTCCGGGAAGATATCGATGGGCATTCGCAGTGCGGCTCCGATACCCATCAAGGTGATGAGAATGAGCGTGGCCACCACGGTGTACGGGCGTTTTAGCGCAATTTCGACGACGGACATGGTGCGCTCTGAAGGATCATGGTGCTGCCGCGCATGCGAACGGCGAGCTCCGTTCGGGTATTGGCATGGAGCTTATCCATGATTCGGCTGACATAGTTTTTGACGGTCCCCTCGGCTAGAGCCATTGCCTGGGCGATTTGTCGATTGCTGGAACCATCCGTGATCAGTCGCAGAACCCGCTCCTCCTTATCGGTGAGTTCCTCCGTTGAGAAGCCGTCGCCGATGGCCGCATCGGCGCGGGCAGGCGGCGCCGGTTGATCGAGCGTTGAACCGAGGGAATGGCGGGCAAGCGCAAGATGCCTGAATTGATCCATCACTTTTCTGGCAATCTGCGGCGTGAGCCGTGATTCGCCGCGGCGAAGTGCGCGAATGGTTTCCAGCAATTCATCCTCGCTGGCGTCTTTTAAAAGATAGGCTTGCGCGCCCGCTCGAACCGCTTCGAAAACAGTTTCATCGTCATCCAAGGTCGTGAGCACCAATACCTGTGTATTCGGCAGCGCCGACGTAATTTCGCGTGTGGCGGCCACTCCGCCCTTGACCGGCATGTGAAGGTCCATGAGCACAACGTCGGGGCGCAGAATGAGGGCCAGCTTGACCGCTTCGTCGCCATTGCTAGCTTGACCAACGCACTCCATGTCGGGGGCCATGGACAACAACAGCGCCGTCCCCCTGCGGACCAGGGCCTGATCTTCCGCGATGACCACGCGAATCGCCGCGTGCTGGACGTCAGCAACCGTCGTCATTCAGCAATCGTGATGCAAATCATTTCGCGATGCTGCGCTGGGAGCAGTTCCGCTGGGAAGTGACTTTGGTCACTTTCGAATAGTGACTTTCGACACTATTTGCACAGTCACGGGCCCGCCTACAATGAGCAGCGGTCGCTCATGGACACATCATGAAATATCGAACTTTGATGAAACAGCTTTCCGCGATGGGTCTCGCCGGTCTGGCACTAATGGCATGCAGCGGGGTGGGGGCATACGAAGAGCGCGCCAGCGCGGCAGATCAACAACTAAAGAATAATGTCGACAACGCGCTGAGCTCGGATCCTTACTTCTATGGGGCCCATGTGAGCGTTTCCGTCCGGAACGGGACTGTCGTGCTGCGCGGATTTGTCTTCAGCGACTGGGACCTGCGCGACGCAATCCGCATCGCTACCCGGGCCGCGGGCGGTCGGCGAGTGGTCGACGATCTGACCATTGAGGTGGCGGGACGACGTTAGCGATAGGTGTCCGACTGGAGGGCCTAGGCCGATCGTTTAGATCGGCGATGTCGCGTGAAACTCCGGCCCCCCAAGACCTTTAGCGGCTAAGTGGCTGTTTTTATTAGGCTGTCACAAAACCGTCACATTCCCTGCCGATAATCCCCGCCAAGCCTCAAGGCCCAAACAACGCCGGGCGGATGATTCAACTGGAGCGGCCATCAATGAAAATATATAAACGCCTCTTGATACTTTGCGTCGCAGCGTCTTTGAGCATTGCGGCTTCCGCCGCAGATATCTCGGGCGCCGGTGCGACATTTCCCTATCCGATTTACGCCAAGTGGGCGGATGCCTACAAGAAACTGACCGGTGTCGGTCTCAACTATCAGTCCATTGGGTCCGGCGGCGGCATCAAACAGATCAAGGCAAAGACCGTGACGTTCGGCGCGTCGGATATGCCGTTGAAGCCCGACGATCTGAAATCATCGGGCCTGATTCAGTTCCCGATGATCATCGGTGGCGTCGTGCCGGTCGTGAACGTCAAGGGCGTGTCGCCGGGTCAATTGCATTTGGACGGCGCGACGGTAGCCAGCATCTACCTGGGCGATATCAAGGAGTGGAACGATCCGGCGATCAAGAAGCTCAATCCGAAGTTGACGCTGCCGAACACGGCCATTGCGCCGGTGTATCGCTCGGACGGATCCGGAACGAATTTTCTGTTCTCAGACTATTTGTCCAAGTCGAGCCCCAAGTTTCAGTCCAGCATCGGCGCCAACACCTCGGTGCAATGGCCCGCTGGCATCGGCGCCAAGGGCAACGAGGGGGTGGCGAACATGACCACCCAGACCGACGGGGCCATCGGCTATGTCGAGTATGCATTCGCCAAGCAGAACAAGATGTCCTTCACCACGCTCACCAACAAGGCCGGCAATGCAGTAGCCCCGAGCACGGAGTCCTTCCAGGCCGCAGCGGCCACGGCCGATTGGGCGGGAGCGGACAGCTACTATCTCATTCTGACGGACCAAGCCGGTGCGAAGAGCTGGCCGATCACCGGCGCCAGCTTCATTCTCGTGTACAAACAGCCCGATGACGCAGCATCCGTCAACGAAGCATTGAAGTTCTTTGCGTGGGCCTACAAGGATGGCGCTACTATGGCGGCCGAGCTTGACTATGTACCGCTGCCCGCAGCTTTGATCGCCCAGGTGAAGAAGACTTGGACTTCGCAAATCACCTCGGGCGGCCGCCCGGTGTGGAGCGGCCAGTAAGCGCGTCTTTGCGGATTAGCTAGCCAAGATTTAGGTCGTTAAGATACGGTTGAGCCCGGCAGCAAGTGCTGCCGGGCTCAATCTTATGGCGGGAGCGGAACTGACATCGTGGCGATCATAGATCCGGGACACGCCGCAAAGCAGCTGATTTTCGAGAGAATATTCCGCTCGGCCACCTTCATCGCCGCGGTCTTGGTGCTGTTGATCTTAGGCGGCGTAGCCGTCTCGCTGTTGCGCGGCGCATGGCCGGCCTTGGCGCACTTCGGATTCTCATTCGTCTCCCGCGAGATTTGGAACCCGGTTACTGACCAATTCGGCGCGCTGGCGCCGATTTACGGTACGGTGATGACCTCGCTCATCGCCATGCTGATTGCCGTACCGACGGGATTCGGCATCGCCTTGTTCCTGACGGAGTTGTGTCCGCCCCTGTTGAAACGGCCGATCGGCGTGGCCGTAGAGCTGTTGGCGGCGGTGCCCAGCATCATATTTGGAATCTGGGGCCTATTCGTTCTCGCACCCGTGCTGCAGCGGCACGTGCAACCGTGGCTGATCCGTAATCTCGGCGACATTCCGGCCGTCGGCCACCTCTTCAAGGGTCCGCCTTACGGGATCGGCGTCCTCACGGCCGGGGTCGTGCTCGCCATCATGGTGCTGCCCTTTATTGCCGCCACCATGCGCGATGTCTTCGACACGGTACCGGCGATGCTGAAGGAATCCGGCTACGGACTCGGCGCGACGACTTGGGAAGTCATTTGGAACGTGGTCGTGCCGCATTCGCGGGTCGGTATCGTCGGCGGGGTCATGTTGGGTCTGGGGCGCGCGCTCGGCGAAACCATGGCGGTGACTTTCGTGATCGGCAATGCGCATCGCATCAGTTCTTCCCTGCTGGCCCCGGGTACGACCATCTCTTCGGCGATTGCCAATGAGTTCACCGAAGCGGTGGGGGATCTCTATACCTCTTCGCTGATTGCGCTCGGGCTGTTGCTATTTCTCATCACGTTCACCGTGATTGCGTTGGCGCAGGCCATGCTGCGCAGGCTCGAGCGCCGCTCGGGTGCCGTCGTATGAATCGGCGCCTGCTGCGCAAGATCAAAAACAGCACATTCCTGTCGCTGTCTCTGATCGCCACCCTGACCGGTCTTGCCTGTTTGGCCGCGATCCTCTGGACCTTGATATCGCACGGCGTCGCGGGCCTGTCCGGGCGGATATTTACCCAGATGACCCCGCCTCCCGGCAATCAAGGGGGACTGCTCAATGCGATCTACGGCAGCGGCGTGATGACGCTGCTGGGAATCTTGATAGGCTCTCCAATCGGCGTGCTCGCGGGGACTTACCTGGCAGAATACGGCAGAAATTCCCGATTGAGCATGGTCATCCGTTTCATCAACGATGTCCTGTTGAGCGCGCCTTCGATCATCATCGGTTTGTTCATTTATGAGATTGTGGTGGTCCGCATAGGCCATTTTTCCGCCTTCGCCGGCGCGCTGGCGCTCGCCGTGCTGGCCATTCCCGTCACCTTGAGAACCACCGAAGACATGCTGAATCTGGTGCCCATCGGCATGAAGGATTCCTCGGCGGCACTCGGCGCCTATCCTTGGCGTACGACATTGAGCGTACTCTATCCGGCGGCGCGCAGCGGCATCGTTACCGGGCTGCTGCTCGCCATCGCGCGCATCAGCGGAGAAACGGCGCCGCTGCTGTTCACCGCGCTCAACAATCAATTTTGGAGCACCAACTTAAATGCCCCAATGGCGAACTTGCCGGTGGTGATTTTTCAGTTTGCGTTGAGCCCCTACAAGGACTGGCAAGACCTGGCGTGGGCAGGCGCATTGATCATCACGGTGACCATCCTGCTGCTGAGCATTTCCGCCCGCGTATTGCTGGCATTGCTGCAGGCCGAACGAGGATCGGGTCGTTGATCCCCTCGACCAAGCCGCCTAAGCATCTAAAAATGCGTTTGCCCACGGCGGTGGCGGCGACGCCCGCGCCGGATTTAGGGCCGCCGAAAATCGAGGTTCGCTCGCTGAATTTCTACTACGGCGCAGTGCAATCTCTGCACAACATCAACATGGCGCTGGCGGACCGCTCGATATCCGCCTTCATCGGTCCCTCAGGCTGCGGAAAATCGACACTGCTGCGGGTGATGAACAGGATGTATGCGCTGTACCCCAAGCAGCGGGCAGAAGGCGAAGTGCTGATCGGCGGAAGCGATATCCTGAGACCGTCGGTTGATGTCGCCGAGCTTCGTTATCGGGTCGGCATGGTGTTTCAGAAGCCCACGCCATTCCCCATGTCGGTGTTCGAGAACGTGGCCTTCGGCTTGCGCCTGGCGGGAGGAGTTCGCGGCGCCGACCTCAAAGCGCGCGTCGAATCTGCCTTGCGCGATGCCGCCATTTGGGATGAGGTCAAGGACAAGCTGAATGCGGATGGCCGAAGCCTTTCGGGAGGGCAGCAGCAGCGGCTGTGCATCGCGCGCGCCATCGCGGTGCAACCCGAGGTTTTACTTCTCGATGAACCCACGGCTGCGCTCGATCCGATTTCGACTCTGCGCGTCGAGGAGACTTTGCAGGCGCTGCGCGAGAAGTACTGCATCGTGGTGGTCACGCACAATTTGCAGCAGGCCGCGCGGGTGTCCAACGTCACCGGATTCATGTTCATGGGAGAACTGGTCGAAATCGGCCCGTCGAGCGAGATATTCACCTCGCCGAAGAATCGCAAGACCGACGACTACATTACCGGGCGCTTCGGTTAACCGGTATGAACGACAGCAACGTCGGCAAGAGCCTTGCAGGATCGGCGGCGATGAATCCCGCGGAAATACGCGATAAATTGTTCGACCCCGTCATGACCTCGCGCAACGTCTGCGTCACTTACGGCGACAAGTGCGCCGTTAAAAACGTCAACCTGGATATCGGGCGCAATCAGGTGCTGGCCCTGATCGGGCCGTCGGGTTGCGGAAAGTCCACGTTCCTGCGCTGTCTCAATCGCATGAACGACACCATCGCCAGCGCGCGCGTCGATGGCACGATCACGCTGGACGGACAAAACATCTATGATAAAAAGCAGGACGTGGCGCAGTTGCGCGCGCGAGTGGGCATTGTATTTCAGAAGCCCACGCCTTTTCCGCATTCGATTTACGCCAATGTCGCCTATGGACCGCGTATCCACGGTTTGACGAGAAGCCGCGCCGACATGGATGAATTGGTTCAGAGCAGTTTGGCGCGCGCAGGGCTGTGGGAAGAGGTGAAGGACCGGTTGTCGACTCCGGGTACCAGCCTATCGGGCGGCCAGCAGCAGCGTCTGTGCATCGCGCGCACCATCGCCGTCAATCCGGAAGTCATTCTCATGGATGAGCCGACTTCGGCGTTGGATCCGATCGCCAGCGCCAAAATCGAAGATCTGATCGATGAGCTGCGCGAGAACTACGCGATCGTCATCGTGACGCACAACATGCAACAGGCCGCGCGCGTGTCGCAGCGCACGGCCTATTTTCACCTGGGCGATTTGGTAGAGGTCGGCCCCACGGACCGGGTATTCACCAACCCCCAACAGAAGCTCACCGAAGACTATATTACGGGCCGCTTCGGATAAGGCCGCGTTTCCTGGCCGAACTTCGCGGCTAGCGTTGCGACGGTATGAATTCCTCGAGCACGGCGCTGCGCATCAGGTCCGGCGGCAGCAGGCCCTGGGCCAATATGAAGTCGTGAAACTTCTTCTGGTCGAATTTCTTGCCCAAAGCAGCCTCGGTCTCCTGACGCAAAGACAGCAGCCGCGTATAGCCGTAAAAGTAGCTGTTCGCCTGCCCGGGGCTGCGGAAAGTGAAGCGCTCGACCTCTTCCTTGGCAAAGGCGTGGCTCAGCATGACATCCTTCTCCAGCACCGAGTACGCCTGGGCTTGAGTCACCGCGCCGCTTTGCAATTCCGGATCCAAGAACGCCCGGGCGGCACGCAGCAAGCGCAGTTGTAGCGTCATCAACTGGCCTTCCACCGGTTCGAACGGTTGCATGATGTACTCGGCGTACAACCCCCAGCCTTCAGCATTGGTCGAGTTGAAGGCGTAGAGCGCCCGCGCGAGGCTGACGCCGTGCTCGACCATGGAATCGAACTGCAATTCGTGGCCCGGCCGTGCCTCATGTGCGGTCAACGTCCACGCCACCGCATCGAAGGTAAAGTCGTCGTACTTATCTTCCGCACCGCCCGTTGCGGACGGAATATTCAGCGGCAGCACGAATTGGCCGCGCTGCCCGGTGTTGTGCAGGAACGGCGGCGGCGTCATGTGCGGCGCCGGCTGCTGCGCGGTCTCGGCCGGAGTCGCGAGGCGAATAATGGCCGGGCGGCTGGGCAGCGTCACCAGATTCTTCGCAACGATGATTTTTTCGATCTCGTGCAGCCGATTGTCGAAGAACGGCAGAATCGCCTCGCCGGTAATCTGCTTTTTCTTGAGTTCCGCAATGACGGCGCGATAGTCGCTCGATGAGTAGCCATTGGCCTTCGCCACGCGCGCCGCCAGCGGCGCCATCTCGGCCTGGTACTGTGCAAAGGCGGCGTGCGCCATCTTCGCGATCTGCGCCGGGGGGATGTCGATGCCGTATCCTTCGAAGGCCAGCACATATTTCTCGGGCGGCAGGCGGAAGTCGGTGCGCGCCTTGGGCAGAATGTTGGCCTTGACCCATGTGTCGTAGTCGGCCAGCTGAACCTTCAATTTCTCATACGCAGGTTCCCAGCCGGTCAGGTTGTACTTCTTGAACAAGGCCGCGATGCCCTCGACATAGTTCGAGTTGCGGCCCAGGTCGGTCTCGACCTCGTCTTTGGATGGGAAAATCGCGCCGGGCTTGGCGATTTGCTCGATTTCGCGTTCTTTCAAGCGCTCGGTGAATGGCTTGTAACCCGGCTCAACACCGGCGTATTTGCGCAGTCTGACCAACGCAGCAGCGCGCCGTTGCTGGGGCACCTGATCATCAAGCAGTCCGCGCAGCCCCTGAAATACCCGGGCGCTGGCATTGTGGAAGGGTACCTCATGCGCAAGCTCGAAGTCCTCGACGCGAAATTGCAGGTTGAAATTCTTTTGCAGAATGTCGATGTCCTCTTGGACATTTTTGTCTGTGACGGTCGCACGCGCAGCCTTGATCTTGGTCAGCGCGGCCTCGAACTCGCGCCGCTGAAGCACTTCGTCCGCGCGCGAAGGATCGGAGATGCGTTCGTCGAACTTCGCGACGCCCTGGACAGAGCCCTGCTCGGGGGTGTGCTCGAGCTGCACGTTGAGCAGCGTGTTGGTGTAGTCATTGCTCTGCTTGATCCACGCCTTTTCGGCCTGATCGTTGCCGGCCGGCTGCTGGCCTGCCGCCGTGAAGGACAAGGCGCTCAAGAAAATCGCGGTGCTGAATCGATGCATATGGTTTCCCGAAAGTGCGGCAAGCCTTCGGCCGCGATGTTGTTAGAGTTCGCATTGTGTCGAGAATTTGTCAGCGACGCTCATTCGCTTCAAGTCGATCGAACTTGAAGCCCGCAGGCAGCTCACCGCGGAACTTCCGCAGCCTTTTCAATAGCTCGCGCGTGCTCGGAGCTTTGGCGACTTCGAACGAATGCTTGCCGGCAACGTGAATCTCGATCTGATCGCCTTCCTTGAGCCCAAGGGCTTTGACAACTGTCGCGGGCAATCGGACAGCTAAGCTGTTTCCCCACTTTGACGCTTGCACGACTTACCTAGATATGATCTAGAAAGTATATCGTTGGACGCGGACTCGCGCTACCCGCCACGCGATCGCTCCAACCTTTTGTTGGACGTCGCATGCGCGGCAGCATAACGATCAAGAAGGGTCCGGATCATCCGCTGATACTGCGTGCCATGGAGGCGCGCCTCTTTCTTGAAGAAATCGACGCTTCGTTTAGAAAGCGCGATCGTGACCTTCTCCGTATCCTCACGAAATACCAATTCACTGGGTGGAGGAAGAAAGTCTTCGACAACACGCAGGCGACCAAGAGGCTCATTTGTGTACTTTATTGGCTTTTTCATACAATCGCAGACCTCGCGTCCAATACCCTGCACCAAAAATACGAATAATTTCTTGGCGATACGTAAAGCGTACCGTCAAAACCCCATCGCCGCATTTGCCAAAACAGAAAAATCGCTTTTCAAGTTCGGTGCTATGGGCGAGATCCTCGGCGATGACGCGTCGCGGATCATCAAACGCATACTGAGCTTCCGAAAAGCTGATTCCGTGCTTAGCCTGATTCGTCAGATCCTTAGTTGGATCCCACTCGAAGCTGACCTTCGACATCGGGGGATTTTATACTATGTATGGGTATTTCGCCATATATAAGTATGGCGCGGCAACACGACGCTGAGGCGGCGGCTAACTAGTCGTTAGACGAAGTCTTGGGCGAACTCTGCGCATCCAGCGAGGCGCGGACGCGCCCAACCTCGGCGGCGGAGACGCGCGATGCCTGATTGCCCCAGCTGTTGCGGATGAAGGTCAAGAGCTGCGCTACCTCGTCGTTGGTCAGCCGCCAGGCGAACCCCGGCATGCCGAGAGGCGAGGGTGCAGCCGCGGTTCCCGGCAGTGAGCTGCCGGCCAACACCAGACTGATCAAGGAACTCGGGTCTTCCGCTAACACCGAAGAATTGCCCGCTACCTTCGGCAGTGCATTCGGACTTCCAGCACCATCGGTGCGGTGGCACGCTGCGCAGTTATCGACATACAGTTCAGCCCCGCGATTGGCTTCGTGGCCGGCGGCGAGCGCGGCCGCCGTGGCTGGATTCGGTGCGAACTTGGAGCGATCGCCGGGAGCGGGCGACAGCGTTTTCAAGTACGCGGCGATCGCCTGAAGGTCCGCATCATTCAGGTACTGGGTGCTGTGCACGATGACGTCATTCATCGGGGCGCCGATCACCGCCTGCTGCGAGTTGCGGGCGGTGCGCAAGGTTGCCACGATATCGTCCTTCGACCAATCGCCGAGGCCGTCGGCGGAATTGCCCCGCAGATTGACCGCGGCCCATGCGCCGATTCGCTGGCCTCCGGAAAGAAAGACACTCGAGGAGTCATCGAGCGCCTTCTCCTGCAGCGTGACGGCGCGCGGCGTGTGGCAGGTGCCGCAATGTCCCGGCCCTTCGACCAAGTACGCGCCGCGGGCAACCAGCGGATCGGTGTAGTGCGACGCGTTGAATGGCGGTGCATCGGGAGACGGTGCGAAGAGCTTGCGCCAGATCGCCAGCGGCCAGCGGATGGACAAGGGCCATGGAATGCCATTGGCATGCGCACTGCTGGAGGCGGGCGCCACGCCGTGCATGAAGTAGTCGTAGAGCGCGGCGACATCCTCATCGCTCATCAAGGCATACGAGGGGTAGGGCATGGCCGGATACAGCGTCACGCCTTCATCATCGATCCCATGGCGCACCGCGCGGTCGAAATCATCCAGCGTGAACTTGCCGATCCCGGCATCCTTGTCCGGCGTGATATTGGTGCTATAGATCGCGCCCAGCGGCGAATCGAGGGCGAGTCCGCCGGCAAACGGCTCGCCGCCCGGTGCGGTGTGGCAGGCAGTGCAATCGGCCGCAACCGCGAGATAGCGGCCGCGCTCGATCGAGGCCGCGTCGGAGTGAGGCGGCTGGCTCGAGGCTATGGGCCGCGTGTGAGTCGGTACCAGCGCAAAGCCCAAGGCGCCGAAGAAGGCGATCAACACGATGGCCAAAAGAGTCAGTAGGAGCCGCACGGAGGTTTTCATGGCTGCTTCAAGGAGCCTGTCTGAGTATTCCGCGTGAGCCGCGTTGGCTCTGCAAGGGAGCGGATGCAAGGCGCGCGGCGCAGGCCGTGGTTAATTCCACGGGCAAGCCGCGCAACACCGCAGACGCCCCTTCCAGAGCCAACCCTTCGGGAGCGGACGGATTTGCCTTCATTCATCGTTGTCGCCTCCTCATTGGGAGCATACCCAACTTCGTCGGCTCCGCCTCGACTGAAGGCAAATCCGTCACGCTCGCGGCCACGGGGA
>Ga0193729_1000762_pt1 | contig 16678 bp, 18 predicted proteins | sample U1c2metaG_FD_143036 | JGI IMG/M metagenome (GOLD analysis project Ga0193729, IMG submission 143036) | Soil microbial communities from a riparian zone of the East river system, Colorado, United States - U1c2 | ecosystem: Environmental > Terrestrial > Soil > Riparian zone | place: USA: East River...
GCGTGATCGAACCGGGCTTCGAGATCACCTGGCCCCGCTCGATGTCCTTGCGCTCCACTCCTCTTAACAGCAGCCCCACGTTGTCGCCGGCCGTGCCTTCGTCCAAAAGCTTCTTGAACATCTCTACGCCCGTTACTACCGTCTTTATCGTCGGCCGGATGCCCACTACTTCTACAGTCTCGTTTACTTTCACCTTGCCGCGCTCAACACGTCCGGTCGCCACCGTGCCCCGGCCCTGAATCGTGAAGATATCTTCGACCGGCATCAGGAATGGCTTCTCAATATCTCGGGCCGGCGTCGGAATATAAGAGTCAACCGCATCCATCAACTCCAGGATGTTCTTCTCCCAATTCTCGTCGCCTTCCAGCGCTTTCAACGCTGAGACCTTTACCACCGGAATATCGTCGCCAGGAAATTCGTAAGCGCTCAAAAGCTCTCTGACTTCCAGTTCCACCAGCTCGAGCAATTCAGGATCGTCAACCGCATCGACTTTATTCAAAGCCACCACCATGGCCGGCACACCTACCTGGCGGGCGAGCAGAATATGTTCTCTCGTCTGCGGCATCGGACCATCAGTCGCCGCCACCACCAGAATCGCTCCGTCCATCTGCGCCGCCCCCGTGATCATGTTCTTCACATAATCAGCGTGGCCCGGACAGTCAACGTGCGCATAGTGCCGGTTCTTGGTCTCGTACTCCACGTGCGCCGTCGCGATCGTGATGCCTCTGGCCTTCTCTTCCGGCGCCTTGTCAATCTGATCGAAAGCCACAAAATGCACTTTCGGATTGCTCTTCGCCAGAACCTTCGTGATGGCCGCCGTCAAGGTCGTCTTCCCGTGATCCACGTGTCCGATCGTCCCAATGTTCACGTGCGGCTTGCTGCGATCAAATTTCTCTTTACTCATGTTCCTTTTCTCTGCCTCGTCTTATCTCGCAGCACAAATGCTGCGCCGAAACGAATTTCATTCTGGAGCCCGCGATGAGATTTGAACTCATGACCTCCTCCTTACCAAGGAGGCGCTCTACCCCTGAGCTACGCGGGCTCATGTAACGCAATCTGTAGATTGCGTATCGTTCAAGTCTCAACCGCAAATTTAACAATTTGCGTTGCATTGGAGCGGGCGACGAGACTCGAACTCGCGACCCTCAGCTTGGAAGGCTGATGCTCTACCAACTGAGCTACACCCGCCCTTTTCTGAGATCTCAGATTTCAAATTTGAGATCTCAGCAATCTGAAATCTCAATGGTGCAGGGGGTAGGATTCGAACCTACGTAGAGCTTGCGCTCGCCGGGTTTACAGCCCGGTGCCATTAACCACTCGACCACCCCTGCCTGTGTTCAAGTAAATTAAATGCGAAACGAACCGGTGAGAAAAGATAAGATGACCTCATCAGCGCGCACTCCGGCCCACGTCGCAAACTCGTCACTTTAACTGAGGTGAGTTGTGTTTTGCAAGCGCGCTCGACGAAACCAGGCGTCGCAATCGAACAGATGACTCAATGCAAATCCGCGAACAGGAATGTTGGAGCCGGCGAAGGGACTTGAACCCCCGACCTACTGATTACAAATCAGTTGCTCTACCAACTGAGCTACGCCGGCCTGACTTGCAGCTGCGTCATACTAGCAGCATGGAATTTCAAAGTGAAGTACGAAATTCTCCACTTATCGCGACGCTTATTTCCCTGACGTGACGACGAATCGGAACCCGCGGGCAAGAGGTGCATAACGCTAACTTGACAACGGTTTACCCGTTTCCTATTCTAGCCGTTCGCGTTTTAGGCGCTTTTTAGAGAAGGGTTTATCTATGTCGACTTACTTTCCCAGCGGTCAGGGTTTGTCTCAAAATCGGAAATGGCATGTGGTTGATGCCAGCGGTAAGACCGTCGGCCATCTGGCGTCGGAAGTTGCCGCCGTTTTGACGGGCAAACGCAACCCGCAATGGACTCCGTTTATGGACATGGGCGATCACGTGATCGTCGTCAATGCGCGCAAGGCAATGTTCACCGGCTCGAAACAGACGGACAAGGTTTATCGCCGCCACACTCTTTATCCCGGTGGATTGCGAGAGACTTCCGTGACTGAGATGTTCGCGAAACATCCCGAGCGGGTTATCGAACTGGCAGTTAAAGGGATGCTGCCCAAAACGAAATTGGGCAAGGCGATGGCTAAGAAGCTAAAAGTATATGCTGACGCCGACCATCCGCACGCGGCGCAGCTACCACAAGTCCTCGACCTCCCTTCCATCAGAAAACAGAAATAGAAAATCAAAAAGGATTAAGACGTGGCAGATATTGAATACTACGGAACCGGGCGCCGCAAGACAGCAACTGCTCGAGTTTATTTGCGACCGGGCGGCGGCAACGTCGTGGTGAATCGTAAACCATTCGATTCGTACTTTCCGAACGAAACTTTGCGAATGATTATTCGTCAGCCTTTGAACTTGACCGAGACCGGAAACAAGTTCGACATCCTGGCAAACGTAGCCGGCGGCGGGCCGGCGGGCCAGGCCGGCGCAATTCGTCACGGCATCACTCGCGCGTTGCTCGAATACAATGCCGACTTACGCCCAACGCTGAAGCACGCCGGATTGATTACCCGTGATCCGCGAATCAAAGAGCGTAAGAAGTACGGACAGAAGGGCGCACGCAAGCGCTTCCAGTTCTCTAAGAGATAACTTTGAAAGTTCAGATCTGAGACTTGAGATCTCAGAAGTCCATTGTCGCGATTTAGATTGGTTGCTTCAACGCGGAGCACGATCGCGGCGAGTACATAAACCAATTGATAAGGAGAAAGTAGTTTGGTAACCGTTACGATGAAAGAATTGCTGGAGGCCGGTGTTCACTTCGGCCACCAGGTGCGTCGTTGGAACCCGAAAATGAAGGAATATATTTTCGGCGAGCGCAACGGCATCTACATTATCGATCTGCAAAAAACTCAAAAGATGTTTCGCGAAGCGCTTCAGGCAGTATCCAATATGGTTGCCGAAGATCGCGGCAAGACAGTCCTCTTCGTAGGCACCAAGCGCCAGGCTCAGGATGCAGTACGCGAGGAGGCAGAACGCTCTGGACAGTATTATGTGAATCAGCGCTGGCTGGGCGGCCTGCTCACAAACTTTCAGACAGTGCAGAAATCTATCAAGCGCTTGAAAGATCTCGACGTGATGCAAACCGACGGGCGCTATGAAAAGCTGACCAAGAAAGAACGCATCAAACTCGACCGCGAACGGATGGGACTGGAAAAGGTGCTCTCAGGCATCAAGTCGATGACTCGCCTGCCCGACGCCGTCTTCGTCATCGATGTGCGCAAAGAAGAGATCGCTGTCGCGGAAGCAAACAAGCTCGGTATTCCGGTGATTGCAGTGGTAGATACTAACTGCTCGCCGGAAGGAGTCGATTATGTGATTCCCGGGAACGATGATGCGCTGCGCGCAGTTCGGCTGTTCGCATCGCGGATCGCTGACGCGGTTCTTGAAGGCCAGCAAATGTTGACCGAAGGCGGCGCGTCGGAAGGCGGCGCGTCGGCTGAAGCGCCGCCGGCGGCAGAACCAACTGAAGTCGCCGCGTTGCCGGCCGCCGCAGAGGCTACGGAAAATCCGGAGATCACCGATTCGATCACGCAGGTGAACACGAAGGTGGTCGGTGATGCACCGGCCCTTCCTGGCGAACAGTTGTTCGAGGCCGAGAAGGAAGACGAAAACGCGGAGGTCGTCGCCGCTACTTAACGCGAAGCAATATTCGAAACGATCGGCGAGCGCAGCCTCAATCAGCGGGAACTCCGCCGGGCTGCGCATTTTCATGAAATAACCTTAGGAGAACATAAGTAATCATGGCAGACATAACCGCAGCCCATATTAAAGCGCTGCGCGAAAAAACCGGCGCCGGAATGATGGAGTGCAAAAAGGCGCTGCATGAATCGGATGGCAACGAAGAACGCGCGATTGAAATTCTGCGCGAGCGCGGTCTGGCATCGGCCAAGAAAAAAGAAGGACGGGTCGCCGCTGAAGGCGTAGTGGGTTCGTATATTCACATGGGCGGCAAGGTCGGCGTGCTCGTCGAAGTAAACTGCGAAACGGATTTTGTCGCGCGCGGCGAAGACTTTCAGCAACTCGTTAAGGACATCGCGATGCATATCGCGGCGGCCGAACCGCGCTATGTCTCGCGCGATGAAGTAAATGCCGAGACGCTCGATAAAGAGCGCGAGATCGCGCGGGCGCAAGCGAAGAACGATCCCAAGAATGCCAGCAAACCCGATCAGGTGATCGACAAGATTGTTGAGGGACGGCTCAATAAATATTATGAAGAGTTCGTGCTTCTCGATCAGCCGTTCATCAAGGATCCGGCACAGACTGTCGGCGAGCTGGTGACCGAAAAAATCGCTAAGACCGGTGAGAAAGTTACGATTCGCAGATTCGCTCGCTACAAAATGGGCGAAGGGCTCAGCAAACGTGAAGACGACTTCGGAGATGAAGTAGCGAAACTGGCCGGAGCGTAGTTAATGAAGTCAGTACCGGGAGCGGTAGCGACCGGGTTGTGGTCACAGCAAGCCGAAGCTTCTTGCGATCGATCGATCCGGTCGCTACCGCTCCCGGTATTGACCTCAAGTCGCGAGTACCACCCGTACCCATCAACAGATGACCACAGGAACCAATCAACCAGAGCTCGCATTCCGTCGCGTCCTGCTGAAAATCTCCGGCGAGGCATTAGTAGGCGAACAAACGTTCGGTATCGACGTGAATGTTGCCAAGTCGGTCGCTGAAGAAATTAAACAGCTTCACAGTCTCGGCCTCGAAGTTGCCCTGGTTGTGGGTGGCGGAAATATCTTCCGCGGAGTCTCGGCCAGCGCGGGCAATATGGATCGCTCGGCCGCCGACTACATCGGCATGCTCGCAACCGTGATGAATGCCGTCGTGTTACAGGACGCGTTGGAAAATTTGAAAGTGCAAACGCGAGTGATGTCTGCGATCGACATCCCGCAGCTCGCTGAACCATTCATTCGACGCCGGGCGATTCGGCATCTCGAGAAAGGTCGCATCGTGATCTTCGCGGCCGGCACCGGCAATCCGTTTTTCTCGACTGATTCGGCCGCGGCGCTGCGCGCTTTGGAAATCAAGGCCGATGTAATTCTGAAAGCCACGAAAGTGGATGGCATCTACACCGCCGATCCGATGAAAGACAAAGCCGCCACGCGATTCGATTCAATCACCTATCAGGAAGTCCTGGAAAAGCAACTGAAGGTGATGGACGCCTCGGCGATCTCTCTCTGCATGGATAATGATCTTCCGATCATTGTCTTCAACATGCGCGAAGCCGGAAACATTGCGCGCGTGGTGATGAGCAAATCAGGCATCGGAACGCGCGTCTCTTTGAACAAGCTCGTAAATCGTGAATAGCGTGGCCCGCGCATCTTGCGCGTGGGCCCACGGGCAGGAACACCGCGCCAACTTTCAAATCCGCGAAGTTCGTTCTTTACTAATCACGATTTACGATTTACGATTCACGGCCTGCTAATCATTTACAATTCACGACCAATATGACTGAACAAGACGTCATCAAAGAGACCAAACCGCGGATGGAGTCGGCGATTGATGATTTCCGCCGCAAGCTGGCAACCGTTCGTACCGGCCGCGCGTCCGTAAGCTTGCTCGACACCGTGATGATCGATTATTACGGAACGCCGACGCCGCTAACTCAAATGGCTTCAGTGCATGCGCCGGAGCCGCAGATGCTGACGGTGACGCCCTGGGATCCAACTCAACTCGCGAACATCGAAAAAGCTGTTCGGTCCGCCGATCTTGGTTTGAATCCTTCGAACGACGGCAAGCTGGTGCGGATTCCGATTCCGCCGCTGACAGAAGAGCGTCGCAAACAACTCGCAAAACAAATTCACGAGATCGCCGAAGAGCATCGCACCGCGATCCGCAACATCCGTCGCGACGAAAACGACAAGCTGAAAAAGATGTTGAAGGATAAATCGATTTCCGAAGACTCGGAGCGCGACGGCCTCGAGCAGGTTCAAAAGCTCACCGATACTTTCATCTCGAAGATCGACGAACTCTCAAAGTCGAAAGAACACGAGATCATGAGCGTGTAGAGGTTTGTCTGAGTTTCTTGTAGCCCAGGCGTTCACGCCTGGGACGAGTTCGAAGAATTAGTCTTGTGAAGCCTCCTTTAGGAGGCTTATTAGTTTATCGCCGGCGGCTACATAAAAGCCCGTGAATGGGCTCCGCCAAAATTGAACATTACCGGTACCCAGGCGTGAACGCCTGGGCTAGAGAAAACAAAAATCTCAATTCTGAATGATCGCTTCTCTCGCTCTATCTCTAATCGCCATCGCGAGCGGCACGCTTCTCACCTATACCTATGACGAGGGTGCGCCGCTCGCTTCGCGTCTGTCGAGCGGCGCCTGCATTGGCTTCGCCGCCATGGCCCTCGTCGGTTTTGTCCTCGCCCTCTTATTCGGATTGAATCCCTATACAATCGGCTTTACCGCGGCGTTGCTGCTGTTGCCGGTGCTGTTGCTCAAGAGCCGGCCCATCCGAAATCAAATTGATCAGGACATCAACCAGGCATTGAAGGCTATCAGTCGAGCCTCGGCGAAACCTGATCGCTGGGCGTTCATCTATTTTCTTTTTTATGCGGGCGTCGCGATCGTGATGTGGCTCGTGTTTGATCGCGCATTGCTGGAAAAGCCGGACGGATTGTACACGGGGGTCCTCAACAACTATGGCGACCTGCCGTTTCATATAAGCGTCATCACGCGGTTCGCGTTTGGCCAGAATTATCCGCCTGAGGACCCTACATTTTCAGGCGTGCGATTTACTTACCCGTTCCTGACGGATTTTGTATCGGCTGTTTTCGTGCGCTGCGGTGCAAGCCTGCGCAACTCACTGTTCATCGAGAATTGGATCATCGGCGTGGCACTCGTGGGCGTCTTGCATCGCTTCGGTCTGCGTCTGCTGCGCAACCACACGGCGGCAATTCTGGTTCCAGTGCTGGTGATTCTAAACGGCGGGCTCGGCTGGGCCATGCTGTTTGGCGATGTAAACAAATCGGATGCGGGTGTCTTTCATGTGTTGATGAACATTCAGCACTCGTACACGATTTTGCCGGACGTAACCCAGGGTTGGCGCTGGGGCAATGCCGTTACCAGCCTGCTCGTGCCGCAGCGCGGATTCCTGCTCGGCATTCCATTAGCCGTAATCGTTTTCACGCAATGGTGGGACGCCATGAAAGGAGAAGACGCAAAGGGCAAAGAGCAAGGGGCAAAGAGCAAGGGGCAAAGGGCAAAGGGCAACGCATCACCAGAGGATTCTCGAACACCAGACAAAACCTCTTTGCCCTTCGCTCTTAGCTCTTTGCCCGTCCGCCGCATGATCGCGGCCGGCTTCATTGCTGGTCTATTGCCGCTGGTCCATGCGCACAGCTTCATCGCGACCATGGGAGTTGGCGGAGTACTCGCGCTTATCAATATTAAGAAGTGGCGCAAGTGGCTCGCGTTCTTCGTGGTCGCTTCCGTGATCGCGATTCCGCAGTTGCTGTGGTCCACACATGGCAGCGCGGTCAGTACGAAAGCTTTCATTGGTTGGGATTTTGGTTGGGGGCACGGCGATGAAAACGTAGTTTGGTTTTGGCTCAAGAACACCGGCGCGTTCATTCCGCTTTTAGTCGCGGCTCTGCTTTGGAAAACAGATAAATACTTGATCCCGCGCCGGCTGTTGTTGTTCTACTTGCCGTTCACGCTCTGCTTCATCGTTCCCAACCTGATCAAGTTCGCTCCCTGGATCTGGGACAACATCAAAATTCTTTTTTATTGGTGGATAGCTTCCGCGCCGATTGTCGCATTGCTGCTGGCGCGTCTGTGGGAAGGCAGCATTCTTCATCGAACGGCCGCGGGCGCTTTGTTGGTCGTGCTGACACTGGCAGGAGGATTGGATGTCTTTGCTTTGCTCACGCGCCAGGGTGAGTACCAGGAATTTGATCGCGATGGCGTTGCGTTCGCTGAGACGATCAAACAGCAGATACCGCCGCGCGCAATGATCTTGCACGCGCCAATTCACAACACGCCGATTTTCCTGACGGGCCGCCGTTCGCTGATGGGTTATCCCGGTCACATCTGGACGCACGGCATTGACTCAGGCCCGCGCGAAGCGGACATCAAGAGAATTTATGCAGGTTCACCGAACGCGCCCGCCTTGCTCGCGAAATACGGAGTCGATTATGTTGTAGTCGATCCACAGGAACGTTCAGTAATGCCGGTGAACGACGCGTTCTTCAGTCGCTATCACGAAGTCACAACAGTAGGTGAGTACCATCTCTACAAAGTCGGACCGTAAAAAGCAGCCATCGTCAAAGAAAGAGACCGCGCCGGTAAAGAACACGCGCGAAATCGATCTGACGGCATCGGGCGCAGAGATTTCAGAGCGCGCCTGGCGGCTGTCCGCGCTGGCGATCCTTCTGGTTGGAGCATTTCTGCGTCTGGTCAAGCTTTCGCTGGTGCCGCTGCATCATGACGAGGGCGTCAACGGAAATTTTCTGGTCACGCTCGTTCGCGAAGGAAAATATTTCTACGATCCGCAGAACTATCACGGCCCCACGCTTTATTACTTCTCAGCCATCATTCCCTGGATCGTCCGGTTCTTTGGCGGCAAAGCGGCCGGCGACACGTACGGCCTGACTACTTTTAATATTCGCCTGGTCACCGTCTTATTTGGCGTGGCCACAATCTGGCTGGCGCTGCTGCTGCGAAAACGCATCGGTGAAATTGGCGCACTGTCGGCTGCCGCATTGATCGCGATTTCACCGGGAGCAGTTTATCTCTCACGATATTTCATTCATGAGTCGCTATTTGTCTTTTTCACGCTTGGGATCGTCGTAGCAGCTTTGAAGTACTACGACACCGGGCGCAGCGTCTATCTGATTCTGGCTTCGATCTCCACGGCTTTGATGGTTGCGACGAAAGAAACCTGGATCATGAATGGGCCAGTGCTGCTAATCGCGCTCGTCACCACCAGCGTTTACTTTCGCTTGCGTGACAAAATTGATCGCAAGCGCGCCGTCGACGAACTTTCATTCCGCGAGCGTTTGCAAACAACGACAGATCGACTGGGCGGGCCCATACAGATAACGACGGTCGCGCTAGTCGCCTTCGCGGTATTCATCCTGGTCGCAGTGTTTTTCTATTCATCGTTTTTCACCAATTACCCGAAGGGCGTGGCCGATGGGTTTAAGACGCTGAACCTTTGGCGCCAGCGTACGCACGAACATGAGCACCCCTGGTACCAATACATTTACTGGCTGGTTTTGGAAGAAGGGGTCGTGATGGTGCTCGCGGGCATCGGCACGCTAATCGCAGTTTGGCGCGCTGACAATCGGCTGGCGTTGTTCCTGGCTCTCTGGTCGTTCGGTTTGCTCGCTGCGTATTCGCTGGTTGGGTACAAAACACCCTGGATAAGTTTGAATTTCATTGTCCCGCTGGCGCTCACCTCCGGCTATACCCTGGACGTTGCGTATCAAAAGCTTCGCGAATATCAGCAAGCACAATTACTTCTCATACCGGCTGTCTTGATCGCCGGGTTTTGCGGCTACCAACTCTATCAACTCAACTTTGTGCATTACGACGACGATCAATTGCCGTATGTCTACGCGCATACGAAGCGCCAGATGCTGACTATGCTCGACGAAATCGATCGCATCGCGCAGAAGAATGGCACGGGCACCGACACCGGCATTGCGATCGTCTCGCCCGACTATTGGCCGGCGCCCTGGTATTTCCGCGATTACAAAAAGGTGGGTTATTACGGGAACATCGTACCCACCAACGAACCAATCATAATTGGCTCGATGGCCCAGGAGGATCAGTTAAAGGCCACCTACAGCGATCGATACGATCGTCTGAATTCCGGCCTGGACGAAAACGGTGATTATCCTCTGCGGCCCGGCGTTGATTTGTTGCTGTATGTGCGGCGGGACGTGAAGCGATGACTTTGGAGTGTGCCGGCAAAGCGCAGCGTTGACGGCGCTTTGGATTTCATGATCAGCAGAGGGTATCGTCTTAACAATGAAAGATGACGAGCAACAAGAAGACGATGAGATGCTGCCCGAATATGATCTCAGCAAGCTAAAACTTGTCGGGCGCGGAGTCTACGCTGAACGGTATCGAGCCGGAGTAAAGTTCATCGTCCGGAATGATAAAGATCAAGTTAACGAGAATGATAACGACGAGGAACAAGAGGTGGAACGCTGAAGGCGTTCGCTATGGCAGCCCAGGGTAAAGCGCGACGGCCCGGGACGGAATGCCACTAAAGAATCTACGCGATGCAATTACCAAACTCCCACAAAGCAATTGTTGAGATTCAGAAACTACGCGACTACAGCCTCAATACGAATCATCCGGTGGGCAAACACAAGGCCAGGGTGTTCCTGGCCGCGCTAGGCATTACGGTGACGGATGCCGAGTGGTTGCGTGAACGCGCGTTCGAGGCAGCAATAAATGGTGATGCCAAAGTGCAATCGCCATCTGTATTCGGGGATAAGTATGTAATAGACTCGGTTCTTGAGTTCGGCGGCTTATCCGCTATCGTTAGATTTAGTTGGATAGTCGAATTCGGCACCGATTTCCCACGGCTGACGAGTTGTTATGTGAAATGAGAGGTGGATGAAATGAACAATATCCATGAAAACGATGTCGTGGCGCTCTTAGTCGATCAACCCGATGCCGGTTTGCAACGTGGAGACGTAGGCACGGTCATTCAGGTCTTTGAATCAACTTCCGATCATCCATCGGGATTGATCGTTGAGTTCGTGGATGAGTTCGGAAAGGTCCAGGCTCAGACCGACATTACTGATCTGAATCAGATTGTGAAGCTGCGCTATCGGCCGGTGCTGGTGGCGGCGTAGAGAATATTAAGAGCGGCCAGTCCTCAACCTCAAAAGGAGGAATCAGTGGCGATAACACTAAGAAGACAACTCACAGATCCAGAGAAGAAAGAGATCCTCACGAGACACGGTCGCGTCTGTTTTGCTACTGGTCATCAAATCGCGAGCGAACAACCAGTGCAGTTTGATCACATACGAGCTTTCGCCGAGGGCGGTCCAAGCGAATTACACAACATCGCTCCCATGTGTGAGCAACACAATAAAATGAAGGGGCGTCTACCCCTAGAGGATTTTAGAGTAAAGCTTAGGCTCGATGATTTCTTCGCCCAAGGTGATTCCCTGACCCTTAAACATCTGCTCAGGTATCTGAAACAAAAAGATGACATACAGGACTATGGACAAACAGTCGTAGTCGAACAGATTGATGGGGCCGTGCAGCTAGAAACGCCGCAGGGCCGAAGATATAACTACACACTTTATACGTGTCCCACTACAGGTTGGAAATACTTTTATGCAACCCTTCCTGTTGAACTGTTGGATAGTGATGATGAAGAGAATAATCAGCTTGGCTTACAACCCAGGTTTCTTATTCCTGAGAAGGTGTTCGAACTGTTTCGTCATTTTCAGGCACATCCTGTACTGCAGCCTTCTATAGGCCGAGTCAATAATCAGCGCATTCTCCTTTTTGACGGGCAGCACAAAGCTGCTGCACTTTTATGGACTGGTCGGAGGGAGTTTGAATGCAAAGTTTATCTCGCGCCCGACATCAAACTTCTGAACGAAACAAACATATCAGCCCACGATAAGTTCTCGCAGACCAGATTCTATTCGTCAATTATGGTTATCAAGCTCGGCACCGAATTTGGGCGAGAGTTTGAGGCTTACAAGAATCTCGAGGACGGATCGATTAAGAGCGAAGCCGGATTCATGAAGTTTCTGGAGCGTGATCCAGCTCAAACGATGTCTAAGGCAGAACTCAATAAACGTTTTCGTAGTTATCTTTACAACTCGATTCTTGATGATCCTGAGAACAAGGCTGCACGTTTTGTTTCTAACGGCAATCGAAGCACGGATGAAAAGCCACTCACAATAGACATGCTTAGCAGATCACTTCTGGCCTCATTCCTTTATACCGAACCAGTCTCAGACAACATGACAACCGATACCTATAAGCGTGATAAAGAAATCTCCCACGTAACGGAACTCATGAACATGCTGCACGACCTGGCCCTTGGCTCGTGGAATCCTAAGGCGGGAGCGTCAGACGGTAACCAAAGACGACTAGAGCGCCTGTTCCGTTCAAAATCCATAATGGCTTGGAGTGAACTATTACGTGACGCCGTTCGAGGGAAGCTAGACTTACAGGATGAGGAGGATCGCGCGCGCCCGTTTTATCGCGAGCTTTCAAGCGAAGATCTCGATCGCGTTAAGAAAATGGTGGAGAGACTCGTCAACTGGAAACTATGGAGCTCCCCTCCGGGTGAAATTGATCGAATTCTGTCCGATAACAAAAGCGCGGTCAAAGAATGGTTTAAAAACAACGGGTTGACCACAGGTTATCTCATGGGCGCGAACGAATAGAATTCTCCCGAACAAACCCAATGATGCGTCTTCCCAAATTCTCTTATCGCACGCCGCGCACCATCGCGGAGGCGGTGAAGATTGTCGGCGACACTGGTCCCGATTCTCAGTTCGTCGCGGGTGGAACTGATCTTTATCCAAACATGAAGCGGCGGCAGCAAATGCCGAAGACGGTCATCTCTGTCATGCGTCTGCCGGAATTGAATGGGGTAACGGGAGATGGGAGTAAGGGGTTGGTGATCGGTGCGTCAATCACCCTGACGGAGATTTGCGAGAACGAAATAATTAAACGTGATTATCCGGTGATCGCCTCAGCGGCGCGGACGATCTCGACTCCAATTTTGCGCAATATGGGAACGATTGGCGGAAACCTTTTGCTCGACACACGATGCAATTACTACGATCAGAATTACGAGTGGCGCAAGGCGATCAACTTCTGTCTGAAAAAAGACGGCGATGTTTGCTGGGTGGCGCCGGGCAGCTCGAAATGCTGGGCCGTGCAATCCTCCGATCTGGTTCCGGTGATGGTGGCCATCGGCGCGAAGTTTAGATTGGTCTCTACGCTGGGTGATCGAATGATCGATGCCGCGGCGTTTTATAACGACGATGGGATCGACTATCTCAAGAAGAGACCGGACGAATTGCTCGCCGATATTCACCTGCCGCCGACAAACGGTTGGCGCGCGTCTTATCAAAAACTGCGACGGCGCGGCGCGTTTGATTTCCCTGTGCTGGGAGTTGCTGCGTATGTTCGGTACGAGACGCCGAACGGCGCCCTCCCTCACGATCCGGCTTCTGATACAATCGCCGACGCAAAGATCGTACTCGGCGGAATCGCGCCTTCACCCGTTCAGGTGAATGAAGCTGCGCAGGCTCTCATCGGCCAAACGCTCAACGAAGATCAAATTCAGGCGGCTGCTGAAGCTGCTTACGTCAAAGCGCGCCCGCTCGATAACACTGACTTCGTCTATCAATGGCGCAAGCAAATGGCCCGGCAATACACCTTGCGAGCGCTCAATGACGTTCTTTCCCAACTTTAGGAGCTACGAATATGAAACGAGTCACCGGCATCGGCGGAGTTTTCTTCAAGGCAAAAGATCCTGAGAAACTGAGGGAGTGGTACCGAACCCACCTGGGTATCGAAGCGGAAAGTTGGGGCGCCGTGTTTCATTGGCGCGACGATCCACGGTCAGAGGATGCTGCGACGGCCTGGTCGGTGTTTCCCGAAGAAACAAAACACTTCGAGCCGGGCACGAAGCCCTTCATGATTAACTATCGAGTTGATGACCTGGATGGGTTATTGACCCAACTTCGGGCAGAAGGCGTGGAAGTGGACGCGAAGACTGACGAATCCGAATTCGGCAAAATGGGTTGGGCCATGGATCCCGAAGGCAATCGCATAGAACTCTGGGAACCGCCTGCGGCAAAATAGTTACCCTCGGAAAAACCGACAAATTTGATTCATTGAATCAATGAGTCATTGATTCATTCTAAAACGCTAACTTCCGGCATCAAGGGCTAAACCCTTTGTGCCTTCGTGTCTTTGTGGTTATCTTTGCCGCGTGAAAGTTGTCGCTGCACTTCTGCTCGCCGCCGGCCGCTCGCGCCGCATGGGCGCCTTCAAACCGCTCCTTCCGTTCGGTGATGTCACGGTAATCGAGACGTGTATCAACAATCTTCGTGGTGCTGAGGTGAACGAGATCGTCGTCGTGGTGGGCCATCGCGCGAATGAAATACAAAAGCATCTTGAATCTTACGAGCTGCGTTTTGCGCTCAACCCCGATTCGGAGAGCGAAATGGGCGAATCGATCAGACGCGGCGTTGAGCATATTTCTGGAGACGCGAAGTGCCTGCTAATTGCTCTCGTGGATCATCCAGCCGTTTCGAGCGCAACCATTAGGACGATTGTCGCAGCATGGCAACGCGGGGCTCGCCTGGTTCAACCCGAACACGCCGGACGTGGTGGGCATCCCGTCTTGATCGATTTCGCTTACCGAGACGAATTACTTAATCTCGATCCGCGCACAGGCCTGCGCTCGTTCTTCGATGCTCATCGAACCGAAGTGCTGCGCCTCTCCGTTGAATCGCCCTACGTTGCGCGTGACATGGACACATGGGAAGATTACCTTGCGCTTCATCGTGAAATTCTCGGGCGCGAGCCGGCCACGAGTTCGAGCCGGTTTTCCTAAGGATTCTGACTGTTTCTGTCATCTATGACGCGCGGCCACATTTCCGCATCTAAGCTCTGTTCGGTCGCTCGCCGAAACGAACGGTGGCGAGCGCAAAGGAGTTCTCAAATGATAACCAGAACGTGGAGGGTCATACTCACTGCCGCATGCTTACTTAGTCTGACCGCGGCGTCATTTGGGAACGCCACTACACTCCAGTCACCTGAGTTTTCTTTGCGCGCTTTGGATGGCCCACCGGTATCGTCTGAAAGCCTCCGCGGCGAGGTGGTCGTGCTGGCGTTTGGCGCCTCATGGCTACCGTTGACACGGAATCAAATGGAGAGCCTGAAAAAGCTTGCCGACCAATATGCCGGTCGAGGCGTAGCGGTTTATTGGGTGAGCACTGAGTCGGATTCGGCCAAGTCAAAGAACTTCGCCGACGATAACCAACTGCGCGAGCTGGGTCGCAGGTATAAGATTACCGTGTTGCGAGATCCTGATGGTCTGGTATCGAAACGGCTGGGCGTCGATCAACTGCCCTCGACCGTAATACTCAATAAGCAGGGCCAGGCCGCGGCGGTAGTTGGCGGACTGGATCCTAACGCCGATGTCGCAAAACAGTTAGCTGAGCGACTCGATAAGATTCTATGAGATCTCAAATCTGAGATCTGAAATCTGGAATCTTGAAATTCCTCCACGCTTGTATTGCTTCAACCTACTCCTCCGCTGACCTGACCAAGTCATAGAGCAACCGCACGGGTAATCCAACCACGTTGAAATAATCGCCCTTGATGCGTTCGATGAAGCGCGCGCCCAAACCCTGAATTGCATAAGCGCCTGCCTTGTCCATAGGCTCTCTGGTCGCGACGTACCATTGGATTTCGGCGTCGCTCAATGGTGCGAATTTCACTTCCGTTTCTTCGTGGGCAACTCTCGTGACCGAGGTCGTGCGATCGACTAGCGCCACGCCGGTCATTACTTTATGCCAGCGATTGTTTAGCAGGCGGAGCATTCGCGTCGCATCCGCTTCATCAATTGGTTTCTCAAGGATGTGACCATCTATCGCTACTGTTGTGTCAGCGCCAATAACAGTTAAATCGCTGCGTTGTGCCCCTGCCGCTTGAGCTTTCTCGAGCGCGAGTCGCTGAACATAGTCAATCGCGTCTTCACCCTCGCGCCGCGACTCATCGATATCGACTGCGAGAGTTTCAAACGGCCAGCCGACGGTGCGCAGGATCTCAGCGCGACGCGGGCTGGCTGAAGCGAGAATGATTTCTGGCAACTCGATCATTTGAGCGATTAAGTCAGTACCGGGAGCGGTAGCGACCGGGTAACATCCTGGCAAACTCGATTCTTGCTATCACTTGCGACCCGGTCGCTACCGCTCCCGGTACCGACCTCCTTACCACTGCCCAGTCGCGCGGACTCACTTGGTCAGTGACGCATCTTCCATTAAACTGCCGGAGTTGCGATCCATTGTGAAAGTTTTTGAGCGCCAGTTCAATCGACCAGATGATTGATGTAACCAGACTGCTACCCAAGATCGTTCGCGCCAACCCTGAGCTTGCCGTGAAGATGGCCTGGGCCCGCGCCGCGGGCGAGGGTTTGCGCCGGAATACCCATCCTGCTGGTTTCGAGGGCAAGAAGTTGACTGTCTCGGTCATGGATGCTCTGTGGCAAAAACAACTTCAATCGATGAGTGCCGAACTGATATTTCGGATGAACAACTTGCTGGGACGCGGCGCCGTGGATGAGCTCGTCTTTCGCATCGCACCGTCCGAAGTTTCACAGGCGCAGTCGATCAATCACAGCGAGTCATCCAGGAAACCGGCGGACCATCCACTGCCAACCGAACTGATGTTCGCGGCTGGTTCGATTGCTGATGAAGATTTGCGAGCGCGATTCTTGCGGGCCGCCAATAACCTGATCGCGCGCCGCGATTTACATCCTGACAACGATTAACTAACTCTTATGCCCATATCTGAATCTGACATTGAAAAGATCGCGCAGCTGGCGCACCTGGACATCACCGATGACGAACGCAAAATGTTCGCGG
>Ga0193729_1000763_pt1 | contig 16677 bp, 8 predicted proteins | sample U1c2metaG_FD_143036 | JGI IMG/M metagenome (GOLD analysis project Ga0193729, IMG submission 143036) | Soil microbial communities from a riparian zone of the East river system, Colorado, United States - U1c2 | ecosystem: Environmental > Terrestrial > Soil > Riparian zone | place: USA: East River...
CTACCAAATATCCTGTAGCTAAGCGAGAACCATTTTTCACCCGCAGGGTTTTGAGCGGGGGCGCTGGTTTTTAAATCTAGGCTGGTTTGTAAATCAGTAGCTGTGACGCCAAAAGGAAACTAACCCGACATTTTGCGCAGCACCAACTTGCGCAATTTGTTGCGATCCTCGTCGTTCATGTGCACGAATTCCACTCCGTTACCGCCCGGAGTGCTGTTGCGGACAATCGCGGTGCAATGAATTTTTTTGCCCAGGCCGGAACGCACTTCCAGCTGCACCGGTTCTCCCACAGAAAGGGCTTTTGAACTCTCCAGGTAAGCTCCGCCGAGACTGATAGTCTTCACTCGTGCCAGGGTAGCTCCGGCCGCTTTGGCGCTAACCTGCGCGCGCAGAGGCGCATCCAGGGGCACCCGTGTGTACCGTCGCGGAACGGCGTACACCACGCCGTGCGCGCTCGGAGCATCGAACGTGGCTCGCGCGGATGCCGACGTTGCACGGTCTTCGATCGCCGCCAAGGCGTCCTGAGCCGCTGTTCGCAAACCGGAGGGTTCCGCGTAGGCTATTCCGCTGCGCCGCTCGGCGAGCAGATGTAGCAGTTGCATGGACTCCGTAGCTCTTAACCGCCCAAGCGCTTCAATTGCTTTAATGCGCACGAACTGGTCGCGCAGCGTAGTGTGTTCGCCGGCGGCAATCTCCATCAATTGAGGAATCGCTGAGCTCTCGCCACTGAGCCCGATCTGATCGATCATCATGGGAACGACCAGCGGATGAGCATTGATAAGCACGTTGGCAAATACGAACGCGGCAGTCTGCGCGTGGGGAGCGTTTGTCGGCCGCGATAACTCGCTGATCGCCAAATCTTGCATATTCCATTCCCAACTGGGTAGAGCGCGTGTCAGGCCGCGCAGCAATCGGTCCGGGTCTGCGGTAGCAAGCAATTTGATGGCGGCGGTTACGCGCTGCGGGCGAGCTTCGTAAAGACGCGTCTCCAGGATCGTCAAGATCGGCACGCCAATGGTTCGTATCAGACGTGCCATGGCTGGCAACAAGCTCCCGCCGAGTTCTTCGGCGAGCAAGATGGTAAGGCGGTCCAGCAATTTATCAGGATCGCGCTCCAGCAATCTGGACAATACCGGGTCAAGGGCGCGGTGCGAAAGTCCGGCATCCACCAGCAGGAACAGGCGGTCCTGAGCGAAGAGCCGTTTTGCCAATGCGGAAACATTGCCGTGGTCGAAATCGCGGAACGGCTGCTCCAATGTCAGAACGATCGCTTCAAAGCCTTCATAGTCTCCGCGTACCACTGCGAGGTGGCTCGATGATTCGATGAATGTAACCAGCGCTGAAGCCGTTTGCGGCTCGCGTTCGATTCGCAGTGCGGCCAACGCCCCCTTGCTCAAATCTTCCGGCAACTGGTTGGGCCATAGCGATTCGATGATGGGCCACAATTCATTAAGCCCCGCGGCTACTGCTTGTCGGGCGCGGGAATCCTGATGCTCCAGCCGTCGGGCGTAATTCAAAACGATGTGGCGCGCTTCGCGGCGCGGTGCATCCGCGCCGGCATCCGCGAGATTTCCCAATGTTTGGCGCAGCGCCAACACCGGCACGCTCCACAAATCCGGCCCACGTAACACTAAAGACTTTTCGCGCGGCGGGAGCTCCAGCCAGAAGCGCGTCACCAATCTTTCGCGATAACTTTCCGCAGCCCACGTGGCCGCCAACGACGATTGCGTCATCGAAGGCGCAGGAGTCCGGCTACCGCCGGCGTCCGCCGCCGCGTCCGGAAACTTTCCGGCTGTCACCAACACTTCGCCCAGCCGATCAAACGTCGGCCGCACCAAAACCGGTGTCAACGAGCCCGCCGAGAATTCCGCAAGCAAATATTCAAAAACTAAGCTCTCCGCCAGACGCTTCACATATAACTGCGGCAGTTCACCCTCTTCCGGCGAGTATTGCGAGATCGCGCTAAGCAACAGCCGCACGGTATCGTGACTCGTCGCTTCCATAGCTTCGTGAATCGCGCGCGCGCCGGCCTCGGGCGAAAGGTCGCGCGCCGGTTCGAGCGGAAGAGTGATGCGTGCCAGAAGCTTTAATGTCGCAATGAGGTCGTCAAAACCTGGCAGCCGCACGGCGTTTTCGGAACCAATGCGCGGAGAATGGCCCCCGTAAGCTACCAGCGTGGCAATCAAGCTGGTCAAAAGTGTGTCTACCTTACGATCCACTTGCGTGTTAGCCAGAATCCCTTCCACATCTCGTTCTGCGAAACTCTTTATCCACCAGGCATCTCGTGCGCCCACGGCTTCGTTATCCGCTGTTTTCGCGTCTGCCTCACCAGATGGCTGAGCAGCTATCTGAGCAGTGCTCGTCGGCCCCAGCGTCATCAATGATACCTTGATGAGCTCAGCGAGAATGTCCACTTCCTCCTGGCTAACCTTTGGCAGGAACGTAATTCTTCGGATCCCGGCCTGCCGTAACGCGCTCGAGAGCGCCAGCATCTCGCCTGTAGCGTCCGGTATTAAACCGTCGCCGAGCGCCGAGAATGCCAACCCATCGCGCATCGCCTGCAACTCGAGTTTATGACGCTCCACCACGGAGTGCAGAGAATCGTAAGCCAATCTCAAAGCGGCAATTCGTTGCGGGTGATCGGATTCATAAAGCCGTTGAGATCGCAGAAGTAAATAAAAATTCAGCAATGCGCCGTGTATATTCGCGAGCTTGTCGCCTTCCACGGCCGTAAGGTTAGGTGCTGCATCCATAGCAACTCCCTTTACGGGCGATTGCTGTTTTGCGACGTAGCCATATTTATCGATCGATGATAAAACTCTAACCACTGCAGGCTCCGTTCTTCAATCGGGTGGGAATTAACTGCTCCGCGACGCACGCGCCCCCAATACCCCCATGCACGTGTCTATCCTTACCGTAGAACGAAAGCGCGTTGCTGGGGCCCATAGTTAGCTCTGCGGGACCAATGTGGACATGTCTTTTACGAAACATTCGCTTCCGTCCCTCATTCCTGAATGCACAGCATTCGAATGCCACCACCGTTCGAAGCGATCCTACATTCGAATACCCTCGCGTTCGAACGCAATCCGTTTCACGTGGAACAACGTTTTTTTGATTCACAACAAGATTTTCTTTATGTCGAAACTATTTTGCGTCAGAAGTGCAATTGTCGACCGCCGACATTTTGTGCAATTGTCGACACGTCGACATTTTGTGCAATTGTCGGCGCGCCGACATAGCAGCATTCGAACGCCGCAGTCACCTTGCGCCAAGCGCACGCATCGTTCGAACGCTTGTGTAACCAGAGTGAGACGAGCAATTCGAGGACTTACTTGAGGGTCACCACAATTTGAGAGTCGGCATAGACCCCTGACGGCACTGATGAACCACTTTTCTGGCCTTGGGTCCGTAATTCAATACGCAGGGTTTTCTTTTTCTTGGGCTTGAATTCGGCGCTCACGATGTTGGAAGTTTTTCGATTTGCGCCTTCACCGGCGATCACACGAAACTCCGTGACTCCCGGCGGAACGTACAGGTCGTCAAACAGCTGCTGGTTATTGTTTCCTCCCCGTTCAAAATAAACTTTCCCGCCCATTTCCACCGTGAACGCTACATTGGCGGGAAAGTGATCCGCTTCAATTTTTAACTTTGCGTTGGCGTTGGGATCCAACTGTTTCGGATCGAAGTCCACACGCGGAGGAGGAGGCAGAGCCGAAACGGTAGTCCTCGGAGCCGTTGTATTCCGGGCGCCGCTCTTGCCCGGCTGCTTATTCAAGTTTTCGTTTCGCGGCTGGCGATTCGGCGGCGTTGCGGTTCTGTCGGACTTGGGCGTAGGTTCAGACGCGCTTGTGTCAGCTACAGGTTCCGGCCCGCCGTTGGGATCGAGAATTGCCGCGATGCGTTCGCGGTTCGCATAGCCGTACCAGCCACCCGCGAGAAGTAACGCGGCAAAAATCAAGCCGATGGTCGTTCCGATCCAGCCAGTTCGCTTTTTCAGAGACGCAGCTCTCGGAGGTACCGGCACAGCGCTAGATTGCTGGGCAGCTTGGGTGCTCGGTATCGCTGTAGGGTTCGAATCCAGAGTCACGTCCATGGCGGTGCGGGAATTAGCGGGAACCGATGTGGGGACAGGCGCCTGCAATTCTGTAGCGGGGCGTCCCGTTCGTAGCGTCGCCAAGTCGTGAGCCAACTCGTCGCCTGTGGCGTAACGGTCGGACGGCGCCTTGGCCAGACACTTCAAAATAATTTGGTCGAAGGCCGCAGGCACCGCGGGATTCAGTTTTCGAGGCGGCACCGCTTCGGTGTGCACCACCTTGTAGGAAACCGCCGTAATCGTTTCGCCCGTGAAGGCGTACTCTCCGGTGGCCATCCAATACAAAATCACGCCCAAAGAAAATAGGTCACTGCGTCCGTCAATCGGCGCTCCGGTAAATTGTTCCGGCGGCATGAACGCCGGACTCCCAAGAATTTGCCCGGTGGAGGTGAGTTGTGCGGCTCCGAGTTTGGCCACACCAAAATCGGTAATCTTGGGGCGCTCCACGCCATATTTTTCCTGCGAAGTCAGCAATATGTTGGCGGGCTTGATGTCCCGGTGAATCACCCCATGCTTATGCGCATAAGCGAGCGCTTCCGCGACTTGCTGTCCAATCTCGCACACGCGCTCGAAGGTAAATCGCTGGCCGTTTTTTGCGGCCTCCGCTAGCGTGCGTCCCTCGATAAATTCCATCACCAGGTACGGCACATCATCTTGCTCGCCAACGTCAAATATCGTCACGATACCTGGATGCGAAAGCCCTCCTGCGGCCCGCGCTTCACGATAAAAGCGCTCGCGAAATTCTTCGGCTTGCGGCCCGCTTAGCGCGAGTGAGTGGATAGTTTTCAGCGCCACGATGCGGTCCATCGCCGGATCGCGCGCGATGTACACCGCGCCCATGGCTCCGCGGCCCTTCTCCTCAATAATTTCGTAACGCCCGATTTTTTGTGATTCCATCATCTTGGGGGATTATGCGGCGAAAGTGTACTTTAGCACGGCGCTTTGCAGCGAGGCTGAACCGTTACGAAGCGATTGCCGCATCGCCATATGAGCCGGACTGGCCGGTCGCGGACGGCCCGTCAGGTCCGCTACATTGGAAAGAAATGCTGTGGTATTGCGACCTTTGGCGGGCGGGTTTTCGTTTATTATCCAGGCGAACTATCATCCAGACGAAGCATCATCAACCAAAACTGGCTTACTATTAAATTGCGAAGAATTTATAACGCGGAGACGAATGACTAATCTCAAACGCTCGGCGATTGCCTTGGCGACGGTTGGAATTTTGCTCGCCTTAATTTTGTATTTGCGTCCGACCCGCAGTCAGCAGCCCGCACAACCTCCTAAGCCCCACAAAATTACGATCAATTGGGAACAAGCGCCGCACGCCGTCAGTTATAACGTTTATCGTCGGCCCTATAGGATCGAAACGTTTACAAAGGTGGGCACCTCGAATACCAACAGCTACGATGACCCCACGGTCCAGGGCGGAGAAAGACATTGTTACGTGGTCACTTCCATCGATCCCAAAGGCAAGGAAAGCGAGCGATCGAAAGAAATATGCCAGACGGTCCCACTCCCATAGAGAAACACGCGTCGATATCTTTCTGTTTTGAACAAAACAAGGCGTTGAGAATTGCGTTGACAAGGATAGAGTTGCGGAATAATGTCGGCGCAACACTGGTCGGTGCTGGGCGCAAGCCCGATACTCAAAAGGTTACCCACTATACAGAACGCCGTCTCCTCGCCATCCGCGAACTTGCGAGTGAGTGACGATAGAACGGCTTTCCAATCGTATTGCGCGCCGCCCCGCCTGCCAGCCAGTCCAGGAGGACATCATAATGAAGATGCGGATAACGGGCCTGCTTGTGTTTGTGTTGGTAGTGACGCTGGTTCCGGCGGCTATTCCTCAAACGGAATCGACGCCGATCATTTACACCTATGTGAGCCAGTTCCAAATCCCCCGCGCGAATTGGGCGGCATACTCAGAGGACAGCGAGAAGTCCGTCATTCCAGTTCTGGAAAAGTCATTAGCCGACGGTTCGATTATGAGTTGGTCCACCTTTGAGCAGGTCGTCCACACCCCGGAAGGATATACCCACGGCGCGGCGTGGTCGTCCACCAGCATCGCTGGGCTCATGAAAGTGCTCGACGAAATTCGCAAGAGCCCTGCACGGCCCGGCCAAATCGCAGCCACCAAGCACGAAGACTACTTGATGCAAACGAGGATGTACCATCCCGGTACCGGTACACCAACCTACCTGCGCGTGGTCTGCTCATCGGCCAAGCCCGACAAACCGGAACATTACACCGCTGTGATCAAGAAGATGCTCGTGCCCACCTTTGAGGAACAACTCAAGCAGGGCGTGGCTACCTACTACGGCCTCGACGAACAGTATGTAAACACTTCCGCACCGTCCACCCGCTGCCTCGTCATCACCTATCCCAATGCCGAAGGCATCGACAAGTGGGCCAATGCCATCAACGCCACTATGGGCAAGTGGACTCCCGCGGAACGCGAGGAATTTGCGGCTGCCTCGGTGCTCGACAGCCGGCGCGACATCTTGGCCCGTATAACCCACTCAGGCCACAAATAGCTGATTCTTTATAGCTAGACTGAAATGGGCAGATCACTTCCGTGGAGTGTGTGTCTGCCCATTTCATCTCAAACATCCGTCAGCCTCAAAACCAAATTGGTGCGCCAAAAATCGCGAGCGCGCGGCGAGGCGAAATGAAGGGCGACCGTAACCGCAAATGCACAACATTTATTAATCAAAGAATTGAATGGTGGGGCTGGCGAGATTCGAACTCGCGACAACCGGTTTAGGAAACCGATGCTCTATCCATCTGAGCTACAGCCCCGCAATTTCACTTTGTAGTTTACCCGCGTAAATCAGGATTTTCACGATTTTCCAGCTCAATTCCGTCTACCTCAATTCTTCCCCCCGCTCGAACCATCGTTCCCACGACGTTCAGATCTCCGAAGGCGAAACTAAGTCACGGTCGATGTCTTTAATAGCAACTAGATAGGTACTCAGGCATAGAGCGACGCATTTTCCCTAAGCTGGAAAATGACTGGACAATTCTCAATGTGAGTCGCTGAAAATAAGCCACTTACCGTGGCCACGGCGATGCAGTAATGGAGGTAACGGATCTAGGTCTTCGGACGGAAGCAGCTTTCTATCTTTTTAATCACTTTGACACATTGTCGGCCTGCGTCGCCGGCTGTTGACCCAAGGAGGCATTTGTGATGTCTGACCCCGGCCGCGAGGCCACCCCTCAATCCGCGATTCAAACGACCGGTGCCTCAGAAATGCGCAATAAACTGCTTCCTGGTCTTACCTCGCTCGTCGTTGCAGCTCTGGCACTGTTTGCAGCAATCTACACACCCGCGGCACACGGACAAGCCAACGTGCAAGGCACATGGCAAACGGTTCCGGCGCAGATGCCCATAAATCCGGTTCACACCGCGCTCTTGTCCAACGGCAAGATTTTGGTGGTCTCTGGCTCTGGAAACTATCCTGCGCAGACCATTTATAACGTTGGGGTCTGGGATCCCGCGACTAACACCATAACCACGCAGACGCAGAGCTGGGACATGTTTTGCAACGGAATGATCGTGTTGCCCGATGGCCGGCCATTTATCATGGGCGGCAATCTTCAGTACGACCCCTTCTTTGGCTGGAACAGAACATCCATTTACAATCCGGCGGTCGTCAGCCCGAAACCGAATTTCGTAGACATGGAAGATATGGCCCATGGCCGCTGGTATCCCACCAGCACTGTGCTCGGCGATGGGCGGGTTCTGATATTTTCAGGACTGGACGAAACAGGATCCACGAATTCCCAAACCGAAATCTACACAGTAGGTGCCGGATGGGCGCCGCCGGTCACCGCCCCTTGGACCCCGCCTCTCTATCCGCGCTTGCATGTTTTGCCAAACGGTAAGGTCTTTTATTCCGGATCAACCACCCAATCCCGAACTTTTGACCCGGTCGCCAACACCTGGTCCGGCGTAATTGCTACTACCATCTATGGTGGAACGCGACTTTATGGCTCCTCGGTTCTGCTCCCATTGAACCCCCCGAATTACGCACCGAAGGTGATGATTTTTGGGGGAGGCAATCCCGCCACAGCCACCACCGAGATTATCAATCTTTCTGTCCCGACTCCGGCTTGGACTTCCGGCCCGGCGATGTCCGCGCCACGCATCGAGATGAACGCCACGATTTTGCCCAATGGCCAAATTCTCACCGTTGGAGGTTCGCTGAACGACGAAGATTCCAGCACCGCAAGCCTGAATGCTGATCTCTACGATCCCGTCACGAACAAAATGTCCTCCGCAGGCGCGAACGCTGTGCCGCGCCTTTATCATTCCGTAGCACTGCTGCTGCCGGATGCCACTGTGTGGGTCGCGGGAGGAAATCCAACTCGCGGAACGTATGAACCCAGTGTCGAGATTTATTCGCCTGCCTATCTCTTTAATCCCGATAGCACCCCCGCGACGCGGCCAACGATAACAGGCGTTACTCCATCTGTAATTGGCTATGGCACTTCGTTTCAGGTGCAAACCCCGGATGCCGCAAACATCGCCTCCGTAGTATTAGTGAAAGACGGCGCGGTAACCCACGCGTTCAACATGGATCAGCGCCTTGTGGGCTTGGTGTCTAGCGCCGGCAGCGGCGTCTTGAATGTAACCGGTCCCCCGAGCGGAAACATCGCACCTCCGGGCTATTACATGTTGTTTTTGATCAACAAGGCAGGCGTGCCTTCGGTCGCAAATTTTGTGCAGGTTTCCACCGTTCCGACAGATGTTCCGCCCACCGGAACCATTACCAGTCCGGCCACGCCGGCGGTTACCATCAATCAGGGACAAACGGTTACTTTCGCGGGAACTGGGACTGCCTCAGGTCTCGGCTCTATTGCTGCATATTCCTGGTCAATTCGAGGTGGAACTCCTGCGAAGAGTTCCATGCAAAATCCCGGCACCGTGACATTCTCGACTCCCGGTACTTACCAAGCATCTCTGACCGTTACCGATAACTCCGGAATAACAGATCCAAATCCGCCGGTGGTCACCATTACCGTAAAGCCTGTTTCACCGCAACCTACGCTTACCAGCGCAACGACAGGTGGACTCCCGGCTTCAGGGGCACAAGCTCAAACGAATCTAAACGTCGTCCTCACCGGCACCAATTTCTTGCCGGACCCCATTTGCAGCTTTGGTGCAGGAGTCGACGTCAATTCCTGTACTTTCAATTCGGCTACTCAGCTCACCGCCAACGTGGACGTTTTGGCCGGCGCGGCCGTGGGGACGCGCAACATAGTAGTTACCGACACCGATACGCAAACCGCCTCACTTCCCAACGGATTTAGCGTCGTCGCCGGAACGGCGCTGCCGGTACCTACGCTGACAGGCGTGACTCCCAATGCCGAATTTCAAGGCGCGACAAACGTCACGGTAACTTTAACCGGAACTAATTTCCAGCCCGCGCCAATGTGCAATTTCGATTCTGATTTCGGCGGCACCGTTAACACCTGCACATTCGTTTCTCCAACGCAAATCAACGTAAATCTAACGATTGCCGCGAACGCCACACTTGGTGGGCACAACGTCATCGTCACCAACGCGGACGGTCAAAGCGCAACCATGATTAACGGTTTTACTGTTGCGGAGAATTTGGGCAACACCGTCAAACTTGAAGCCGGTTTCACCGCCGGAGCCATGGTAATGAACGGCAATGCGCAGCTGAATGAGTCGGTTCTGGAATTGACCGACGGCAACCAGTTTGAGGCTTCCAGCGCTTGGTACGCTACGCGCGTGAACGTCCAGAATTTCGTTACCGATTTCACTTTTCAAATAACTCCCGGACTTACCGCGGACGGTTTTACCTTCGCGATACAGTCTAACTCCACCGCAGCATTGGGAGTTGCTGGCGGTCCGCTGGGTTATGGTCTCGATAGTTCCTCCGGCACGGGCGGAATACCGAACAGCGTGGCCGTGAAATTCGACTTATACAGCAACTTTGGCGAGGGCATAGACTCGACGGGCCTCTACCTCAACGGCGCTTCACCCACGATCCCGTTCGTCGACATGACTGGCTCAGGTGTAGATCTGCAGAGTGGTGATGTCTTCGACGTGCATATGGTGTATGACGGCGTGTCACTGACTATGACCATCACCGATACGGTGACCACTGCGGCGTTCACTCACGCGTGGACGATCGACATTCCTGGAACCATCGGCGCTACCACGGCCTATGCAGGCTTCACGGGTGGCACCGGCGGCATAACTGCGACGCAGAATATTTTGACCTGGACTCTCGGCCCCACCCCCGTAGTCGGCTTTGCGCCGGCGAGCCCCATCGACTTCCCGGCCGTTGCCACAGGAACTTCCACCGCGCCAATTTCTATTACGGTCACGAATAGTGGCGGCGCGCCTCTGCATATCAGCAGCGTCACCGTGACCGGCACTAATCCCACGGATTTTGGAATCGCATCCAACACTTGCACCGCCGCACCGATAGTCGTCAATGCGACCTGCACAGTGGGGGTCACCTTTACTCCCAGCGGTACCGGAGAACGTCTCGCCAAGTTGCAATTCACGGACGACGCCTCAAGCAGCCCACAAAATCTGGCTCTTAGCGGCAGCAGCCTCGCTCCAGCGACCCCAGGCGTGGCCGTAATGCCCAGCAGTCCGATAATGCTACCGAGCACCACACAAGGCACCACCAGCGCGCCAGTCGTTGTGACCGTGACCAACACTGGCAATGCTACCCTGAATGTCACTGCGGTTACCCTCACCGGAGTAAACGCCGCCGACTTCACGCTAGCTTCCAATACTTGCATTGGCGTGGCGGTAGCCGCCAACGCAACTTGCACGATAGGTACAACATTCACCCCCACCGCCACCGGTACTCGTCAAGCCAACCTGCAAATTACCGACAATGCGCCTACCAGTCCCCAGAGCTTTGCACTCAGCGGAACGGGAATATCTTCGACTCCACTAACTCCAGCTGTCGTTATTTCACCGGCTTCGGTGGCGGTCGCAGGCACTCAGGGAACAGCAACCAACTCGACGAACATTATGATCTCGAACTCCGGCACCGCACCGCTGCATATCTCCGGCATGGTCTTCGGAGGCGCGAATGTGTCGGAGTTCGTTAATCCCTCAAATCCCTGTGTCGGTACAGCCATCGCTCCCAATACGAGTTGTTCCATCTCCGTGACCTTCGCTCCCCTCGGAGTGGGTACTCGCACGGAGACGGTTACGATAACGGACGATGCTCCCAATTCGCCGCATTCATTTACCGTTAATGGCACGGCCAGCCCGGTATATACAGTTACGCCCTCAGCCCCGACCACCGCGGTTACCGCCGGGCAAACTGCTCAATTCAGTTTGCAACTCACACCAGGTATCGGGTACTCGAGCCCCGTGACCATGGCGTGCTCTGGTGCCCCGGCCACAACTGTATGTACAGTCACGAATCCCGTCCAATTAACGGCGGGCGCGCCTGCTGCGGTGAACGTGACGGTGACAACTGTAAAATCCTCGCTGGCGCCCAATGCTGATCGCCGCCAGAGTCCTCCTCCATCGCCTTACCTGATACTGGTCATATTGAGCATGTGCCTGGCAGCGCTACTCGTGCTGAATCAACTCAAGCAGAGCGGCGGCTTCATGCCAGGGCGACTTGCGTACGCTGGGGGCTTGCTGGCTTTGATACTCGCCGGGTACGGCCTTGCAGGTTGCGCCAGTAGCGGGGTTTCGGTGGTTACCCCAACTCCACCATCCACTACCGGAACACAAAAAGGAACCTACACCCTCACGTTGACGCCTGCTGCGTCCAGCATGAGCGGCAAACCGCTGCAACTGTCGCCCATTCCGTTGACCCTGACGGTGAATTAACGAAGCGAACCAACCGTCTCCACCTCGCGTGGAGCGGTTGGTTTTTCCTTTGGACTCAAGACAACTACTTCTTTCCGGCAATTGACCGCGGAAGGATATCCTTGTTATCAATTATTTATATGCCTGTAAATCGCAGAAATCTGCTGAAGCTTGGCGCGGGAATAGCCGCGAACTCATTACTAGCATCGCGACGCGCCTCAGCGGACACCAGTGAATCTTTATTGGCCTCGAAGGCGCCCCCGCAACACCTGGCACCAATCCGCCTGGACCGGAACGAAAATCCGTACGGAGCCTCGCCGAAAGCGATCGCAGTGCTTCAGGAAGCAGCCAAAGAAACCAGCCGTTATCCTGATCCCAATCCTTTCCTGAAAACTTTGGCGGATTATCACGGCAAAGCACCCTCCGGCGTTAATCAGATTATTAAGCCGGAGCAAATTGTGGTTGGTTGCGGATCTAGCGACGTTTTAAGAATGGCGGCTTCGGCATTCCTGGCTCCGGGCGCGACGCTCATCATGGCCACGCCCACCTGCGATCTCATCGCGAACTATGGACGGAGCAGAGGCGCAACCGTCACCGAAGTTCGGTTGCGAAATGACCATGCGCATGACTTAGACGGAATGCTGAAACACTCCACTAAGAGTGGCGCCAGCGGCCTCATCTATGTCTGCAACCCCAACAGCCCTACCGGAACGCTCACGACGCGCCAGGATCTTGAAGAATTTCTCGCCAAAGTGTCGCCCAAATTTCACGTGGTAATCGATGAGGCTTACCATCACTACGCCGGTGGTTCTGGCGCTTACATGTCTTTTATAGACCGGCCGTCGGATAATCCTCGCGTGATTGTTACCCGAACGTTTTCCAGCGCCTACGGGTTGGCCGGCGCGCGCGTGGGCTACGCCGTAACGTCCCCTTCCACTGTGGAAAAAATGGTTCGAGAAGCATTGCCCTTTGCGCTGAATCGCGCGGGAATGTTTGCAGCTTCGGCGGCTCTTGCGGACCGGGAGCATATCGAGAGCTGCACCAATCGAAATTTTAACGATCGTCAGGAATTCATGAACCAGGTGAATGCCCGGATGCTGAGAGCCTTGGATTCGCACAGCAATTTTATTTGTTTAAACGTAATGCGGCCTGCTGTGGAAATTTCTGAACATTATTCCAAAAATAATTTTGTGTTAGCACCGCTAATTCCTTCCATGCCGAATTATTTGCGCATCTCCCTCGGCACGCCAGAAGAGATGCTTGAATTCTGGCGAGTCTGGGATCTGCTCGGTTCTCATCCGATGTCCATGTAGCACGCACGACACTTGCCAGGATTTTTGCTAAACGGCACGGGATTTCCTATAATGAGCATCCCGTTGCCCAATCCCTAAAACGCTTCACTGATTACAATGCGTTTACTCAGGCCTCTGGAATGCTACACGCCGATCTGGGGGGTCCTTTGTGTTTTCCGAAAGGCTTGGAAAACATCTGAATGGTTTGTGGGTTCTTTTTACAGGATTCCCTGCATGTGCATGCGAAATACCGCGACGTATCTTGGGAGCTATCGGGATGGGTTCTTATATCGGGCAATCGCGTCGCGAAACCGGTAGTGTAAGTAAAAGTCGGAGCGCAAGTCTTCTGTCAAGCCCGGGCAGACTAATTGGGGTCATCGCCGCTATTGCTTTGCTCACCGCTTGCGCGCCAATGGCGCACGGCCAAGCCAATGTACGAGGTACATGGCAGACTGTACCCACGACGTTGATGCCTATCAACCCGGTTCACACCGCGTTGCTGTCCAATGGAAAAATTCTAGTTGTCTCGGGCTCCGGAAACTATCCCCCGCAGACCACCTTTATGGTAGGTGTATGGGACCCTTCCAATAACACATGGACACCCGGGCCGAATCAAAGCTGGGACATGTTCTGCAATGGCATGATCGTATTGCCTGACGGTAGAGCATTTATCGTGGGCGGCAATCTTCAATACGATCCCTTCTTCGGCTGGAAGAGAACATCCATTTACGACCCAGTAACTGGAAAATACGCCGATATGGAGGACATGGCCCACGGGCGCTGGTATCCCACGGTGACCGTCCTTGGCGACGGACGGGTAATGACATTTTCGGGACTCGACGAATCCGGAAACACAAATTCACAAGTGGAAATCTACAAGGTTGGAGGTGGTTGGAGTGCGCCGGCGACTGCTGGCTGGACGCCACCTCTTTACCCTCGCATGCACCTATTGCCAAACGGCAAAGTTTTTTACTCTGGCTGGACCACGCAATCTCGCACCTTTGATCCTTCGACGAATACCTGGTCTGGGGTGATCGCCACCACGAATTATGGGGGCGTGCGCAACTATGGTTCCTCGGTGCTGTTCCCTTTAACGCCGGCAAACGGTTACAAACCACAAGTAATTATTTTTGGTGGAGGTAATCCTTCCAAGGCCACCACCGAAATTATCGATCTATCGGCATCGACACCCGCGTGGGTTTACGGTCCATCGATGTCGCAGCCTCGCATTGAAATGAACGCCACGATGCTGCCCAACGGCAAGATTCTCACCGTGGGTGGCTCGCTGAACGATGAAGACACCGGCAGCGCCTCACTCCAGGCCGATCTTTACGATACCGCCACCAATACGATGTCATCCGCTGGGTCGAACTCTTTCGCGCGCCTTTATCACTCGGTTGCGTTACTCCTGCCCGACGCCACCGTATGGGTCGCGGGAGGTAACCCCACCCGCGGTTCCTACGAACAGCACGTCGAGATCTATACGCCACCGTACTTGTACAACTCCAGCGGCTCCTTAGCGACGCGCCCGTCGATAACTTCCGTCACGCCGGGAGTGATTGGCTACGGCACCTCTTTCCAGGTGCAGACCCCCGATGCGGCGAACATTAAGTCCGTAGTGATAATGAAAGACGGTTCCGTAACTCATGCCTTCAATATGGATCAACGCCTGGTCGGCTTGTCATTTACCGTCGGGAGCGGCGTTTTAAATGTAACCGGCCCGCCGAATGGAAATATCGCGCCTCCCGGCTATTACATGATTTTTCTTATCAATACTTCCGGAGTGCCATCAGTAGCCAAATTCGTACAAATTCTAAAAGCTTCCACAGATACACCTCCCAAGGGAACGATCACCAGTCCCGCTTCTGACATCGTGATTGCCCCTGGGCAATCGGTAACCTTTTCAGGAACTGGCTCGGCATCCAGTGGTTCGATTTCCGCTTATTCCTGGAGTTTCCGTGGCGCGACCCCGGCTACTAGTTCGTTGCAAAACCCCGGGGCCGTGACATTTTCGACCGCCGGCACCTATACCGCTTCATTCACGGTTACCGATTCCGCCGGGAATACCGACCCGAGTCCGCCGGTCCGCACCATTACGGTGGCTACAGAGCCGGCCCCCGTTCTTTCGGCGGTCAGTCCAAATGTTGGAGGACAGGGGAAGTCAAATCTGAGCGTGACACTGAGCGGTAGCAATTTCCTGCCTTCGCCAACGTGTAGTTTTGGCTCAGGCATCACCGTTAATTCCTGCACAGAAAATTCGTCCACGCAAATTACCGCGAATATCAATATTCTCTCGAGCGCCGTCACCGGCTCGCGCAACGTCACGGTAACCAATACCGACGGGCAGAGCTCCACATTGACCAATGGTTTCACGGTACAGACTGGCAGCTCCAATCCCGCCCCGACAATCACCAACGTGAGTCCCAACGCCGGAGTGCAGGGCCAGTCAAATATCTCCGTCACGATTACCGGCACCAATTTTCTACCCAACCCCGCTTGTAATTTCGATTCCGAGCAAGGGTTAACGGTCAGCGCCTGCACCTACAACTCTGCGACAAAAATCACGGCGACGCTCTCGATATCGCCGACTGCCATTGTGGGCGGACACAATGTCGTTATTACTGACACTGACGGGCAAAGCGCCACCGCAATTAATGCTTTCACGGTCACCTCCAGCTCCCCGGGAGGAATAGGTTTGGGCAGTGGCTTCGGGTCAGGCTCTATGGTGCTGAACGGGAATGCCACGATCAGCGGCACGGCTTTGTCTTTGACAACTACCAACGGCACATTCCAGGCCTCCAGCGCCTGGTTTCCCACAGCCGTGAATATTCAAAACTTCACCACGGATTTCAGTTTCCAGACCTCCGCCGGTACACAGACCGCCGACGGACTGACGTTTACGCTGCAAAACGAATCCACCGCCGCGTTGGGTGGAGCCGGCGGGAACCTAGGGTACGGCCTCACCACGACACCCAGCGTCGCCGTGAAGTTTGATCTGTACAGCAACAATGGGGAGGGACCTGACTCGACTGGGCTTTATCTGAATGGCGCATCGCCGACTACGCCTGCAGTGGATATGACCGGCTCGGGAATCGATTTGCACAGTGGAGACACCTTCCGTGTGCACATGACCTATGACGGAACGACTCTGACCATGACCATCACGGATGCCTCCACGTCCGCAACGTTTACGAAAGCCTGGCCGGTCAACATTCCGTCCACCGTCGGCGCGAACACCGCCTTTGCCGGCTTCACGGGAGCCACCGGGGGATTTGTGTCCAACCAAAACATCTTGAACTGGACATTGAGCAGTAACGGTGGTGGCGGAGGCGGCACGGTCGCCACACCCACGTTCAGCCCGGCAGCTGGAACCTATCTGGGAACGCAGACGGTCACGTTGAGCGACACCACCTCGGGCGCAACGATCTTCTACACACTGGATGGTACTCAGCCTGGGACGTCGGCGGGCG
>Ga0193729_1000764_pt1 | contig 16668 bp, 14 predicted proteins | sample U1c2metaG_FD_143036 | JGI IMG/M metagenome (GOLD analysis project Ga0193729, IMG submission 143036) | Soil microbial communities from a riparian zone of the East river system, Colorado, United States - U1c2 | ecosystem: Environmental > Terrestrial > Soil > Riparian zone | place: USA: East River...
GATCCGTTCGCTTTGGCGAACCACGGCTCGAGGAAACCTACCGTGGAAAAAGCCGCCGTCTGGTTTAGAAAATCATTCGAATATAGATTCAATTTCGCTTGTTCGTCGAACGCGCTCACCCAGCGCAGGTATCGCTGCACCGGACTCAAGGACGCTGCATCGAGAAAACGTTGAGCTTTGCGCAGCGGATTAGCCCGCGACTGAAACTCGGGCAACGCTCTCGCCACGTTTCGAATTACCCCGTTGCGAATAGCCGCGGGTAGTAACTTCGCATAACGCTGCGCGAGATTCATGGCGGCGTAACGCTCGTAACCGGCAAAGCATTCGTCGCCGCCATCGCCGTTGAGCGCGACCGTTACGTACTTTCGCGTTTCGCGCGAAACGTAATAGCTCGGGATTGCGGACGAGTCGGCGAACGGCTCGCCGTAATGCTCGACCAGCGTCGGCAGAATTTCCATGGCGTCCGGCCGCACGATGAACTCGTGATGCTCTGCGCCGACGTGTTCAGCGACGCGCCGCGCGTGATGCAACTCACTAAAGTCCTGCTCTTCGAAACCAATCGAGAAGGTCTTGACCTTTTCGGAAGACTCCTGGGCCATCAACGCGACGATCGCGCTCGAATCTATGCCGCCGGAAAGAAATGCGCCCAGCGGAACTTCCGACATCAGGCGCACGCGCACCGCATCGCGGAGCAAATCTACGACGCGTTCACCGGCTGCTTCTTCACTGATCGATATCTTGTGCGAAAAATCGATTTGCCAATAACGCTCGAGCTTAATCTCGCCGTTTTTCCACAACAACGAATGACCGGGCGGGAGTTTGCGAATTGCCTGGTACGCAGTCAGCGGCGCCGGAACACAGATGAACGAGAGATAATGATGAATCGCTTCATAGTTTACGTCGCGGCTGATGTCCGGGTGCTGGAGCAACGCCATGAACTCGGATCCAAAGACGAGCTGGCCGTTGAGCTGCGCGTACAGCAGCGGTTTCTTTCCTACCCGGTCGCGCGCGAGAAAAAGCGACTTCGCCCGCTCGTCCCAGATTGCGAACGCGAACATTCCGCGCAAATACCGGGGACAATCCGTGCCGTATTCATCATAGGCCGCCACGATAGCTTCCGTATCGCTATCCGTATAGAACCGATGCCCGCGAGCTTCGAGTTGTTTGCGTAACTCTTGATAGTTGTAGATCTCGCCGTTGAAAACAATCCACGCTGTTCGATCGGAATTATGGATTGGCTGATGACCGCTCTTCAGATCGATAATCGAGAGGCGGCGCATTCCGAGTCCAACGCCATCGCCAAAATGAAATCCGTCGTCATCCGGTCCCCGATGGCGGATCGCATCGTTCATACGGGCGAGCAATTCGCGGTCGATCTGCGCGCCATCACTGCGAACAATGCCTGTTATGCCACACATTTGAATTTACGAATGAAGATTAAAGCCGAGAACGCCTAACAACAGGCTCCAACGCCTTGCTGGTCATTGTCCTGCACACATGACTTTCTGATCGTGCTGGCCTTAATATTAGCGGACGCCAGTATTCATGTCCAAAATCGAGGCCGTTGCGGCTGTCTGACGATCAGGAAGATGCGAACACCCGTCCGTGAAACATCGCTGTCTGCGAGCAGGCGCCGCTTCAACCTTGGATTTCTCATCGTGGCCGCGGCTATCCTGCATGTTTCGGTAACCCTGACGGTTTTCGCGATCGGCAAATACCAGTTGTTTCCCACGCAAATTTTGCCAACCGGCATCGGTCAATTCGCTTCGGATGGAATCATCTATGAAGGCCAGGTCGTTGAGCTGGGCAATATCCTCAAGAGTGAGGGTGTGCGCGCCTGGGCCACGTGGCCGACGCAATTGCATGTGCGTTTGTACGCATTGCCGGCCGTTGCTGTATCGCGTTGGGTGAGCTTCAACATCTTGACGATTGAGCCGCTCAATCTGATTTACTATCTGGCGATTCTTATTCTCGTCTTCAAGATTGGTGAAGTAGTTTTAGATTACCGCAGCGGCTTGATCGCAGCGGCGGTCATCGCACTGTGGCCGTCATTTCTGCTACACACAACACAGCTGCTCAGAGATCCACTATTGATCTTGTCCGTGCTCGTTTTGGTTTGGGGTGTTGTCCAATCGCTTCGTCGCGAATTGTCGTGGCGTCGAGGACTGGCGCTCGGCTTCGCGAGCGTCGCCGCCATCGTTTCAATCCGCATCGTGCGGCTGCCAATGTGGCAGGTCATCGTCGCCTCTTTGGCCGGAGCAGCAGTGCTGTTGGTCGTGCAGTCTGTACATAGCAGGCGCTTTCCCAAAGGCGCAACTGCGTTAGCGCTGCTGATTATTGCTGCGGTCGCTATTACACCAAGGCTTCAGCCTTTCTTTCAAAATCAACAGGATTCGCGAATGAGACGAACCGTGCAGCACGAGGAATTGCAGGAGCTTCCGGTTGACGAAGAGATCGCCGTTTATCGCAACGCGTTTAAATGGAAACTCGATGCTGACGGCGAAACCCGCCCGGCGGAAGATGGATCGCGAATCGATGCCGGCGTGAGCTTTAAGAGCGCCGGCGACATTCTTCGACAGGTACCCCGCGCAATCGTGGTCGGTTTCTTCGCTCCGTTTCCAGGCATGTGGCTGCGCGCGGGCAAACAGGTCGGTTACAGCGGCCGAGTTATAGCGGGAATTGAAATGCTGATGACCTACATGATTGAATTCCTCGCTTTGTTCGGACTATGGAGCGCCCGTAAGAATCTATCAGCGTGGTTTCTGGTCATTGTTATCGGGCTGGGAGCGACCGCTCTGGGTTTGGTTGTGAATAATATGGGCGCGATGTATCGCCTGCGCTACCCGTTTTGGGTCTTGATAGTTATTCTTGGCTCGGGTGGTGTTTGTTTCCTGTTTGGACGTTTTAGAAATCAAAGATTAGATCAGATCGACAATTCTTCGGCCCGAGAAGTTTCCATTTGATTAGGCTGAGTCTCACACTTGCGGCTCTGGCGATCTGCAATGCCCTGCTCGCGGTTCTGATGCCGTGGTATGTCATCACGCGCCTCGGCGTAGGCATCGAAACCGACGCCTTCTTTGCGTCCGGAGCCTTACCCCAACTCATTTTCCTGGTGGCGAGTTTCTCGCTAACGCAAGTACTGGTGCCAGTGCTGGCGACCGAGGATGAAAAGAATTTTCGGCGCGATGCCTGGGGATTTTTCCTGGCCGTGAGCGGGTTCTTCTGCCTGACCAGCGCAGTTCTATTTTTGACCGCCCCGCTCTGGGTGTCGCTGATCGTCCCAGGGTTTTCCGAACACGCCCGGCAACTGACGATCACCTTAAGCCGAATCCAATTGCTGGCCATGATCGGTAATGCGGCCATAGTTGTCCTCTGGTCTATCTATTACGCACGGCAAAAATATCTGTGGACGGAACTCTCGTCGGTGTTGGCGAATGCGGCCAGTTTATTGTTTCTGTTTTGGACCTTGTCGCGTTACGGCATTGTGGCGGCGGCCTGGGCCACAGTTTTGAATCTTGGTTTGAAGGTAGTGATGCTTATGCCAGCGCTCGGCCGTTGGGAATGGCCGCAATGGAATTCGGACGCCATGAAGGAAGCATGGCGCCGCATCAAACCATTTCTGCTGGGACAAACGTACGCGAAGTCTGATCCATTAATCGATCGCTTCCTGACTTCGCTGACGACCGCCGGCAATTTGTCTTTGCTCTACATCGGACAGCAACTCTATTCCTCAATCAATTTGATCACGACCAAGGCCATCTCGACGCCCTCGGTGCCGCGGCTCGCGGTCGCGGCGAAGGCCGGGGACTGGTCAACCTTTCGCCGCATTTATCACCACAGATTATTCTGGATGTTGGGAATTACGGCCGCAACCGCACTTGGGTTGTTCTTCATTGGAGAGCCTGTGCTGCGATTGATGATTGGGCACGGCGGCATCACGGCACAGAATGTTCACATGCTGTGGTGGATCATGGTCGCCCTCAGCGGAGTATTGATCGGCGGCGCCGCGGGCCAGGTAATCTCCGGCGCATTCTATGCTATAGGCGATACGCGTACGCCGACGATGCTCTTTATCGGCACTTTCACCGTTTATGTTCCAATAAAAATACTGGCATTCCTGCGATACGGCGTGATTGGACTAGCGGTGGTCACGAGCGTGCACCTGGTAGTGAATTTCTTATTGCAGCTGGCAGTGTTGGAGCGTATTGCGGTCCGGCGGGCGGCTGGTGAAGCACCCGGATCTTCTATCCAACTGCAGGCATCCGATCCTTGATTCGCTCAGGCCGGCGGTGAGGAGGACGGTGCGCAGCTTCCCGTTCGGCAAGTTTCTTTCGCGCCTTCTCCGCGCGTTTTTCTTTGACCAGGACAAAGCCGACGGCGACAAAAATAAAATAGAAAACCAGTAACTGGGCGCGTTGCCGATACGCAGTGCCGACATTTCCCTGGACGATCGAATAAGTGAGAGTTAACAAGCTGGTGAAAATTAGAATCGGTGCTATCTCTCTGATACGATGTTTGAGTGTGAACCACGCTCCGAGGACGAGCAACGGAATAGCAAACCACCAAACAACCATCTCCGGCAAGACCATCACCTGTCGCAGAGAGCCGAGTTGCCACGGAAATGGGGCCAATAACAAGTACGTAAAGCCGACGGGAATCGCACTTATAGCCCCCGAAGTTGTCGAGACGTCGACGTCCGTTCCAAACCCGGACTGCGCTGATTGGGCGGCGTCAAGACGCATGCGCTGCAACTGCTCTCCGCTACCGTAAGTCTCGAACTGCTGCGTGGCATAATGACTGACACCAAAATATGCTAACGACAGACTGATGACAATCATGACTATTAGTTGGCGCGCGAACGATTGGGCTGTCAGCCGGCGACGCCCGAGAATGAAGGCAGCGGCGACTGCAATCACCACGATGTAAAAGACGTAAAATCTTAAGGGCAGCAGCATGCACAACGCCAGTGCAAGAGCCGTCAGGTACTTAAGACTGAATCGATCACCGAGCTTCAGCGTCGCTATCATGGAAAGTGCGAGCAGAAAGACAATCGGACCATCCTTCAATCCCTGACATTGCCAAATTATAAGAGACGGGAAGAACGCCGTGAGAATGGCCGACACTCGAGCAACCGTCCTATTCGGAAAGATCTCCGTTGACATCATGTACGCAAGTGGGGCTGTCGCTGCTCCCAGGACACAATTTACATATTGAGTCGCGAGCATGTTGCGGCCGGCGATCTTGTAGATCGCTGCGACCATGTACATCATCCCCCAACCGCTGGACGAACCTCCTCCGTAGAACACGTCAATATCTCGCTGGTACTCAGCTTTGCCCTGCCAGACGTTCATCAACGCGTCGCCAACAACATCATAAGTAATTGCGTCGCCGCCAAAAAACGCCTGCCAATGAAACGCATAGATGAGCGTTCCGATCATAATCCGTAAGAGGAACGCCGCTAGAAATAATCTTATTAAGAACTTGCGATCCTCCAACTGATAAATGCCATAGGTCACCGCGGCGACTAGCGGCAGAGTGAGCAGAGCAGCAGGACCACCGTCGGCGGGGGCGATCAACAAAACCGCGCCCAGAAGCAAAAGTGCAAATGCCAGTAACAGTCCGTTCACTTACGTTCGTCCTCACAAAGCAAAAAGCATTTTACAGATCGTCTGGTAGATCCGGACGAGTCTTGCGCTCGACCAGAAACCTGTCTTCAGCACTCAACTCCTTAACAGGTTTTGCCGGCACTCCGGCAATCAGCCACCCTTCGGCATCGATTTTTCCAACAATGACCGACCCAATTCCAACGATGCACCGGGATGGAATCGATGCTCCCGGAGCCATGCGAATCTCAGATCCAACATAAGCATAATCGCCAATTGAAACCGGTTGCGTTCGCTGCCGGTTGTGCGTCCACAGCGAGGAGTTGCGGCCTCCGATAATCGCGCGCCGGCCGATCTCAACTCGATCGGTAAAGTCGATTTTGTGGCCCGTGGTAATAATCGTTCCCGGGCCTATGATAAGCGTTGGATCGACCGGATTAACTACCTCGGGATCGGGAATCGAGTTGATTTCGTTGAGCCTGATTATGTCAGAGTACCTGCCGATTCGGACTTCGTCGCCGCCCCGGATGATATTCAAATGACCGATACGTACGTGATCGCCCAACGTTAATTTTTCGACGCCAAGAATCACATTGAAATGTCCAATTTCAACGTCGTCTTCAATCACGCACTCTTTGGCGTCGATGATGCTAAAACCAAAATGCACGCGCTTACCCACGCGATAACGAAACAGCACGCGATAACATGGGCGCATCAGAAAGGATGGAAGCAGGGCCAGCAGACCGAGCACGACTAAGCGAGTCTTGCTCACCCGTCCCGGCGCAATGCCACTGAAAGCCATGGGCTTAACTGGCAGAGTATTTTCGCGCTCGGTTACTGACCGTTCTTCGATGACGCCAAGTTTTTCCAATTCTCAATTTCCCCGCGCCGTTAATGCTTCGCGTAAAGCTGCCGCCAGTTTATCGGCTTGTTCCTGGAGCCCATAATGCGCAACCACATGAGCGCGGCCGGCCGCCCCCATCGCCCGCCGGCGCGCCTCATCACTGAGCAAACATTCCAACCTACGATACCACTCGTCATCCTGTGATGCGAAAAAGTGGGTCACGTCGGCCTCCCCAATTTCGGCTGAGCCTCCCACCGGCGTGGCCACGAACGGGACGCCTACGGCCATGTACTGGACCGCTTTGAAACCAGATTTTCCCTGCGCCCACTTTCCCGAATACAGACTGGCGTCAATCGGATAGAGGCCGATATCGATGGACTGAAAATCCAGAACCTCGCGCTCAAGTTCCCAGGTCAGATTCTCGACCTGCACGCCCGGCACCGCGATATCACGCCTGCCTGCGCCGACAATCTTAAGATGAAAATCGAACCGCTCAGCCAACGATGATAGCACTGAGAAAATCGATTCGAGATACGGAAAAGTCGAATGCGTCCCAATCCAGCCGAGCACCAGCGGCGCATCCGACCCGCGGCGTGGCAAAGGTTTGAATACATCCGTATCTACGACTGTGGGAATAACGCGCGCCCGCGCACCCTTACTGGAAACATATTCCGCGATCGATCGATTGCCGCAGGTAACCACGGTGGCCCATCTAATCAAATCATCGGTCTTGCTAAACCACTTCAAATTCTTGCTGAGGGCGCCATAGGTTGGACTCTCGTACGAAACATAGGTCGCATCATCCAGATCAAGCACCATCGGACGTTTCAAGCCGCGGGTCATCATCCATTCAATCAGCGGCGGCCCGAACAACATCGCTTCGCGTTGAATCAGAATCACCTCGGCCTTTCGCGCCGACACGATTTCGACCAGACGTTGTGCGCCGGATTTCAACAGCCCAGCCGCAACCTTCACCATCGCATCACGATGATAGAGTTCCTGAAAAAGCTTTGACGTGAGAAACGGATGAATCTCGAGCGTAATGTCGCGCGCCGCCAGAGGTGCGACGAATTGTTGCAGCCGAAAGCGAGTGGCCGCGGCTTCGACCGGATAAGAAGCTAGAGCTAAGACTCTCATTGAACTAAGGGGACGCGACCTAATTAAGCAGGCCTTGATACAATCGCGCGTAACGCTCGATCCCGATGACCCGCAGATCGAACAATCTCTTGGCGACTTCGCGCGCATGCGAACGGATCTGCTCCGGGCGTTCGACAAACCGAAAAACAGTTGCCGCGGCTTTTGCATACGCATCGTCGTTGAAGTCCGGGACCAGCGCACCCACATCTTCCTGAGCGATTACTCGATCTGTGTCGCCAATACCGGCGTTTATTACTACCGGCAGGCCGCACGAAAGATATTCGCTGACTTTTACCGGCGAGGTGCCGAGGCGTGATATTCCCGGACGATAGAACGCAATCCCGACATCGCTGGCACTAAGAAATGACGAAACATCGCAGGGCCGAGCGTTGCGCACTGCATAATCCACCGGTTCGATTCCTGATTTACGCATCGCGCTTTCAACTATCTGCGCCGGGCCCGTGGTTAGCCAAAGAAAGAACGCGTCGGGGCGCTGTCGTCTTAAGGCGGCAAACATTGCCGCCATTTCGTCAGTCATATACCAACCGCCGACTGAGCCGCTGTAAACGAGCACCAGACGGTCGCTGACATTGAGTTCACGTCGCCGCGCATTTCTTGCCTCAGCATCAAAGTGAAATTGATTTTGGTCGATGCAGCAAGGAATCGTTTCGTGCACAACCGCCCGTGTTCGCAGATCGGGCCACGTTTTCATTTCACCCCACAGCACATCAGTTAAAGTAACAAGGCCATCAGTCGCGCGTAAGACCCGGGACTCTGTTCGTTTCGTTAAGCGCGCCGCGACGCCATTCGCTTGCCAGTGACCGGCATCCACGTACTCCTCAACCATCAGCCCGCGCACATCGAAAATCATCTTCACGCCAAATCGCCGCTTCAAATTCAATGCGATTACCGCCGGAATATGCGCACGCGCGTGAACCAAATCAATTTTGTCTTGCTTGACGAGGCGGCTGGCGAAGCGAATTCCCGCGGCCACGTCATAAGCAGTAGCGGGCATAGACGGCCGCTGATGGTAGCGCAGGCGATGCCACTCAATATTGAATTGCGACAGTTCTTCCTTGAGCCCTCGACAACGCTGCTCGCCTTCCGCGGTGTAAGCTTGCGCGCGCTCATAGCTGAGCAGAGTAAACCGGACGCCAAGCTTGCTCAATTCTTTCAAATACGGAATGACCTGGCTCTGCCCGAGCGGATCGAGCATGCCGTTGTACGAGATATAAAGGACGCGCTTGTTTGCGAGAGCCATGAGAGTCAGTCCCGGGGCCAGTCGCAAGCTGCCCATAATGCACTGCCCACAAACGTAGCCAGATCCAAAGTGGCCAGGATTGGCACGATCACGATGAAGCGAAAAAAATTCCGGCGCCACCCGGCGGAATAGCAAATACGATTCTGCCACAACGCGCGTGACGCGCGCGCGGACAATAGTCCAATCCATAACGCGATCGGGACCAGCAGCCACCGGGCGCCAAGAAAGATCGCGGGCAGCGCCAGCACAAAAAGAATCGCGTATCGCCGCAGGATTGGCGCTTGCCAATTTTTCCACAAACCCGCGCGAATATTATTGCGCGCGTAAACCACAAATCGCCTGAACGTCTTCCACAATCCCGGCTGAATGGACCAATGGACCAGTGCGTGCGGCGCGCGCACAATGCGGAAGCCGGCCGCTTCAACTTTGTTCATGAAGAGTAGGTCTTCCGCTGATCGCAGGTGTTCGGGAAAGCCCCCTGCCTGCTCCCAGGCCCTTCTGGGCATGAGTGAGGAAACGATTGAATAGGGCCGTACCGGACCTTCATCGGTTGTTGCCGGCGGAGGAATGTAGGCGATCGCGGCGCACTCTTCGAAGAACGAGTCTGTTATCGGCTCGTACGATCCATAAACCACTTCTGCATCGGGTTGGTTGATAACCTTATCTGCTAACGCTTGCAGCCAGTCTGTTGTCGGTCTGATTCCCGCGTCGATGTTTCGCGAACGACCCGGCAATGAATCATTATCGGTGAGCAGCCTCACCGGCGCGCCGCGATCGATGAACTCTTTGATAATTGCGCGAGTCTGATCGACCGATCCGCCGTCGGTGATCACTATTTCGTTCGGCGGCAGAGTCTGGCTCAGCAATCCGTCAAGCAGAGCGCGGATCGACTTTTCTTCGTCGCGCACCGGAACGACGACGCTGATCTTAAGGGTTGATGATCTGCGGTTACTCATCAGCGAGCCAACGCCTTGAGCGCATCGTTGACTACGCCGGCAATCACACCATACCCTTTGGTATTCGGATGGCTCTCAGTTGTTGACGGATAGAGTTGCTGGCGGCGCGCGATTGCGCTCTGCATTTGCGGCAAAGCATCGATCGATTCAATTCCGTTGTCATGAAACCACGACATCAGATCGTCTCGCGATTTTCTTTCCATCTCCACGTCGCGAGCGTAGGTCGCGTTGGGGACGCCCTGGTTGCTCATAAAGTTGGCGTAAACCAACTCCTTAGTCGGTATCATCAGCACGACCAGGTTCGCGCGGCCGTCTACTTTCTGGCGAATTCGCATCAGCACGATCTTGGTGACGCGCAGACCTTCGGCGACACGAGGATCATCAAGATCCAGCCCGGTCAAACGATACGCCGAAGTAAAGATGGTTCGAATGTTTTCATCCTCGCACACCAATCCATGGTCGGGATATGCCCGGACCCAGTCGCGGTCGATTTCGAAATCTATGTCGGAAGCTCCCGGCCACAAACGAGCGCGATTAAGCAGTCGGCCGATAGCCAAATGCTCTCGCAACCAGATGTTCAACCCTCGGACAGAGTCGCGGCCATAATTATTGTGAAAGTTCTTTTCTTCATTCCAGAACGCCTCAGAACGCTGCAGAATCGTATCCTGCATAAGTTCATCAGGCGGCGACGCCAGTCGCATGTCGGCGAAGGCATCATTGTGGTAAGTCAATCTGTAAGCATCGTAAAGATCGTTACCAAGGTACAAACCGACAACAATAGTTCTGGGCGACAGCTGTAAGGCCTGGTCCGTTAAGATTAAATACTGACCTGGGCCATAACCCCCGACGCCCATGTTATAAACCGACAAGCCCGACAAACGCGCAAGTTGTTGTGGCCATGCATCGGCCGGCAGCACATTTACGCCCCACGTTTGCGAGTCACCAATCGCCACCACGTCCGCCGTTGCCAAAGCCTGCGAATTACGAAACCCGCGGGCATCATGACCGAGCGCGTTGGGTGCAATGCGCGCGCCCAAAACCGGATCGCTTATTACCCCGGGGCTTTGAATTAAACTGCGCTTTTCAATTATTCGCAGGCCGGCTTCAACCAATACCAATCCCGCGATCATGCCGAAAAGCACGGCGATCGACCGAAAGAGCCTGAGGCGCCCGCGTGTCGCTGAGCGAACCTTCGCGGGTTCCGAAGAGTGCGAATTGGCAACCATGCTGCTGTTGAATTCGAATGCGGAGTTACATCAATTCTCGGTCTTCAGTTCCTCCTGGAATGGAGTAGCACTAATCAAGCGCAAATTGAGACTTCCAATCCTGATCATCTTTGAACGACGGCTGTTCCTTCTTGTCGAGGACACAGGTCTCGAGTACCAGGCAATCCATCTCGGTCCGCATGAAGCAGCGATAGCTGTCTTCGGGCGTGCAGACGATCGGTTCGCCACGGACATTGAAACTGGTATTCACGATCACAGGACAGCCGGTGAGGCGGCCAAACGCATCAATGATGGCCCAATAAAGCGGGTTTACATCCCGTCTCACCGTCTGTATCCGGGCCGAGTAATCCACGTGCGTAACCGCCGGAATTTCTGAGCGCTTCACGTTCAGCTTATCGATCCCAAACAGTTTCTGCTCTTCATCAGTCATCGCCCGCCGGCGTTCCGGCAGCACATCTGCGACCAAGAGCATATAGGGACTATCCGTTTCCAGAGCAAACCAGTCAGAGACGTTTTCACGCAAGACACTGGGCGCGAAGGGACGAAAGCTCTCGCGATACTTGATCTTGAGATTCATGGCTGATTGCATCGACGGCGAACGCGGATCGCCGATGATGCTTCGGCCGCCGAGTGCCCGGGGCCCGAACTCCATCCGCCCCTGGTGCAAACCGATGATTTTGCCCTGGGCCAACAACTGCGCGATGACTTCCGGCAATTCCTCGCGTGAATATTTTTTGAAGGGAAGATTCTTCGAATTCAGGAACGACTCGATTTCTTCGACGGTGTTGCGAGGACCGAGAAACGAGCCCTTCATCGCGTCGGCATATAGGGGAGCGCCATCGTGCGAAGCTGCGCGCGACGATTGCCAACGGCCATCGCGTTCTGCACTGTCACGCGGTTTGCCAAGATATCGATGCCAAATCGCCAGCGCAACTCCTACAGCGCCGCCGGCATCGCCGGCCGCGGGCTGAATCCAAATATCCTCAAATGGGCCTTCACGCAGGATGCGTCCGTTGGCCACACAATTCAGCGCGACGCCGCCCGCCATACACAACCGCTTCATCCCACCCGTTTCCTTGTGCGCGTACCGCGTCATCTTTAACATCGCCTCTTCCGTAATAACCTGAATACTGCAGGCCAAATCCATCTCGCGTTGGGTGATGCGAGATTCAGGCTTACGCGCGGGAGCTTCAAACAAACGATCGAAGGCCCGGTTTGTCATGCGCAGGCCTTGCGAGTAGCTAAAGTACTCGTGGTGCATGCGGATGCTACCATCGTCACGAACTTCGGCGATATTGTCTTTTATCAAGCTGACGTACTTTGGTTCGCCATACGGCGCGAGACCCATCACTTTGTACTCGCCGCTGTTTACTTTGAAACCGGTGTAGTAAGTGAAGGCACTGTAGAGCAGCCCGAGACTATCGGGAAAGCGCAGCTCCTTCATCAGAGTGATTTCGTTGCCGCGACCCATACCAAGTGAACTCGTGGCCCATTCGCCCACGCCGTCGATAGTTAGAATAGCCGCCTCTTCGAAGGGCGATGGATAGAAAGCGCTGGCGGCATGACTTTCGTGATGATCGCCGAAAAGAAGTTTCCACTCGAACTTCTTACCGGCCTTTTTTGCTGCTCGATGGTCGGCAGCGCCTCCGGCCGTAGCCATCTCAGTCCTAATCAAATCCGGCATCCAGAGTTTTTCCTTCATCCACAGCGGCATCGCTTTCAGAAATGAAGGAAAACCGGCGGGCGCGTAATCAAGATAGGTCTCCAGCAGCCGATCGAATTTCAACAACGGCTTGTCATAGAAGCATACATAATCCAAATCGTTTGCGCTGATGTCTGCCTCACTCAGGCAGTAACGCACCGCATGTGTAGGAAAGTTGTGATCGTGCTTGATGCGCGTGAAGCGTTCTTCCTGAGCCGCCGCCACGATTTCGCCGTCAACAACGAGGCACGCTGCAGAATCATGATAAAACGCAGATATACCGAGAATGTTCAATCTATTCGAATTAGAGCAGCTGAAGTTCCTCTTACGCTGTGAAAGGGTTGGGGATAAAGATCCAGGTAACGCCAAAGACGTGCCGTAGTCCTTCCACCCCGCCCTCTCCCAAAGGAGAAGGAGTAACAGCAGATCAGAAAAGAGTATAGATGAATGGCGCGATGGCTGAACTCTTTGCGAGCACCAGCAGGACGCCGAACAATACCAACGTGATGACGATCGGCGCCAGCCAATACTTCTTGTTCTCTTTCATGAACTGCCAGAGTTCGCTGACTACCTGTGCTTTTGACATCCAGCCCCTCTCAAAACATCTTTGGATAATCTCGCGTAACGTTCACCTGCATGCAAGTAGGAGTGCTGCGATCGAAAAAGAAAAGAAAAATCGTTCACGAACGCAACGTGCATTTACGAATCGCAATTCACGCCCTCACGCCGCATTTGCACGACTATCCATGACTTGCGACTTGATCCAGGAATAAGTACGAGCTAGTCCTTCCTCGAGAGATACCTGGGGTTCCCAGTCTAATACCTGACGCAAGCGTGTGTTGTCGCTGTTGCGACCGCGCACGCCCTGAGGCTTGGTCGTGTCATAGCGTTTGCCGATGCGCTTGCCAGCGATTTGGGAAACAATATCAACTAATTCGTCGACTGAGATCATACGATCCTGTCCCAGATTCAATGGATCGCTGTGTTCGCTTTGCATCAGGCGATAAATACCTTCGACGCAGTCGTCGATATAACAATACGAGCGTGTCTGCTTGCCGTCCCCCCATACTTCGATATCGTCGCCATCGTTGGCCAGAGCGACCTTGCGGCAGATAGCCGCCGGAGATTTCTCCCGTCCGCCATCATAAGTGCCGAGCGGGCCAAAGATATTGTGGAAACGCACCACACGCGTATCTAATCCAAAATCTTCGCGGTAGTGGCGGCACACGCGTTCCATATAGAGCTTCTCCCAGCCGTAACCGTCTTCGGCGTCCGCTGGGTAAGCATCCTCTTCTTTTAGCGGAGTGACGTCGGCGTCTTTCTGTTTGAAACCGGGATAGATGCAGGCGCTTGAGGTGTATAGATAACGCTGTACGCCGTTGATGCGTGCAGCTTCGATCGACTGCAGATTTATGAGCGTGTTATCGCGCACGATTTCCGCTTTGTGCGTTTCGATAAACCCAATGCCTCCCATATTCGCGGCCAGCCCATAGACTTGCTGCACCCCGCGCGTCGCCTGCAGACAGTTTTCAAATTTCGTCAAATCGAGTAATTCGAACTCGTCTGCCGCAGTTCGTTCGTATTCAGGTTCTTTGATGTCCACGCCCCGCACCCAATAGCCGTGCTCAACTAAATACTTACATAAATAATGTCCGATGAAGCCCCCGGCGCCGGTGACGGTAACCTTTGTTTGTGTCGACATAGTTCTCCCGTGTGGTTAAGAATTATTTGTCTGTCACCATAATCGAAGCCACGGTGCAATCGCAACGCACGAGGCGCCCTTTAAGCAGGGCGTAAACCCTTCTCGTTGACGGGCAGTTGAAAACGCACCACGATTAAGAAATGGCTCTTCAAAACATCTTTTCATAATGTTTCGGATCGCGCTGTCGTTCGGAATAGGGCCGCCAGTAACTTTCGCTGGCGGCGGCCCGCCGGTACAAAGGATCCCATCCGAAAAATCGCTTGACCACGCCGATCGGAGTAATAACCGCAAAGTATACAAACGCCAGAATTATCCGTGTCGAAATAAATGACAAAACTTCGGCCAGCGCCATCCACGCTTTATTCGGATAGATGAGAGCGCGCGGAAAAATGATTCCGAGAATTAGCAGCAACGCACCGGAAGGAAACGTAACCTGGCGGACGCTGTGAAACTTGCCGCGGTAGATCCACCACGAAGAGAGCAGAAGCAACATCCCGCCAACAACTAAACCGAACTCACGTTCGATGCGCCAGGATTTTTCTTTAACCGGTGATTGTGCCATTCGATCGTTACTACCCCAGTTTCAACCGGATCGGCGAAAGGGGGCGTGAGTCAGCCGCCTGCCAATTTTCGGAAGCAACCCCAAAAATTGCGCTGCGCCAAACCTTCCGGGTAAGTCGCGAGCGATCGCATCAACCAGCGCAAGCCTTCCGACTTGTCGCCTGACTCGCTGGCTGCATACGATTTTCGCAAGAACCGAGTAGCTCGACACCAGCGACGATCGCTTCCTTCCAGGCGGTTCTCATACATTTCTGCGCTGCGGTCAAACTCCGCGATTTGCCGATGATTTTCGGCAACTGTTTTGCTTGCCTCGTGTAACCGGTAACGCGCAAAGGCTTGCGGAATGTATTTACATTTGTGACTCGCGAGGAGTAGGCGCACGTACAAGTCGTGATCAAAATCGTAAGGCCAAGCCTCGTCAAATCCATCCGCGACCAGTTCACGTCGCCAGAAGTGACCTGGCTGCGCCGCTGTATAAGCCCATGACAAACAGTGCGCAGCCGATTTGGGGACGACGGTCGCGATTAATTCATCCGGCCGGCCCTCTGCAAACAAGGTTGTGTCCCCGCACACCCACTCGGTTTCCGGACGCTTCTCGAAGTACTCGCCCACCACGGCGAACGTGCCCGGCATATAAAGATCATCGCTATTAAGAAAGCCGAAGATTTCCCCCGTCGCTCGGGCGAGTCCTTTGTTGATCGCATGCACCTGGCCGCGATCCTTTTCACTCACCCAATACGAAAGGTGTCGCTCGTACTTGCGAATAACCTCGATTGTTTGATCCGTGCTGCCGCCATCCACAACGATATACTCGAGATTCGGATAATTCTGCTCGAGGACCGAGCAAATTGTTTCCTCGATGAATTGTCCCTGGTTGAATGAAGGCGTGACAATGGTAATCCTCGGTGGCATGCAATCAACTCCGAATCAATTTTGTAGTGTTCGAAAAATGAGACGGTTTCAGGTCTGGAACGCGGCTGCGTTTGCCGGCAGACTTTCGTACCATTCTATCGTTTTGGCCAGTCCTTGTTCCAAAGATGTACGCGCCGTGAAACCAAACAATTCAGACGCCCATGAAGTCTCAAGTCGACGTCGCGGTTGTCCATCAGGCCGACCAGTTTGCCATCTCACATCGCCTTCGAAGCCGGTCAGTTTTGCTACCAATTCAACCAGGTCCTTGATAGCCAATTCCCAGCCGTTATCCAGGTTAACCGATCACTCTTATTATAATACTGCGCGCTCCGAACTATCCCCTCAGCGCAGTCTTCGACATACAAAAATTCACTTAAGGTTTTGCTATGGTATCAAAGATTTCGGCGCCGCCGAAAGTTGGGTCCCGTGTCTCGCGAAAGATCACGCGCGCCGCAACGCGCATCAAGCTCGGCTTGCAGGAAAACCTTTACATGGGAAATCTCGACGCGCGACGCGATTGGGGATATGCGCGCGACTGTGTCGAGGCAATGTGGATGACGCTGGACGCCGGTGAAGCGGATGATTACGTCATCGCTACCGGCAGAGATAGATTTGTTGTCAGGCGATGTCAGTAAAGCTCGTCGTGAACTGGGCTGGGAGCCGAAAGTAAACTTTGAGCAGCTCGTAAAGCTGATGGTCGATCACGATCTTGCGCTGGCTAGAGAGGAAGCTGAAGGTGCGGATACAAATCATCTCGTCACAGG
>Ga0193729_1000767_pt1 | contig 16661 bp, 16 predicted proteins | sample U1c2metaG_FD_143036 | JGI IMG/M metagenome (GOLD analysis project Ga0193729, IMG submission 143036) | Soil microbial communities from a riparian zone of the East river system, Colorado, United States - U1c2 | ecosystem: Environmental > Terrestrial > Soil > Riparian zone | place: USA: East River...
GAAGCGATTTGCAGCTTGAGAAATCACCGCGTTGCGAAGATCAATCTGAGGGAGGATCATCATGAAAAGTAGGGGTATCAACAAGAGTCGTCGCTCGAAGGAGGCGAGTGGGCGCGCGTGGAGCGCCGGGAGGTTACTCGACCGAGTGCTACGCAATGATCGTGCGACACAACGACTCAGGCTCACAATCGTTGCTGCGCGCGTCGACGGAATCGACGACACTCTGGCTGGTCTTCGGTAAGACGCATCGGGCGACGATGGATGTGAGCGACACGCTGCCAGACGACATCGACGCGTTGCGCGCGTTAGTCCTGGCCGAGCGCGCAACCCGAGCCGCCGTCGTGGCCGAGCGCGACAAGCTCGCCGCCCGCAACGAACGGCTCGAGGCGATCATCGCCGAGATCCGCCGCGCGTATTTCGGCCGCAAATCCGAGCGCATCACCGACGACCAGCTGTCGCTCGCGCTGGAGGAGCTCGAGACCTCGTTCGCCAAGGTCGAGGCAGAGGAGGAGAAGGCTGATCCCGCGCTCAAGACCGCCGCGACGCGGAAGCGCCGCGCCAGCCGCAATGAGAATCTCGATCACCTGCCGCACGAGGAGGTGGTGATCGAACCCGAAAGCAAGGCGTGTCCGTGCTGCGGCGGCGAACTGCACGTCATCGGCGAGGACACATCCAAGCGGCTCGACAAAGTGCCGGCCAAGGTACGCGTGATCGTGACCAGGCGGCCGAAATATGCATGCCGGAGCTGTGAGAAGACTGGCGCCGACACGGTCGCCGGCGTGATCCAGGCCCCAGCGCCGGCGCGGCTGATCGAAGGTGGCTTGCCGACGGAGGCGATGGTCGCCGACGTGGTGGTGTCGAAGCACGCCGACCATCTTCCACTGTATCGGCAATCACAGATCCTCGCCCGCCATGGCGTGAAGATCGAGCGCTCGACCTTGGCTCAGTGGGTTGGCGCCGCGGCTGCCGAGCTGCAACCTCTGCACGATCATCTGATCCATCTGCTCAAAGCGTCACCGCGGCTGTTCTGCGACGAGACGCGCTGTCCGGTGCTCGATCCAGGCGCTGGCAAGACCAAGACCGGATACCTGTGGGCGATCGCGCGTGACGACCGGCCCTGGGGCGGAGGTTCGGATGCGACTGGACATCCGCAGCACCGGGGAGGTGGTCCGCCGGCTGTGGCCTACTCCTATGCGCCGGGCCGCGGCGGCGAGCACGCTGCCAAGCTGCTCGACGGCTTCAACGGCATCCTGCAGGTCGACGGCTACGCCGTCTACAAGAAGCTGGCCGCGCCGACACGACCTGGTGGGCCGGTGACGCTTGCCTATTGTTGGAGCCACCTGCGGCGAAAGTTCTACGAGGTCTATGTCGGCGGCAACGCGCCGATCGCGACCGAGGCACTCGCCCGCATCAAGCTGCTCTACGACATCGAGGCGGAGGTCCGTGGCTTGCCACCCGAACGACGGCGCGCGCTACGGCAGCAGCGATCAAAACCCGTCATCGAAGCCTTGAAGCCCTGGTTCGAGGACAGTCTCGCCAAGATGTCGAAGGGCAGCAAGCTCGCCGAAGCGTTCGCCTATGGTCTCAACCACTGGGACGGCTTGTGCCGCTTCCTCGAAGACGGTCGTATCGAGATCGATTCCAACACTGTCGAGCGCTCGATCCGCGGTTTGGCCCTCACAAGAAAAAACGCACTGTTCGCCGGCCACGATCGCGGCGCAGCAGGATGGGCCATGATTGCCTCGCTTCTCGAGACCTGCAAACTCAACGCCGTCGATCCCCTGGGCTGGACCACCGACGTTCTCACCAAGCTCGTCAACCGCTGGCCCGCGTCCCGCATCGACGAGCTGATGCCCTGGGCCTACGCCGCCAAGCGACCATAAGCCGCCGTCAACGTGGGGGCGCCGCCGGAATCGTTCATGTGGTCCGGAGGCGTGCTCGGGGCCTTGGCAATTCCCCGGCAATTAATTTCCGTGCTCGCCCCTGGCCGCTCCCTCCCCTCGGGCAGCACATACCCTATCCGAAACCGGTATACCGACTTCGAAAGGATCCGCTCAACGCGGGCGATTGTGAAACGGGATTCCCGTTTCGGCGATTGCCGGGCTCAACCCGGCATCCGGGACGGCAGGCACGGAACTTAGTCGCGACTTCAGGTACCTTTGCTTACCAGACGCTTACCGGATGCCTTTTTACTGCTTCCAGCAGCATAACAATAGGCCGGATTTAGTTAATGATTTCAATATGGTGAGCTGCGGAGGGACTCGAACCATCGACCCCATGATTAAAAGTCACGTGCTCATGGCTCGAAGGGCCGCTATTGGCGCAAAGGGGTCATTCGGTAATTCGACAAGGTTACCTGGTGAGCGTATCACCTGACGGGATCTGAAAAGAGGCTACGATTTATGAAGGGCCGTACCTGAAACCTTGTGACATAAGTCGAGCAGCTGACTCTGTCGTTCGACATCCTTCGTAAATGGATCCGGATCCCGAAGCTTCTGGTGGAAGAAGTATCTGCCGGAAATCGTCGCGGCCGGTTCGTCGCTAGTCGCCAACCAAACCTGCGTGCGGTGCGCCTTGTCAATGTCGTCGGGCGCGCCGGCGCCGCCCATCTTGGTGGGGACCCATCCCGGTTCTAGAGAGTTCGACTTCACCCCGGGAAACAGTCGCGCCACCGCGAATGCCAGCAGCACATCCTGAAACTTGGTTTCGGCGTAGGCTTGGGAGCCGTTCCATCGCCGCTTCTCCCACAGCATGTCGTCGAGATGCGATCCGGCGCCGTAATGCATACCGGAGGATAGGTACACCAGCCGCTTCGGCATCCTGATGAGGGCGGTTAGGACGTACGGACCGAGAGTGTTCACGGCGAAGAGTTGAGGCAGGCCGTCCGCCGTCTTCACCAACTCCGGCTCTCGGTAGCCGATCCCGGCATTGTGGATGACGGCATCGAAACGGCCTAGCTTGTTGACCTGGTCGGCGACGAACTTCGTCTCCGCGATGCTCGCCAGGTCGCCGATGACGATGTCCTCCGCGCCGGCAATCTTCTTGCGGGTCTCGTCCGCCCGCCCGGCGCTGCGGGCGTGCAGCACGACCTTGTGTCCTTGCTCAATCAGAAGCTCGGCGGCCATCTTTCCGAGGCCGTCGGCGGAGCCGGTTACGAAGACGCGCGCCATTCTCAGATCCTTTCTTTACCATCGCGAGAAAGCTAGGGTTCAAGAACGGTCTTTTCGGGACACATCATGGCGGAGAGTTCCGGCGCCACGGGCCGCGCGTGGCCATGCATAGATCGCTGTTGCAGCGAGATTGAGCGCGGTCCCTTGGCGGGTTTAGGCCGACCCTACTCGTCCCTTGAACGACCACTTCTGGCAAAGCGGACATTCGCCGATCCACCAGATTCCGGCACAGAAGTTATCAGTTGAGGATCCGGGTTCAGGTTGGCGCATCACGATGCCTGACTGCGGCGCGGTGAGATCAGGAAGGCTGCGGCAGCCTCATGGACATCTTCGCCTGAAAGGCTTTGGGATCTGCCGTGAAGGCCTGACATGCGCCCTGCGTCAGCGAGCCCGCGACGACCTCTTCGTTCTTGCCGGCCTGAACCGCATCAAGGGCGTCGGATGCGACTTCGTCCGGCGTCATGCGTGGCGGAGGCAACCGGGCGCCGATTGCGGTTTCCGTCTGGACCGCCAGAACGCCGACGATGATCGTGCCCTGTGCCGCCAGTTCGGCGCGGATGCTCCGCGTCACGGACAGGAACGCTGCCTTGGAAGCAGAATAGGTCCCCCTCACCGGCAGACTGACCAGCGCCGCCATCGACAGCATGTTCACGACAGCTCCACCGCCGGAGGCGGCAAGAGCGGGCTTGAATGCGCGGGTCAGCGCCAGCGGGCCAAAATAATTGACGTCCATCTCGCGCCGCGCGGCAGAGATGTCCGGCGCCGCAATCGCGCCCTGGAACGCCGCGTAACCCGCATTATTGACAAGCAAGGTAACGTCCGGCGCGGCAGTGGCTGCGGCAGCCACCTCCGCGGAATCGGTTACGTCCAGCCTGAGTGGTACCAACCTGCCATCGCCCCCCCTTTTGCAAATCGGAGAGCGAAGCCGGGTCGCGCGCTGCGACATAGATCTTCGCCGCACCTCGTTTCAGCAATTCGGCGACGAAGGCTCGCCCGATGCCACCGTTGGCTCCGGTAACAAGGGCAACAGAATCAGCAATATCCATTTGTTGTGTTCCTTCCGACAACTGCTCGATGATTGGCGAGTTCTATTTCGCGGGTTCGCCTAGCAGCAGACCTAGCGGCCAGAGGGGTCCCACCGGGATGAGTTGGAACGTCATCATGTTGGCCTGGCCCAAGGGCAGTTTTTCCAACAGGGCGTGCGCTTCGGCGGGATCGGTCACATTCATCAGGAAAACCGCTCCGGACCCGTCGATCTTGGCGAACCACTGGTCGATCTTTCCGGCGAGTAGCAGGCGCATCGTGTCGCGCGCCTCGGACGGCATGATCGGGGGTATGGTTTCTGGCGTTGCCTTGGCCGTCCAGGTGCCGATCGCGAGCACTCTCGTTGTGAGGGTCTTTGCTGCAGCCATTTCGGCCGAGCCCGCCGCGGACATTTTGTTCTCTGACATCTTCATCAAGTCCTTTTTTGTTTTGGTGACATGCTGGCGTGGTACTTCGGCAAGAGGATCTGCAGATCGTGAACCGGCCTGAGCGGTTGGCAGGGCCAATAATGCTGTGGCCGCCGTCGCAAAGACCGCAACTCGCAAGACCACCCGGTAAGATCGGGCGATCAACGCGCGTCTGTTGAATAAAATGGCCATTCTTCATCCTCCTTCGCGAACCGGGGGTCAGTGATTGTCGGGTCTGGCGTTGAGTACGTCGGCGTGGGCGCGGGCGAACTCGCCGACGGTCATCGATCTGCGCCCGGTCAGCTTTTCGACGTTGTTGTCGGCTCCGGACATGTGGCCGTGTTGGTAGTCATCCATAGCGCCGCCGAGATGCTGGACGATGTACGGTGGAACGCCCATCTCCTCCAGCGACCGGCAATATTCTTCGATCGGGAGATCCTGAAAGACGATCTTGCGGCCGAGCGCTCGGAAAGCTCCGCCGCCATCTGCTCGTGGTCCATCTCGATCGGACCGGAGACTGGAATGGTCTTGCCAATGTGCGCTTCGGGAGTTTTCAGAAGGGCTGCAATGACGCGTCCCTGATCGTCGGCGGCGATCGGCGAATGCCGCCCCTTGCCGACCGGCATTCGGAGGATGCCCTGCTGCAAATAGGGGAGCTGCCACGGGTAGAGCAGCCATTCGAGGAAATAGGTCGGGCGCAGGTGAATCACCGACAGCCGCGACCAGTTCAGCACCTGCTCAGCGATGAAGCTGTCCCGGCACGAGTTGCTGGTCGAGAAGCGATTGGCGGAACGCTGCGACAGATTGATAACGGTTGAGACGCCGGTTTCCTTTGCGGCCTGGGCGAAATTGACGGTCGCATGAATCAGGCCCGGCGCAACAGGCCAGACAAAATAGGCGGCATCGGTACCCTCCATGGCCGCGCGGACGGTGTCGATCTCAAGAAGGTCGCCGAGCACCACTTCGGCGTCGAGCTTTTCCAACGCCTCCGACCGGGCATCCTTACCGTGGACCATGGCGCGAACGTCGAGTCCGAGGGCGATCACTTCCCTGACGGCGGCGCGGCCGGTGTCTCCCGTGGCGCCTGAAATCAGTACTTTCTTGCTCATGACGGGCAAATCCTTCGACGGGGGAGGGGCCACGAACCTTTCTTTAATCGGACCGGCTCACGGCTCTGTCCGTGGTGCTTTCACGCGTCATGACAGCATCAGCTCGGCGACGCACTTCGGCATGTCCGACTGCAGCCAATGTCCCGCTGGCACCAGGTGGAACGAACCATTTTTGAAATGAGAAGCCCGTTCCCTTCCCATCGCGACGCCGAGATAGGGATCGTATTCCCCCCAGATCACCTTGACCGGAAGATCGAGCGCCTCGACCAAAGGCAGGCGGGTGCTGTTTCGCTTCAGCTCCTCGTAGAATTGCGCGCCCATCTGCACGAAAGCAGGACCGGAACCCGGCGGCCGCACGAAATTGTCGCCGATGAGCGGAGCGATGAACTGCTCGAAATGCAGTTTCTGGTCCGCCGGAAGCGGCTCTGCGAATTTCAGCCTCTGCCAATCCAGCAACCACCCGAATTGCGCGGGGCTTTGCGCGACGGCGAGCGCGAGCGCCCTAAGGGCCGGGTCGGCGAACAGCACGATCATCTCGGGCCAGACGTTGAGCGGCGAATTGTCGTAGGCCGAATTGAGAATGCAGAGAGAGGCGACCTTGTAGGGATGCTCGACCGCAAAATTGACCGCGGCGATGCCTGAAGAATCATGCGCGACGAGCACGACCTTGCCGAGCCCCAGGGTCTGGATCACCGCCGAGAGATCGCCAAGTTGCTGCTCGAAACTGTAGGACGCGCCGGCGGGCTTGTCGGACGCGCCAAAACCCAGAAAATCGAACGCAACGACGCGCCGACCGGCCGCCGTCAGGTAGAGAATAAGGTCGTCGTAGATGCGAAGATTGTCGGGGAAGCCGTGCATGAGCACGAAGGCCGGACCCGTACCGTCGTAGTCGCGGGCATAGAGTTTTCCCTGTTCCCGCGGAACACGATGCTCGGTGAAAGCCGGCTTGCTCTCCATGGCGCCCTCGTCGAGATGGCGTCCGACATTCGAACCGCCGCGTCTCGACGCCAAGGATCAGCCAAGGAGGAGGCATTTGATTGGATAATCGCGACCTTGTTTCTTTTAAAAAACTGACGCGATAACTGAATGGTGGAAACGCCCGGTTACCGGCGGGATTTACGGTGCCGCTGCCGCCACCTTCCAGGACTATCGCCTTCGAGCTTCGCAAAAACCCTGGTGAAGTGGCTTTGGTCGACGAAGCCGCACACCAACGCGATGTCCGCCAGTCCGAGTCCGTTTCCGAGCAACAATTGCCGAGCCCGCTCGACTCTTTTTCTAATCAGCCACTGGTGGGGCGTTACGCCCGTCGTCTGGCGGAAAGCGCGTGAGAAATAGCCAGACGATAACCCGCATTCACGCGCAAGTTCTGCAACGGTTGGGTCGTCACTCAGATGCGCGGAAAGGAAGTCGAGCACGCGACGAAACTGCCAGGGCGACAATCCTCCCGACGTCAAGTCATCCGGGAGAGCTGCGTCGCCGTAGGCGCTCATGACGTGAGCGTGAAAGGCGAGCGCGACGTGGTCGAAAAACAAAGCGCTGCGCTCGTTCGCGTGCTCGACATGGTCAAGAAGCGCATTCGCCAATCCGTACATGGCCCTGTCATGAGAACCCAGGGAGGGAGACACCAGTCCCTCTGTCCGGCGGATTCCTTGATCGAAGGCAAGCTCGTCGAGAGAAGCCTGGGAAATATAGAACCGGACATTGTCGAACGATGAGTAGATTTCGGCCACCGGATTGCTTCTCAGATCGTACAAGAACGTAGTGCCGGGAGTCGTGGTCGTTGACGGCCTAAGTTTGCCGTCGATCCACATATCGACTGCTACTGGCTGAAGTTGGACGTGGAATAAGTAGGCATTCTCTGCCGGCACATCCTTCGTGCGACCAAGCGGCGCGCCCTCGCTCGTCAAGCGGGTGAACCCGATCGGCGCGACCGACGCCGTCCGCGCCAGGATCGTCGGAGGACGGCCAAGCTGAAACCTGTCCCCGATCACCGCGCTGTCGTAGCTCCCGCCCGCAAGTCCTTGCGCCACCGAATGCGCTCCATCGCAGCTAGTCGGCTCACTATACCGCCATGCAACCAAATCATGCGTGCGGAAATATCAGGCACCCGATCGGGGATCCTTGCGATGGTGCTCACTTTGGCAGGGGGTCGCATCGGTACTCCGAAAGCTGAAATCTTCGGTGTTCAGTGTCGAATGACGCAAACGGATTGATGTCCGGTTCGTGTCAAAATGCGAAATGCCCCCGACGAGTAAATGTATTCCGGGTCGCCTCCGATTGCAGACCTTCGACGGCATCGCGCCCGCGTCCGACCGAATCGTACCCCGCAGTCGCCGTCGGTACGCCCGACGGGATGCGGCACTTGCTCTTGGGTCAGGCAACGCTTGACCCTTGATCATCATGTCCGCGACCAAAATACTTTGGGGCCAGATCGTCATCGTCTTTGCGATCGTGCTCGCTACGATGTGGGCGGCCACGCAGTGGGTAGCCTGGAAGCTCGGTTACCAACCGCAGCTTGGACAACCATGGTTCGAGCTGACCTCTGGAATTCCAATTTATCTGCCGCCCGCATTCTTCTGGTGGTGGTACGCCTATGACGCCTATGCGCCGCGGGTCTTCGTTGAGGGTGCTTACATCGCGTCGTCCGGCGGATTCCTCTCGATCGCAGTTGCCGTTGCCATGTCGGTGTGGCGGGCGCGTGAGGCCAAGACCGCAGCGACGTACGGTTCAGCCCGTTGGGCGACGCTAACGGAGATTCGGGCTGCCGGCCTTACCGCGCCTGACGGTGTCGTGCTCGGGCGTTTCGCGCGTGACTACCTGCGGCATGATGGACCGGAGCATGTGCTGTGCTTCGCACCGACCCGGTCGGGCAAGGGCGTCGGTCTGGTGGTGCCGACGCTTTTGACCTGGCCGGGGAGTTGTATCGTCCACGACATCAAGGGCGAGAACTGGACCCTGACGTCGGGCTTCCGAGCCCAACATGGCCGCGTGTTGCTGTTCGATCCGACCAACGCGAAGTCGGCCGCCTACAATCCATTGCTGGAGGTGAGACGCGGCGAATGGGAGGTACGCGACGTTCAGAACGTTGCCGATGTGCTGGTCGACCCGGAGGGATCGCTTGAGCGGCGCAATCACTGGGAGAAGACTAGCCACGCGCTCCTGGTCGGCGCCATTCTCCATGTGCTCTATGCCGAACCGGACAAGACGCTCGCCGGTGTTGCCGGTTTCCTCTCTGACCCGAAGCGTCCGATCGAAGTGACGCTCCGCGCCATGATGACGACGGCGCACCTTGGCGAAGCCGGGCCGCATCCGGTGATCGCCTCCGCGGCGAGAGAATTGCTCAACAAGAGCGAGAACGAGCGCTCCGGTGTGCTCTCCACCGCGATGTCGTTTCTGGGGCTGTATCGCGATCCGGTGGTCGCCAAGGTCACCCATCGTTGCGATTGGCGTATCCGCGATCTAGTTGAGGGCGACCGGCCTACGACACTTTATCTCGTCGTGCCTCCGTCCGACATCAGCCGGACCAAGCCGCTGGTGCGCTTGATTCTCAATCAGATCGGCCGGCGGCTGACGGAGGACCTGCAGGCAAAGGGAAGGCGCCGCCGGCTGCTGCTGATGCTCGACGAATTTCCCGCGCTCGGCCGTCTGGACTTCTTCGAGTCGGCGTTGGCGTTTATGGCCGGCTACGGCCTCAAGAGCTTTCTGATCGCGCAATCGCTCAACCAGATCGAGAGGGCCTACGGGCCGAACAACGCGATACTCGATAATTGCCACGTGCGCGTGTCCTTTGCGACCAACGACGAGCGCACGGCCAAGCGTGTCTCGGATGCGCTGGGGACGGCAACCGAGATGCGGGCGTTGAGGAATTATGCCGGCCACAGGCTCAGTCCTTGGCTCGGCCACTTGATGGTCTCCCGGCAGGAGACGGCGCGGCCATTGCTCACGCCGGGTGAGGTGATGCAGCTGCCGCCGGGCGACGAACTGGTTCTCGTCTCGGGCGTTCCACCGATCCGGGCGAAGAAGGCGCGTTATTTTGAAGACCCACGACTAACGGAGCGGGTTTTGGCGCCACCGGCCGCGCGCGAGCACAATGGTGCCCGTCCACCGGACGATTGGAGTCAATTACCGGCTCCTGCCGTCGGCGCTGGCCGGGAGGCCTTTTCGTCAGGCAAAAGGCGATCCGATGATCCAGCGAATGGCGGCATCCGCCGAGAGCCAGAACTCCCTCAACACGAAGAGATCGCGCCGGAGCCAGTTAAGCCGAAGCCTGAATTTGCGTTCGGGGAGGAAGAGCCCGACGACGAAGCCGTACGAGCCCGCGCCTTGCGCCAGCAGGTCCGCAATCTGGCGCGCCAGGGCGCGATGGATCCCGACGACGGCATGGGTCTCTGAGGCCAGCCATGCGGACCAAGCACACGTTTCGTCTTCCGCCGGATCTGGCGGCTCAACTCGCCGATTACGCCCATCGAAAGCGTGTGCCGCAGGCTCTGGTCGTTGAGACGGCGCTTTCATCATATCTGTCGCCCGATAGTTCGGAGCGGATGGAAGCCGCACTTGGTCGGCGGCTCGACCGGCTGACGCGACAGGTCGAGCGGCTTGAACGCCACGTCACCATCTCGAACGAAGCACTGGCGTTGTTCGTGCGGTTCTGGCTGACCAGTACCCCACCATTGCCTGACACGGCGCAACCTGCCGCGCAGGCCAAGGGCCGCGAGCGCTACGAAGGGTATGTCGAGGCGCTCGGGCGGCGGCTGGCGAAGGGGCAAACGCTCGCCCAGGAAGTTTCTCAAGACGTGATTTCCAAGGAAAGGACGCCGGATCATACGGATGGTTCTTCATGAACGGCTTCGCCGTTGTCAGGTCTTTCTACGCTAGAGCACTACGCCTGATCTGATCTTGTTGCGCGAGCGCACATCCGCACCTTTCTAATGATCCCCGAGACCACGGCTGCAATTCGCGGCCGCCACGCTTGGGGACGGAAGTGGCGATCCACCATCTCAATCAGGAGGCGACGTCGCGCGGCGCGCGCATGCTGCGCACGGCGCTTGGCCCGGCCATCGCGCTCTGGCTCGAAGACGCTTCCGTCGTCGAGGTGATGCTCAACCCCGATGGTCGGCTCTGGATCGATAAGCTCGCGGGCGGGCTCGTCGATACCGGAGAGCGGTTATCGCCAGATGATGGCGAGCGGATTGTGCGGCTTGTTGCGCACCATGTCGGCGCCGAGGTTCATCCGGGATCACCGCGGGTTTCGGCAGAATTGCCTGAGACCGGCGAGCGCTTCGAGGGATTGCTGCCGCCGGTGGTGGCAGCACCTGCCTTTGCCATCCGAAAGCCCGCGGTCGCCGTGTTTACCCTCGACGACTACGTCGCCGCCGGCATCATGAGCGCTGGGCAAGCCGAAACATTGCGTGCGGCCGTCGCAGATCGCCGCAACATCCTCGTCGCCGGCGGCACCTCGACCGGCAAGACCACGCTCACCAACGCATTGTTGGCGGAGGTGGCAAAAACCGCCGATCGCGTCGTGTTGATCGAGGATACCCGCGAACTCCAGTGCAAGGCGCCCAATCTCGTAGCGCTCCGCACCAAGGACGGCGTCGCCTCGCTGTCCGATCTCGTTCGCTCCTCGCTGCGGTTACGGCCGGATCGCATCCCGATCGGTGAAGTCAGGGGTGCCGAAGCGCTCGACCTCCTAAAGGCCTGGGGAACCGGGCATCCCGGCGGCATCGGCACCATCCATGCGGGTTCGGCACTCGGTGCGCTCCGGAGGATGGAGCAGCTGATCCAGGAAGCCGTCGTCACGGTCCCACGCGCGATGATCGCCGAGACCATCCAGTTCATCGCTGTCCTGGCAGGTCGGGGTTCGCACCGGCGGCTTACCGAACTCGCCGGTGTCGAGGGGCTTGGGTCGGATGGCGACTACGTCCTTCACGCCGCGGGAGATCGGCCATGATACAATCGCGCTTCGACTTCCATCGCCGTTCGGTGCTGGCCTCCGCCGCCAGTCTTCAGATGCTGCTCTCTGCTCCCGCCTGGGCTGCCGGCTCAAACATGCCCTGGGAGCAACCGCTCAACCAGATCCTGCAATCGATCCAGGGTCCGGTCGCCAAGATCCTGGCGGTGATCATCATCATCACGACCGGTCTCACGCTCGCCTTCGGCGACACCTCGGGAGGATTTCGTCGCCTGATCCAGATCGTGTTCGGCCTCTCCATCGCTTTCGCGGCCAGCTCCTTCTTCCTGGCCTTCTTTGCGTTCGGTGGCGGAGTGCTGGTGTGATGGATGAAGTTGATCCCATCGCAGGCTTCACAGTGCCGGTCCATCGCGCGCTGACCGAGCCGATCCTGCTCGGCGGCGCCCCGCGTGCGGTTGCGATCCTGAACGGCACCTTGGCGGCGGCGCTCGGCCTGGGCTTAAGGCTGTGGCTCGCCGGTCTCTTGCTCGGGGTCATCGGTCAGGCCGCCGCGGTGTGGGCGGCGAAGCGCGACCCTCAATTCGTCGACGTCGTGCGCCGACATCTGCGTATCTCCAGCTATTTGGGGGTCTAGGCCCATGATGAACCTCAGGGAATATCGGCGCTCGACCACGCAGCTCGCGGATTTCCTGCCCTGGGCCGCCTTGGTCGACGAGGGCATCGTCCTCAACAAGGACGGCTCGTTTCAGCGTACCGCAAAATTTCGGGGGCCGGATCTGGATTCCGCGGTGCCGGCCGAACTCGTCGGCGTCGCCGGCCGATTGAACAACGCACTGCGCCGGCTCGGTTCCGGCTGGGCCGTCTTTGTCGAGGCGCAGCGTCATCCGGCCAGCCAATATCCCGAAGGTCATTTCCCCGACGTGGCGTCAGCCCTCGTCGATGTGGAGCGCCGCGCCCAATTCGAGCAGGAGGGCGCGCACTACGAGTCCAGCTATTTCCTGACCTTTCTCTATCTGCCGCCGGCGGAAGAAGCTGGGCGCGCCGAGCGCCTCCTCTACGAGGGACGCGATCGCAACCAAGATGCAGAGGCGCGCGAAGTCCAGCGTGGTTTCGTCGATCGCACCGAGCGTGTGCTCGGGCTTGTCGAGGGCTTCATGCCCGAAATCGCTTGGCTGGATGACGAGGGAACGCTGACCTATCTGCATTCGACCGTCTCGACCAGGCGCCAGCGCGTCCGCGTGCCCGAAATTCCAATGTATCTTGATGCGGTGCTAGCCGACCAGCCGCTGACCGGGGGCCTCGAGCCGATGCTCGGGAATGCGCATCTGCGGGTGCTCACCGTAGTCGGGTTCCCGACCTTCACGACTCCCGGGATTCTGGACGACCTCAACCGGCTCGCCTTTGCCTATCGCTGGTCGACCCGCGCCATCATGCTCGACAAGACCGATGCCACGAGGTTGCTGACCAAAATCCGCCGGCAATGGTTCGCCAAGCGCAAATCGATCGCGGCGATCCTGAAGGAGGTGATGACCAACGAACCCTCGACCCTGCTCGATACCGACGCTCATAACAAGGCGATGGATGCCGACGCGGCGTTGCAGGAACTGGGGTCCGACGCGATCGGGCAGGCGTTTGTCACGGCGACCATAACGGTGTGGGACGACGACCCTCGTGTCGCCGATGAGAAGCTGCGACTGGTCGAAAAAGTCATTCAGCGCCGTGACTTCACCTGCATGGCGGAAAGCGTCAATGCGGTGGAGGCCTGGCTGGGGTCGTTGCCCGGCCATGCCTACGCCAATGTCCGACAGCCGCCGGTCTCGACGCTTAATCTCGCGCACATGATTCCGTTATCAGCGGTCTGGGCGGGTCCTGCGCGAGACGAGCATCTGGGCGCACCCGCATTGTTCTTCGCGCGAACCGAGGGTGCGACGCCGTTCAGATTCTCGCTTCATGTCGGCGATGTCGGCCATACCCTGGTGGTGGGTCCGACCGGTGCCGGCAAGTCGGTACTTTTAGCGCTGATGGCGCTGCAGTTCCGACGTTATCCGGATGCCCAGGTTTTCGCCTTCGATTTTGGCGGCTCGATCCGAGCGGCCGCGCTCGCCATGGGTGGCGACTGGCACGATCTCGGGGGCGCGCTGTCGGACGACGCCACCGAACCCGTCGCGCTCCAGCCCCTTGCTAGAATCGATGATGCCGGGGAACGCGCCTGGGCAGCGGAATGGATCGCAAGCATCCTTGCCCGCGAAACGATCGTCGTCACCCCGGAAGCAAAGGATCATCTCTGGTCGGCTCTGACGTCGCTTGCGTCGGCACCTCCAGCGGAACGTACGCTGACGGGCTTATCGGTTTTGTTGCAGTCGCTGATGCTCAAGCGCGCGCTGCAACCCTATTGCCTCGGCGGTCCCTATGGCCGCTTGCTGGACGCGGAAGCCGAGCGGCTGGGCGAGGCCGACGTCCAGGCCTTCGAGACCGAGGGCCTGATCGGCACCTCTGCCGCACCTGCGGTGCTGGCCTATCTCTTCCATCGCATCGAAGGCAGGCTTGACGGCCGGCCGACCTTGCTGATCGTTGATGAAGGCTGGCTTGCCCTCGACGATGAGGGCTTTGCCGGGCAATTGCGAGAATGGCTGAAGACGCTGCGCAAGAAGAATGCCTCCGTCATCTTCGCCACCCAGTCGCTTTCGGATATCGACGGCTCCGCGATCGCACCCGCCATCATCGAGAGCTGCCCAACGCGATTGTTCCTGCCGAACGAGCGGGCGATCGAGCCGCAGATCACGGCCATCTACCGGCGTTTCGGCCTAAACGACCGCCAGATCGAGATCCTCGCCCGCGCTACGCCGAAGCGCGACTATTACTGCCAGTCGCGGCGCGGCAATCGCCTGTTCGAGCTCGGGCTAGGTCGCGTCGCACTTGCCTTTACGGCTGCGTCCTCAAAGTCGGATCAGGCTGATATCAAGCAGATCCTCAGGGAGTATGGCCGCGAGGGTTTTGTCGCCGCGTGGCTGCGACACCGTGGCCTGGCCTGGGCTGCCGAGATCATCCCCGATCTTCCTGCAGAGAGAAATAAGTCATGAATCGTATCAGCTGTCTCGCGACGGCCGGTGCTATCGCGCTCACCGTCGGCTTCATGACGCCGCCGTCTTTGGCGCAGGTCGTCGTGTTCGATCCGAACAATTATGCGCAAAACGTGCTCACGGCCGCTCGCGCGCTGCAGCAGATCAACAACCAGATCACGTCGCTACAGAATCAAACGCAGATGCTGATCAATCAGGCGAAGAATCTCGCGAGCCTGCCATTTTCGTCGTTGCAGCAACTGCAATCGTCGATCCAGCGCACCCAGCAGCTCCTGAGCCAGGCGCAGCGTATCGCCTACGACGTCCAGCAGATCAATAACGCGTTCTCGACGACTTACGCCCTGGCTTCGACGTCTACGTCCAGCCTGACGCTGATATCAAACGCGCAAGCGCGCTGGCAGACCTCGGTCGCGGCGTTACAGGATTCGTTGCGGGTGCAAGCCGGCGTCGTCGCCAATCTCGACACCAACCGCACCCAGATGTCGGCGCTTGTGACGTCGAGCCAGTCCGCGACGGGAGCTCTGCAGGCAGCGCAAGCCGGCAACCAGCTTTCTGCCCTGCTGGCCCAGCAACTCGCCGATCTCACCGCAACGGTCGCCGCCCAAGGGCGCGCCCAGGGCCTGGAAGCCGCGCAACGCACATCCGCGCAGGACCAGGGCAGGGAGCAGCTTCGCCGTTTCCTGACCCAGGGCGTCGGTTACCAACCCACAACCGTTCAGATGTTCCATTGATGAGCCCTTATCTCACTTCTCAACGATTCTTGCGGGTCGCGGCTGTAGTGTTCGTCACGCTGGCCGCAGCGGTAGCCGTGGTCCAGAGCCGACGCGGCGAAGAGCCGGCCGTCCTCGCTACAGTAGGGCGTGACGAAGCGGATCCTCTTGTCGGCGAACTCGCACGCTGTCGAACGATCACGCCAGGCGATACCGCAGGTCTCGATGCCTGTCGCCGTACGTGGGCCGAGAACCGTCAGCGTTTCTTTGTTTCGACGAAATCGTCCCAGTTGCCGGTCCCGCCGGCGGCTAATGCACCTCCGGTGCTCATGAAGAGCCAGGAACGAGTCCAGCCGCACGAAGCAGACCAGGGGAGGGCCCCGTGATGGGTGGTACCGGCGTCATCGACCGTTTCCTCGAGGTTTTTACCCGCTACATCGACTCGGGCTTTGGTTTGCTCAATGGCGAGGTCGCGTTCCTGGCGACGACGCTCGCCGCAATCGACATTACGCTCGCCGCAATATTCTGGAGCTGGGCCGCCGAAGAGGACATCATTGCTCGCTTGGCGAAGAAGACGCTGTTCGTCGGCGTGTTCGCTTACCTGATCGGCAACTGGAACAATCTCGCCCGCATTGTCTTTGAGAGCTTTGCAGGTCTCGGCCTGAAAGCCTCCGGCACGGGCATGTCGACGGCCGATCTCTTGAGCCCAGGACGCGTCGCGCAGGTCGGAATCGACGCCGGCCGTCCGATCCTGGACTCGATCTCCGGTTTGATGGGCTACATCAGCTTCTTCGAAAACTTCGTTCAGATCGTGGTTCTGCTATTCGCGTGGATCGTGGTGCTGCTCGCCTTCTTCATTTTGGCGATCCAGCTCTTTGTGACGCTGATCGAGTTCAAGCTGACGACGTTGGCGGGTTTTGTGCTGATCCCCTTCGGCCTGTTCGGCAAGACTGCGTTTGCCGCCGAGCGCGTCCTCGGCAACGTCATCTCATCTGGTGTCAAGGTCCTGGTGCTCGCCGTGATCGTCGGCATCGGTTCGACCTTGTTTTCGCAATTCACCGCAGGATTCGGTGGCAATCAGCCCACCATCGAAGATGCCATGTCCATGGTCCTGGCGGCGCTTTCCCTCCTAGCAGCCTGTCGGACTTAACGCATTACCGGAATATTGGGTAGAATCGGGAGACCGATTTTGATTCTCCGTCTGGGTTCTGCGATGAGCAACTTTCGCCA
>Ga0193729_1000770_pt1 | contig 16649 bp, 8 predicted proteins | sample U1c2metaG_FD_143036 | JGI IMG/M metagenome (GOLD analysis project Ga0193729, IMG submission 143036) | Soil microbial communities from a riparian zone of the East river system, Colorado, United States - U1c2 | ecosystem: Environmental > Terrestrial > Soil > Riparian zone | place: USA: East River...
ACTCCGATCGATGTTCCGGAAGAAACAAGTCACCCAGGAACTGGATGAAGAACTAAACGGCTACCTGGAGATGGCAGCCGAAGAAAAGATGAGGCGCGGCATGAGCCGCGAAGAGGCGCTTCGCTCTGTGCGCCTGGAGCAGGGTAGCCACGAAGTTACAAAGGAAGTCGTCCGCGCAGCGAGCTGGGAATCGATCGTGGAGACGTGCTGGCAGGATTTGCGCTTCGCCGCCCGCATGCTGCTCAAGCATCCTGGCTTCACTGCCGTCGCGGTGCTCACGCTGGCACTAGGTATCGGGGCAAATACCGCGATCTTTACCATGGTCGATACTCTGCTGTTTCGACCGTTGCCGGTTCGCAACCCGCACGACCTCACCTTCCTGGCCTTTCCGCGTGACGCGAGCCATTTCGAGCCGGAATTCTCGGGCCTGGAATTTCGGCAAATCCATGATCAAACGCGCGGCGTGTTTTCCGATGTGGAAGCGATGGTTCTCGGAGGGCTCTCGGGCCCGGCGAGCAGGCCGGATGGCTTAACAGTGGACGCCATAACCAGGCCCGCTCAGCCCCTGTTCGTCACCGGCAACTTTTTCCAAATGCTGGGCATTCGACCGTATCTTGGCCGCTTGATCCTCTCGTCCGAAGGAAATATTCCCGCCGGCGATCCGGTGGTGGTGCTCAGCTTTCGCTACTGGAAAACACGCTTTCACAGCGATCCCGGGGTCATCAACAAAATCGCTTTCATTAATGGCCAACCGGTCACAATCGTGGGAGTAGCCCCGAGAGACTTCCTTGGACCGACACCCCTCGTAGAGATGGAGGCCTACCTTCCCCTCGGCATGATGACCGTCGAAACTGGAGGAAGTACCGCGTTCCTTTCCGACGTCGGCACTCGCGACTTGATAATCGTTGCCAGGCTCGCACCGGGCGTGAGCATCGAGCGCGCAAACGCTGCTCTCGCACCATTGGGATCGCAGCTTGCCAAACAGTATCCGAGGCCTGGCGTTGGTACTGCTCTACAAGCCAGGCATTTGCGGCCCCCTGGACTCGTGAATGGGCCGAATCCTCTGCCGGCGCTTGCAGCACTTTTCTTGACTCTGTCTGGTCTGGTCCTGGCGCTCGCGTGTCTCAACGTGGCGAACTTGTCCCTAGTTCGCGCCGCTGGCCGCCAGCGCGAGATGGCCGTTCGAGCAGCACTCGGCGGAACCCGGCCGCGCCTCATCCGTCATCTGCTCATCGAAACCATTCTCGTAGCATTGTTCGGCGCCGCGGCCGGAATGATCGTGGGCACATTTTCGTTGCGCGCGCTCAGCTCGGCGGCTACCGTTACTGACCTGCCGCTGGTTGCCGAGTTCCCATTCAATGCACACGTTTTTGTTTACGCCCTGGGCATCGCCATCGTCGCAGCTGTCATTGTGGGAATTATCCCCGCACTGCGCGTATCCAGTGGAAATTTGAGCAACATGTTGCGACAGGGTGGGCGGAGTTCCACTGCCCGCAGCCAACGAATGCGCACAGCTCTCGTCGCAGCTCAAGTAGGCGGCTCGCTCGCGCTCCTGATTATCGCCGGGCTTTTTGCGCGCAGCCTTAGCAGTGCTCAACATTCGGATCTCGGTTTCGACCCGAAAAACATCCTGAACGTCGCGCTTGATCCCGGAGAAATCGGCTACACCCAGACTCAAGGCGAGGATTTTTACAACCAATTACGTTCGCGAGTTCGCACGCTTCCCGGAGTGCAGTCGGTCAGTTTCGCGGCGATAGTTCCGCTCGGAGATACCGTCCAGGGCAACGACATCACCATTCCAGGATATACACCACAGCGTGGAGAACAACTGCACGCCGACTACAATGCCCTGTCCCCAGAATATTTTAAAACAATGAAAATCGCGGTTCTCAGCGGACGCGATTTCTTGGATTCCGACACCGCATCATCGCCACGAGTCGCTCTCATTAACGAAGCGATGGCCGAACGCTTCTGGCACGGTGCCAACCCTATCGGCCGCAACTTCAACCGCAGCGGCGACTCACAGCACACCATTGAAATCGTCGGCGTGGTCAGGAATAGCAGGATTGAAGATCCCTATTCGCCATATAGTCCGGCGTTCTACGTCCCCATCTTACAAAGCTATAGCTCCGCGCAGACGCTGCAGATTCGCACCGCGGGTCCACCACAAGCGATCGCGCCAGAAGTTTTGGCTGTCATCCGAGGAATCGCGCCCACGGCGCCTGTTCTCCATGTGCGAACCATGACCGACGCAGTTAATAACGGCGCCGGCGGGCTCTTCCTTTTCAATTTAGGCGCGGAACTTACTGCGGCTCTCGGTCTTCTGGGACTCACGCTCGCCGTGGTCGGCATTTACGGCGTCATGGCCTACGCAGTCGGACAGCGAACTCAGGAAATTGTGGTGCGCATCGCGCTCGGGGCACAACGGACAAACATCCTCTGGATGATTTCGCGTCAGGGGCTCGCAATCGTTGGAAGTGGTCTCGTGCTTGGGCTCCCCGTCGCCCTCGTCGTCGGACGCTTTGTCGGCGACTTCCTGGTCGGAATTGGCCCCACAGATCCTCTCACTTACATAAGCACTTCCATACTCCTATCCTTCGTCGCCCTGACGGCCTGTTATATTCCAGCCCACCGTGCCACGCGCCTCGACTCGATCGTGGCCCTGCGTTATGAGTGACTCATGACTACTCTGAGAAACATAGCAAACGGTCTTCGAGCACTGTTTCGCAGGAAACAGGTCACCCAAGAATTGGACGAAGAAATAAGCGGGTTCCTCGAAATGGCCGCCGAAGAAAAGATGAAACAGGGTATGAGCCGCAAAGAAGCGCTGCGCTCCGTGCGCCTGGACCACGGGAGTCTCGAGATTCCCAGGGAGATTGTCCGCACAGCCGGCTGGGAATCGATTGTGGAGACCTCCTGGCAGGACCTCCGCTTTGCCGTGCGTATGCTGCGCAAATCTCCCGGCTTCACCTCCGTCGCTATTCTTACTCTCGCGCTCGGCATTGGCGCTTCAACTTCCATCTTCTCGGTTGTAGACGCCGTACTGCTCCGTCCTCTTCCCTACGCAAATCCTCAGCAAATCGTGCGCGTCTGGGAACAGGCTCCTGATGGCCATCGTATGAACTTGGCGGACCCAAATTTCGACGACTTTCTCGCCCAGAACAACACCTTTGATAGTCTCGCCGTCTATGGCTTCGGCCTGTCGTCCGTCTCCGGCGGCAGCGAACCGGTACGTCTCGACATCGCCGCTGTCTCCCGCGATTTCTTCAAGGTCCTTGGCGTCGAGCCTGTTCGCGGCCGCGCGTTTGCTCCCGACGAGCAACGCCTGCACGGCGCTCCGGCAGTAATCGTTAGTCATAGCTACTGGCAAAGATATCTTGGCGGCGAGTCCGATTTGTCGCACTTCCAACTGTCCATGGAAGGCGGCATCTATCCCGTTGTTGGTGTTATGCCCCGGGGGTTTGATTTTCCCGCTGGCGTGGCGGCCTGGATTGCGCGTGAGTTGGACTCCGATATTCCCGACCGCACCGCACATAATTGGCGAGGTGTCGGCCGCCTCGGCGACGGCGTCACCGTCGCTCAGGCGCGCGCCAATCTCGGCGCCATTGCTCGTCGCATCAGAGATCAGTATGGAAAAAAGGTTGATCTCGACGACGCTGCGGTCGTTCCCCTTGCTGACGCAATGGTAGGAGATGTACGTACCGCTCTGCTGACCCTTCTGGGAGGCGTCGGCCTTTTGCTTCTCGTCGCGTGTGCCAATGTCGCTGGTTTGCTTCTGGTGCGCACTTCCGCTCGCCTCAAAGAACTGGCTGTGCGTGCAGCTCTCGGCGCCGGGCGTGGCCGTCTTACTCGGCAGTTCCTTGCCGAGTCCTTTGTCCTTTCCTTCGCGGGAGGCGCACTGGGAATCTTAATTGCCATGTGGGCAGTGAAGATAATCCCCGCAATTCTTCCGGCAAACCTTCCGCGGCAGCAAGGGATCGCCATCAACACACCGGTTCTGTTGTTTGCGTTGGCGGCAGTCGTAGCAGTTGCCGTTTCGCTCGGCCTCTTTACCGCCTGGCGCGCAGCTGGGGGAGATCTAAACGATACCTTGCGCGCTGGCTCTCGCACCTACACAGGCACGTTCGCCAGCCAGCGCTTTCGCGGCGTCCTGGTGATAAGCGAAATTGCCATCACGCTCGTAATTTTGGTCGGCGCAGGTCTTCTCGGCCGCAGTTTCTTGCGGCTTATTTCCACCAGCCCCGGATTTAGTCAGGAAAATCTGGTCACCATGGAGTTTTCGCCTCCAATTCCGCAGGGAAGATTGGGCACGGACCAGTCAGCCATCGCGCGACAAGTCCATTTGATGGACGACATATTGGCGCGCCTTGCGGCGATTCCTGGCGCCCAATCCGTCGGTTTAGCTGGAGCCATTCCGGTCGCGGCGGGCGACAATCTCTCTGACGGTGGATTTCTAATACTCGACGGCCAAAAATCGCCCGCCGATTTTGATGAATGGGCTCGCATCGCTCAAAATCCTTCCCATGTCGGACAGGCGTTGTATTGCGTCGCCGGCGAAACCTACTTCCGGACTTTGGGCATCCCACTCATCCGCGGGCGCCTGTTCGGTGGCCAGGACGGCCTCAATTCGCCAAACGTTGCGTTGATCAGTCAGTCCCTGGCTCGCCAGCAATGGCCCGATCAGGACCCCATTGGTCGAATCATCAATTTCGGCAATATGGACGGCAACTTGAAGCCGCTCGCCATCGTTGGCGTCGTTGGCGATGTTCGCGCACAAGGCCTCGATCGTCCCCCGAGCCCCATTATTTATGTTGATTACCGCCAGCGCGGCATGAACGTCAATTCATCTCCGACCATCATCGTGAGAAGCGCCACACCGCCCGCCCAAATCGTTTCTGCCGCGCGCGGTATCTTCCACGACCTCGCTCCTGATGGCCCCGTCAAATTCTCCACCTTCGCGGAAGAAATGGGTGGCTGGCTCGCGGACCGCCGTTTCCTACTCCTTCTAGGAGGGCTGTTTGCTGCCGTCGCTCTGGCTCTTGCTGCGCTCGGGATCTACGGAGTCGTGGCCTTTTCGGTCACCCGCCGCACGCAGGAGATCGGCATTCGCATGTCGTTGGGTGCGGGACGTGACAATATTTTGCGCTTGGTGCTTGGTGAAGGTGCCCGCGTCGCAGCTCTCGGCGTGCTGATCGGCATTGGTGCATCGCTTGCGATTACGCGCCTTATATCTACTCTCCTGTTTGGCATCAGCGCCACCGATCCTTTGACCTTTGTCGCCGTCGCTGCCCTGCTCTCTGCAGTCGCACTTCTCGCATCCTACGTTCCAGCCCGCCGCGCCACACGCGTCGATCCGCTGATAGCTTTACGCTACGAGTAACCCATGTCGCTACTGCGAAACCTATCAGACGGTCTCCGCTCGCTCTTCAGAAAAGAACGGGTCGACCGCGAGTTTGACGAAGAATTAAGCGCCTTCCTTGAGATGGCCGCCCAAGAAAAGATGAAGCATGGCATGAGCCGCAAAGATGCGCTTCGCGCCGTGCGCTTGGAGCGGGGGAGCCTCAACGTTACGAAGGAAGCCGTCCGCTCGGCTGGCTGGGAATCACAGCTGGAAACCTTCTGGCAGGATTTGCGCTTCGCGGCACGCATGCTGCGCAAGAACCCTGGTTTCGCTGCGATTGCTATCCTCACAATCGCCCTGGGTATTGGCGCAAACACGGCAATCTTCAGCGTGGTGCAAGGCGTCCTTTTGGCGCCACTGCCGTACCGCGAGCCTGATCGATTGCTCACCATCTGGCTGAACAATTTCCATCTGAACAGTCCCACTTATCTTTCTTATCGCGATTTCATGGATTGGAAGCGTGCAGCCCCACCTTTCGAGAAAATGTCGGCGTACGCTCGACGGAGTTTCGATTTGTCGAGCCCCGGAAATCCTGAACACCTCGAGGGCAGCGAAATCTCCTCGAGTTTCCTCAGTACCCTCGGTGTGGGCCTCGCGCTCGGACGAGAATTTTCCCTGGAAGAAGACCGCAGTGGCGGCGCGCCAGTGGCCATCATCAGCAACAGCCTGTGGCGAGATCGGTTTGCCGGCCGCGCTTCGGCACCCGGCAAATCCATCGTGCTAAATGGCGTAGAAACCACCATCGTCGGAGTACTCCAGCCGGGTTTTCGCTTTGGCCCCGACTACGCCGATGTTTATATACCGATCGGACAGCGGAAACTTGTAGACGCCAACGATCGTACCGTTCATGACGTCACGTGCGTTGCTCGTCTCAAACCCGGTGTCAACCTCAGCCAAGCCGACGCACAGATGAACGCCATTCAGGAAAATATTGATCGCCTCAATCCCGAGACCGAGCAGGGCTTGGGAATCAAAATCCTCCCGGCCAAGGAGCCGCTCGTCGGCGATGTACGCGGCACGCTTTTGCTCTTGTTGGGAGCGGTCGGCTTGGTCTTGCTGATCGCCTGCGCGAACGTGGCTAATCTTCTGCTTGCGCGTTCGGCGGGGCGCGCCCGCGAATTTTCGATTCGTGCGGCTCTCGGCGCTGGCCGCGGACGCATTGTGCGCCAGCTAATCACCGAAAGTGTCCTTCTTTCGGTTTTGGGCGGAGTGCTCGGTCTAGCGGCAGCAAAATGGGGACTCAACGCGGCATTGGCAACCCTCGCCGCGGATTTGCCTCGCAGCGACACCATCCACGTCAACGCTTCTGTACTTTTCTTCGCAATGGGCCTTTCGCTTGCGGTCGGTATTCTGTTTGGTCTGGCGCCCGCACTCAGGACTTCCAAGGCAGATCTGCAACCGTCGCTCAGGGAGGGAGGTCGCGGGTCAACAGCCCGACACTACCGCACGCAAAGTGGCCTCGTAATCGTTCAAATGGCTCTGACACTGGTTTTACTGGCAGGCGCCGGGTTGCTCTTCCGCACCATCCAGCAATTGTGGAAAGCGGATCTCGGCTTTGAATCGCAGCACGTTCTCACCTTTCAAGTGGGACTCTCGCCTTCAGCGATTACGAACGGCGCGGGTGTGCGCGCCGCCTACCAGCAGTTGCTCGACCGCATCCGTCAGATTCCGGGCATTCAGGGCGCGGAAATTAGCACCGAAGTGCCCATGACTCATCAAATGAACGCCATCCCCTTCTGGGTTGACTCGCACCGCCCAGCTTCCGTAGCCGAGGCACCACGCACCTTGGGATTTATAACCGGCCCTGATTTCCTGCAAGTGATGCACATACCGCTCATCCGCGGCCGCTTCATCAATCACCAAGACACCGTCAACTCCCCACTGGTGGCGGTAATCGACAGCGAACTGGCGCGAACCTATTTTCCAGGCAAAGACCCCATCGGTCGCACCATAACGTTTCCCCAGGTCGGCGATTATCGGATTATTGGCGTCGTCGGTCACGTGCAGCACTGGCAAGTCGGTTTCTCCAGTCCTTTCATGCAAAACCAATCCTACGTTTCTATTTATCAAATTCAGGATCGCTGGATGACTACCATTGATACCTGGACCTGGGTCGTGGTTCGCACACCGCTGGAAGCCTCAATGGTGCTGCCAGAAATCAGAAAGGCAGTCCACGCAGCGGCGAGCGATCAAACCATTTACCACGCGCAAACCATGCCCGAGATTGTTTCCGAATCCATGTCCCCGCAACGATTCCCATTAATTCTGCTCGGAAGCTTCGCAACGTTGGCCTTGCTTTTAGCCTCCATCGGAATATACGGCGTCATCTCCTATTCCGTAACGCAACGCGTCCACGAAATCGGTATTCGCCTGGCCCTCGGTGCCGAAAAGCGCGATGTCTTTCGTATGGTCGTAGGCCAAGGCCTTACCTTGGCCTTCGCGGGCCTCGCCATCGGGGTAACCGCCGCGCTAATTCTCACGCGCATTCTGTTGAGCTTCTCAAGCCTGCTCTACGGAGTTGGCGCAAACGACCCCGCGACGCTTGTAACCGTTTCAGCTGTGCTGATTGCCGTCGCCCTTCTGGCCTGTTACCTCCCCGCCCGCCGCGCCACACGCGTCGACCCAATGGTAGCTTTGCGTTACGAGTGACTCATGGCTCTTCTGCGAAACAAAGCAAGCGGTCTTCGATCGCTGTTCGGAAGGAAACAAGCCGAACATGAGTTGGACGAAGAACTAAAAGCCTTTCTTGAGATGGCAGCCCAAGAAAAGATCAAGCTGGGTATGAGTCGTAAGGATGCCCTTCGCGCAGTGCGCTTGGAACGCGGGAATTTGGAAGTTACCAAGGAAGTCGTCCGCTCGGCAGGTTGGGAATTTTTTGTGGGGACGTGCTGGCAGGACCTGCGCTTCGCTGCGCGCATGCTGCGCAAATCTCCCAGCTTCACCCTCATCGCGGTTCTGACAATAGCTCTCGGAGTTGCGGCAAATGTCACCGTCTTCAGCCTTGTTGACGCCCTGTTTCTCCGAAGTGTGCCGGCAAAGAATCCCGAACGGCTCGTCCGAATCCTGGCGCCTGAAAACAATGGGCAAGGTTACTTCAGCGCTCCCGAATTCAGTTATTTACGGGAGCACTTGAAAACATTTCAGGACGTGACAGCGCATTATTCGACCGCTCCCCTATATATTTCCGCCAACGGCGAAACCGGTGAGGTGCAAGGCGCCGTCGTCTCCAGCAGTTATTTTTCGATACTCGGATTGAGGCCTTACCTCGGACGCTTTTTTACGCCTGACGAAGACTCCGTGCCAGACCGCGAAGCGGTCGCCGTTCTTGGATACGGATTCTGGCAGCGAATTTACAACGGTGACTCGAATATTCGCGGCAAGACGCTCCTCATCAACGGACACAATTTCACCATTGTCGGCGTCATGCCACCGGACTTTCATGGCGTCGAAATCGGCGGGATGCCCAATGAAATCTGGATTCCCGCGATGATGATTCGCGTGGGCTACCGTCACTGCGATGGTTTCCAGCCCAGTTGCACAATCCTGAGCATGATGGGCCGCTTGAAACCTGGAACTAGCATGCCCGCGGCTCAAGCGGAAATAGCCACGCTGATGCAGCGGTTGCGAGCTTCCGATTCCACCTTCGATCAGAGGACTGGGGCTTCCGTGACGCCCGCCATCGGTATGTCTGGAAACCGCGACTACAACTTATTGCTTGTGCGCTTGCTCGCGACGATCGCCGGAGTCCTGCTTCTGATTGTGTCCGCCAATCTGGGGGGATTACTGATCTCTCGAGGAATAGCTCGCTCCCCAGAAATCGCGATGCGGCTGGCGCTCGGCGCCGGCCGCGGGCGTATCGTGCGCCAGCTAATCACAGAGAGTCTGCTGCTTGCTTTTGCAGGCGGCGCCTTAGGATTCCTGCTGTCGACGTGGACCAGCCGGCTGCTCGTTAACTTTTACAGTGTGGACGCTGAGGGCTACAGACACCTGTTCGACATTAGGCCCAACACAAATGTCCTGCTCTTCTCCCTCGTCGTAACCGCCACGGCAGGCGCGTTATTTGGCCTGCTTCCAGCGCTCCAGGCCAGCCGCACTAATTTGAACCAAGCCGCAAAGGGTGGCGCGCTAGGTTCGAGACGTAGACTGAGCCGTACAGTGCTAGCTGCTGTGCAAGTCGCGTTCTCGTTAGCACTGCTCGTCGGTGCCGGGCTTCTCGCACGTAGCACCGCATTCATTCAGTCCGGCACCAATATGGACTTGCATCACGTTCTCGGATTGCGCTTGCCTGTCAGCCTCATTCACTACCCGGCAGATAAAGCGTACACATTCAAGCAGGAAGTAGTCCGCCGGCTCCGTGAACTGCCGGAAGTCGAATCGGTTAGCCTTGCGAAGGGACAAGGTCTCGTTTGGCTACCGGGGCAGAACGCCCGGGGAGCCCTCCCTGAAAAAACGTACGCGAAACCCGAGGACCAACAGTTAATCTCTGCGAAGCCAATCGCGCCAGAGTACTTTGCCACTTTAAAAATTCCGTTTATCTCCGGACGCGATTTCAACGATTCCGACAAACCTGGTTCTCCGCCCGTAACGATCGTGAATGAAACGTTCGCTCGTCAAATCGCCGCGAATCGACCGCCGCTGGGTCAGACGGTGCTTATTGACGACAGACCATATCAAATCGTCGGTCTCGTCAAAGATGCCCAGATGCGCAGCGCCATTGAAGGCCCTGTGCCGGTTGCGTATGTACCGTTCTGGCAGGACAAAGGGCTGCTTGAGGCCCGCATGTGTATCCGCGTGGCGGGGGATCCTGCCGCCGCATTGCCCATCGTGCGCAGAACCATTGCGAGTATTGATCCAGAGCTTCCGGTTACGGAAGCAATGCCGCTCATGGATCAGGTACGCGGCGCGTACACTGATGCCAGAGTCGCCGGCGCCGTACTCAGTTGCGCCGCGTTTCTCGCACTGGTCCTGAGCGCTATGGGACTCTACGGAGTCGTTTCTTACGAAGTAGGCAGACGAACAAAAGAAATTAGTGTCCGCACCGCGCTTGGCGCCCAGCCTTACGATGTGGTGCAGTTGTTGCTCCGCCAAGGATTCAGCGTGGTACTAACCGGCGTCCTATTCGGAGCGGCCTTGGCTTTTGCGACCACACGATTGCTCGGTGCCTGGCTATTCGGCGTGGGTTCAACCGACCCGCTTAGCTGGGGCGTCGCCACCGTTGTTCTCACAGCCGCAACCTTGACCGCGGCCTACGTTCCCGTGCGGCGGGCGCTGCGACTCGACCCCATGGTGGCCTTGCGTAACGAGTAGTTCCCGTCTCTCCCGCCAACTCCGCTCTTTTCGCGTTGGTTTTGTCCGTTGGGTGGCCCAGGTTCGCAGCTGAGGTATGTACCTGGGTCCTGCAGTTGAATTTTTGTGCCCGCCAGCCGCTTAAGCCGAGAACTAAATTTTGCCTTATATCCTCAGTTTCTTTCCCGGAGAACGGCTGTTCACAAACTATACAATTTTGATTCCCTTAGTACTGTTATAGTTATATTACATAAATAGTACTATTACTTTTTGGGGATACTGCGTGCGAGATTTTCCCGGCAGCGTTGTTCCCGGCTGCCCGTCTTCTCGTTCTGACTCTTGCCTAGCGATTCTCCCGCGAGCCCGCTAGTTACCCACTTCCGGTCGAAACGCTCATAAGCCGCGCGCAGAATGTTGCTCGCGTTTTTACGATCGAGTTGCGCGGCTCCGATCGAGTACCAAACGAAATGCGCGAATTTCTCCTGAAGAAAAAAACTGCGGTCTGTCTCTGCCAGAAGCTGTGGGCTGTGCTTCAGAATAAAAATCTGCAAAGCCTGCAGTGATTCGGTGTACGCGGGATCTTTTCGTGCGCGCAGGTCCGGGTCCGTCGATTGGAAGTGGCCCGCTGAGAAGCTGCAGCAGCGCCTCATGACCTAGTTCAGTGGCGTTTCGCAGCAGATCGTCTTCCGCGTACGGCCGTACCACTTTGTTGGAATTCGGCAGAGTACCGAGCCACAGAACGGTCCATTGACGGTCAGGGGAAGGCAACTGGCTGATTTCATGACGGAGTACATCCATGCTTGGATGATTTAGGTAATCAAAACTCCAGACGCGCCGCAGACGGAGCGCAAACCGGAATAATTGCGATCCTTATGATCCTTCCAATAATCGCTGAAGTTTGCATACCCAGACTCGCTCAAGTAACGGCTGACCACTTCCCAGCTAGGCCCCCAACGGTCTCAGGTGCCTGAGACCAGGTCTCCGGTTTGTCTGGCGGAAGAGGCTGGCGGAAGAGGCTGGGCTACCGGTATTGGACAGGAGTACGATGGCGCGCGGTCCGACTGCAACGCAGCAATTTCGGGGATCACGCTCGGGTCGTTCTTGTGGTCCAGAGCAAAAATCGCAAGCGAACGAATTTTGGGGTCCTGGCTTTTGAGAAGGCGAATTAGGTTGCCGGTATCGAGCGATGGATCCTGAAGAGCTTTCCATGACGATAGCGATTTCGGCGACGCGGGGATGTTCGTTGCAAAATCACAAAAGAAGACGACTTTAGGTTCCAACGCAAAAAAGCGTCCGCGACTCGGGCGTCTCGGGCAACTGGGCGCACGACAAATCGGCGAGGACAAAAATCAGAATTATAGAGGAGAGAAAAACTCTCTTCATCGGAGCGAGTATGCTCCAGGAAATCGAGGACAAGCCGGGACATTTTTTCGGGATACGACAACTGGTTTACCGGCGCTACAAAATATCGCGGATGGTTACTGCGGGTATTGTTTGACGCTCGTCACGCGCGTGCCTGTGAAGCGGACGAACACAGTCTTTGATGGCGGCTGGCCGTAAATCCAGTCTTCGATGTCGTTACCTTCCGCGTCGCGCTCGCGGACTTTATGCTCCGGCTTGCCAATCGCGGCAACCACCTCTTCGCGGTCCATGCCCACGACGGGTTTTCGTTCTTGGATCGCTTTTTTCATTTCGATCGGAAGAGTGTCAAACCATTGTACCGACGCGGAGCGTTGCTTCGTAAAATCTAGAAAGGGCGCGAGCAGCTTCTTCAAGTCGTCAGGAGATAAATCTGGCAGTGGCTTGCCAAATTCAAGAAACAGCGTGCTTCCCAAACCGGGCTGCATTCCTGGAGGGCCCGAATCCTGTGGCGTGGTTGTGGTTGTTCGAGTGGTCGGGATGCCGCCCATGTCTAGATGAATGCGATCGCGCAGCCGCTTCTTGCCTCGGCCGCCACCATTTAAATCCACCACGATTTGTTTCTCATGAAATTCCAGTTTCGTGATCTGAACGTGGTCGCCGGTACTCACTGCGGCGCCGTGCGTGGCCACTTGGCGGTCAAGCATGTCGAAATCCGCGGGCTGTCCGATGTGCACAATGAAACCATCTTTGCCGGCGGGCAGGGGCTTGATGGCTCTCGCAAATTCGCCGGACACATAGCGGATCAGATTCAGTCTCGAGCTATCCTGCAGCGAGGTGTCCTTGCCGACGTTTTGAGATTTGTCCTGCGCGCCTGCTTGATTCTGCGAATCGGTATCCGATGGGTCATTTCCGAATAGAGGAATTTCGTCGCCGGGAAAAGTCCCCAGATTGGAACTTGCAGGCGGACGCAGGCTATTCACCTGCGGCACATCCGCATCCGCAAACAGCAGGAACGTCAAAGCTAGAGTTAAAATCGTCATCCGTAAGGGTTCCAACCGGCGGGGTAATCCCGGGCCAGTTTACCTTAACTCTTATTCTATGATGCGAAAAACTCGCTGAACAGCCACCTGCAAGGGCGGTCTTATCCTTTCGCTTAACTGTCCTAAAGGGCTATTCTCTCCTGGATTGACGGAGGTTCCTGCACAGCGGGCTTGCTTGTCCACCTGCCTCAGGCAGGCCTACGGTAGGCACCGAAGGTACTCGGAGGTTATCTAGGCTCTACTCTGGGTCAGTGAGCAGGTCATCTTAAGCCTGCATGCCTAAGGCGCGCCGGCCCGCCTAAGACACAAGCACGAACGCTCGACCACGCGGCAAGCCGCTAACGGGACACTACTTGAACGCCTTGGCGGTCGATCTTCACCGGCAGCACTTCCGCACCCGCGTCTCGAATGCTAGCCTCCACTCGCTGGCGAGCATCCGGTTCAATGAGCAGGACCACGCAGCCGCCACCGCCGGCGCCGCAAACTTTGCCGGCCAGCGCACCCCTTTTGCGGGCTCCTTCAATGACGCGGTCCACCAATTTCGTGGATATGGTGGGCAAATTTCTTTTGCGAAAGAACCACTCTTCGCGCATCAGCCGGCCGGCTTCGTCCCAGTCCGTGGCTTCCAGCGCCACGCGCAACAGCTGCGCGACTTTGGAAATTTTCTCCATGCCGTTTTGCACCGCGAGCTTGCCGTTAATGTGCGCTTTAAAAACTTCCCAATTGTTGATCCCATGCTGCCGTGGCTTGCCGGTGTAGCACACCACGATGCGCCGTTCCAGCTCATCCAGATTCAACCGCAGCTCCACGCGATGTTCTCCGCCCGCAGGGAGTTCGATAGCCGCCGCGCCACCAAACGCTGGAGGATAATGGTCCTGGGTTCCGGTCGGCACGCAAATGACTACAGCTTCGGCGTCGCGGCTGATATGAATCCAGTCTTCTTTGCTCTTGCCCGCTCCCGTAAAGCGATCCAGCGCCGCGCAGATGGCCACTGCCATGGCGCTCGAGCCACCAATGCCCGCGCCAGCTGGAGCTTCCGAGTCGGTAGTGAGAGTGAATCCTCCGAGCGGTCGAAAGAACTTCACAATTTCGGCGAGGAGTGGAAGTCGATAGCGTCCAGCTTTTGCAAGCGCAGCCAGGGAGCTGAAACTTTCGTCGCGCTTGGTGTCACGGGACACCAGCTTGATCTCTTCATTGCCGGGCGCGTTGGTTTCGATCACGCAGGAAGCGTAGCGCGAGATTGCCACGTTCACCGTTAGCGCTCCAGGATGAAACAAGTACAACGGCCAAATATCAAGAGTGGCCCCAGCCAGATCGACGCGGGTTGGCGCCTTGGACTCGATAATCATGTTTGTCCTTGGAAAAAAAGACGACGGGCTATTTTAGCGTTGCGGCGAGTTGCCAGCCCAATTTAGTTCAATGGGTGTGACGTGAATTACTTTGCGCCCGAAATACCGCGTGCGCGGAACATCAGTTGCGGGCCATCCTTCTTTTCTTGTGCCAGCGCTATATTGGGCTCGAAGCATCGCCGGCAGCGCGCTTCGTAAATACCCGTCGCACCGACAACGACGAGTTCTTCGCTTTCCACCAGCCGTTGCGTATGCACCGCCGGATTGCCGCAGCGAACGCAAATGGCCAGCAGCTTGGTGATCTCTTCCGCGATCGCCAGGAGGCGCGGCATGGGTTCAAACGGCCGGCCCAGATAATCCGTGTCCAGGCCCGCGACGATCACGCGCTTGCCGAGATTGGCGAGCTTGGTGCACACATCGACGACTTCTTCCCCCAAAAATTGCGCTTCATCGATGCCGATGACTTCGGTGCGCGGCTGCACCTTGTCCATGATTTCCGACGCCCTGGTCACGTTGTCCGACGCGATGCCCAGTCCCGAGTGCGACACAATTTCATTTGCCGCGTAGCGCTGGTCAATTGCGGGCTTGAAAATTTGCACGCGTTGGCGCGCAAATTCCGCGCGGCGCAAGCGGCGAATAAGTTCTTCACTCTTGCCCGAGAACATCGGGCCCACCACGACCTCGATCCAACCCATGTTGCCTTTGACGATGTCCACGCCGATTAGTCCTTTCGTTCAACTCTTGAACTGATTGTCTCACCAAAATTACTTCATTAAAATTTAACTGCCTGGCACTTAACTGGCAGCTCGCGCAACACGAAATAAATTCGTGTTGTAAAACGGCGCGAATGCCGCGACCAAGGCTATGCGAAATGCTTCGCGCCGTGTAATTAAATTGTTAGAAAGCACGCCCCACGCGCCTTGGTTATCTCGAATGCCGGCCATGCCCGCAAACGTATCGATGGCGGAAGCCATCTCCACTCCTTTATCCAGCACTTGATGAGCAAGCGCGGGCGGCAACTCGATTCCCCCGCTGCGCCCGAAGTGTCCCCGCGAACCGTCGCTTACATACGCCCAGCTCTCCAGGAAAACACGCCGACCGTTACTTCCCGCGGGGTCAATATCTGCGCCGCTGTCGTGGCTTCGGTCGCTTTCCATAACTTCGAGTCCGCCTTCGAGCCCGACAAAGTATTGGTAAACTACGCCCTTCCGCGAAGCCATTTGCATCAATGCTTCCGTCCGTTGGCGCGCGCCGCGCATGGATTCCGCCGATGACAACGGCGTGTGTCCCACACCGCTCTCGACCGAAAATCCAATTACTTCAAATTGCGCATCGGGATTGAGCTGTTCGGCACACAACTTCAGCGCGTCTTCCACTGCATCCAGCTTCGGTCCGCGCGTACTGCCGACCGCAATTTGGCTCTTGCTCATTATTTTGCCGGGTGTATAGTAAGCGATTTTTGTGCGCTTCGCGAATGACGCCCTGAGGAAAATAAAAAAGCGCACAGGTTTTCTCTGCCGTCCAATGAGTTTAGATCTGTTTGCTGAACCAAATATCCTGTTCACAGCTAAATCGTCGTGCCGCAAGAAAGCCGAATTCGGTGAGTCTGTCCATCGCTTGCGTCATCATCCAAGCCAGATCGCAGAACACATCCTCCAAACGAACGAACAAACGCAGAAAGAATGGGTCAGGGCCGACGACCAAGGATGCTGGAACAAATTGAAGGAAATTGCGCTGGCTTGGTACCTACAACGGTTAATGGGTAAATATGAAAAATAATGAAAAATTTTAACCGACGCCCGTCACTTGCCCTCGCCGCGAACTCGACGTGCGTCTGAGCAGCCTTCAGACATTTGTTTTATGGTGACCGTGGTTACCGGTAGGATTGTCCTTCGCACCGCTTTTGCCTACCATTTTGGTCATGTCGAAGACAGTGCCATAGACAGTCAAGCGAGGTTCCGAACGGACTTTACCGAACGAACTGTTGTCGACCATTACCAGTCGTTATATTACGGGGTTCAGACTGGTCTGATATTTTGTGCCGTGAAGGGACTCTATCGGTTATGGCCACTAGAATGATAGCAACAACTCGTAGTTAAAGAACCGATTAAGACATAAGGTCGTTGTTGGGTAGTGTCCCGGAACCTGTAGAAAAGTGAATAGCGCATTTTGCCTGTGAAGTCATGAAATTCTTTTTTTAAGCAGCAGCTT
>Ga0193729_1000772_pt1 | contig 16648 bp, 11 predicted proteins | sample U1c2metaG_FD_143036 | JGI IMG/M metagenome (GOLD analysis project Ga0193729, IMG submission 143036) | Soil microbial communities from a riparian zone of the East river system, Colorado, United States - U1c2 | ecosystem: Environmental > Terrestrial > Soil > Riparian zone | place: USA: East River...
AATCACCGCCGCGGTGCTCGATCTCCAGCGATTGACGGCGGGAACGCCGCAGGCGTTGACGGGCTCGGCCCAGATTCAGGGCAAGATCGAGATCAAGAACGGGAAGATTGATGCCAACTTCATGGCGTCGGGGGGTTCGATCGGATTTGAGAACGGCACGATCGACAAGCTAAGCGTTAACGTTAGAGCATCTAAGATAATGCGGCCACCGGTCGCAGCCGGCACGGCTGCCACTACAGCGGATAGAAAATCCTGGTTCGCCGATCTTCGCTCCGCGGTGGACCTGGAGATATCTAATGTGCGTTATCGGGATTATGCGATTGATTCAGTGGACGGAGCGCTCCGCGGCACCGACGACGTGCTCAGGCTCGAACGCATCAATCTGAGGCGAAACCAAAACGACCTCAGTGTCCGCGGCCAATACCGGTTGCCGGAAGAGTTTCGCATGGCCGCGTCGCAATCAGCGCAGGTGGATCTTTCGTGGGACGCGACCGAGCTCGGTGATTATTGGATTTCCGATTCACCGGACAAGGTCACTGGGCCATTGCACGTTGCCGCGCAGATTGAGCGGAAGCAGGGACTCAGTAACGGTCAAATCACAATCTTCGGATCGAATCTTAAGATGCGAGATCTGCTCTTCAAGCAACTGAGCTCGCAATGCTCGATCTCGAACAATGTGATTTACGTGAATGATTTCACCGCGAGTTTGAATGAACGCGATTTTATCGGCGCGAACGGACTCGTCGATCTTCGCGCCCCGCATCGCTACCGCGGAAAGCTGTCGGCGAGTGTTTCGGACTTATCGACGCTCGAACCGTTGCTCGCTGCTTATGGAAACGAGCACAAATTGGCGGGGTCGTTCTTTATCGATTGGGACGGCCGCGGCGAAACAGCAACGACATTCCAACATTCCGGGAAGCTGAAGCTTGCCCTCGAGAAAGGCCGCTACGGCGATTTGCAATCGTTGCAGGCGAATGCGGAAGCCACCTATTCGCCGGCTGGTTTGAATGTTCCGATTCTCTTTCTCGGCAGCAACAAGATGGATTTCCAAGCGATCGGTCGGGCAAGCGGGGCAACGCTTGAGCTTACAAAGATCCAGCTTGATCAGGGCACAGCCAAATATGCTTCGGGCTATGTCTCGGTCCCGTTCATTTGGAAGAACCTTGGGACGCGTGCGCCAGTATGTCCGTCCGATGGAAAGGTGATGGCGACCTTTCAATCGGAGAACATCGACATCAAAAAACTTTTCGAGGATGTGGGCGTAAAACCGGCGGCATCGGGGACAGTGAATGTGAAACTCGACGCGCAAGGAACCCTCGCGGATTTGAACGCGCGGCTGGACATGCAGATGCGCGATGTCCGGAGCGAGCAACTGCCCAAGTTGGAGCCGGCGACATTCGATCTTACCGCGCAGGTGCAACACAACCAACTGAACGTCTCAGGCAAGCTGCAACAGGCCAAAATTCAACCGCTGGAAATGACAGCGAACCTGCCGTTCAATACTGCAAAAATTCTGCGCCAACGGAAGGTGGATGAGGCCACGCCGCTTACGGCAAAAGTCCGATTGCCGCGAAGTTCAGTGAATTTCCTGCGACAATTTGTACCCGCGATTCAGCAACTCGATGGCGATGCGGCGTTGGATGTCGATCTGGGTGGGACGATCGGACGCCCCATTTTTACCGGCGCCGGCGACATGACTGTGAATCTCGCCCGGTTTAGCGATCCGACGCTGCCCGCGCTGACAAATTTCAAGGGCCGGCTCAACTTTGCGCGTGACGCGCTGACCTTGGAGCGGTTCGGCGGCGAACTTGCCGGCGGCCCGTTTTCGGTGACTGGCCGCATCACATTTCCGAAACTGACCGCCGCGAACCTGGATCTGCAATTGAAAGCCAACAGCGCACTGGTCGCGCGCAACGACACATTGACCGCGCGAGCGGACGCGAACATCAAAGTCGTCGGACCAATCAGCAGTGCAACTGTCACAGGCAATGTCGCGCTGACCAACAGTCAGTTCCTCAAAAATATCGATTTGATCCCAATCGGTCTGCCGGGCCGGCCCGCACCGCAGCCGCCGTCGTCGCGTCCGGATTTTTCCTTCCCGCAACCGCCGATCCGCGATTGGAAATTTGATGTCGCGATTAAGACCAAGGACGCGGTGCTCATTCGCGGTAACCTGGCCAACGGCGGGGCCGTGAGCGATTTGAAATTGAGCGGCACGGGGCTGCATCCAGGATTGCAAGGCTTGGTTCGGCTCAACGATGTGGAAGCGACGCTTCCGTTCAGTCGTCTCCAAATCGCCTCTGGTTTTCTTTATTTTGATCCAAGCGATTCAATGAATCCAAAGATTGATTTGCACGGCACTTCCTTGCTCCGCGATTACACGATTCATGTTTATGTTTACGGCACCTTGCTGGCGCCGGAGGCGCTGTTCTCAAGCGAACCGCCGCTTCCCCAGGAAGAAATCATCTCGCTGCTCGCAACTGGAGCGACGCGAGAAGAACTTACTGCCAGTAACAACGTGCTGGCCGGGCGGGCCGCGACGCTGCTGGTGCAACAGCTTTATCGGAAAATTTTCAAGAAAGGCCAGCCGACGAAAGGCGAATCGGTCTTCAATCGCCTGGACGCAGACTTTGGCACGGTCGATCCACGGACCGGCCGGCAAAAAGCCACAGCGCGTTTCAAGGTCAACCAGCAATTCCTTCTTATCGGCGACCTCGGCGTCGGCGGAGATTTTCGCGGTATGGTAAGATATCTCATCCGCTTCCGCTGAAATGCGACGTACGATTCGTCTTATTCTGTGCAACGCATTGGCCGGGTCCGCGCTGCTCGGGCAGAGCGCCCTCGATCTGCCGCAACAGGAAGAAAGGGACAAAGCGAAACGGGCGGTCGCGAAGCAGCAGGAGAAGCAGGCTCAGCGCGCAAGCGTGATCGAATTTCGCGGCCAGCACGCGTTTGATGAAAAGGAATTGCGATCGCAATTAAAAGAGCAGATCACGACGATCGATGATTTCGGACTAACCGCAGCGCGCGGAGATGATCTCGCTTTTTTTCTCGCGGTTTTTTACCGGAAACATGGTTACGCGAAAGTGGACGTGCGTTATGTGATCGAATCGAGCGATCGGTTGCGTCTGGAAATCAACGAAGGCCCGCTGCTGACGTTGGGGAATGTGATTTTTGATGGCAACGCAAAAGAACCGGCAGACAAGCTATTCGCGTACGCGGTCGGGCCGACCCGCGAACGCTATTCGAAATTACAAAGAAATCTCCCCTTCGTCGCTGCCGACATTCAAGAAGGCGCCGATCTCGTCCATCGGTTTTATATCGCGGAAGGGTTCCTCGATGCAGTGATCGATCCTCCGCGCTACACCTATCGCGAGCAAAGCAACCAGGTGGACGCGACCATCCCGATTCACGAAGGAAAGCAATATTTTTTCGGCGACGTCTCATTTACCGGGCGGGCCATTTACGACGCGGAAACGTTGCGCGGGCAAATGCTCGATCTCTTGCAGCAACCGTTCACCGATGCACGCGTCGCCGATATCCCGCGCCGTTTGCAGAGCTACTTTAAGACGCGCGGTTACTATGATGTGAAAGTCGAAGCGACTGGTGCGCCGGAACAGGCTGTGAATGGTCGCGTGCCGGTCGAGATCGCGATTGCAGCCGGACCGCTTTACCATTTTGACGGCGTGACGGTGAGAGGACTGGATCGTCTGCACCCCAGTTATGTGATCAAGCGATTTAGCAAGCTAAACGGCCAAACTTATAGTCCCGACGTTCTCGACGAGAGATTCCGCACGTTGATGCGAACAGGTCTCTTCAACGTCCTGCAAATTAAACCGGTGCCGGTCGATGGAAATCTATTGCGGCTCGACATCTCGGCGGAAGAAGCCAAGAGCAAGGAGTTCGGTTTTTCCATCGGCTACGGCTCATACGAGGGCGGGATTTTCGGCGTGCAATTTCGCGATCGCGATCTCTTCGGTTACGGGCGTCCCTTCACCACCTCGATTGAAGTGTCGCAGCGAGGTTACAAAGGCGAAATTGCCTACGAAGACCCGTTCTTTTTCGACACCGATTTTGCTTTCAAAGCGCGGCTGGCGGCTTTGACTTTCGACTTCGATGGGTATTCCAAGTTCGAGCTGGGTGGCCGTCTCGAATTGACACGCAAGATTACAAAACAGGACGAGGCTGGCGTGATCTTCGCCGTTCGACGTGTCGAAATAACCAGCGCCGAGATCAAGCCGGTTTTCCTCGGTGAGACGCCCTATTTGGTGAACACGCTGGGCTTCACGAACACGTTTGATCTGCGCGAGAGCCCGCTCGTATCGCCCCGGGGGCTCTTCATCAATAACACCCTCGACTTGGCCCTGAGCGCATTCGGGAGCGAGATCGAATTCGTCCGCGGCACGGGCCGGGTCGGCTACTATCTTCCGTTCGGACCTAAGCCGCTCGCTCCCGGTGTGGTGGAAGATAACACGGACAGCGGCTTGCAGCGCTGGTTCCGGCAGTCCTCACTCGCATTCGGCGCCCGTGCCGGCATTATTCATTCGCTCACGACGAGCGGGGCAGACGAGGCAACGGCGATCCCGATCGACGAACGCTTTTTCAATGGCGGCGGCAATACCGTCCGAAGTTTCGGCGAGCGCGACCTCGGCCCACGCGATCACCGAGGTCATCCGCTAGGGGGCGAATTTTTTACGGTCTTTAACATCGAGTACACCGTACCGATTTTCGGTGAATTGGAGGGCGCGCTATTCACCGATGCCGGTAATCTTTTGCCGACGGCGGAGGAACCCGGCCTCAACGACATGCGTTACGCGCTCGGCGTTGGCTTGCGCTACAAGTTGCCTATCGGACCAGTCCGCCTCGATTATGGAGTTAATCCTAATCCGCAAAATGGCGAAGATTCCGGCGCATTCCATTTCAGTTTTGGCTTTGCTTTCTGATTGCCAGGCAGGACGCACCTCCGGGGCGTCCATCGATTCCGTTTCGGAAAGAAAAGTCGGACGGCTCGGAGAGCCATCCTTGCCCGAGACGGGGTGACATGAAATTTAGCACTCATATTCTGCCGATTCGGCGGAGTGTCTCCTCTGAAACCGAAGCCAACGATTTCCCCAACACTTGTCGTCCTTAGAGGATGGCGACAACTTCTCGGCTTAAGAAATGAAAGATCGACAATCGAATTTGCACACGGGCCTGACTGATCTCGGCGACGTTCCGCCGGCGGTTTTTCGCGAACAACTTCATCAGCTTGCCGATTGGATTGCGGATTACCGGGAAACAATCGGTGAGCGTCCGGTCGCCCCAAACGCCAAGCCGGGCGCGATCCTCGCCGCGTTGCCTGCGGAACCTCCTGAGGATGGCGAATCATTCCGGAAAATTCTGGGCGACATCGATCGGGTAATCGTTCCCGGACTCGTGCATTGGGGACATCCACTCTTCATGGGTTACTTCGGCTGGACGACAACGGCGCCCGGCATCCTCGGCGAAATCATTACCGCGCCGCTGAACGTGAACGCGATGACTTGGCGCACGTCACCGGCTGCGACCGAGCTGGAAACGCTGGTGATCGATTGGCTCCGCCAATGGCTGCATTTGCCCGAGGAATTTGACGGTGTCGTTTATGACACGGCCTCGGTAGGAATCATGCACGCGCTCGCGGTCGCGCGCGAGCAAGCCGCGCCCTCCACCCGCAAGCTCGGACTCGCAGGTCGCGCCGATGTCCCGCGATTTCGCATTTACACTTCCGATCAAGCACACAGCTCCGTGGAAAAAGCAGCGATTGCGCTTGGGCTGGGCGAGGAAAACGTGCGGCGCGTTCCGAGTAACGCCGAATTTCGGATGGAAGTGGCGACATTGCGCGGAATGATTGCGCATGATCTTCGGAAAAAATTCAAGCCGCTTGCCGTCGTTGCCACAGTCGGCACAACCTCGACCGCAAGCGTCGATCCAATCGCCGAGGTCGCGCGGATCTGCCGCGACCAGAAAATGTGGCTGCACATCGACGGCGCTTACGGTGCCGGACTGGCCCTTTTGCCCGAATGCAACTGGGTGACGGCGGGTTGGAGCGAAGCGGATTCGATCGTGGCCAATCCGCACAAAATGCTTTTTGTGCCGCTCGATTTCAGCGTGCTTTACGTGCGCGATCTCGAACGACTCCGCCGCGTCTTTACGCTTGTCCCCGAGTATCTGCGCGGGGACACGGTGGAAGCGGAGAAAAATTACATGGATTACGGGATCCAACTAGGCAGAAGATTTCGTGCGTTAAAGGCCTGGATGGTTTTTCGCACATTTGGTCGCGCTGGAATGGCCACGCGCATTCGCGATCATCTACGGCTGGCTAATCTGCTGGCAGACTGGATCAAGATCGACAACCGCTTCGAGCTGGCCGCACCGGTGGTGATGCCGGTTGTTTGTTTTAGATTTGTTGCCATCGACAAAAAGAATTCCGAAAGCGCTCACGAGTCGAAGATCAACATGATAAACACCGAGATCGTGGAGCGAATCAATACGAGTGGCCGCGCTTATCTTACGCAAACGAAGTTGCATGGTCGAACTGTCATGCGAATCGGGTTGGGAAATGTTCTTACGACCGAGCAGCATTTGCGGAATGTGTGGGGATTAATCCAGCTCACCGCAGGCGAGATTGCAGGGAAGGCCGATTGGCCGCAATCGCCATTCAAATGATCAAACTTGAAACTACATTTCAGGTTTACTAGGTAGCGTCAATACTGAGCCCTGGCCGCTTTCCCCCGCTATAGCGGTTATCGAACATCATTTGTGGCAGCGCGCTGTCCGCAGATGGCACCGGTGAAAAAATGCGAATACACCTCGCGAATACGATCGACGTCTGGCGTGACTTCGGCGCACTCGAAACCGGCGCGCGTAAATGCGCGGCGCCATTGATCCGCGGTGAGGAAGCCCGGATTCGGACGAATTTCGGGATCCGTATTCACGTCGGTAAAGCTGTCTAAGATCTGAAAGATCAGCTCGGCGTAGATCGGCTGATTGACATACGGCCGCACGCACTCGCCAACCACCAACCAACCATCCGCCGCTAGCGCGTCACGCGCTTGGCTTAAGCTAAATAACAGCTCCTTGGCGACATGCAGGACGTTAACGCCGTATACCAGATCGAACTCGCCGCGGGTCACGCCTTGAGTGTCCCATGGCATATTAATGTCAAGCGCCCCCCATTCCAGGGGCAGATCGCGATAGTGGTTTGATAATTCACGCTGACCGCGCCGCCGGAAAAAGGCGTTCGGTTCTGTAATCAGGTACCGTTCTATGCGCGGCAGAAGCCCGCGTTCATCAAACCAGCGCAGTAAGATTTCACCAGCGCTGCCGGCGCCGGCGCCGAGCTCTAAAATCCTCAGCTTGGGTCGAGTGCTCAGGCGGTCGGCGGCGAGCGCCGCACCCACCCAGTTATTCACTGTGTAAGTTAAGTTATCATTGTGAAAATAATTGAGCCACAGCGATATCGTTTGCGCTCCGAACAGGCCCTGCTCGCCCGTCTGTTCGCCGCGTGCGACCGGTTGATAGAGACTTGCTGCCTGGTCTAATAAATCCAACGTCGGCGCATTGCCGCGGTCAATATCAAGCCCGAAAGCGCGCAGGCGGGCGAGCTCAGGTTGCCACGGCGGATGCCGCAGGCGATAGGAACGGGTGTCATGGTCCGTTCGCGCCTCGACGCAACCGGTCTCGAGCAAGCGCTTCAAAAGCCAATCCAGGGCGGAACTGAAGCGCGGCTGAAACGAAAGCGCCTGACAAAGTTTTCTCGCCGATCGCCACTCGCCGAGCTGATCAATAACATCCAATCGGCCCAGCAGATCGATCGCCAGATCGATGCTATACCGCTCCATTAGTTCGATGCTTTGATACAAACGTTCGCTGAACAGCGATGGCGGGTACCCTTTCAGCCAATTGGCCAGGCGTGGATCGGGTGGTTGAAGGTTAAAGACAGGCGCTTTGAATAATGCCACGTCTGTCGTGTCAGATTTTGTCGCAACGGATCTCAAGGCGACCTTCAACTACCATGCGGCCGTCGACGCGGCAGCAAAAATCCACCTCCGTCTTCGTACCCTTCGCCGTAATACAAATAGTAAACGGTTGCTCACGCTTTAAGGACAGGACAAACATGCCGGTAAGCTGACAATTTTTGCGCCATTCGGCCAAAGCGGCGGCGACTTCATCGAGGATCACGATGCCCGGCACGATGGACGCCCCTGGGAAATGCCCGGCCAGGCTGGGATTGATCAGCGCGAATCGTGCGGCAAATTTCAAAACTCATTTGTCGCGCACTCCCATGACAATCATTCGTTTAAAGCGATCACGTGCGCAGCATGACGGTAATGTGTCCGTCGGCCAAAAGAGCATTGCCGGCGGCGATATGGCATTCGTAAATTGCATTGCCGCCGTCTCCGAACAAGCGTTGCGCGCGAACCTCGAGCGGCGAATCGATGTCATCCAGGCGTATCACCTGTAAATGCGCATCCCGCAGCGCGGCCAGATAATACGGCAGCGTGGCCACACCTGCTGATCGCGCACGCAATCCGCCGTGCACGGCGGCCGCCTGCGCGCCATATTCGAAAGCATGTAACGCTGATAGCCGTCCGTCACGGCGCAGCGGATTGGCCGGATCGCGATGCGTTTCACTCGTACACACAATCGATTCGTCGTCCCATTTGAGAACGCTATCCAACAGACACATCAGACCGGCATGGGGGATGAGCGTGCGGATTTCCGCTTTGACTATAGGCATTCGGTTGGCGGCTCTTACATTTTTCTACCGACCGGCCGCTAATCCCAAAATGGATAGAAGTTGAACCAGTTGTAAGGCGCAAGCCGCGTGTAATGCTCCAGGCGATCGGCATAGCGTTGCATCCAATGCTGGATGTCCTGCGCCCGCCGGTCGCGATTCAGGATTACTTCCTCAGCCAATTGCTCGAAGTAAACTTCGTACTGGTTGCCCCCGCGGTAAAGACCGAAAAACAGGATGACAGGACAATGCATAACGGCGGCAAGTAGGACCGGGCCGGCCGGGAATGTAGCCGGTGCACCTAAGAACTGACATTGCGTGGTTTTGCCGTCGCTCGAAACGCGGTCGCCTAACGTGCCAATCAGAAAACCCGCGTCCAAGCGCTCTTTAACTCGAAGCACGGCATCCGGTCGATCCGAAGGGATTACTGTGTTGGCGATCTGAGGGTTAAGCGCATCGAGAAAGCGGGTGATGTTCTCGTTGTGCGCGATATCCATCAGTACCTTAAGCGCAAGATCCGGCTGCGCCATGCCCAGGGTGCGCACTACCTCGAAACTACCTAGGTGAGAGCCCAAAAGAATGCAGCCCTTCCCGCTTTCGACCTGGCGGTGCAGGATTTCTTTATGATGAAGCGTCACGTTAAAGCGCTGGAACTCGCCTTTTAGCAGATATAGCCGATCCAATATGGTGGCGGCGAAGCAGTGAAAATGGCGGAACACGTGCCACCAGTAGGCCGGACGGCCGCGCACCCGCCTCAAGTAGTCGAGTGATACTCGCCGGGCCGCATGCGCATTGACCAGAAAATAAAGTGTGATTGGATACAGCAGCAGCCTCGCCGCCCAGCGCCCGAAGCGCACGGCGATCCAATTAATCAGCGGCAGCATGGCTGGCGCGCCGCGCTCTGGCAATTTCGCCCACCGGCGCGCGTGCAAGGCATCGACGGTAGCTTTTGAAGGCAACACTGTGGGTTGATCGCTGAGCACGGCCAGGCGTTTATCCACCGCAAATGGTGATTATGTATACTACGCTTCGCGTAGATGCTAACAAGACCCGAATTCAAGATTGGAAGTCGCCGGGGCTCGATGCATCTGGCAGGATGTCCGCAAAGATATTGCCCCTCACGGAATTTTCCGCGTTACGTGATGCGAAGCGGTCGAAAAGTCTGGCGGTTAACTTGGCCGCCCTGCAATCCGCGCGTTGAAAATGAGGCGCTGGTCCAAACGACGGCCGGCGAAATCGCCGCCTAACTTTGGCCCGGCAGATGCCGTTCTTACGCTTACAATGGAGTTTGTCTTGACAAACTGCGGTGTTCTTCATAAAAATGCTGGATAAACGAATCTTGCTAAACGAAGCTGGATGGGGAGAGGAGGATTTGCCGGTGGCTTTTTTTCCCTTGAGACCCCACGCATCTGCAGAGTAAACCACTAAAACAAAGAAAGGATCCATCTATGAATTCATCGATCGAACACACAACCATGGTGACTGGCTCGCTGCGGCGCGCTTGGCTCCTCCTTCCACTAGCGCTCGCTTGCTTTGGGCTTTCGCCTGCCCCGAAAGCTTTCGGGGTTACCCCGGCGCCGGACGGAGGCTATCCTGGCAACAACACCGCTGAGGGTACGAACTCTCTGTTCAGCCTCACTAGCGGCATCAACAACACGGCCGTGGGTGCCAGTGCGCTTCTTCACGATACTAGCGGCAGTTACAACGTGGGGATTGGTTCTAACGCGCTTGCCCTCAACACCAGCGGCAGCTTTAACATGGCCATTGGGACGGAAGCGCTCCACAACAACACCGCCAACTCGAACCTGGCCATTGGTTTTCGAGTCCTCTACTTCAACACCGCCGGCAACAACCTCACCGGAGTTGGTGCTGGAGCGCTCTATCAGAACACCACCGGCAGCTTTAACACCGCCGTGGGTGCTGCTGCACTCAGCAGCAACACTACCGGCTTCCAAAACACCGCAGTCGGTCGGCAAGCGCTCTTGAGCAACACCACCGGCAGCGACAACACGGCTACCGGTGTTTTCGCGCTGGTTTTCAACACCACCGGCTTCGATAACACGGCCAATGGATTTCAAGCGCTCCAGTCGAATACGACCGGTGACCATAACATGGCCACAGGGTTTCAAGCGCTCTTTAGCAACACCACCGGCTTCAATAACACGGCCAATGGTACTGAGGCGCTCTTTAACAATACCACCGGCGCCGATAACACGGCTAGTGGCTTTCAAGCGCTCACCTCGAATAACATTGGCAACGATAACACGGCCAACGGTCATCTCGCGCTCTTTAACAACAGCAGCGGCGCCCGTAACATTGCTTTGGGCAAAGCAGCCGGCTTTAGTCTTACTACGGGCAATGACAATATTGACATCGGCAACCAAGGGGTTGCCGGCGAGAGCGACACCATCCGCATCGGCGTTGAGGGAACTCAGACGGCCACCTTTATCGCTGGCATCGCAGGCGCAACGGTCACAGGCTCGGCCGTCTTTATCGATATTACTACTGGTCAGCTTGGTCTCGTAAGCTCTTCCGAGCGGTTCAAAGATGGGATCGAACCGATGGGCAAGGCGAGCGAAGCGCTCCTTTCGCTGCGGCCTGTTACCTTCCGCTACAAAAAGGACATCGACCCGAAAGGCGCGCCGCAGTTTGGCCTCGTGGCCGAGGACGTGGAAAAGGTGAACCCCGCTCTGGTGGTGCGCGATGCCGAAGGGAAAGTCTTTACCGTGCGCTACGAAGCAGTGAACGCGATGTTGCTCAACGAGTTCCTCAAACAGCACCGCATAGTGCAGGAACAGCAGACGGAAATTAAGGCCCTCGCTGCTCAACTAAAAGAGCAAGCGGCGCTACTCCAGAAGGTAAGCAACCGGCTTGAACTGAACAAACCCGCTCCGCAGATGGTTGAGAATAATCAGTAGAAGCTATCTCATCCGCAATTTCGGAGTGCGCGGACGTGTCCGCGCTTTGGAACGAGGCGACATGTCGCCTCGGAAAGAAAGCGGCGACGTGTCGCCGCACTCCAAATGCCAAGCTCCTCACGATTGCTGCGAAGAAGAATCTTCCATTTATGAGAGGGCTTCCAGCAGCTCGCGGAGCTTGACCGGCAGTGTCTTGATCGCCGATTGCGGGCGACACGCCCGCCGCTACGGTTTGCCATTCCGCGGGCTCTGAAACATAGTTAGAGGCGATGATCACACTTCTTCGCAAGCATCGTCAATGGCTCATGATCGTGATTGTGATCCTGGCGCTTCCGTTTTGTATCTATTTCGTGAAAACGGATTACAGCGCGATACGTCCCGATGATTTTGGGCGCATCTATAACCGCAAGATTTCGCTTGTGGAAGCGCGGCGAGATGCGCGGTTGTTCGATCTGGCACGAGCGCTGGGGATGTCGGGCTTTCGGCAGGACCTCTCGGCCGGCGCGAAAAGCGAAGCGGACGCTTACGTGCCATTCATTTTAAATCTTCTTATTCTGAGACACGAAGCGGCCCGGCTCGGGATTTGGCCCACGGCGCCGGAGATTGCGGATGTGGTCCGCAATTTGGAAGCATTTCGCGGCCTGTCCGGGTTCGACCTTCAGAAATATAACAACTTCACGCAAAACTTTCTTGCACCGAATGGTCTTGGCGAAGAGCAAATCGAGCAGCTGGTGCGTGATGAGCTTTGCTTGAACCGAATCAAACAACTCGTCGCGGCGGGAGCGTCTATCCCGGAAAGCGAGAGCAAGGCAAATTACGACGAAGCTTACGGCAAACTTTTCGTGAGCGTCATCCGATTGCGCTCATCGGATTTTGCGAAGGACGTCAAAGTGACTGATGATGACGTTCGAAAATACTACGAAGCGCACAAGGCCGAATTCAAAAGCGAAGAGAAGCGGAAGATCGAGTTCGTCGGCCTTGGGTTGAGTGACGAACAAAAAAAATTGAGCGGGAAGGAGCGCATCGATGCTCTGCAGAAACTGGCGGATCGCGCGAACGATTTTACGCAGGCATTGCTGGAAAAAGGCGCTGATTTCAAACAAGTGGCGGCGAAGTTTCAACTGCCGGTTCGGGTCACTGGCGAATTCACCGCGGCAGCGCCTGATCCGCAATTGAATGTCGATCCACAACTTGGCGCGGCTGCTTTTGGATTAACGGTGCAGGAGCCGAACAGCGATCCGCTCCAGGCGAGAGATGGATTTTATATTTTGCATCTCGCGGGGATGGCCGAGGCGCGTCCGCTAACAATCGAGGAGGCGAAGCCGAAGGTGGTGGAAGCAATTAAGAGCTCGCGAACACAGGAATTGATCTCGACCAAGGGCGCCGAGATCGCGCATCAACTGCGTGAAGCCACCACGTCCGGCCAGCCGCTTGAAGCTGCCATCCAGAAGATGGGATTAAAAGCGGAGAAGGTACCGCCCTTTTCGCTGGCGGAAGATTCGACGGCAAAACCGGAAGAGCGAAAGGAGCCCCCCGATCTGGTCGCAATCAAAAACGCAGTGGCACAGATTAATCCGGGCGACGTGAGCGACTTTCTTCCATCGGAGCAGGGCGGGGTGATTGCTGTCCTGGAAAAACGGGAACCGGCGGACCCGGCAAAGTATCCGGAAAAGAAAGCAGCCTTTGATAATCGTTATCGAGAAATTGTTTTCTACGAATGGTTGCACGACCGGCAGCGCGACGCCGGCCTTCAGGCTTCGCGAGGTTAAACGTTACCTTGACATCGTCGATTCCGGAAAATGGAGTCGCGCGACGAGATCTTCGATGACGCAAACGGCGATCTCGCAATCGGCGAGCTGGAGAGCGCGGTCGGAAAATACCGGCGCTGTGTCACACTTGATCCGCAATTCTTCGATGGCTGGCACGCGCTCGGAATGGCGCTGATGAAACTCGGACATTTCCCAGAAGCAATCGAGGCCGGGAAGAAGGCGATCGAGTTGCGGCCAAATGATCAGATCGCCTGGACGAGTTTGTCGCTATTCTACAATCGCAGCGGCGACATCAAAGAAGCCGAAGCGGCTGGCGCGAAAGCGAAAATACTTTCGTGGGGCGGCAAGATTGCGAAGGAATAAATGTAGCCGCGGCCCTATGTCGCCGTGTTCGAGGAGTAATTTGACGACGCCTCGGCAGAGCGAGGCCGCTACAAGCCACTCACCAGATATTCGCGCGGTTGTCCGCCGGGCGTACCATTGGGCTGTTTGTCCGGAATATTAAACGCTTTTGTTAACTCGGGCAGATTCGAAAGGGGAAGAAACGGTCCATTTGCGACCATGGCATCTTTGCGGCACGGTAAGACACGAATGATTGTGCTGGCGAAACGTTTGCTCGCCCTCGCGTTGCTTACCATTCCTGTTGCTCTGGCTCCCACTCCGGCGTTTGCCTCGGATGATTGGCAGGTCACCAAAGTGGGTGGTCATGATTATCTGAGCGTCGATAATATCGCAAAGTTTTACGGTTTCCCGGCCGGCGTCCCTTCGGGCGGCAGGAAAATTGGTCTCGAGGACGTAAACAGGTCCCTGGAGTTCACGCCCGAGAGCCGCGAAATGATGATCAACGGCGCGCGCAATTGGTTGTGCTTTCCCGTCATCGAACACGGCGGGAAATTTCTCGTCTCGCGCATGGACCTGGCGAAAACGCTCGAGCCGCAGCTTCGTCCGCAACGCATCCCGAACCTCGACAGAGTGCAAACCGTTGTGCTGGATCCGGGTCACGGCGGCTACGACAAGGGCGCGACCAGCAGTTATGGGTGTGAAAAGGATTTTGCCCTCGATGTGGCGCGCAAAGTCCGGCCACTGCTTCAAGTTAAAGGCCTGCGGGTGATCATGACGCGCGAGAGCGACGCGTTCGTTCCTTTGGAATTGCGGGCGCGCATCGCCAATGCGGCGAACAATTCTATATTCGTGAGCATTCATTTCAACGCCACGGACCGCGATCCGAATGCGACGGGCTTCGAAATCTATTCGCTCACTCCGCGCGGAGCGCCCTCCACCTCTGACGACTCGATGGCCCTGAGTTTCATGAACATGCAAGCTGGCAGCCCGGTCGATGCACAAAGCGTCGAACTCTCCGCCTGCATTTACCATTCGGTCCTCGGCCATATCCCGGAGTTCGACCGGGGCATCAAGCGGGCACGCTTCGCTGTTTTGCGACTGACAAAAGTTCCGGCCGTACTCGTCGAAGGCGGCTTCCTGACGGAGCGCGGCGAGAGCCGGTTGATTGCGAATAAAGATTGGCGCGCGAAACTGGCGCAGGCGATCAGCGTCGGGATCGAGAACTACAAGGCGCTGGCCGATGACAAGCAGCGACCGATGATCGTCGCCGACTATCGGCGGGAACCCTCGAGCGCGCAGACCACGCAAGAGCCTTCGGCAACGCCGACGCCCACTCCCACTCCCAGTCCCACTCCGTCACTTCTGTCCGCCGTGATCGTTCCGTAAGCGCATCTTCTGTAGAGGCAGGCGTGTCGCCTGCGTTTCTGTAGCCGTGGCACCGCCGATTGCACAGGGCGTTTATGTGAAACCCCGAACCAAATTAACAAATGTCGTCGCCCGGTTGACTTCGCGCTTGGTCGTTCTATTCTCGATTCAGTGCGGGGGAGCCGCCTGGCTGAGATGATCGGCGAAAGCCGATCGAACCCCTTGAACCTGATGCGGGTAATGCCGCCGAAGGAAGGTCCGAGCCGGACTGGCATCTCAGCCATGCGAATTTCCGCGCATGGCTATGAGTACGAAAAAGGATTCTCTCGCTGTAGCTGGGGTCGCTGACCCCGGCTCTACAAACGGCGCAACGAAAGCCGCAGCCAGCGGCAGCGGCTACAACTTGCCCAACAGCCGCAAAGTTTACGTTGCCGGAAAACTACATCCCGATCTTCGCGTTCCGTTCCGCGAAATCAGTCTCGCGTCGACGAAATCGATGAATGGCGAGATCGAAGTGAACGAACCGGTGCGCGTTTACGATACGAGCGGACCGTGGAGTGATCCGGATTTTCACGGTGATGTTCAACAAGGCTTACCGGCACTGCGGGAGAAATGGATTCGTGACCGCGGCGATGTCGAAGAAATCGAAGGGCGTCCCGTTTCGCCTCAAGACAACGGATATTTATCGGAGAAGCATGCTGCGGAGCGAAACGGTCAGAGGTCAGAGGTCAGATTTCAGAGGTCAGCGAAGAACATAGCTTTGCGCGCGAAGCCCGGCAAATGCGTTACACAGTTAGCCTACGCGCGCCAAGGCGTGATTACTCCGGAGATGGAGTTCATTGCCATTCGGGAGAATGGCAATGCAGAGGTCAGAGGTCAGAAGTCAGAGGTCAGAAATAATTTGGGCTTCGCCCACGCCGGCTCCGAACCAATCAGCAATCATAAATCAGCAATCAGCAATCCAATCACCCCCGAATTCGTCCGCGACGAAGTCGCCCGTGGGCGCGCAATCATCCCGGCGAACATCAATCACCCGGAAAGCGAGCCGATGATCATCGGTCGCAATTTCCTGGTAAAGATCAATGCCAACATCGGCAATAGCGCCATCGCGTCATCGATCGAGGAAGAAGTCGAGAAGATGCGTTGGGCTACGAAGTGGGGCGCCGACACCGTGATGGATCTCAGCACCGGGAAAAACATTCACGCCACGCGCGAATGGATTATTCGCAATTCGCCGGTGCCGATCGGCACCGTGCCGATTTACCAGGCGCTCGAAAAAGTCGGCGGTCGCGCGGAAGAACTGACCTGGGAAATTTATCGCGACACGCTCATCGAACAGGCGGAGCAGGGGGTCGATTACTTCACCGTGCACGCCGGCGTTCTTCTCCGCTTCATCCCTCTTACGGCTAAACGAGCAACGGGGATTGTGTCCCGCGGCGGCTCGATCATGGCGAAATGGTGCCTCGCGCATCATCAGGAAAGTTTTCTCTACACCAATT
>Ga0193729_1000773_pt1 | contig 16640 bp, 11 predicted proteins | sample U1c2metaG_FD_143036 | JGI IMG/M metagenome (GOLD analysis project Ga0193729, IMG submission 143036) | Soil microbial communities from a riparian zone of the East river system, Colorado, United States - U1c2 | ecosystem: Environmental > Terrestrial > Soil > Riparian zone | place: USA: East River...
ACAGCTGAGATTCTCAAGAAGATCAGGACCCTTGAGATAAAAACAAGAGGTCTGGTCGAGACCGCATTTGCCGGCGATTACCACAGTGTCTTCAAAGGCCGGGGAATGAATTTTGAAGACGTGCGCGAGTACCAGCCAGGCGACGAAATTCGCGCGATTGACTGGAATGTGACGGCACGGATGGGCAACGCGTTTGTCAAAAAATTTACAGAAGAACGCGAGCTAACTGTAATGCTGGTTGTGGATGTCAGCGCATCGGGAAACTTCGGGAGCACGACGCAGTCAAAACGGGAATTAGCCGCGGAAGTCGCGTGTTTACTCGCTTTCAGCGCGATCAGGAACAATGACAAGGTCGGGCTGATCCTCTTCACCGATCGCGTTGAGCTTTTTATTCCTCCAAAGAAAGGCCGCTCCCATACGCTACGACTTATCCGAGAGATTTTGTTTTTCGAACCAAAGGGACGCGGCACTGAGCCGGCGCTGGCCCTCGACTATTTGAATAAAATTGTCACACGCCGCGCCGTGGTTTTCTTCATTTCGGATTTTCAGGCGCCCGATTTTTCGCGAACGCTGGCAGTGAGTGGACGGCGGCACGATTTCGTGGCCATCCATATTCACGATGAACGAGAAAGGATATTGCCAAATATCGGCCTCATCACCTTGGAAGACGCCGAGACCGGCGATCAAATTGAGATCAACACGGCTGATCGGACAACGCGAACGCGTTTTAGCGGGCTTGTGGATGAACGCGAGCAGGAGCTTGCGCACGTGTTGCGCCGGAACAATATCGACGCGATCGCTCTGCAAACCGGCAAAGACTACCTGCCGCAGCTGCGCTCCTTTTTCAAACAACGCGAGCGCCGCATTCGTGTTCGATGAAGGGATCGCACGAGCAATGGAGCAATGGAGTAATGAAATGAATTCGTCTGCCACTACTTCGCTACTCCACTACTTTATGACTCCTTTGCTGTTGGTTGAGGAGTTTCACGATATTACGCCGCCGGTCGATTATTCGCTGATTTCGCCGTGGCTGATTTTTCTGGGAGTCTTCGTCTTGCTCACGGCGATCGGTCTGATTGTGTGGTTTGTTGCGAAATCTTTTCGGCGCCCAACGCCGCCCCAACTGCCGCGCGAGCACGCACTAGCATTGCTCGAGCAAATACGGGCGCAGATCACAGCGATGAATCCATATCGCTTCAGTATCCGTGTGTCGGACATTCTCAGGCGTTACGTGACGGAGCAGTTCGGGTTACCAGTCACCCGGCAAACCTCTGTCGAGTTTCTGAATGGGCTCAGAGGTTCATCGCCCTTCTCCGAAGACGAAAAGTCGCTGCTCGAAGATTTCTTGAACCGCTGCGACCTGATCAAGTTTGCAAGGTACGAGGCAACAACTTCAGATAGTGAATTATTACTTGAGGAAGCGATCCGCTTTGTGAAAGGAGGTCAACCATGTTTGATTGGTTCAGAGGACATAGCGCGTTGACCTTCGCGCATCCGTGGCTGCTCCTGTTGCTTCTCTCAGTTCCGTTGCTCGCATATTTGCGTGGAAAACGCGGCCCAGCCGCTGCGCTGCCTTTTTCATCCACGGCAAGCCTTCGGGCGATCGGAAAACAAAGCGCCGCCCGTGCAGGGAAAATTCTGCGGACGTTGCTTCTGGTTTCGATTGCGGTCTTCGTGATTGCGCTCGCGCGTCCGCAGCTCGGCAAAACTCTTACGCAGATCGAGGCCAGTGGGATCGACATTATGCTCGTGCTCGATGTCTCCGGATCGATGCTGACGAAAGATTTTACAATCGGCGGACAAGAGGCGACGCGTGTCGATACGATCCGCGAAGTCACACGTAAATTTATCGAAGGCCGGCCAAACGATCGAATCGGGATCATCGCATTCGCGGGTCGCCCGTATGTGGTTAGCCCGATGACACTGGATCACGATTGGCTTTTGCAAAACCTGGACCGCGTGCGCATCGGACTCGTCGAGGATGGGACTGCCATTGGATCGGCCATGGCAGCAGCAGCTAACCGGTTAAATGATAAACGTTCGAAAAGTCGCGTGCTCGTTCTCTTAACCGACGGAGAAAATAATACTGGTAAAATTCCACCAAACACTGCGGCCGAGGCAGTCAAAGCGTTAAAGATCCACTTGTATGCAATCGGCGCCGGAATCAACGGAATCGCCCCGGCCCCGATATTCACTCCCAAAGGACCGTTAACAGATGCATTAGGTAACATTCTCTATGAAAACCAGCGCGTGGAATTTAACGAGATCGGTCTGAAAGAAGTGGCTAAAATTGCAGACGGCAAATTCTTCCGCGCTACCGATACACAATCGCTGGAGCAAATTTATAGCGACATAGACAAGCTGGAGAAATCGACGGTTAGCGTGAAAAAATATCAACAATACCGGGACTTGTTCCCGCTGTGTCTGATGAGCGGCTGCGGGCTATTGCTGGCGCGGATTTTGTTGTCGCAAACCATTTGGAAGAAACTGCCGTGAATTCTTTCGTCGTCATTCCGAGCGAAGCGAGGCGGAGTCGAGAAACCCCGCGGCGAGACCCAATGGTAACAACACGGGATCCCTCGACTCCGCTCGGGATGACACCAGTGCTATGACTTTCGGCGCGCCACAATGGCTTTGGGGATTGTTTTTGATCCCGCTTCTGATTGCACTGTTCATTCGCTCAGAACGGCGCGGGCTGAAACGATTGCAGGAATTCGTTTCGGCGCGACTGCTGCCCCAGCTCGCTGGAACGGTGAACCGTCCTCGTCGGATATTAAGATTTGCGTTACAATTGCTCGGGCTTGCTTTGGCCATTGTAAGTCTGGCGCAGCCACGCTGGGGTTACACGTTTGAAGATGTGAAACGCAAGGGTCTCGATTTGCTGATTGCCGTGGATACATCGCGCAGCATGCTTTCCAATGACGTCCAGCCGACTCGACTCGATCGCGTCAAGCTCGCAATCCAGGATTTAATCAGTCAGTTGCAGGGCGATCGTGTTGGTCTGATTGCTTTTGCCGGCCGCGCGTTCTTACAGGCGCCTCTGACTATTGACTATGACGCGGTAGTTGAGGCTGTGAACGATCTGGATACCAAGACGATTCCCGAGGGCGGCACCAATATCTCGAGCGCGATTACTCTCGCCACGCAGAGTTTCGGTAAAAGCGCCATGGGAAATCGCGCTCTGGTCATCTTCACCGACGGCGAAGAATTAAGTGGGGACGCCGTGAAAACGGCGAAAGAAGCGGCTGACGCGGGTGTGCGTATTTTCACGGTGGGCGTTGGAACACCACAGGGCTCACTCATTCCGGTGACCGGCGACGATGGTCAAACCAGCTTCGTCAAAGATTCATCCGGCGAAGTCGTTAAATCGAAGCTGGATGATAAACGTTTGCGCGAAATCGCTCAGACTACTGGGGGTTTTTATCTTCACTTGGAAAACGGACCCCGCACGATGCAGCAAATTCAGAACGAGGGCCTGGCAAAAATGCAGGCTGCCGAAATGGATGTGCGCTTATCGCGTCGACCGATTGAACGTTACGAATGGCCGCTCGCCGCAGCGTTAATCGCTCTCGCACTATCGATCCTGATCCCCGAACGAAAACGGGCGCGACAAAGAGCTTACGCTGCCGCGCCTACTCGGAAGGCTGCGCCCGGCGTTGCCGACGCGCATGCCGGGGCCGCAACTGCAGCCGCACTTCTTGTCATGTTCCTTTCTTCACCTGCATTCGCTACCGCGCCAGGTCTCGACGCGTATCGCGGCGGGAAATTCGAAGATGCCTACAGCCAGTTTCAGGAGGCGTTAAAGTCGCATCCGCAATCGCGCGCAGAGGACAAGCTGCAGTTCGATTCAGGTGCAGCTGCTTACAAACTGAAAGATTACAGCAAAGCGCTGGAATCATTTAGCCAGGCATTGCTTTCGGAGGAGACCGCTTTGCAAAGCAAAGGCCATTATAACCTTGGGAACACACTTTATCAGCGCGGCGAAGCACAAAAGAGCGACGATAAAAAGCTCAGCGACTGGACAAACGCGCTCGATCATTATGAGCAAACGCTCAAGCTCGACTCGCAAAACAAGGAAGCGAAGGACAATTACGATTACGTGAAGCGGAAGATCGAGGAACTGAAGAATAAAAAACAAGAGCAGCCCTCCCCGTCCCCTTCGCCGCAGCAAAAGAACGAACAGAATAAACAGGACAAACAGAACAAGCAGGATCAGAAGCAGGACCAGCAACAAAAACAGCAAGACCAACAAAAACAGCAACAACAGAACCAGCAGCAACAAGGAGGTCAGGGCGAGCAGCAGCAGAAAGACCAGCAGCAGTCCCAAGACCAGCAATCACAAGGCAAGTCTGGAAATCAGAAAGATCAGCAACAGGAAAAAAAAGACCAAGCCCAGGCGAAGAACGAACCGCAAAAAAAACAGCAGCAGCCTGGCGAGACTCCTTCTCCGTCTCCAGGCGCCGACAAGCAACAAGGCCAACAGCCTTCACCCTCGCCAGGAGAACGGCGAGGTGAAGAATCGCCGAGCCCGGGCGAAGGAGAAAATGAAACCCCCTCACCATCTCCAGGAGAGGGTGAAGGGGAAAATACGACACCTTCCGCCACTCCTGGAAAATCTCCGCAAAAGAAATTTGCGGGTGACGTGAAGGGAGCCGGCGAAGACAAATCACAGAAGCCGCCTGACAAGAACGCGCAAGTTGCCGAAGCCGAACCCGAAAAGGAGGGCCAGATGAGCGAACGCCAGGCGGAAGCTCTTCTGGAATCGATGAAAGACGAGGAAGCGCGGGTTCAACTTGATGAACGCAGAGCAACGCGCCATGTCTATAAGGACTGGTAAGGGGGCCCGGAGGGTTGATGGTTGAGAGTTGATAGTTGATAGAAATGCGCATGCACTGTCGGAGGTTATTTGTTGTCCTGGGTGTTATCGCGGGTGCGCAGTTTGCGCATGCTGATTCGCCGAGCGTGACAGCGGTTTTGAATAGCTCGGAAGCTGCGCTGGGCGAAACGGTGCATTTGGAAATTCGAGTCGCCGGAGCACGTGGCGCAGACGCGCCGGAAAACATCATGGTGGATGGTCTCGAAATTCGGCGAACAGGAACGTCACAACGCATCGAGATGAACAACCTCAGCTTAACCTCCAGTGCGATATACGATTATACTGTGATGCCATTGAGAGCGGGAAGATTCACCATCCCGCCTCAAACTATTCGCGTCGGAAACAATTCGCTGCGCACACCGGCGTTGACATTAAACGTCGCGGATTCGCCCGGTCGTTCGTCTGGTGCCCGGCCTGGCCGTGACGCAGGGGCAGCCACCGCAAGCAACCTGGTTTTCGCAGAGTTGATCGTACCAAGCAAGACCGCATACGTGGGCGAGATCATTCCGGTTCAGATTCGAATGGGATTTGATCCGCGCGTTCGGCCACGACTCATTGAGCCGCCGGAGATCACTGGACAAGGATTTACCGCGCAGAAGTTGCAGCAGTCCGGGGAAAATACTGAAACGATCAGCGGGAGACCTTATGAGGTCGTGACGTACAAAACTGCAATCGCTGCGGCGCGCGCGGGAAAATTTGAAATCGGGCCGGTAAAGGCGAAGGCGCAAGTTATCGTTCCTCGCAGGCAAAGCGCGCCACGCTCACGCCCACGTTCGCCTTTCGACGTGTTCGATCAAAATGACCCATTCTCCGATCCATTCTTCTCGAATCCATTCAGTCAACTTGGGGAGCGCCGCGAGGTGGAGATCAAGAGTGAACCTGTGGCACTTGAAGTAAAGTCATTGCCGAAAAATGCGCCCCCCAGTTTTTCGGGCGCAATTGGAAATTTCACAATGGCGACCGATGCGAATCCAAAGACCGTCCAGGTAGGTGATCCCATCACCGTCACGACTACAATTTCCGGCCGTGGCAATTTTGACCGCGTCAATGCGCCAGTCCTTGAAGACGAGCGTGGCTGGCACAAATATCCGCCGTCATCCAAGTTCAAACAGGACGATGAGGTCGGTCTCAGTGGCACGAAATCTTTCGAGATGGTGCTTTCGCCCAACGAGAAAAAGCAAGGGCTACCGCTGCTCGCCTTCTCTTACTTCGACCCGGTGAAAGAACAATATGTGACCCTGCACAGCGAGACGATTCCCATCAATGTGCAGGGAGGCGCATCGGTTGCGCAAAATGCCGGGGCGACCCAGTCGGCGGCGCCCACTCCGTCCACGGCGACAACACGACCCCCAGTTCAGCCTTCCGTTAAACCACAGGATATTTTGTATCAACTGACGGAGGCGCCGAAGAAAGCGGAATCGTTTGCGCCGATTTACATACAAAGGGTTTTCTGGCCTGCGCAGTTGATTCCGTTGCTTGCCTTAATTGGATTTGCTGGTTGGAAAATTCGCCGGGCAAGAATTGATAATCGCGAGGCGCAACGTATCGCTGCGCTGCGACATGAAACGACTGACCTGATGCACAAGTTGCATCGCAACGACGTATCACCCCGGGAATATTATGCCGAAGCATCCAGAGTCGTTCGCTTAAAAGCCGCGCTGGCATCAGGAAATCGCCGCATCGATCCAAACATGGTGGACGTCGAGACTGCGGCGGAGACTTTCAAGCTTAATAGCGATTCACGGGACCGGCTCCGCCGGTTGTTCGAACAAAGCGACGAATGGCAATACAGCGGAGCTCATAACGGTCCCGAAAAAGTTTCTCCTGAAAGCCGGCGCGAAGTGCTGGAGTTGATTGAGAATCTAAGATGAAAGTGTCCGCCTGTTTTATTGCAATTCTTTGCAGCGCGGTGTCGGCCGCATCTTCGTTTGCGCAGGCAGAAGGCGACTTCACAAAGGCGAACCAGGAATACGCGCAGGGCCATTTCAAGGAAGCGATCTCAGGTTACGAAGCACTCGTTCGTGCAGGGCAATGGAGCGCAAATCTGTTTTACGATCTCGGCAACGCTTATTTTCGTGTCGGCGATTTTGGCCGTGCCATTCTAAACTACGAACGCGCGCTCGCCTTGGAGCGACATCATCCGGAAGCCGCAGCCAATTTGCAAATCGCGCGTGACGAAGCACACGCGCTTGAGCTGCAACAAAGCTGGCCGGAGCGTTACTTGCAATTTGCGAGCGTCAATCAGTACAGCATCTCAGCGGCTGTCGCTTTTTGGCTCGCAATGTTTGCAACTGTCATGCTGATGTTTTCGCGTCGGAGATCGGCCAAATTGATCGCCACGGTGATCTTTTGCCTGCTGGTCAGCGCTCTTGCGATCTACGCTGCGTATACACTCGAACGCGGGAGCAATGGAAGTGCCCTGGCTATAGTAACGGGCAAGAACGTCCAGGCGCGTCTTGCAACCGCCGATACTGCGAACAGCGTACTGGCGTTGCCATCTGGCAGTGAAGTCAAAATCTTGAGCACCCGTGGGGATTGGATCTACGCTGCGTTACCGAATAGCTTGCGCGGTTGGATTCCGGCCAAGGACGCGCAGCAAGTGCGCCTGTAACGCCGGTGATTGCGAAGTCTGTGTTTGGTTGATTCGCCTCTCGCCTTTCGCAAAGGGGAGAGGATTGAGGTGAGGGGTTTCGTGTTCGGCGTGTAATGACGAGGAGGAACCCTCACCCTACCCTCTCCCTTGAGAAGGGAGAGGCGGAAGACGCGCTAGACAGACATCTTGCGAACGCAACCACCCGCACGCAAGATGTACGTGACACCGTGATTTCTTTCGCTTGTTGTTACCAACGAAATACTGTCGCCGAAATTTAATAGTGAAATCGCCGCGGCGATTTTATGCTCGCAGAACCATATGAAGGTTGCCGCCGCTCAGATTTCTTGTTCGCTCGGTGATCCAGAAGCCAACCTGCTCAAGGTTCGAGACTTCTCGCGTCGTGCCAGAGATGCTGACGTGGAGCTGATTGTTTTTCCGGAGATGACCGATACGGGTTACTCGATGTCCGTAATCCAAGCTCACGCCAATTCGTGGACCAGTGGTTTCGTTCCCGGACTTCAGAAAATCGCCGCGAAGCTTTCCATTGCCATCGTGTGCGGCGCATCAGAGCGGGATGGCACTTCAATTTACAATTCCCTGGTTCTTGTTGATCAACAGGGCCAGGTGGCCGCGAAATATCGCAAGACCCACCTGTACGCCGTGGCGCCTGTTGAAGAACAGAAGTGTTTTGTTTCGGGCGATACGTTCGCGAGTTTTGCCCTGGGCAATCTGCGCTTTGGCTTCAGTATCTGCTACGATCTCCGGTTTCCGGAGATGTATCGAAAGTTGGTCGTTGAGCAGAATGTGGGTGCCCTTATCGTTTCTTCCGCGTGGCCGTTCCCGCGCGTCGAACATTTCCGAACGCTTGCCCTCGCGCGCGCGATTGAAAACCAGAGTTATGTAATTGCATCGAACCGGGTCGGCAAGGACGATGACTTATGGTTTTGCGGCAGCTCGGCAATCATCGATCCTCGCGGAGTCGTGGTTGCCTCCGCATCCGCAGACCGCGAAGAACTTATTCAGGCCGATTTGTCCGAAGACCTTGTCCTCTCAGTCCGTCGCCGCGTAGAGTCGCTTGCTCATCGTCGAAAAGATTTATACAAATAGAAAAGACGCGAAGGGTTTGGCGCGGATGGTGACGCGCCAAACCCAGTAATTGGTCGGAGGTCGAATCTCGCCGGGTGACTTCTCGCTGCATGAGCTTTCTAGGCCTCCAAGCTTTGGAGAGAATTGATTGCCCAACCGCTTGCAGCGACGAACGGCAATGCCAGCGCGGCGGCCAAAAAGGTTGGCATAAGCGGCGAACGCTTCACCGAAAAATCAACGAGATGAATTTAGCCAAAGAGTTAGACGTAACGACAGACATAAGTGGAAAAGCCAGGACTGCAACGTAGCGACGCTGCGCCGCCCCGAAAGCTTCCCGGGACAGCGCAGCGCGCAGTTCCTAGCGGCCTATCGAAGACCGAAGATCACGGCTTAATCATCATTTGAGCTGAACTAGGTTCGCCCACTAAATACCCGGGGCCAGGTTCTAGCTTAACGACAACGCTATGCGACTGACGGGATACCCTGGGGTCAGGCAAGGTTTGGACCAGGATTACTCCGTAGCCTGATTGCCCAATGTACGCCGGGGAGACAAGCGGGACGTAATCAACTCCGGAGGTAGCCGTGCCGCCGACAGAGAAGTTTACGTAAGTTCCACCGAGCATGATTGGAGGATTCATGTTCAGGACGAACGCACCGGTTTTCCCCCGTTTCACATCTCCAGTGCTATGGATAGTAATAACCGGGAATTTCTCAGGCTCAAGACTTGTTGGGGAAACGGAGCTTGTTAGGCTATCGCCATGCACCAGCGTAATCGTGCTCCCAAGCACGAACATCAAGCCGAGGCTAAGAAGTATTTTGCTGAGGATTTTTGTTTTCATTGGTATAACTTCCTTTCATTGTTTTCGCCTTCTTTGATTTCTCGTTATTGAGAACTCATTTCTGGCCGTTCACTGAGGTAGTGCGTAGAATCCGGCACGAGGTTACGCAAAAGGTTTGAGAGATCGTTGAAAACAATCGCTTAGCGAACTGCCGATAGTGCAAACCGGAAGTCGCATAACATGCGTGCCGCGTGTGTTACTCGCATGTTACTTTGGCGCGAGAGAGGTGATCGGCCTTCGCCGAGGCAAGGTGCAGCTAGAATACGGATCGACTATGGTGGGCCAAGCGAATTAACGTTGTTTTTGGAAGCGAGAATCGTCTCGATTGAATCCCATAAGGGCATCAGTTTTAATTGACCCAGGCTGGGGTTTGGCGCGCGGATGTCGCACGCCAAACCCCGTAATCGGCTAGAGCTCGAATCTCGTGCCAACAGTCTCAGCACATAGACTTGCAACTAACACACCGTTTGGGTCATAGACCTCGACGGTCGCGGACCCCGTATTGGCGTCTCCCGTCTCATCCACGGTTGTTTCGCCCGCTATGATCGTCCAGCCCGTAAAGACGTTCTGAGCATTAAACGTGAAGAATTTGAAGCGAAACGCATAGTTACTGTCAGTGGTATGGCGCCAAACACCTTCTCCAGGCGTCTTCAGGGCCTGCGGTGTCCCTCCGTTCGACTCCACCACCGTGCCTCCCGCCGCGAATTCTATTAGTGACGGGAGGCTCCTGATCACGTGACCTGCGCAATCAGTTAGAGTTATCTGCATCTCCCAAGTCCCTTGAAGTCTTCCGCCCACCGTTCCACCAGGGCGAGGGTCCTGTCCGGACGCGATTGTTACCGCAACCAGCGAGGCAAGCGCGAGGCTAAATCTTACAATGTTTAGTTTCTTCATAGTTTTTATTTTCTTTTCTTGTTTTGGCCTTCTTTGATTCCTCATCGTGAGGAGTCATTTCCGGCCGTTCACTGAGGTAGTGCGTAAAATCCGGCGCGAGGTTACGCGGAAAGGTGCGAAACCGCGGATTACACGGATGTCGCGGATCGGCTGTGGGCTGCGTCTGACACAGACGCCCTACAATTGGATGCTCGATTCGGCGCGCCCGGCGGTCGGGCCCTACCTATCCGTGTTATCCGTGTAATCCGTGGTTAATTCTGCTTTGCGGTAATGAGGCGACGATTTTTTCGAAGCACGGCTTGCCGCGCAATGAAATGCTTCCCAACTTGGGAACCCGCGGTCAAATTGTTCCAGCTCGGTTAGAACCTTTTCTTTAGCTGGACGTACCAGAACCGGCCTTTGATCGTGGCAAGCGATTCGTCGTAGCCGTTCTCACCCGCGCCGGCCACAAACGGCGGGTCTTCATCGAACACGTTCTGCATTCCAAGGGAAATCGTGGTGTTGTTCAACCAGGCGCGCCATCCACAGGGGTTGTATTCGCCCGTGGATAGGGGCATAATATTTTTGTCCTTGCCGTCCTTCATCTTGAAATTTTTACCTCCATCCTTAGCAAAGCCAGGCACTCCGGCGGGAGCCGGGGGCGGCAGGTTAAACGTGTAGGACGCGATTAGGTCGAGAGTCATCCACTCCCGCACTTTCCGCGCGCGCCAAGGTAAAGGCCCACTTCTCGGCATATTTAGCTTCGGCGATCTCGTAAGCCTGACATTGTCATCTTCGTATTGGCCGGTGTAGTGGACCACCGCGCCAATATCCAAACCCTGCACCCACGTATCAGGTGGGCCGTCGTAGAACAGACTGAAATTGGCGCGGCTCCATGGTAGGGAACCGGTCAGGCTGAATCCCGGCGGTATGACTTCGCCCGCGATACCGAACCGTTTTCTATCAGGCGAAATCTGAAGCTCAGCCCGGGATAGCCACGTGCCGTTGACCGTTGCCGTCAGCCGGCCAAAATCACCGTGACCAAACATCGAAGAATCCAGAACATAGGTGGCTTCGTAGTCGAGACCTTCAAAAATCGCGCCTGGAAGATTCTCGTTGGGATCAATGACCAGGATGATTGGCCCCGGTTCACCAGGATTCGTAGAAGGACCACGGATAACCAAGCCGGGGATATTATTCTCAACAATGAATTGCGTGCCGAGGACGGACGTGATCGATCGCATATCAATGTGCCACCAATCTGCGCTGAGTGTCAGGCCCTTAATCCATTTCGGGCTGTAAACGATGCCGTAAGACCATTCATAGGCCACCTCCGGCTGTAGGTTGGGATTGCCTATGACGCGTCCTGCCACGATCCTAACCTCACGCAAAAGCGGATCGAAGACGAGCGCATCGCTTTGGGTGGAAGCGGGCGAAATTTCCGATAGAGCCGGAGCATGAAACGCTTCGGTGTAGCTACCACGCAGGGTCAGCGCCCCTATCCATTTGGGGTCAAGCGGCTGCCAGCGAACGGAGACCTTTGGCTTCTGCGCGTTATACTGGCTGTGCGCCGCCGGCTGAAAGGGAAACCCTCCAGAAGGTAGAACTGCAGAGGTGTTCTGGCTGTACCACTCCTCGCGTTCGGCAAAGTCAACCTCGAAGCTGTAGAAACCGGGGAAGTTCCACGTTGGGCTGGTGACCGGTACTCGCACTTCCTCGTACATCGCCCAAACATCCCGGTTCACTCGTACGCTTCCTCCATCCGTCGAGCCAATGCTTTGAAAGGTAGTGTTGAGCGCGTCGCGATCGCGCGTCCACCTCGGAGCGTCATACTCACCGCCGAGGGCAAAGGAGACAGGCCCAGCGGGAAGCTTGAACAGATCGCCGTTAACAACGACATAGCCAATGGGCAACTCATATTCGCCTGAGTTATGCAGGTTAACATAAACTCTTTGCCTGGCCGCCTTGGTGTTGTGAGCATTGAAGTTCAGGAACGGATCAAATGCCGTGGCCGGATTTGTATCCAACAGTGCGTCTCGTAAGCCGGGCTGGCTGACTACGCCGACAGACAAATCCTGCCCCTCATTCCGCGAATAACGGAAACCCAGCTCCCAGTTCCAAGTCTTGAAGTAATCCCCAGATTCCCCCATCTCACCACGCAGTCCAACATCGAACAGATAATCGTGGTAAGTGAACTTTTCATGTCTTGGACCGGTGTCGTTAATGCCGCGAAACGAAACCAGGGTAGTTACGGGGAGACCGCTTCCATCGGGAAAAAAACGTGGAATGGTCGCATCCGCGACGGTAAACGGATTAAACGGATTCGAGATTGGGACACTGATGCCGAGGGGACTAAAGCCTGCGTTAGTGCCCGGAACCTTGAATGGATCGGGCGCAAACGGCACAGCGGCCCCCGATGCATCAAAAAATGAGCGGACATATTTAAAGTCAGCAAATAACACCAGGTATTTGTCACACAAATCGCGCATGAATGAACCGTAGTAGGCTTGGCGATCTGCCGGCGGAACCGCTGGCGTTAAAGCCGCGAAGTTGTAGGCGAAGTAATCGCCTCCGCCCTTATAATCAGTGCCGGTCTGTGGACGGAATTGGATTGCATGGGGACCAATGATACCGGGGGCGCCTGGATTTGCATTCGGATTAACCGCAGAGGGGAACCTATAAAATGGAGAAGTTTGCGCGTTCGGAGCTGAATGCGGAATCGGCGTGTTTACGCCGAATAGCGGTGTACCGCCGGGGCCAAAGAATATGCTCGGAAGCAAGCGGCGGAATTGAAGGCGGCCAGGTTGACCGCCGCTGCGAAAATCGCCTCCTCCCCAGGGTATGTAAAACGCGTTAGCCGTCAGGTCCCGGTCACGACTAAACAGGCCGCCGGTCCGTTCCCAGAAATCAGCGATCACTACAATATCGGTCTTGTCATCTCCAGTGCCGGCCTTAAGCCATGCCTCCCATTCGCCCATGTCATTAGAAGCTCCCAGATTTGTGTTCCCGTAACTGCCGCCGATCTCCAGCCCACGGAACTTGTGGACCAAAAAGAAGTTAACCACGCCGGCGATCGCATCCGAGCCATTTACCGCCGATGCTCCATCCTTCAGGATATCGATGTGATCGATCATCGAAAACGGAAGCAGATTAATGTCCACCCCCGCGCTGAATCCGACGGCGTTCAACGAACCAAGAGCAACACGTTTTCCGTCAACCAGCACCAGGGTTTCTTTGGCCAACAAGCCGCGCAGGTTGAATTGGACGGTGCCCCCGCCGGTATTGATGTTGTTCAGGGCGTCCCCGCCATTGATGTTCAGGTTGACGCTTCCGCCCGCCTGCTGTGGCAGAAAAGTTGTCAGGTCCGTTGCGTTGCGGATGCCCAATTTTTCGATGTCTGCCGAACGATACGTATCCACCGGATTCGGACCGGTCTCTTCTGCTGTCGGAATGTTCGAGCCAGTGACAATGACTCGTTCCACTCCGGCCGTTGCGCCAGTTGTAACTTGCGCAGGGGGCGGCGATGCTACCGCCGCCGGCACAATCGCTTGAGCGGGAACCTTGGGAGCGAACAACAGATTAACCCCGACAGCAGCGACGAAGGCAGTTTGCCTTGTCGCCGATCGTGTTAGGCTTATTTTCACTAACAGCTGTTCTCCCAGTTCGTGCGAGTCTTGCTGACCGGCCCGGCTGCATGCAAGTTAAATCGAGGCTAGCCGGGCTTAGTCCTCGCGGCGCTTCTGCATCATTCTTTTGGCGCGAGAGAGGAAACGATTTTTTCGAAGCGCGGGTCGCCGCGCAGCGGATCCCACATCGGATCCAAGCGCAACTCGCCATAACTTGGACCGCCCGGAACTTTGGTGACCACCTCGAGTTGCGTGAGCGACAGTTCGCGTTCACCGGCCCAGGCACAAATCATGGCAAAGGATCTTGTTACACATACCTCATTTGGACACCACCCGAACATTCCGCTTTTGCCTGAGGTCAGGAGCGTGACTTCTTGGGCGATGGGCAGTAGTTCCACCGCGCGCCGGCCTTCGCTCAGCGCCTCTTGTTTTCTCCCCAAGGCTGCATCGATCAGCCCGAGATCAGAAAGTAGACCGATATTATCACGGTGAACGCGCAGCTCTTCCTCCAGGTTTGTGCGCACCTTAACAAAGGCAGCGCGTGCAGCCGTCGCGTCTCCTTTCAAACGAGCAACTACGCCCAGCCAAAAGTCACGGCTATCTTCATTGAAGCTAGCGTCCAGCGACTGCTTCAGGGGAAGCGCCGCCGCAATGGTACCAGCGGCGTCTAATTCGCGATCATACAAAACAAGGTGCAGGCGATTGCCAGCCACGAATGGATCTTCCGCTGAGGCAGGTTCATTGGCCAGAGCCTTTTCAATTGCAGCACGCAAAGGTCGTGTGTCCGCTCGCCTATCTACTTCGATGCCAGCACGAATGATCCGCGGTCGCTTGCCGTCTGGTTGAACTGCAATGATACGATCCATAACTCTGGCCATCTGATCATAGTCGTGCAACCATAGGTAGGTCATTGCGAGGGTAATCAGGTAAGGGATATTTCGAGGATCGAGCTCACATGCGCGCTCAAGATTGTGTGTGGCGTCAGACCAGCGACCCTGACGGCGATCAATCAATCCAGCTAACTCATAAACTCGCGGGTTATTGGGTAAACTCTGTTGAACAAGAGCAAGCTCGGCGCGGGCGCGGTCATAATCGGAATATCCCCAGTAGAGATGCCGGCCCAACGCCAGGTGCGCTTCCCCCGAATCCGGCCTCAACCGAAATGCAGAATCTATGGCCGACTTTGCCAGGGCCAAGCGAGCCGGGGTGTGGTCTTTCTCTTGCTGATAAACCAAATCGTGCACAAAAGCTAGCTGGCAGTAGGCGAGGAAGAAGTTAGGATCACGAGCAACTGCGTTATTAAGCAGGTCCACAGCTTCGGAAAGATTCACTAAATCCGCCTGAGAGGGCACCTGGGCGTTGTAAATCATGGAGACAGCACGAACATAAAAATCATAGGCGACCATGTCCTGGGTTGGTTCCTCTTCAACAGACGCCTTCTCGCTAGCTGACAGCTTGGCGTGAAGGTGCTCAGCAACTTTTTGCGCTATCTCACTCTGGATTGCGAACAAATCATTCAAACCGCGGTCGTATTCCTCCGCCCAGACGTGGGTGTCGGTGCGTGTGTCGATCAACTGCGCATTCAAGTGAATCCGATCACCGCTCCTGCGCGCGCTTCCTTCCAGCACGTGAGACACGCGAAGCGCATCGCCGATCTGGCGCACATTTCGTTTGCCGCGGTACTCCATCACGCTGGTTCGGCTGATGACTTTGAGGTCAGCGATCTTCGCCAGCTTGGTCAAAATGTCGTCCTGCACACCATCGGCGAAGACGGAGTTTTCTTTCTGGTCGTTCAGATTTTCAAACGGCAGAACGGCGATTCCAGTTGCTAGGGGTTGTCGGATCAATTCACTTTTCCAAATGATCCAGCCAGCAGCTGCTGTCAGTGCAACCAGTGACGCTGCAAGTAGCGCGCTGCTTGGATTGCGTTGCACCCATTTCTTCCCTCGGGCGAAAAGCCCAGTGCGGCGCGCCTGAATCGGTTCATGCTTTAGCCAGCATTCCAAATCTTCGGCGAGCGCAAGAGCGGACGAGTAGCGTCGCTCTGGATGTTTCTCGAGGCATTTGAGGCAAATTGTGCTGAGGTCCCGATCTATTTTCGGATTTAAGAGGCGCGGTTGCCGCGGCTCGGTATCCAAGAGTAGCTTGATCGTCTCGTAGGTTGTTCCACCGGCAAAAGGCGGCTGACCTGTCAGTAATTGATAAAAGACCGCGCCTAATCCGTACACATCTGTTGCACTTGTAAGCTGGGTGTTATTACCGGCAGCTTGTTCAGGTGCCATGTAACTTGGCGTGCCTAGCACCTCCAGCGTGCGCGTCATCGTACTCTCCGTCTCTACCAGTCGCGCAAGGCCGAAATCGGTCAGATGCGGTTCGCCTTTGTCATCGAGCAGAATGTTCCCCGGCTTAATGTCGCGATGCAGAATGCCGTGTTCATGTGCGTAATGCACGGTGCGTGCTACCTTCGCGATTAACTCCGCCGCGTGCCGGATCGACATCGGCGTGCGCCTGCTTACTTCGTCAAGCTGACCGCCTTCGACGAATTTCATGCTGAAATAGCAGGAGCCATCGCGCTCGCCCACTTCGTAGATGGGAACGATGCTCGGATGATCGAGACTGGCGGCCGCTTCGGCTTCCCGACGAAAACGCTTCACATGCGCTTTGCTCGCCCACTGACCAAGGCTAATAACTTTTAACGCGACCGTGCGATTGAGACTCTTTTGCCGCGCGCGAAACACCACGCCCTG
>Ga0193729_1000774_pt1 | contig 16625 bp, 14 predicted proteins | sample U1c2metaG_FD_143036 | JGI IMG/M metagenome (GOLD analysis project Ga0193729, IMG submission 143036) | Soil microbial communities from a riparian zone of the East river system, Colorado, United States - U1c2 | ecosystem: Environmental > Terrestrial > Soil > Riparian zone | place: USA: East River...
TATCACCCTGGACAACCCGAGTATACGGAAGGTTGCGCTCACTTATAGTACGTCGCCAGCGTGCATAGGTTGTATTAGGATGGAGCATACCTGCATCGATTACCTCTCCAATGGCATAGCGCGTAACAATATCCTGTAAGCCTGCTAGATGATCCTGTCTGGGACTGGTGAGCAGCACGATATCGAGTGAACGTTGCCAGGATAGTAGTCGGCTATCCAGGGCTTGTGATAACGACGCGGCATCCATTCCACCATCAATCAGCATAGTCTTCCCATCAGGTGTGCGCACCAGAATAGCCTCCCCTTGTGGCGGTTGATTGGCCGGGCCAACGGAGAGAAATGTAATGGTCAGAAGTCCATTGGGCTGCGTTACCAATATATCTATGCCAGTGCCCACCATGATCAAGATTGCCGCACCTAGCTGTACTAGACGCCATGTGCGTCGGGAGAATCCCCTCGCTAGTGGCGATGCCGTCTCTCCGCCTGCATGTGTAGAGCTATCTGTGGATAAAGTTGGCCAGTGCCGATACAACATAGTTACTAGCAGAACCAAGAGTAGATAATAGGTCCATACAATCCATAGGTCTAGGCCATTAGGTAAGGGTTTATATGCCCATGGCTGTGCGCATAAACTCACAATCGTATAGGTATACCAGAGTATAGGCCATGCGATCCAACCACAGAACCATGCTAACGGGGCAAAAAAGACGCCTGTAGCGCAGATAAGCATACCCAGCATGATTAACACTCCCAGCAGAGGCACAGTCAGAAGGTTAGCCAATGGGGCAATAAATGACACTTGTTGGAATGTTACAGCAACAATTGGCCAAGTGGCTATCTGTGCAGCTAGGGTGACCGCTATGATCTCACCAACGAAGTGGCCAAATGGCAAACGCATGAGGGGACGAAGCGGATACTGGCAGTACGGCGTGAGCAATACAATACCCAGAGTGCCTATGAAGGATAGTTGGAAGCCTACATCCCATAATACAAAAGGATCAAGGCAGCTCATCCCAAGAGCTGCCAATGCCAGTGCCGCGTAAACATTGTAAACACGGCCCAACAGTGGTGCAATCACCATAAGAATACCCATAATTCCTGAACGGATCGCTGCAGGTCCAAATCCACTGAGTACTGTGTAAGCTACAATACTCACGATAACAAACCCGGTTGTCAACCAGGGACGCCAATCTCTGAGCTTCTCTGCTGGTAGGAGGTGCGTCTCTCGCCTTTTGTAGAATATCCTAGTACTACTAGCAACCAAGCCTGCCAGGATAGTCACCTTAAAGCCTGATGACACAGTCAAATGTATAGTACCAGTAAGGCTAAAAGCGGACTTAAGAGACAAGTACCCTGTACCAGTGGGGTTAGGGACAGATGTAAGAGACTGGAGGTCTGGCGTTTGCAGACCTAGAACAATGGCGATAAGTACCGCTGCAGCTGGCTGGGGAAGTGCTTGTTCTATGACGGTTGCCAATGTCGCACGCAGGTAATCCAAGAAAGCGATCACTGGGTTACCGCCTGTGTCCGTGACGCTAACACGAGGAAACGACATGCTAGCAAAAATACCAGGGGGACTGTACGGTAGACGTTGCTGTAACTTCCCTTGCAGCTCTACGGTATCGCCATAGTTTGCCCCGTAAGGATCTTCGAGAGATGTATCCAATGTTTGGACCTGTAATTGCCCTTGTGCCTCTTTCCAAGAGTTACCACCATCTGTGCTAACAGCGCTGGCATCTACAAGCAACAGACGAGTACGAACCTGGACTTGCGGTTCGTCGGTCACGGTACCACGCACTTCTAGCGAACTAGGGCCGATGAAGGTAGTGATAGAGTGAGGATCGTTGCTGGGCAAGGCAACACTATATCGCAATGCTCCCAGACAAATGCAGAGCGCGAACACCATAGCAAAACGCATCTGACGATCTTGATAGAACACAATGATTAGAAGCCCAAAGAGACATACACCAACACATATAACTAGATAAGGAAGCAAAAGCATAGAGTTTAGCAAGATGCCTGCTAACCAAGCTACTCCTACTGCAACAAGAGTATATCCCCGTAGTAGATCAAGCATTGACTCTTTTTGTTGTAAGCTCATACTCCACCCTTTCTACTTCTTTAAGATGTTAAGACCTTTTTTGAATTTCAAACAGTAACCTTATTCTTTATCTTGTCGTAGATTGACTTACTAACCACCTGTGATAATTGGTCTACGGATGTAAAAGGTCCATGTTGTTGACGATAACTGACAATAGTTTGTGCAGTCTTACTGCTGACCGATAGTTTCTGGCGCAACTCATCAGCGCTTGCAGTATTAATATTCACCAACTGCTGACTCGAACTGCTGCCCGCCGAACTAGCAGCTGAAGGGGTACCTGAAGGAGTACCTAATAGACTGTTGATAACTGATGGTAGGCTCTCGCCTATAGCAAGCACGTAGACTTCTTGCCCATCATTCAATTTGGCCGCCAGGTTGAGGGCTACAAGGTTGGCATTTGGTAATGGCCCACCAGCAGCCTGTAGTAGTTGGTAGACACGTGCGTTGGCTGGGAGTGTATAGACTCCAGGATGCTGGACGGCTCCTACGATATAAGCCTGGATATCTCCACCGCTACTGGTTGTAGTAGCTGTTGTTGTGCCATTGTTCTTGGAACTCACTTTGGGAGCGGTCCCACTGAAATTTTGCTGGGTGACGAGGGAGGAAGATGATATCGAAGGCGCTGGACGCCAGATAAAGTAGAGGGCTAGAGCTACTACCAGGACAAACGCTCCAGCCGCAATGCGCAATATGCGAGTTTTCTTTGTATGTGCAGCTATAAGCATTTCTTGATCCGGCTCTATATCAGACATTATAGGCATTATTTGATCTTGCATCGGATAGGGTGTAGCAAGGATTGATTGATCTTGCATCGGGTAGGGTGTAGTAGGAATTGCTTGATCTGACAACAAATCAGGTATAGTAGGGACTGCTTGATATATTGTTAGATCAAGATTGTTAGGTATTGTTCGATGGTAAGCTTGACTACGTGGATCTGGACCCGTATACACAGTATCTTTCTGTGTGGTTGCATCGTTTGGTAGGAGGCTTGGAGGACTGATAGCCAGAATTGGAATTGTCTCTTGTTGCGAGAAATGATATTGTAATAAGCCTAACCTATACTGCCTTTGACGTTGTGCCATGAATTTCTTCCCCCTTCCAGCTGATTTAGCAGTTTGGGTATCCTTGCCTTTAGGTGAGGAATCGATTTACGTATATACATACATTACTATTGGAAGGATAGCACAGAAGCTCAGCAAATGTAAATACTTAAAATTAAGAATGAAGTGTACGTACTTTATGCTAGCTTGATCAGAGGAAAGATGGAAAGGGGTTGTAACAAGTTTTTAATTTCATGGTCAAATAGACCTTTTCATAGTCGATTATCCTCTTGACATGCGTGTATCTTCATAGTATAATGCACGTATGCCAAGAACAACAAAGCAACGACAAAAGGCGGTGTATATGCCGCCTGAATTGATAGAGCGATGGCAGCAATCAGCAAAAAGGAACCATCGTTCCATGAATGCTGAGATTGTTGTCGCGCTTGAATTGTATCTTGATGCACAGGAGAAGGGACGCAAGAATGAAGGTGATACGCGGGTACAAGACCGAACTGGACTTGAATAATGAGCAGCGTACTGCGTGTCACAAGCATGCTGGTGCTGCTCGTTGGGCGTACAATTGGGGATTGAGACGCTATCAGGAGGAATATGCGGCAGGTCGCAGGACACCGACCGCGATAAGCTTGCATAAAGAATTGAATGCGCTCAAGCAGACGGATATCCCCTGGATGTACGATGTCTCCAAATGCTGTGGGCAGGAGGCTTTGCGTGATCTTGAAAAAGCATTCAAGCATTTCTTTCGCAAATGCCAACTCAAGAAAATGGGACAGTGGAAAGGCAAGCTTGGCTATCCTAGGTTCAAAACCAAGAAAAAGGGCATTGGCAGTTTTCGACTCACAGGTACTATCCATGTGACCGACAAATATGTCCAACTGCCACGGCTTGGGAAATTGCGCCTGAAAGAAAAGGGGGAAAAGAAGAAGTACATCTGCTCTCGTGGCGAAAACCAAGCCCGCGAGCGAACGGCCAGCAGTCATGGTGATAGAGGATCTCAATGTGGCTGGTATGCTCAAGAATCGGAAGCTGAGTCGTGCGATAGCAGACGTTGGGTTTGCTGAATTGAGGCGACAGCTTGAGTACAAGGCCGATCTGGCCGGATCAGCGAGCAAAGTGGTCAGTCGGTGGTACCCATCTAGCAAGACATGCTCAAACTGTGAATGGGTAGACGATGACCTTACCCTGGCTGACCGTGTCTTTGTCTGTCAAGAGTGTGGCCTCGTTCTTGACCGGGATTTGAATGCGGCTTTGAATTTAGCCGCATCGGCATAACCCTTTTGTACCGTGAGTTACACGGGAACACAAAGCCTGTGGACAGAGCAGCTCTGGCTCTCTCGAAAGAGATGGTGAAACTGCCCTGGGGGAAGCAGGAACCGAACACTGAATATGGCTTGTCCATATTTGGGTCAGTTTCGGATAACGGCCTATGCTATGCTAGCAATGTGTTCTAGCAGGCGGAATGCTATTTTGAGACAAGAGAGCAAGCGTAGAGCATGGAATTACTAGTCGTTACATTGGCACATATCATCGCAGGCAGAGATGCGGATATCCTAGCCCGCATCCGCCAGATTGCCGATACTGTACAAAATGCACCGGGACTGATCACTTCGCACATGTACAAGGGAAGAGAACAGGATAACTACTATTTTATGCTCACAACATGGGAAGATGTAGAAAGCTGGCAGAAAGCACAGGAGCGACACGATCCCAGACAACACCTCCTAGCAACAGCTGATCTACTAGTATCTCCCCCAGAACAATGGTTGATGCATTACCAATGGGGATATAGTCGTCCCGCGAAACAACCACTCGTGTCTGCAGCACACATTACAACGCTCCGTCCAGACCAAGCCAGACTTGCACAACGCGAATGGATCACGGGCCTCAGAAAGCAAACAACCAAGCCAACACTGGCATTTGCCTTTCTGGCCCAGGAAATGGACAGAGATGCAACAGCACCATTCCGCGCAATCAAACCGCTGCGAGCAGGGACAAAAGTGGACGAGAAATTTGTTTACTACCAAGGCACCACCCTGCTCAACTTTTTAAGCTGGGCCAGTGAAACAGAACGGGAGGCGTTCTATATGGACCCCCATTATCAGTCCATCAAGAAACTACTAGAAAGTTTGGCAGTGACGCGTATACTACCCCTAGAGCACGTCTAATAGGTGCTAATCAGAAGAGGTTTCAGCAACAGGACGATCGTAGTACTTTTTCAACTCGGATTGTAAGAATTGCCGATTCGACCACATTGCGCTGGTGAATGTATGGTATTCTCCATCACACAGAGGAGCGGGACTGGCGCATTTGCGATGCTCTTGCAACCTAAAGCGGACGGTATTTTCTCGTATTTCAATCCACATATGACGGCGTGTCGATTGGGTTCCCCACCTGAAAAGGATCATTGTGTCATATTCTTCAAAATGGCCTCGTCCCTTCAGGATATTCTTATTAATACCCTGGAGCATCTCAGCCAGACCACTCTCGCGCACAATGCGCTTGGCATTTTCACGAGCAGCCAGCCGTCTGGCCTCCTGTTCCTGTACATCCAGATCTGTATCTATCTTCATGAGCTGACCAGCTTCATCATCAAGCCCTCTAGACAACACTTACGTTGCTCTAGCCCTCCGAGCAAGCCCCTAGCTTTTAAGCAGGGGTTGTTGACTTGTGTTCGTGACAACCCTCCTCCTCAAGGAGGAACAAAAAAGGTACCGCTCCCTAGCACACAACCAGGAGCGAAAACCGGAGATGACTCCGGGTGGCGCAGTTACGCTGCCTTTATCCGCGATCCGCGACTTTTGTAAGGATGAATGGCTGCACGGTCAGCCCATGCGGCACGGGGAGCGCTACATCCCGCTGTGTACATCGTGTACACTCGCCTTTTGCATCGACACATTGATCATAAAGGAGAAGCCTTCATTTGTCAAGAGTTCTCTCAAAGGTCATGTATGTGCTCAAAAAGCACACATTTGGTACGCACATTAACCACTGTTGACACTCTGCTCAGCAAAACGAAACAGAGATTGCCTAAAGGGAGCAACCAGATTGAGGGGATAGGTAGCATGCGAGCCAAGGAAATGATCACTCAACTGGTGCTGCCACTCAAGCGAAATGTGAGACATATTATTGGAGGACTGCTTCGCACGGCGCTTCGCCTCAGCTGTCAGGATACTAATATCATCAATCGTATGTATACCATGGAAACGATCACTGACAACGCCGATAGAGAGAGAGACAAGAGGAAACTCAAAAGGCTGTCCTTCCCGATCAACAGCTCTAATTGCGCCACGTTCTAGGTCTTCTTGACAATAAAGTGCCACACTTTCCTTTTTATAACGAGTCAGAATATGGCGACAAAGAGCCTTTTCGCGCTCAGGTGTTGTCACAATCACAAAATCATCACCCCCGACATGTCCGACAAAGTCATCGGCATTGCCATACACACAGACAACACGCTGGCAGATGTGACCAACTAGTAAGATCATATCATTGCCTGCTAGGAAACCGTACGCATCATTAAATGCCTTAAAATTATCCAGGTCTAGATAGAACACACTCCAGGGATCAGAACCACCTAATTTATAATGAATAGCGCGTTCAAGTTGCAAACCGCCAGGAAGTTGTGTTAAAGGGGAAAGAGTTGTTTGTTGCATACGGCGAAGATGGCAACGAACATGAACAAGCAGTTCATCAATATTAAAAGGTTTGGCAATAAAGCTATCAACACCCAACTCGTAGGCATGTACCTTATCTACAAGAGAGCCCTGAGGACTCAACAGAATAATTGGGATGTGCATACACTTAGGATGATCACGCAACTGCTGGATTACCTGATATACGTTGAAGGCAGATTGCATGACATCAAGAATAATGAGACTTGGCATTTCACGCAATGCAAACTGTACAGCATCCTCGTCGTTGAGAACCGTGACTGCTTGACATACTTCACTTGCTAGATGACTCTTGATAGAATCGGTAATCACACTTTCACCCTCGACGACCAAAATGCTGAACATATTACTCCTATCTCTACACTTTACTATATACACTATTACGCCTTTCAAGACTCTCTCTGGCTACAACATTCCCCTACCCTGATAAAACGTCAAAGTACCTTCCAAGATCTCGGCATTGTGTTGCCACTGATTCAGTTCGACACAAAGCTAAGACAAGCACACAGGGACACTTCATAGGTTGTGCTTGAGAGGCGCAATGCGTATGGATCATATCGCATTCAGACTGCCATTGTCTGCAATGATCCATCATCGGAGCATAGCTAGTAGTGACCGTTAAAAGGACATCATGATCAGCATTGACAGAAAACCTATCAGGTTATTATGCAAGTTACAATGCATTATAAGCAAAGAGCTGATAGACAAAAGGACGTCTTGTATTCTCTTGATAGACCATAGTTTTCTATTTTCACTCTTCTTTATCCCTGCTAGGTAATATTTGTCATCCGGGACACGCACCTATTTGACAGAATAAGTACTGCGTCCGCCCAGCAGATAGGTTTCGAAATGGTTTAAACATACGACCCTACTCCTAGTTATACATATGCTGCTCTCAGTACCTCACTACAGGCACAAGAGAAAATTGCGTTCAAGAGCCCAACACCTGATCCTATGTGCCTAATTGCTCCTTGATGCTCGAACAACTCCAGCGACTTTAAAGAGCCCTAATACAGAGTAGCAGAAAATTGCAGGCTCCTCTAGGGGGAAACAGGGACAATTCTCCTTTTTTGAGTAGCCCCGACAGTTTCCCTTAGCTGGCTGTCACTCATCATCTCATGCACTCCCACAGCTTTAATATTTTCTCGCTCCAAGCAAAGATAGGAAAAGAGGTTTCCCTCACGGAACACAGTATACCAACATAATTAAACATAGATATACATATGTCATTAATTAGTATAACATCTTTGAGCGTATATGCAAAGGTTTTGTTGTACAAATCACTTATATTTGATAAAAACTTCTTGCAATCTCACGCAACAGGGGTACTAGAGTCTCTAGACATGCAATCTATTTGACTGTATAATGATTGCATGCAAGACAAAGCAAAAGAGATCAAACCTCTTACCCCTCGGTTCCTTGCTCGCATGTTGGAGTAGATGAAGAAAATCGCAAAACGAAACAATCGCTCTCTTAGCAGAGAGGTCTTGACAGCGATGGAAAAACATATCAAAAAGAAACTAAAAAGGCAAATAGGCTTCAAGAAAGAGTGTTGACGTGCAGCCCATACTGAGATAATATTTAGAAGCAACGGCATCACTCTCGGTATCAAAAGGACAAGCCATGACCTTATCAGCAATAGCCGAACGACCACTGACATTTTATAGCAAGGGGCAACCAGCACTTCTTCTCGAAGGTGTGGTTCACAGCCCCACTAAGGCCGAACAGGCGCCTGTCGTCGTTCTCTGCCATCCTCAGCCTGCAAGCAGCAACATGAATGACCCGCTCATCGTCGCAACGGCACAAAGTCTTGCTGAAGCTGGTATGATCATATTGCGCTTCAATTTCCGAGGAGTTGGTCAGAGCCAGGGACAGCAAACCGATGGGCGTTTAGAACCGCTCGATTTAGCCGGAGCTATCGATGCAGCCCTAGCCCAACCTGGAGCAAACCCTGCAAAAGTTTGTGTCATTGGGCATGGCTTTGGCGCTTACATTTCTCTCTTGTACGCACCTTTTGATTTGCGTATACGTACTCTTGTGGCCGTCAGTCTTCCCATTTTCCGTACTAGCGGTGGTCTCCCACGAGCATTTGAGCGTCCCAAATTGTTTGTAACGGCAGAATTTGACGAGCTTTGTCCATTGTATAAACTAGAACCCTTTGTAGAGCAACAGGCAGGGCCGAAAGGCATCAAAGTGATCATTGGAGCCCGCCACCTCATGCGCGGATATGAAGACGCCGCTAGTAATGCCATTGTCAAATATGTCAAGGCATGGGCCGAGATGCCCGGAGTGTAAAGAAAGTATGAATATGAATCTAAACAATCCAATTATTGTACAAAGTGACCGTACTATTTTGCTTGAGGTCGAGCACCGATTGCATGCAGAAGCACGCGATGCGCTGGCACAATTTGCAGAACTAGAAAAGTCACCGGAACACATCCATACCTATCGTCTCTCACCACTTTCACTCTGGAATGCCGCCGCAGGAGGAATGAACGCCCAGGCCATTCTCGAATTGCTGTCCTACTATAGCAAATATCCACTTCCCAGTAACGTTGTTACCGAAATTCGCGAGTATATTAGCCGTTATGGACGTCTCAAACTCATACGCAACGGAGATATGCTCCTGCTCACATCGGATGATCCTGCGCTCATTGTGGAAGTCATGCACCATAAACGCACACAGCCATATGTGCTCCAGCAACTGGATCGCCATACACTGCTAGTTGAGGGATCACGACGCGGACATATTAAGCAGTCGCTCATCCACATGGGATTTCCAGCAGAGGACCTAGCTGGCTATAGCGATGGCTCACCACTGCCAATGAAGCTACTCAGTGAAACACGACAGGGAATAGCCTTTGCTCCACGTGAGTACCAGGAAGCTGCAGCAGCAACTTTCTATGCAGGTGGAGCACTCAGCGGAGGAAGTGGCGTAGTGGTTCTCCCCTGTGGAGCGGGTAAGACTATTGTAGGCATAGCCACGATGGGCGACGTTCAGCGTGCCACTTTAATTCTTACGCCCAATACCGTTGCCGTACGCCAGTGGATCAGCGAAATTATTGATAAGACAGATATTCCACCAGAGATGGTCGCCGAATATACCGGAGACCGCAAAGAAATCGCTCCTATTACGGTCAGTACGTACCAGATCTTAACCTATCGGCGTGCTGGTAGCAGCAAAAATGGGATTGATGTTGAAGATTATCCGCACTTTTCGCTGTTTACTAGCTACGATTGGGGCCTGATTATTTATGATGAGGTTCACCTACTCCCCGCCCCTGTTTTCCGCGTGACCGCTGAAATTCAGGCCAAAAGAAGACTTGGTCTCACTGCAACTCTGGTACGCGAAGATGGCCGGGAAGCAGACGTCTTCAGCCTGATCGGTCCCAAGAAGTACGATGTCCCCTGGCGCGAACTGGAGCAGCAGGGCTGGATCGCTACCGCCGAATGCCATGAGATTCGCGTGGGATTGACAGAGGATGAGCAAATGAACTATGCTATGGCAGAAACTCGCGAGAAGTACCGCATTGCAGCCGAAAATCCTGAGAAAATAACGATTACACGCTATCTCGCAGAACGCCATCAGAATGATCAGGTGCTCATCATTGGCCAATACTTGGACCAGCTCAAACTATTGGCAGATGAATTGCAAGCTCCATTGCTGACTGGTCGTGTCTCGACGGGACAGCGAGAGAAGTTGTACGAACAGTTCCGCCGTGGCGAAATCAAACGTCTGGTTGTGAGTAAAGTTGCCAATTTTGCCATTGATCTTCCTGATGCCAATGTCGCCATCCAGCCAACTCTTCCTGACCGAGCAGGGTTATCGTTATGTGATTGAGGATGCTGAAAATCTCCTAGCAGCGGCTAGGACCTGAAGCAGAGACAGGAGAAAATTTGCCTCTGGCAAAGTGAATTTTTGCTTGACATCAGTGCGAGTTACGTGATACCTTGGGAAGGTAAGAAAATCATATTTCGCAGACGACACGAGGCAAGTATGACAGATAGCTATATTGATGTAACAAATGAAGATTTTGTTGAAAAGGTGTTAAGCTCTCCTAATCTGGTGATTGTAAACTTTTCAGCAGAACTAAGTACCGCGTGTAATATACAGGACCCAGAGTTTGAGGCGATCAGCAAAGAATACCATAACAAAGTGACCTTCGCCAAACTGCGTCTGAGCGGACAAAACGAGCTTACCAACCGATGGCATGTCGATAATGTCCCCACGCTTATCTTCTTTAAAGGGGGTAGCGAGATTCATCGTATTACAGGCATCGTTATGCGCAGCAGACTACGCCGCCAAGTTGAGGGTGTCTTGTTAGCCAATTAATGGCGCACCAAATTGTGCTCGTTTGCAGGAGTGTATGGTGACATATTGCTATCCCCTTCGTCTGCGTGCCTCATTGCATGAAACTATCTGGGGCGGACGCCGCTTAGAGCGTGATGGATGGAAGCAGCTCCCTCCAGATGATATAGCCATTGGAGAGTCGTGGGAAACTGAAATCAGTAACGTGGTCCAGAACGGCCCCTACACAGGAAAAACATTAGGCACACTGGTTGAAGAACTCGGTGTTTTGTTGCTTGGAAAACAGGCTTTGGCTATTTTTGGCCAACGCTTCCCTTTGCTAGCAAAATTCATCGATGCCAACGTGGACCTCTCAGTACAGGTACACCCCAAAGATAGCTATGCAGCCCGGCATGAAGGCGGGAAACTAGGGAAAACAGAGTTTTGGTATATCCTCACAGCAGAACGAGGAGCCCACATTGTCTATGGCTTCAAAACTCCGACCGATCGGGCAGAGGTAGCACAGGCCATTCAAAATGTGACTCTGGATCGCCTGCTCCATAAAGAACGTGTACAGGCCGGAGATGTTATCTATGTGCCAGCCGGAACGGTCCACGCAATTGGCAGCGGCGTTATGCTCTACGAATTGCAAGAGTATTCAGACGTTACCTACCGTATGTACGACTATGGCCGTTTATCGACATCCGGAAAACCCCGCGAACTGCATATCGAACACTCCCTCGACGTAGCCCACTACGAGGTACCACACCAGATCAAGATCAAGCCCGTATCCCTAGCCAACACCTACGGCTACGAAGACCGCTGCCTGATCGCCTGCCACTATTTCCTGACGCGTGAACTGCAACTCAAAGAGTATACCACCATAGAGGGAACAACAAAGAGCAGTTGCATTATTATCTCCTGCCTGGGAGAAAGAGTGCAAGTCTTTTATGGAGATAAACTCAAGGATAGCGCGTCGATCTCACGAGGCGAAACAATGGTACTACCAGCGGCGCTGGGACACTATCGCCTCGTAGGTAACGGCGCAATGCTATTCTCGTATGTGCCCGAACCAGAGGATCAAGCTTGGCAGCAATGGCAGGCCAGTAACTGGGTGTAGGAAAGAGCAGACTTTGACTCAATCGTTCCGATTGCTACCTCTAGTGTTACTTTTTGGCTATTTTGGCACGCTGGGAGACGATAAAGGTTATACTCTAGATAGCTACCTAAAATTTTGCCTAAAGTGATGGCGGGTTACTGAAATATTTTATCCCTGTGTATCACAGTAGTGTATTTTATGTAGCTGTGTTCCATAGTAGTCCATAGTAGTACAATTTGCACTAGGAGGTTCATATCTTGGAATGTTTTCAGTTACGTCCGGGCAATCTAGAGACCATGACCACACATGAGTTTGCTGAACTGATCAGTGATATTGCACTTATATTGCAAAGGTTGCCAGAGGTTCCGTTGGAGAAGTTGAGTAGCCTAGCTGGTAATGTTGAGAATGGTAGAGGATCAGGAGAAAATTTGAGTAGTTTGGCTAGCACGATTGAGAAGGTTGATAGAGGATCAATGGAGAAATTGAGCAGTTTAGCTAGCAAGCTTGAGAAGGTTGACAGGGAATCAGAGAAGAAGCCGAAACCTTACGAGATGTATAAAGGTGTTCCTATCTATCTCGATCAAACGGATAGACCCGACGAATGGAGCGCTTCTATTGAGTGGTGTGGACGTTTGGCACATGTACAACTGCAGGAATGGGAAAAGCCTACTCGAAGGGCTGTGATTGGTGCGGCGTATAGGCTCATTAACTTGTTAGAGGATATAAAGAATGACGGCACCATTTGGCCTGAGAACTATTTTAGGACAAAATGAGAGTCGAGCTTGATTACACATACCCCCGGTCTCCAATTCTATTTGGGACCGGGTTTTCCTGTTTGCAGTCATGAAAGTTCATGACTCTTCTTCTATCTCAATAGCGGTACTGTCGACAACTCTGGGATCAGACTTGAAATTGCTGGTATCGGTACGCATAAACGGATAGGGAGTGCCGCGAGTATAGGTATAGCTTTTCTGAAACTGTTTGACATCAGAGATAATATGAGAAACACCCGCTACAAGTTTTACTACAGCCAGAAGGCCATATAACAAACCCCAGATAACAAGTCCAATCAACAGCGTGATAATACCACTGACGAGACCACTCAAGAAGCCAGAAGTATTCCAATTCAGCGATGTTTCAAAAATGACCATAGCTAGGATGGGGACCCAGAAGAAGCGCACCAAGACTATCAGTAGCCAATGCATGAACCACCAGACAGCCTTCACCGGATCAGCAGGCATATTCCAAGGAGGAATCAGTTGTTTTAGCTGTTTAATCACAATCTTTTTCAATCTCACACGGGCTGCTAGAGTCACATTATCTGATGGTTGGGCTCAAAAACTTAGTCAAATGGAGTTCAAACGGCCATGCCTCCACCACTTAATGCAGCTGTGTCCACGGGTCCCCTCTCCATACAAATTATACCACGACAAGCGAGAAATGATCCCCGTTGAGAGCAAAAAACCATAGCCCAATGAGGACTACAACTATAATGCATGACTGCTTCTATGTACGCTCTATATCCATCTGGTCAGCCTACGAAGTAGAGATCGAAACGAAATTATTAGTACTTAACAATGTCTGTTGAGTACTATGCAATGGGCGAAATGTCTCGAATGCAAGCGAAAAAAAAGGCAGCCCAAGAGTCATATCGTCACCCTTCATTGTAATGGCCTGTACCTTAAGATTTAATGGTGCCTGATGCCCAGCAGGAAGTTGAAAACTCACCAACAACTGATCACCAGCTTGTACTGACGTTAAAGCACATTTCACAGTCTTCGTCCGATTTATTGCACGACGAATGGCGTGTCCCCGTTCCCTACTATTCTGACGCAGAGTCGCAACGCTAGCACTATCCGGCATAGGGACCATATCATAGGAATAAAGGGTATCATTAGCAGATGGATGAGAAAGCAAAAAACGCCAGTGAATCAGCAACAAAGGCACGTGATGAAATGAGAAAGATTGAGTGCCAAGCAATTGCAAATCGGGAGCAAGCGTATCTTGTACGGTGAGAGATTGCTTGACAGACGACAGGACATAGACACGAAACGGCGGACCACCTAGGCGTGCAGGAGTAGCAACGAGTGATGCTGTCGTAAAGTGAGGAAGCAAAGTCTCTGTGAGATCACTACGCGCTCCAACTAGTAAGACAACAGGCCCATGAGCAAGATTGGGCAACAGAGCACACGAATCGGAAAAGACAGTTGTCGGAGTATTCATCTGTGCTGACAAATAATGGAATGCATCTATTGTAGCTGTATCTGCATCAATATACACATGATTTAAATGGCGTGCCTGAGCAATCTGATCCGTTTCAGACAGGGCATGCTTCAGCGAGTTCAAATCATTATAATAAAAACTGGTTAGCGTAGAGGTAGAGTCAACGAAGTTCCCGTTTGTTAGATCAAACACAGATACCGCCGCACCTACTGTCTGAGCAATCACAATAATCGTCATCAGACCCAAAAGTATGCTGCGTCCTATGATACCCCACCCACCACGTCGCCGAAGCCATGCGATTGCTGCAGCCACAAAAAAGCCTGCAAGAATAAATGGCCCAGGCATGAACATAATAAAGTAGTGAGGATACAGTGTGATAGCATGACGTATCAGAGCAAGTAGGGGTACAATCTGCCAGGATAGCAAGATGCTCAGGCCACAGCGATAAGGAGAAGCACACAAACCACTCCACCAGAACCTCACTCTCCGAAAGACCACATTGCGAGACTCGCCGACCTGATCAGGAGTAGATCGCAGGCCCAATATCAGTCCTAAAGCCAGAATAGCACTGCCAATAACCAGGGCAGTCGTCACCCACCATATTGCGGTGAACAATGGTACAAAAGGGAAAAGTGAAGAACGAGGACTGATAAAAAGAACATTGTATGGGCTTAGGAAAAATTGATACAAGGTCAGAGCCCGCGCATCAAATGTACTAGGCCGCCCTGTCGTATTGAAGAGCACAGAGATGTCATGGAAATGGACAGAGGCCTCCCACAGCATATATGGCGCATAGATAAGCAGGAGAAGAAGCAGTCCTAGTGCGACATCACGCCAGCGAACTGTATATGGTGCCACAACCACGGCAAGAAGAAGAGGAACTACGAGCAACAAAGCCGAACCATGCAATTGAACAAGCAAGCCTAGCAAGAAAAGAGCAAAGCCGAACCATCCCTGACGACGAGCAACCGCACCACGAAAAAGCAGGAGAATATAGAGAGGGGCGAAGAAGAGCAATAAATTTTGTTGCCACATAAAACGCGAATAAAAAACTGGCAGAGCTGCCGTAGCATAGAGGAGACTCGCAATGGTTGCAGCAAGCCGTCCGTAATAGCGATGAACAAAAACGTAGGTGAGCAGTACAGCCAGTGTCCCAAAAATGGCAGTCAGAACTGTTCCCCATACAGGATCGGCACTCAAAGCTGCAGGCAACATCAAGAAGTAAACGATGGCAGGCGGATTGACGATGCCAATGGAGGCCACATTGCTGGTAGCGACCAGATAACCATGGCTCACAGCGTCGTGAGCCATACTAAAAATCGTTGCCTGATCCGCATCAAATTCAGTCACATTGATCCTATAGAAGCGCAGAGCTGCTGCTATCAGCAGGATCGGGTAGATTTCCCATTTCAATCCCAATTTCAATCCCAAGCGGGCTGCGTACCTCTTACCAATTTTTGCATCATATGAATCAGTAACTGTTTCAATCCCAAGTGGGCTGCGTAGCAAACCAAGCTTCATCTTGTGAGCGCACTCCTGACTGCATCGATATTTGCCGCCACCACACTACCCCCGACCTCTTGTGGTATGCCGGTCTTGCTATCCTTGAGCAGATTGCCCGTGAGAACACCGACGACACGCTCATCATGCTTCATAATACCACGGGCCACAAGTTTGCGCACGCCTGCCAGAGTAGCCGCCGAGGCAGGTTCACAACCTATGCCTGCTCGGTCAATCACTGCTTTCGCCTCCAGAATTTCCGCATCGCTTACCTCTTCCACAACCCCATCACTCTCCTCGATAACACGACGAGCACGGGTATAGCTAACTGGATCGCCAATTTTAATTGCCGTCGCAACTGTCTCGGCATGCACAGACTCGCGCCGCGTAAAACCTTGTTTGAAACTGCGATAGAAAGGATTGGCTCCCGCCGCCTGGATAGAAGCAATACGTGGCAGATGATCAATCAGCGAAAGCTCATAGGCCTGACGGAAAGCTTTACCGATTGCAGAGGTATTCCCCAGATTGCCAGCAGGAAGAACCAGCCAATCGGGAGCCTGCCAATCTAGCTGCTGCAAGATCTCGAAACCGATCGCTTTCTGACCCTCCACCCGGAATGGATTGAGAGAATTGAGCAGGTAAATGCCCTGCTCGTTACAGACTTGCTCGACCAAGCGCATTG
>Ga0193729_1000775_pt1 | contig 16624 bp, 15 predicted proteins | sample U1c2metaG_FD_143036 | JGI IMG/M metagenome (GOLD analysis project Ga0193729, IMG submission 143036) | Soil microbial communities from a riparian zone of the East river system, Colorado, United States - U1c2 | ecosystem: Environmental > Terrestrial > Soil > Riparian zone | place: USA: East River...
AATGGTCAACGCCATCAACGAAAGATTGTCGAGACTGTAGCCGAGCAGATACATCACACCGAAGGTGCCGATGAGCGATGTTGGCACCACCACCGCCGGTATCAGTGTCGCGCGTCCGTTTCGCAGAAAAAGAAACACAACAAGGACGACGAGCAGGATCGCGATCACGAGCGTGCGCTCGACTTCAAAGACCGAGGCACGAATCGTCGTCGTCCGATCGAGCACAATCTGCATGTTGATCGCGGCAGGGATCGACGCTTTGAGCGACGGCAGCGCTGCTTTCACTCGATCCACAGTTTTGATGATATTCGCGCCCGGTTGACGAAATATGACCACCGGGATGGCAGGCTTGCCGTTCAGGTAACCGGCAGCACGGATGTTCTCGACCGAATCGCGCACGGCCGCGACGTCGGACAACCTGACCGGCGCGCCGTTGCGGTATGCGACAATCAGCGGCGCGTATTCCTTTGCTTTGAACAACTGGTCGTTAGCCAAGATGTCTGCGGTTGTTCGTTGGTCCGAGAGCTGGCCCTTGGGCGTGTTAGCGTTTTGTTGGCTTAACATCGCGCGCACGTCTTCAAGACTGAGGCCGGTGTTGTTCAGTTGCGTTGGATTGATCTCCACGCGCACGCCGGGTAACGCGCCGCCGCCGATGTTCACCTGCCCAACACCTTCAATCTGAAGCAACCGCTGCTGCATAATGGTGGAGGCCGCGTCGTAGAGCTGACCGCGGCTGTAGATGTCAGACGTGAGCGCGACGATCAGGACCGGCGCATCGGCAGGATTAACTTTTCTCCAGGTGGGATTTTGCGGAAGGTTTGACGGAAGGTTCGCGCGGGCGGCATTAATCGCCGCCTGTACATCGCGCGCCGCGCCGTCGATGTTACGACTAAGGTCGAACTGCAGCGTGATGCTCGTGAAACCGAGATAACTTGCCGACGTAATTTCGGTGAGGCCCGCCATGTGTGCGAACTGCCGCTCCAACGGGGCGGCAACCGCGCTTGCCATGATATCCGGACTCGCGCCCGGCAGCGTCGCCGAGACGCTAATCGTTGGAAAATCCACTTGCGGCAAAGGCGCCGTCGGCAGTTGCAGGAACGCCACGATTCCCGCCAGCGCGACTGCGGCTGTAAGCAATACCGTCGCAATCGGTCGCCGAATGAATGGCGCGGAAATTCCTTCCCCGCTGCTGGTCCGAGCCGGACTGGCCTTTGACGAAACTGAGTTCATGCTGGCTCAGCAACAGGGAGCCCGCCCGCGTTTTCTTCGGTAGCGCGCGAGCGGGAGAACTTCGCCGCCAGTCGATCAAAGAAGAGGTAGATGACTGGTGTTGTATACAGCGTGAGTATCTGGCTAACGAGCAGACCGCCGACGATGGTGATGCCGAGTGGCCGGCGTAGCTCAGCGCCGACCCCGTTGCCGAGCGCAAGGGGTAAGCCGCCGAAGAGCGCGGCGAAGGTGGTCATCATGATCGGCCGGAACCGCAAAAGGCAGGCCTGATAGATCGCGTCCACCGGTTTCTTGTGCTCGTTGCGCTCGGCGTCGAGCGCGAAGTCGATCATCATGATTGCGTTCTTTTTCACGATGCCAATCAGCAAGATGATTCCGATCAGCGCGACCACTCCGAGCTCACTCCGACAGAGCAGCAGCGCGAGAATCGCACCGACGCCAGCGGACGGCAGCGTCGAGAGAATCGTGATCGGATGAATGTAGCTCTCGTAGAGGACGCCCAGCACGATGTAAACAGCGACGACGGCTGCAAGAAGGAGCCACACCTCGTTCTTCAACGACGCCTGAAACGCGGCGGCCGCTCCCTGAAAGGTTGCCTGCACGCTGAGCGGCATTGCAAGTTCCTTCTGCACTTTTTCGATGGCGTTCGTGGCCTCACCGAGCGCGGCGCCCGGAGCGAGGTTGAACGAAATCGTCACCGACGGAAATTGACCCTGCCGATTGATGGCCAGCGGCGCAGTGCCGGACTCGAAATGCGTGAACGCGCTTAGCGGCACCGGGCCACCGCTGCTCGAGTTCACGTAAATGTTGTTCAGCATTGCCGGATCTTTTTGAAAATCAGGCAACGTTTCCAAAATCAAATGATACTGGTTTAGCTGAGTGAAGAGGATCGAGATTTGTCGCTGGCCAAACGCGTCGTAGAGCACGTTATCAATCGCCAGCGGCGTGATACCCAGCCGAGAAGCAGTAACTCGATCGATCACCAGCCTAGCCTGCGAGCCGAGCGTTAGTTGATCGGTTGCGACATCGCGCAATTGCGGAAGTTGTCGGAGTTTCTCGACAACCTTCTTGGTCCAGTAATTCAATTCATCAGCATTCGCGTCCTCGAGCGTGTACTGGAACTGCGTTCGGCTCACGCGGTCTTCGACGGTGAGGTCCTGTACCGACTGCATGTAAAGCGTGATTCCGTCCACTTTCTCAAGTTGTGGCTGCAAACGACGGATCACATCAGAAGCGCTAATCTTTCGTTGACCCAGCGGCTTGAGATTGATCAGCATCCGTCCGCTGTTAAGAGTCGTGTTAGTTCCATCGATGCCGATGAACGACGACAAGCTTTCCACAGCGGGATCCTTCAGAATAACATCCGCTAACGCCTGTTGTTTCTCGGCCATCGCGCTGAAAGAAATGTTCTGCGCGGCTTCGGAAATGCCCTGAATAACTCCGGTGTCCTGCACCGGAAAAAGTCCCTTCGGCACGACGACGTAGAGCACGAGGGTCAGTACAAGCGTCGCAACCGCGACAAGCAGCGTGGCTTTTTCTCGCTTCAACACCCATTGCAGCGTGCGCCCGTAGAATTCGATCACACGGTTAAAGACACCTTCGGACGCCTGGTAGAAACGTCCGGGTTTCTGTTCTGACTGATGCTTGAGCAACCGCGAGCACATCATCGGTGTAAGCGTGAGCGAGATCACCGCCGAGAGCAGAATGGTCACACTAAGCGTGACCGCGAACTCGCGGAACAATCGTCCAACAATGTCGCCCATGAAAAGCAACGGAATCAGCACCGCGATCAACGACACTGTTAGCGAGATGATCGTGAAGCCGATTTGCCTCGCGCCTTTGAGCGCGGCGTTCAACGGCGTTTCGCCTTGCTCGAGATAGCGGAAAATATTTTCGATCATCACGATTGCGTCATCAACGACGAAGCCGGTCGAGATCGTGAGCGCCATCAAGGTGAGATTATTGAGGCTGAAGCCGAGCAAATACATCACGCCAAATGTGCCGACCAGCGACAGCGGCACGGCCACACTCGGAATGATCGTTGCGCGCAAATTCCGAAGGAACAAAAAGATCGCCATGACCACCAGCGCAATCGTGAGCATCAGTGAGAACTCCACGTCGCTAACCGAGGCGCGAATTGTCGTCGTCCGGTCGGTCAGAACCGAAACTTCAATGCCCGCCGGCAAAGTCGCCTTGAGCTGCGGCAATAGTTTCTTGATCCGATCAACCACCTGAATCGTATTCGCGCCCGGCTGGCGTTGAATGTTCACGATGATGGCCGGCGTCTTGTTCATCCAGCCGGCGAGCTTTGTGTTCTCGACGCCGTCGATAACACGTGCGACATCCGACAAAATCACCGGTGCGCCATTGTTATAAGCCACGACCAGTGAGCTATAATCCTTGCTGGTGAGTAACTGGTCGTTTGCATTGATCTGATAAGCCTGATGCGGCCCGTCAAAACTTCCCTTGGCCTGATTGATGGTCGCCTGCGTTAACGTCAGGCGGAGGTCGTCAAGATTGATTCCGTACGACGATAACGCGGTGGGGTTTGCCTGGATGCGCACAGCCGGTTTGTGTCCGCCGCTGACGGAGACCAGGCCGACACCGGACAACTGGGAAATTTTCTGCGCCAGCCGCGTATCGGCCAGGTCTTCAACTCGCGCGAGTGGAAGCGTTTTCGATGTAACGGCCAGCGCCATTACCGGCGCATCGGCCGGATTCGATTTACTGTAGATCGGGGGGGCCGGCAGATCGATTGGCAGGAACGTCTGCGCCGCATTGATTCCCTCCTGCACCTCTTGTTCGGCAACGTCGATGTTCAGATTAAGAGCGAATTGCAGTGTGATGATGGAACTGCCGTCCGAGCTAACAGATGTCATTTGGTTCAGCCCCGGCATCTGCCCGAACTGGCGTTCCAGAGGCGCGGTAATGGCCGAAGCTGTGACATCCGGACTGGCTCCCGGATAAAATGTCACGACCTGGATCGTCGGATAATCCACCTCCGGCAACGCTGAAATTGCGAGCTGCTTGTAAGCGATTGCACCCGATAACAACAACGCCGCCATGAGCAGCGATGTCGCCACCGGCCGCAAAATGAATGGACGCGACGGATTCACAGCAGTTATTTGTTAGTTGAAGCGGACTTCGTCTCGCCCACAGTGGGCCGAATTGCTATCTTCGCGCCGTCGCTTAGCCGGTTAAAACTGTCCGCTGCCACAACTGCGCCGGGTTGCAGATCCTGCACTTCTGACGTGTTGCCGTCGTTAGTTCCGACAGTGATGGTTTTCAGCGTGACCGTTTGATTCGGCTGTACGAGGTAAACGAAAGTGCCATTGTCATTTCGCTGGATGGCGTTGTTAGGTAGCAGCGTGACGCCTTGGTGCGTGTCGACTAACAGCCGCGCATTGACGAATTGATTCGGGAACAATGCATCATCGTCATTTTTGAATGTAGCTCGTAACCTGAGCGTGCCGGTGGTGGGATCGATTTGGCTGTTGAATGCTTCGAGCGTTCCAGTCGCAAGCTTCTTTGTATTCGCGCGATCATAGGCATCGACAGTCAGTATCTTTCCGCTGTGCACTGCCTGAACAATTTGTGGGACGGCGTCCTCCGCGACGTTGAACTCAACCGTGATCGGCTGTAGCTGCGTGATCATCACCAGCGGACTGGTGCCATTGGCTTGAACGATGTTGCCCGGATCAACCAGCCGCAAGCCAACGAGACCGTCAATCGGCGAAGTAATATGGCAATAGGCGAGATTTACTCTTGCCATGTCCAGATTGCCCTGATCCAACTTCACCGCGCCTTCCATTTGATGATAGGTGGCAACTTGTGTGTCGAATTCCTGTTTAGAAATCACTCCCTTTTTCAGCAAGTCTGTGTCTCGAGCGAGATTGATGTTGGCGAGTTCAAGCTGCGCCTGGTCGCGGGCTAACTGTCCCTCGGCTTGAGTTACCGCTGCTTCGAAGGGCGCGGGGTCAATCTCCACCAGTGGATCTCCGACATGGACATGCTGTCCCTCCTGGTATTCCACTTTCGCGATCTGTCCGGCCACGCGTGCCGTGAGCGAAACAGTGTTGAGCGGCGTGACCGTGCCAAGCGCCTGGACATACACGCCGATGTCGCCACTGCTCGCCGTGGCAGTGTTGATCATTACCGGGGGAACTCCGCTCTTGGTTTTGGCATTCGTGGCCGATTTGAAGTGAAAATAAGCAGCGGTTCCAATGACAATGAGAATGCCGGCGGCGATAATTGCTCGCTTGCGGTTCGGGCGCAGTGGTCCGGGTAAGTTTGTCATAGCGACGCCCGCTCTCGTCCGATCGCGTGAACGCGGCTGCGCTATTGCCGTTTGCCTGTTACCGTTAGGCTCGTGTAAAGCTGCCGGTACAGAATCCGCGTCGCGCATGACAATACGATACTGGCTCCGGACAACTCGCAGCTACCGCGCGGGTGTGGGATTTTCTACTAACGCGCGCGAGGCGATCCGGCTTACCTCTTTCGGGAGAGTGGGCTGCCGGCGTGTTTTAGAGGTGCCGATTAGAGCGAATACGAGCGGAATGGCCAGAAAGGAACCACCACAAACCTCAGTGCCTCTGTCTGCGCTGCACACTGGACGCCCAGAACCAGCATGGCCGATAGGGCGTAAAGCCGAATCTTCATTTGCTGCGCGAGTCGATAAGTGCAAGACCGCTTTCGGGATCGCGCTTTTTCTCCAACGGGACAGGATCTACGGTGACGAAGACCTCGAGCGTAGGGGACGCAATCGCTTCGATCACGTGGCCCCCGCTGGCCCGACCGTCTCGATGTCCGACGGACATATGCATGTGGAGCGCGGGCTTGCCTTGATACAGCGCGAAATCACCAATCATCGACAAAACCTCAACTTGCTCGTTGATCGGGATCTTCCGGTACATTTTCTTTTCCAGATCAAACCACCCCAGGGTCGCTCTGCTCAGCGCTCCAATGGCAGTAAAGTGGCCACTCGTCACGTGATACTTTTCGGCGAATTCCATTAGGCCGGAAAATGCTTCGTCGCCTTTGGCGAAAATAACCGCGTACTCTTTCGCATCACCGTCGCAGATCAATTGCACTTTCATCCCTGGAGCTTTGCCGTGTTCAATGGGATGTGATGGTGATATGTAGTTAGATTGCTCCTCTCGAGATGCAGACTTTCCCGTCATAATGTAATCCTCCGATACGTTTTAGCCGGACGGTTTAGTTCGAACAGGGCCGTCACTAACTTTGATGCCGTTCTTCCAAACAGCCCGAATGGTTTGAGTGTTACTGATCTCTTGTGATGGATCTTTCGCCAGCACAATGAAGTTAGCTTTTTTGCCCGACTCGAGCGTGCCGTACTGATCTGAAATGCGAAGCAATTGCGCGCCGTTCTTCGTCGCAACTGTTATCGCCTGCAAAGGCGTTATCCCGGCTTGCACCATCAGTTCAAGCTCAACGTGTTCGGCAAAGCCTTGCAGGCGAATCGGAGCGGCGCCCGAATCGGTTCCGAGCGCCACCAGAATACCGGCATCGTAAATCTTTTTCAGATTTCGCTTCGCAATGGGAAGAGCTTCCTCTTCGATCTTAGCCATTTTGCTCTCACGCGTTTTTGCTTTGTAATCGGCGCTGGTGATCATCTCGAATACGCCTGGATCCAGGGCCGCGCGGAAGAACGGCTCGTTGACCCAGACGGGTGAATCGGCATAGGCGAAGGCGAAATCGTCCAGGGAAAGCGTCGGGATGTAGGCCGTGTTATGCTTCTTCATATCGGCGAGTAGCGCGTCATCCACTTCGCCGTCGCGCACACTGTGCGCGAGAACATCGACGCCATCAGCGACGAGTGAGCGCGCATCCTTCAAGTGATATAAGTGTGCGGCGACTCGCAGCCCGTGCTTATGAGCTTCGTCGATGATCGCCCCGTAAACTTCAGGCGCGATCGACTTCGGGTATTGGCCATAGAAATCGTCCAGCCATAACTTGTAGAAATCAGGTTTCATCGGCGCTTGGGCTGCGACCTCCTTGCGCGCTTCTTCCGGAGTGTCGGGTCGCAGGATATTAGTGAAACCCATGGCCGCGGGCGGTGCGCCATCCTTAACGCCGAAGCCGTTACCGGCGGAGTAGACATCCGCTCCTTGCCACTTTCCACTTCGAGAGGCTTCGCGGATTTCTGCGAACTTCGGCCCATCAGTGCCCATCGATAGGATGGCGCCGATTCCGTAGTCTTGATAACGCAGAAGCTGGTGACGGAAGTTGTCCTCGGTTTGATTGGAGACGCCAGAGGCAGTGCCTTTCACCATTCCTAGATGCCCGTGCGTGTTGATAATCAACGGCATGATTGTCTGGCCGTGCATATCGATAGTTTTGGCATCGTTAGGCTTACCTGCCCCGTCGCCGCTAATGGACCGAATCCGATCGCCTTCGATAACTACTGTTTTGTTAGGCTGCACGGGCGCACCCGTGCCGTCTATCACCTTCACGTCTGTGAGGACGGTGACTTGCTGCGCGGCGGTTAACTCGCGCGCGAATGCCAGGCCTAAGAGAATGACGGCTGGTTGGAGAATGCTATGGAATACTTGTGTTTTCATTGTCCGTTAGTGATACGAAACTTCTGCACACGACGGCCCCAGTCTGTTTCCGCCACAAATATGTTGCCTTTCGAATCGACAGCAAGCGTATGACAATGAGTAAAGGCGCCCGCTTGATGTCCCGGACGGCCAAACCCGCCCAAGACTTCACCGGTTAGGCGATCGAGAACTTTCACCTGTTCATCTCCGCCGTCCGCCACGATGAGAAACTTCTGTTCGCGATCTGGCGAAAACCCAAGCCACCAGGTTGTGCCCCAGTTGTCGGGATAATGACCACTGCCCCGCTTGATCCAGATGTTGCGCTTGAAGCCGCCAATTTTGTCGAAAACCTGGACGCGGTCCGCCTGACGATCGCAGACATATACCAGGCCATCGTTGCCGAGCTTCACACTGTGGACCACCTGCATGAAAACACCGGCCTCACCGGCTTCCGCCTCTGTGCTCGTGCCTTGCCGTCCCCATTGACGCAAGAATTTGCCGGTTCGATCAAATACCGCGATGCGGCTGTTTCCGTAGCCATCGGCAACATAAATATCGCCGTTGGCAGGATCGACCGCGATATCGGAAGGCATGAAGAACTGAGTGTGACTCGAGTTAAGTGCCCGTCCTTTCAGTGTTCCATCGGAGGTATCCACTACGCCGCGTTTGCCAATTTGCAGAAGTAGCTTTCCGTCGTGGCTATACTTCTGGATGATCCCGTCGCCGTTACCCGCGGTCCAGAAGTTGTTCTCATGATCAATAAAGCAGCCGTGGGTGATGTTAGGTACCACTTCCCACTCTCCGAAGCTATTCACCAGATTTCCAGCGACATCGAATTCCAAAAATGGAGGCGCTTGTTTTCCTATCTCCGCTTCCTTGTCGGTGATGTCACGGCGATTCACGATAAAGACATGGTCCTGGGCATCGATACAGACGCCGCTCACCTGACCCAGTACCCAGTCGTTAGGCAGCGGCTTAGGCCACGCCGGATCTACCTCGAATTTGGGAGCCTTTGCTCCGGCTGCACAAAGCACTCCGGCAACGAAGAGGGGGCTGCGATGTAAAAGCGAATCCTCATTTGCTCTGCGGATCAATGAGGGCGAGACCCGTCTCAGTATTAGCTTTCTTGTTCAGCGGAATCGGGTCCGCCGTGACGAAAACTTCCAGGGTGGGTGAGACGATCGCCTCGAAGACATGTCCTCCGGCAGCCGTTCCATCACGATGTCCTACGACCATATGCGTGTGGAGCGCGGGCTTACCTTTATACAGTGCGAAATCGCCGACCATTGATAACACTTCGACTTGCTCATTGATGGGTATCTTGCGGTACATCTTCTTTTCCAGATCGAACCACCCCAGAGTCGCGTGACTCAATGCTCCGATGGCAGTGAAATGGCCACTGGTCACGCGATATTTTTCGGCAAATTCCATCAGACCGGAAAATGCTTCGTCACCTTTGGCGAAGATGACCGCGTACTCCTTCGTATCGCCGTCGCGGATCAATTGCACTTTCATTCCTGGAGCTCTGCCCGGTTGAATCGCGCCTGACGGCAATACGTAGTCAGACGTTGGCTCCTCTGCAGAGTAAGCGCCACTGGTGCACGCGGTTGCCACCAACATCATGAATAACAGTCCCCGAAATCGACTTAAGAAATTCATATTTTATAACTCCTATGTAAGGGCGATATCGTTCGAAATAACTAATCTAGGCTGTCCATTTAGCGCTTTCCCCGGCTACCGCGTCGAGGCATGCGCCAGTCACGCTCTTGGCTGCGTCGGTGCAAAGGAAGACAACGGAGGGTGCTACTTCGTCGGGCTGCATCCATGGTATGCCCATAACAGAGCCAGGCGCGCTTGCTGCAATGGCTTCTTGCTCGGTTGGGTTCTCGGGTGCTTCCTTACCCGCCGTGCGAATCAGCTCACGCCAGCGGCCAGGGTTCCGCGTCAAAGGTGTATCTACTAACCCTGGCTCGACGCAGTTTACGGTGATCCCATCTTTGCCAACTTCCCAGGCGACCGACTTCATCAATCCAATAAGACCCCACTTTGAAGCAGAATAAGCAGAGCCATCCTTAAAGCCATGCCGGCCTTGACCTGAAGAAATGAGAACAATGCGGCCATACTTTCGCGTAAGCATGTGCGGCAGCACGGCGCGGACAGTGTTAGCCGAGCCCTTGACGTTAATGTCGATTACGTTGTTCCAATCTTCTTCGGACTGATCCGCCAACGATCCGTAGGCTTGAATCCCAGCGTTGGCCACAACAATGTCCAGTTTGCCGAATTCCTTTACTGCGCGATCGACTGCCGTCTTGATGGCTTTCGCATCGCGAATGTCGGCCTTCACCGGAATCCAACGCCGCTTCGCTCCTTCGACCATCCTCCCTGTTTCTGCGAGTTGTTCCGGTGTTGCCGGCGGATAGGTGAGATTTGGCGCGGCGACCGCACAGATGTCGAGGCCCATCACGTCCGCGCCCGCGGCAGCGAGTGCTGCGCAGATGGCCTGGCCAATTCCACGCGCCGCGCCTGTGACGAGCGCCGACTTACCGGCAAGGCTGAAATTCACATGTGGAGTCTTGTCACCAATATCGTCTGAGGAAGTGGCCGTTTTCATATGTTGTAGGATGGAAATACCAGCTAGTGCGCACGCCGAAGTAGCAAGCATCCTGCGCGCGACATGACTGGTACTGTCCCGTCGCTCTCGTTCTCTTGCGTGTTAGCATTAGATAGAAGTAATCTCATTACGCAAACACGCTATCTATTCCCGACGCCGAGCAACTACTGCACCTTTGTAGGATTGTTCAGTCACTCATTTGGGAGAGCCAGACTGATCGCGGCTTGATGACAGCTGCTGGGTCAGCGGCCACCTGATGTGTGGTTGACGGCGATTTCGTGACATGGGGAGTTGAATCAGGCGTGCAGGCAACAAGAAAAGCAGCTAATGCGGAAGCGCGGATGGCTTTTCGGTGTAAGTTAGATTGTTATTGGCAGCCGCACCCTTCTAGCAGGCGGCGCGTGTGTTTCCAGATCGCTTCGGGTATATCTTTCCCATCCTCTGCCAGCGAAAGCGCTATGTAGCGCGCTTTCGGGGAGCGTTTACGTTCGGAACCTCTTCACCAAGAGCAGTCGCCAAATCGATCTGGTGATCCTGCTCTTCGACGAGGATCTTACGTATCTGCTCTGCCATTGCGTATTCGCCGATTGCTTCACATTGCCGAACGCGCTCCTGGTAGTTGCGGACAGTTTCATTTTCGTTATCGAGATCAAATCTAAGCATCTCTTTTGCCTTTTCCGATGCGCACCGGCTTTGGATTCACGCTGGGCATTTTGCCCAGATAATCGATCTGGCGCGAGATCGTCAACGCGTGCTTCAATTCCTGGTGGGCGTGAAGCTCAAGTTGATCAGCGATATCCATGAACTCCGCGCCCTTCAGCACCTGCGAATACACGACGTAGGCGATGATGGCCTGGTATTCTCTTGAAAGGTCTTCGTTCAAGAGCTCTGCAAGTCGGTCGCGAGAAATAGTCGCTTCTGGCATGGTTTCCCGTCCTTTCTTTGTATTCATTTTTAGTACATGCTAACCAAATCTTCCACTCGTGGCCAATCGCAATCCGACACAGTTTCACCAGCACATGGCGGTACCTTCGTGAGAGTTATTCTCCGCCGCTTTGCTCATCTTCCTCGGCTGCCCGAAGCATTTGATCGTGCTCCGCTTCATCGATGCCTTCTTCGTACATTTGTGCTGCCTCGCTTCGTCCCTCGGCATCTTCATCTTCCCCAAGGGAATCGGCTGCCTGGCGTCCAGTCGAGCCCGGGACAGGATCCCAAGCTTCCGATTCAGGCACGGATTCAAGGTTCTCTTCCTGTGGATCGATTTCCTCTTCTCCGGTCAGCTCACGTTTGGCCTGTTGATAATCGGCGTCGGTCGGCTTCGAAGGATCATGACCGTTGATGCTGGCTAATTCGCGCGCACGCGCTTCAATCATTGCTGGCGTCACCGTTCCGATGCCATCGGCGTTCTCCATTATGATGCCTTTGTTCAGCGGATTTCTTCTCATATTTCAACCACTCCTTATATGTATCGATCCTCAGTCGCGCGACGCGCGTTTAGATGAGCGTGATCGCGAACGTCATTTACAATTCAATCGATCTTGTCCTGATCAAGCTCAACACGAGTTTCGTCCAAAGGCGCTTTTGCGGTCTCAGATCCTGGCTCGGTCGCACGAGAGAAGGTACGCGTGGTACGAGCGCTCTGTTTTTTGAGGCGATGGCCTGAGTTGATTTCATTTTTGTCTTGTTATTTTGTAGTTACTTGAGAGTTATGATATTTGCGCAGTCAGAGCGCTGAGCAGGTCTTTTACATCCGGCACCCCATCGTAACGCTCGCCGTTGATAAAGAATGTCGGTGTGCCGTTCACGCCACCTCTCACCCCGCTCTTGAAATCTTCATGAATCCGCGGCGCGTAAATCTTCCAAGCGACTTGTCGGATTAATCGCGTCGCATCGAGACCGAGTTCGGCGGCGTAGGCCGCAAGACCTTCGTCCTCAAGCGCGCTCTGATTTTCAAATAGCAGGTCGTGCATACCCCAGAAATTTCCCTGCTCACCGGCCGCCTCAGCGGCCTCAGCCGCGTGCTCGGCGTGCGGGTGAACGTTTGTGAGCGGAAAATTGCGAAAGGCGAAAAGTAAATCGTGGCCTAACCGCCGCTGGATCTCCTGGACCATGGCGTGAGCGTCGCCACAGAATGGGCATTCGTAGTCGCCGTATTCCAATAGTTTGATCGGTGCATCAGCCGAACCCTGAAAATGGTCGCGTTCAGGATCAGGCAGCGTCAGCTGGATGCGCGCAGTCATTTTGCGACGGCGGTCGTTTCGCTTTTGGTTTTAAGATCTTCGAGTGCGGACAGAATTCCATTTGCTCCGGGATTGATGCCAATCGGCGAGAGATAGCTCCAATGTATGATCCCATCTGGATCGATGACGAAGAGAGCGCGCTCGGACATCCCATTTTCTTGGTCGTAAACGCCGTAAGCACGCGCCACCGCGCCTTTTGGTTCGAAATCGGCCAGAAGCGGAAAATGCAACTTGTTCTGTTTGGCAAAAGCCGAGTGGCACCACGCGCCGTCCACCGAAATACCGAGGAGTTCAGCATCAAACTCTTGAAACTCATTCAGCACTTCGTTATACAGCGCCATCTGATCGCCGCAGACAGGACTCCAATCGGCCGGATAAAACGCCAGGATCACTGTTCGCCCGCGGAACTCATTCAGCGACACCGACTGATCCGGTGTGCATCGTAGCGTGAAATCGGGCGCTGGGACGCCAGGACCAAGCGCGGTCCGGCGACCATTTGAGCCGGTTTGGGAATTCGTAATCACTATGCTCATGTAATAAAGAGTTCGTGTTGTCCGGGCTGGCCATGTGGAGTCGCCGCGGTCACGCCGCCGACTCGCGCTCGTGCGATTGAAAAATGTTGAGCAATTCTGCAAAGCGCGACTCATACGACTCACAGGTAGGGGAGTCGCCGTTTTTCTCGATCCATTCGGGATGCTGCTCGCGAAGCGCGTCGCGAATCTGGCGCTGAAGCTGAACGTAAGAGCCAACTTGTCCGGAGCTGCTCGCAGACGTGTTCATTTTCATATGCGACGATACCGGTGATGGCGAAGCGTCGGCCATTGCGCATCTGTCGGATTTTATGATGCCACCTCCGAAGCGGTGCCGACTAACTCTTTCGAGGTAGGAAAAGGAACGGCACTACTTTAAACACCATGTTTCACCTGGGGAAAATAGAGACAGCTCCCAACCGTTATTTCAAAGCTGGACCAATCAATGTCAGATCCGTATCGGGATCAAAACGCTTCTGCATCACTTCCGGATCGACTGTTAATCATAGCTTTCGTCCCGGATTTATCGGAACAGGATCTTCGCCATCATTCCCTTATCTTCGTGGTTTAGCAGATGACAGTGGAAGACCGACATTCCGCGAATAATCGGGTCAGTAAAATCCATCACCAGATCCACTGAGCCGCCGTAGGAGACATTCACCGTATCGAGCCATACTGGATCCTTCACCGGTCTATTGTCGGCGGCATACACGAGGAAGTGGACTTGATGGATGTGAAATGGATGCACTTCTCTGGTTGGATTTAGTACGCGCCAATGCTGCAAGGAGCCGACATCCACCGTCAGCATTGGACCTTCATTCATTTCAAATTTTTGGCCATTTATGTAGAAGCCTTGTTTGTCTTCGGTGAAGTTCACAGCGAATTGCGGTTTGCTGACCTCGACACGTTTCAGAGTTTCCGGGGGAAACGTTGCGTAAACTGGTGATCCGCCGAGTGCAGGACGAGCTTTGAGAGTTGGTGGCTTGGCGGGAACGATATCGGCCAGGACCATCGCGGGATTGGAATCGCCATCCTGACCGGTGTCGAAGCAACGTGTGTGCAGCGCAGGGTGGGAATCCGCCGGTGGCCCCGTGACAATTGCTTCCACTCTCCCGCCTGGCGGAACCAAAACGTGACTCATTGATCGCTTACGGACCGCGGGATCGTGATAGGCCAAAGGCATACCATCAAGAGCCACTACCTCGAATGAACCTGCGTCTAGTTCCAAATCGGCATAGCGATCCGGGCTGGCGTTCACCACCCGCCAAAACTGGCGCTCGCCGGGCGCAATGTCGATCCGAGGACGAAGACTTCCGTTTACCGTGAACGCTCGTTCCGGCTTCTCCGGTGCAGTGCCGCACTGTGTGGTTTGCATGGAAACGGACTCCATCACTCTTTTTTGTTCTGCAGTATCAGTAGGCAGGACAAGATCGCGCAGCACCAAGATCCGCTCGCGCATGTTCAGCACTTCCGGCACGTAACGCTCGATTCCTTCGACGACGATAGCTCCTGACATTCCATCAAGATCCTGAACATAGCTCTCGCCGTGCGGGTGTGTGTGATACCAGTAGAGTCCCGGAGGTTGCTGCGGTGGCACTTGCACTGAGTAATGCAATGTCTCCCCGAGCGAGGCCATCATATCCAGGACATCATCCTGCGGCGCATTTGGCGAAACGTGCAGCCCGTGGAAGTGAAGATTTGTCATCTGCATACACGGATGACCGACGCACTCTTCCTTCGATTGGGCGGCAAGCTCATTCTTGTACTCGACGTTCAGAACGCTTCCCGGCTGCACTCGGATCACCGGCGGCGTGTTGTTGCCTCGATACCGAAATTGTGATTTACCGGTAACTGGATCAGACGCCGCTACCAGTGTCACGGGTGAATTAGCTTGCGGCAGTCCAGGAAGTATTGGTCCCTGCCCATGAGCGCTGGCAACAAACAAGCAGATGCTCGCCATCCAACCAAAAGTTCCGAGCGCAATTTTTTGAAACATTTGCACAAGACTTCTTCCTTAATCGTTCTGCTGCGTTTCTTTTGATCGCTCGACGCGCTACGCCTTCACTTCGACGCCTGCTTCCTTTTCAAGCGCTCTGATTATGGCCGAGGCGTTTTCTTCCCCGAACCCAAGCGCAACCGCCGATTCAAGATTTTTTTCCACAATGCGCAGCGCTGGAATCGGTGACTCCAGACTGTCAGCAAATTTTTCAATGAGGCCCGCGTCCTTAAGCATGAGCTTGAGTGCAAAGCTGGAAGAAAAATCGCGCTTCAAAATGTTCTGACCATTGCTCACGAGAAGCGGTGAGCGGAAATCGGCGACTTTTACCACTTCCATTACCGTGCTCAGATCAAGCCCAGCTTTTTGCGCGAGAACCAGGCCTTCCGAAAGCGCTTCCAGTTCCAGCGCGACGATAAGATTCCCCACCAGCTTCATGGCCACCGCATTTCCGTTCTTGCCAAAGTAGTGAATGGTTTGCCCCAAATGCTCCAAAACCGGTTTCACTTTTTCGAAGATGGCCTTATTGCCCGCGGCCATAATCCAAAGCTTGGCATCGGCTGATTCTTGTTTGCTGCCAAACACCGGCACATCGAGAAAATCCACACCGCGCTTCGCATATGCTTGCTGTTCTCGCAGGCTCGTCGCCGGGAGTACTGTGCTCATGTCGATCGCGATCTGGCCCTCCCTGATTCCGCTTAGAATTCCCTTCGGCCCAAAGACAACTTCCTCGACAGCTTGATCGTTACTCAAACTGTACATGACAAGTTCAGCGTCGCGGACGGCGTCCGACGGCGTATCGGCGATGCGAGTGCCTTTCTTGCCGAACGGTCCACATTTTTCAGCGCTCCGATTCCAGACAGTGAGGTTGTAGCCGGCTTTGAGAAGATTGGATGCCATGCCACTGCCCATGGTGCCCAGGCCGAGATAGGAAATTGTCTCGATCATGCTTCATCTAACGACTGTTTCTCGTTGAACGCCACAACACATGTGAGAGATTTTGTCATCCTACCGGCGAAGTGATACTCGCTGCCTCTTTAGAGAGAGCTCAAGGGATTAACAGGACTTTGGTATTGAAATCCCGGTTCATGACACTTGTAATCGAGCGAATGTTTCCGCGGTTCGCCTATTTCAACGACGTCGCACTTCTTCTTTTGCGCATCAAGGTTTGGCCTTGTGTTCGTGACGAGTGGATGGAATGACCTCAAAAATCCACAGGCGCGAAGGAAGGAGATTACCAACGAATCCGCAACACGTTTCCTCACCACGGTCAGAGCAGGGACTCAGTTACCCTGAGTATATCGGGCCTGACATGCTTTAGTCGCCATCAAATCGCAGGCTTTCACCGTCTGGTTTGAGGGTTAATGCAAGCTCTCCTTTTGGAGTGAGATTACAACGAGCGATCAACGCGTGCCGTCATCTTTCGGGTTGAGCAGGTTGGCCAAGTCATATTGCAG